>Ga0209800_10000236_pt1 | contig 103588 bp, 83 predicted proteins | sample Higcelweek8metaG_FD_187174 | JGI IMG/M metagenome (GOLD analysis project Ga0209800, IMG submission 187174) | Freshwater pond sediment microbial communities from the University of Edinburgh, under environmental carbon perturbations - High... | ecosystem: Environmental > Aquatic > Freshwater >... | reverse complement strand
AACGTCGCCCGTTTGCGTGTGCCATCAGGCAGGATTTTTGCGACAAGGCAACGGTCGTTGTCATAGACGATCGACTGCGGCACGGCCCCGAAGAAGGCGAACGCATGGATATGGCCATCGACCCAGGCTTCCGATACCGCCGCCGGATAGGCCCGCACATAGCAGCCGTCGCTGTGCGGCAGGTCCAGAACGAAGAAGCGTGCCTTCCGCTCGACGCCACCGATCACCACCATCGCTTCACCGAAGTCGGCCTGCACATGGCCCGGCGGATGAGCCAGCGGCACGAACACTTCCTGGCGACGCTGATCCCGATCGCGCATGTAATCCTTGATGATCGTGTAGCCGCCGGTGAACCCGCACTCGTCACGCAGGCGGTCGAACACCCGCTTGGCCGTATGGCGCTGCTTGCGCGGCACCTTCAGGTCTTCACCGAGCCAATGGTCGATCGTCGAAACGAACGCATCCAGCTTCGGCCGCCGAACCGGTGAACACCGCTGATAGCCGGGCGGTGTCGAATAGGCCACCATCTTGGCCACACTGTCACGCGAGATGGTGAAATGCTTTGCTGCCTGTCGCCGGCTCATCCCTTCCGAAACAGACAGGCGAACCTTCAGATATAGTTCCACGGTGTAGATCCCCTGTCCCTCCTGCGCTCATTGCAGAAAGGAAATAGGTGGCCGGATTTTACTCCGCCCGCGGCAGCATTATGCAGCCGCTTCCGTGGCCGACTTTTGCACCGCCGCTCTCACAACGACCTGCCGCGGGCTTCTCGGCCATGATCGCGTAGCGATGCTGCAATCCACGGGCTGTTGCTTTCAGCCGGCTGAAATTGTGCGCCTGGGTGCGATGGATTGCTTTGAGATCCTGATCGATCACCACGGGATCAAAGCCCGCCTCGCGTAGTAAATCCGCAACTTCGCCCGCACGGGCACCGCCAGAAAAATAGACGCGGGAGAGGATGCTGCGAAACGTCTCGGCGGAACCGGCAGGGGTGTGGGAGGCCTCCGGTTTCACGAGCCCGATGCGTTCCAATACGACTGCGAGTTTCTTCACCATCTTCTCCCGCCAACTGACTGTGACGAAATCGCCATCGATGATCAGCAGGCGACCGCCGGGTTTGAGCACCCGGAACCATTCCGCAAAGCTCGTCTTCGGGTCCACCAGCGTCCACACGAGGTGACGGGTAATGATGACATCGGCGCTCTCATCCGGCTCCTGCGTGTTTTCCGCATCGGCCAAAAAAAAGCGGATGTTTCGGCCGTTGCGTCCGGCCTTCCCACGCGCGAGACCGAGCATGTCTTCCGACCAGTCGAGGCCCGTCACCACGAAGCCGAGTTCGTCCATCAGATGCGAGATAACACCAGTGCCGCTTGCAAGATCCAGCGCGCGACGGCCTTCACCTGATCCCAGATGTCTGAGAATGAGCGCGTGCCACGCGTCCCGCTCTTCCTGCGAAAAGATCTCGTGCCCTGGCGAAAGATCGAAGGTTGCCGCCCGTTCCGACCAATAGGCCTTGATCTCGTCCCTCAGGTGGTAGTTGCGGCCGTGCTCGACGAAGTCATTCATTTCCATAGGCTCTTGGCACATTCAGTTGAGAATTGCTCTAAAACATAAAACTTGACTTGTTAAGTCATAAAATAATAGAGCCCCCTTAGTTCCCCAACACAAACGGACAAACTCGATGCGCAGTTCACTGAAAGCCACATCCCTTGCCCTCGGCCTCCTGGCATCCACCGTCTGGCCAGCGCTTGCGGAGAAGATCAAGGTGACCGACGTGACCGGTCGCATGGTCGAAGTCGAAACACCGGTGAAACATGTTATTCTGGGTGAAGGTCGCCAGATCTACTTCCTCGCTGCGCTCGACAAGCAGAACCCGTTCGAGCACGTGGTCGGCTGGCGCGACGATCTGCCGAAGGCCGATCCCGAGACCTATGCCGCCTACCTTGAAACATACCCTGAGATTGCCAGCCTGCCGACCTTTGGCGGCATGAAGGACGGCACTTTCAACGTGGAGCAGGCCGTTGCGCTGAAGCCCGACGTGATCCTGATGAACATCGACGCCAAAACGGCGACGGAAGAGGCCGGCTATATCGAAAAGCTCGGCAAAGTCGGTATCCCGCTCGTTTACGTCGACTTCCGTGAAAAGCCGATGGAGAACACCGAGCCGAGCATGCGCCTGATGGGCAAGCTGCTGGGCAAGGAAGCGCTCGCGGACGATTTCATTGCCTTCCGCGCCAACGCCATCAAGCGCGTGACCGATACGCTCGAAAAGGCCACATCGAAGAAGCCGGTCGTCTTCATGGAGCGCGCCGGCGGCTATTCCGACGATTGCTGCATGTCCTTCGGCAACGAGAATTTCGGCAGGATGGTGGAGATCGCCGGCGGCATCAACATGGCCAAGGGTATCATCCCCGGCACGTTCGGAACCGTGAACCCGGAGCAGATTATCGCTTCGAACCCGGATCAGGTCATCATCACCGGCGGCAAGTGGGAAGCCTATGTGCCCGGCGGCAACTGGGTGGGCGTAGGTTATGACGCCGACCTGACGGAAGCACGCCGCAAGCTGGAAAACCTGACCAGGCGTCCGGCCTTCACCGGCATCAAGGCCGTGAAGGATGGCAATGTCCACGCCATCTGGCACCAGTTCTACAATAATCCCTACCAGTTCGTGGCCATTCAGCAAATCGCGAAATGGCTGCACCCGGACCTGTTCAAGGATCTCGACCCGGAAGCCACCTTCAAGGAGCTTCACGCCCGTTTCCTGCCGCTTGACTACAAGCCCGGCTACTTCGTTTCCCTCAAGGACAAGTGACGATGGCCAGCACGGTTCCCGTGACCACAATGGCGGGGCGCGATCAATATCGCGCCTTTGCCTTCCGCCGTATCGTCATCCTCTGCCTTCTGGCGGTCGCTCTGCTGATCAGCGTTGCGGTCGATATGGCACTGGGGCCGGCGAATTATCGGCTGTCCGAGGTCGTGCAAACCCTGCTCGATCCCGCCGCCGCCGGCGAGCAGTTGAAGGTCGTGATCTGGGATATCCGCATGCCGATCGCACTGATGGCGGTAACTGTCGGCGCATCGCTTTCCGTGGCCGGCGCACAGATGCAAACCATCCTTTCCAATCCGCTGGCAAGCCCGTTCACACTCGGCATTTCGGCGGCCGCCAGCTTCGGCGCCGCCCTCGGCCTTGTCGGCGGCATTACCCTCTTTCCGGTTGCCGTTCATTACATGGTGCCCATTAATGCCTTCATCATGGCGATGGTCGCGGCACTGTTCATTCACTTCGCCTCGACATTGCGTGGCGTCACCACTGAAACCATCGTCCTGCTTGGCATTGCTCTGGTCTTTACCTTCAATGCGGCACTGTCCCTGCTGGAGTATCTTGCCTCGGAACAGGCGCTGGCCGCCGTGGTGTTCTGGACCATGGGCAGCCTGACCAAAGCCACATGGGACAAGGTTTTCATAACCGGCGCCATTCTGCTTGTGGTCATTCCCTTCTTCATGCGCGATGCCTGGGCTTTGACGGCGCTGCGCCTCGGCGACGAAAAGGCGGCCAGTCTGGGTGTGAACGTCCGCCGCCTGCGGCTTCAGACGATGCTGACGGTGAGCCTTCTCGCTGCCATTCCCGTTTCCTTCGTGGGCACGATCGGCTTTGTCGGCCTTGTCGGCCCGCATATCGCACGCATGGTGGTCGGCGAGGACCAGCGCTTCTTCCTGCCGGGTGCCGTCATCTGCGGCGCACTGCTGCTTTCCGTCACCTCCGTCGTCTCGAAAGTGCTCATTCCCGGCGCCATCCTGCCGATCGGTGTCATTACCGCACTGGTCGGCGTACCCTTTTTCTTCGCTCTCATTTTTGGAAACAGGAGGCGCGCATGGTAAGCTTGGCATTGAAGGATGTCGGCGCGACCTATGGACGGACGACAGTTCTGTCCAAGGTGGGAATGGACACGCTGCGCGGCGGCAGCATGACCGCCGTCATCGGCCCGAACGCCGCCGGCAAGTCAACGCTCTTCAAGCGCATCGCCAGCCTGGTCTCCGGGCCGGGCCTCGTCCAGCTCTCGGAGACCGAGCGTGGCCCCCGGACGATCTGTTACATGCCGCAGGATACAGGCGCGAATACCGTCCTGACCGTCTACGAATCCATTCTGCTTTCAGCCAAGCAGGGCGGCGGCTGGCGGGTGAGCGACGATGAACTCTTCGAGATCGATGCCATCCTGAACGCGCTGAACATCCACCACCTCGCTTTCCGCGGGCTCGGTGAACTCTCCGGCGGCCAACGGCAACTGGTCGCGCTCGCGCAGGCGCTGGCCCGCAAGCCGGAAGTGCTTTTGATGGACGAGCCAACGTCAGCCCTTGACCTCAACCGGCAGATCGAAGTGCTGGGTTTCATCTCCGACCTTGCCAAAAAGAGCGGCATGATCGTGCTGATTGCACTCCACGACCTCAATCATGCCCTTCGATACTGCGCGCATACGTTGGTGATCGCTGGCGGCGAAATGATCGTCAGCGGCGAAACGCGTTCCGTCATCACCACCGCGATGCTACGCGACGTCTACAGGATCGAGGCACGGATAGAGCCCTGTTCCCTCGGACGCCCCATGGTCATTGTCGATGGTGCCGTTTGAGGTGACACCTGCGATGCAGCCGCTCCCAAATTTGTAGCAGAGTTGTTACACCTGCACCGATGGTGCGTTAACCGATTATCCTTTTGGAAATGAACGGCCTTCGTAATGACCTCAGTTTCAATCGTTTCCGGCCGCTGTCGGAGGGAATGGGAGTGGGGAGCCTTATGGAATTCAGGTCGATACGACAAAAAATTGCAGTGCTGTCGGGCCTCAGCATGGTCGCTGTCACCGGCGCGCTGGTTGCATACAGCGTCACGGCGTCGTCCGAAAGCCAGGCCTTCGTTGCCGATAACGTCCGGCAACTGACCGAAGACCTGACGAAGGACAAGCTTCTGACGCTTGCCTCGGCGCAGGCTGGCGTTATCGAGGCAACGCTGAACGGCGCCTTCGACACGGCGCGCACCATGGCCCGCACATTCGAAATCGTCGCCGAAAGCGACACGGGCAAGGGTGCGCCAGCCGCGATGCGGCGCGACCAGTTGAACGCAGTCCTGCTGAATGTGCTCAAGGACAACCCCGGATTCAACGGCACCTATTCGGCCTGGGAGCCGAACGCACTTGATGGCCGCGACAACGAGTTTCGTGACAACCGGGCCATGGGCTCCGACGCGACGGGTCGCTTCCTGCCTTACTGGACACGCGACGCAGCCGGCAAGATCGCACTTCAGCCGCTGGTCGAATACACAAGCCGGGACCTCCATCCGAATGGCGTGATGAAGGGCGGCTGGTACATCGGCCCGCAGGAGGGCCGCGGAGAAAGCATTCTCGACCCGCTTCCCTATATCGTCCAAGGCAAGAACGTCTATCTGGCCACCATGTCGGTGCCAGTCACCGTCGGCGGCAAGTTTCACGGGGTCGTCGGGGCCGATTTCGATCTGTCCTTCGTGCAGAAACTGGCCAGCCAGGTGCGGGACAGAATGTATGGCGGCAAGGCCTCGGTCGAAATCATCAGCCATATGGGTCTGGTCGTCGCCTCCAGCGAGCGGCCGGAAGCCATTGGCGAGCGGTTCGACAAGGGCCGACCGGAACTGGCGGGGATCATTGAGGCCACCAAGACAAGCGGCGGCAAGGTGGAACTCGGCACCCAAGCCTTCACGGCAACGGCGCCGATCCAGATCGGGCGCACGAAAACCCCTTGGGCGGTGGTGATTTCGGTCGCCAAACCGGTTGCCATGGCCGAGGCAATCGAACTGGATCAGCAACTCGCCGCACGCGACACGACCAACACCTATATGCAGCTCCTCGTCTCGGCGGTGGTTGCCCTTGCCGGTGTGGCCATCATGTGGCTCGTCGCCCGTAGCATTTCCAACCCCATCAATCGCATGACGGGTGCCATGCAGCGTCTTGCGGATGGCGACGTGTCCCTCGAAGTCCCTGACCAGAACCGCGCTGACGAAATTGGAACGATGGCGAAGACCGTTTCCGTGTTCCGCAGCAATGCCATCGCGAAAATCGAAATGGAACAGGGGGCGGAAGCCAGCCGCTCCGCCCTGGAGGAGGAACGGCTTCGGCGCGAGGCGGACAAGGCAAAGGAAGCTGCCGATAACCAGTTCGTTGTCGATCAGTTGGCTGACGGCCTGACCAAGCTTGCGGAAGGCGATGTTGCCTACCGGTTGAACACGCCATTCGTTTCCCATCTCGACAGCTTGCGGATGGATTTCAACAACTCCGTTTCCAAGCTGCAAGTGGCGCTCCGCGACGTGGCCGAGAATGCCCGCGCCATCGATAGCGGCGCCAACGAGATTCGCGCCGCCGCCGACGATCTTTCCCGACGCACGGAGCAGCAGGCCGCTTCCCTTGAAGAGACGGCGGCCGCTATTGAGGAAATCACCACCACCGTCAAGGATTCGGCCCGCCGGGCCGAAGAGGCTGGCACGCTCGTCGACCGGACGCGCAACGGCGCAGAGAATGCCGGCGAAGTGGTCCGCAACGCCGTGGCCGCGATGAAGCACATCGAGCGGTCGTCGGTCGAGATTTCGAACATTATCGGCGTGATCGACGAAATCGCGTTCCAGACCAACCTTCTGGCCCTCAATGCCGGTGTCGAGGCGGCACGTGCAGGGGAAGCCGGCAAGGGTTTTGCCGTGGTGGCATCGGAAGTGCGCGAACTCGCGCAGCGCTCGGCAACGGCTGCCAAGGAGATCAAGTCGCTTATCGTGGCCTCGGGCGATCAGGTCCGGCGCGGCGTGGCGCTCGTGGATGATACCGGCCGCTCGCTGGAAACGATTGTCGGTGAGGTCACGCAGATCAACAGCCTTGTGTCCGCCATCGTCGTTTCGTCGCGCGAACAGGCGCACGGCATCCAGGAAATCAACAGCGCCGTGAACCTGATGGACCAGAGCACGCAGCAGAATGCAGCAATGGTCGAGCAAAGCACGGCGGCAAGCCATAGCCTGGCCCGGGAAGCGGCGGCACTCAACACCCTGATCACCCAGTTCAGGATTGACGACAGCCTTCCCGACGCCCGGCGCGCACCGCTGGAGGCGCCATCACCGGCCCGGTCGCTCGGCCAGAGGGTTGTGCAGGCCTTTGGCGGAAGGCGTGCGTCCTGATCCTGAACTGCAACGAAAGCCGTAGCCCCTACACCGGGCGGTGAATGTGTTCCCGGCAGTGGATGCTACAGTCACAGATCGAACTGTGCGAGGCGTTCCTCTCCCCTCCTCGTGAAAGACCGGCCCGCGCCACCAGCGCGGGTCGGTCTTGCATTTAAGCACCGTTGTCAAAGGATGCCTGCCGCTTGAGCCGGACAGGAAGACCATCACCTTTTCCCGTTTGCATACCCCTCTTTGAACTGTTGTGTTCCGCCTGTTGGCACCCATTATGCTGGCGGAAACGGTGTATCTGCGCTGGCACACCGATCGTGGCAGCATTTGCCGGCCTCACTTCACGGCGTTCGCCCTCTTAAAATTATCATATTCTAGCTACCCTTCATGAATTGGGCCCATACATTTTTATGCTTTAATTTCAAAAACTTAGTCATCTTTCTGTCAAAACGGGCTGTGCATCGCAGCTATCGCATTTCGGCTTTGTTGGGCACTGAAAAAGCCCGCACCGCCGCCGGCAGCATCTATGTCACGGGCTCGTTCCGGTTCTCTGCCGTGCCCATGGCCACCCTTGCATGTTTGTGTAACGCGTTATAATAACGCGTTACACAAACATGCAAGGGTGATGAAGTTGCCGCGTCAAGCACTGACAGAAGAAGAAGTCGAGCAGGGCCGGCAGCGCATTCTGCAAGCCGCCGCCCGGATCATAAACAAGGATGGCATCGGTGGTTTGTCGATGCGCGCGCTGGCCGCAGGTCTTGGCCTCACAACGGGTGCGCTGTATCGCTATTTTCCGAGCAAGCAGGACATTCTTCTGGCCTACTGGGACCAGGCGCTTCGCGCGCTCGTCCACCGGATCGCGACCATCGAACAATCGCAAGCCGGTACCCTGCCGGTGATCCGGGCCATGCTCTTGGCCTATGCCACATTCTGCCTGGAAGACAACGATCGCTTCAGGCTGCTCTTTTTGCACAACAGCGATGATGGCGCCGTCACCGAGGTTCTGGGCCAGACGAACGGCCTCGCGGCCCACAGCCTGCTCCTGAAGCGCGTTGAGGAAGCGATTGAAACAGGGGCATTCGCCGCCCGTGATGCTGCAAGCGTATGCAACATTTTGTGGGCTGGCGTGCATGGCGCCGTCGTTCTGCTTGTGACCGTCACAGAGGTCGATTTCGGAGCCCCTCAGCCATTTGCCGAACAGACCATCGACGCGCTCATGCGCGGCTTCACAATACCGGAGAATTAAACCGTGCAGAAATGGATGATCATTACCGTTACGGTGGCGGGCATATTGCTGTCCTCATGCTCTGACGAGCAGGTTGCTGAAAAGCCGGTGCGGCCTGTACGAACCGCAACGGTTCAAATTCAAGATATTGGCGAGACGGTCATACAGACCGGAGAGGTCCAACCGCGCTTTACAACGGAGATGAGTTTTCGCATCGGCGGGCAACTCATCAAGCGTGTCGACAACGGAACCATCGTGAAGGCCGGCGATGTCGTGGCCCGTATCGATCCCGTTCCGGCAGAGAACAATCTCCAGTCCGCGCGCGCCGAACTTGCCACCGCCAAGGCTGAACTTGAACTTGCAAGCCTGAATGCCGAGAGGGCGCGAACACTGTTCGAAAAAAACGTTACCTCCCGCGCCCAGATGCAGCAGGCGGAAGCCACGCTCGCAACAGCAAAAGCGCGCCAGGATTCCGCAGAAACAGCCGTTGCAACCGCATCGGATAATCTGTCCTACACCGAGCTGAAGGCTGTTCGTGACGGGATCGTATCCGCCGTCAGCGCCAATGAGGGGCAAAACATAAACACCGGACAGGCAGTCCTGACGCTGATTTCCGAAACAGAACGTGACGCCGTTTTTGATGTCCCCGAACGGCTTATCGACCCTACTCTTGTGGGAACCACAATCGATGTCGCGCTGATCTCCGCACCTGAGGTGACGGCAAAAGGTATTGAACGGGAGGCAACCCCGTCAGCCGATCCGGCGACGCGCACCTACAGGGTCAAAGTGACGCTTGATGACGATGGCAGGAAAATGCCTTTCGGCGCCGCCGTGTCCGGTTCCATCGCGCTTGCACCCAAACGTCTCGTCGCCCTTCCCGCAAGCAGCCTGACCGAAAATACCGGTCAATCCGCGGTCTTCGTTGTCGACAGGCAAACGGGCAGGATCGGCTACCGAAACGTGAAGGTGGAACGCTACACCGGCACGCAGATCCTGATTGCCGAAGGGTTGCACGAAGGTGAGGTTGTGGCCACCTCCGGCGTTGCCAAACTGCGCGATGGCGAGACCGTCAAAGTTGAAAAAGATCTGTAAAATGGCCGGAAATTCATCGCTCAAAAGTCGCTTCAATCTCTCCGCCTGGACTTTGAAACACCAGTCTCTGGTGATTTTCCTGATGCTGGCCACGGTCCTCGGCGGCATCTGGAGCTATCAGCGCCTGTCGCGCAACGAGGACCCGCCCTTCACCATCAAGACGATGGTGGTTTCCGCAACCTGGCCGGGCGCAAGTATCAATGACACCGTCAACCTCCTGACCGACAAACTGGAAAAGAAGCTGTCGGAAACGCCCTATCTCGATTTCACCCAGAGTTACACGCGGGCCGGCCAATCCGTGATCATGGTCAACCTGCGTGACGATGCACCGCCGAAGGCCGTGGGCGGCGTCTGGTATCAGGTCCGCAAGAAGATCAGTGATAGCGTGCCCAGCCTGCCATCCGGTGTTCAGGGCCCATTTTTCGACGATGAATTCGGCGACACCTTTGGAAGTATCTATACATTTACCGCAGAGGGCTTCTCGCCACGGGAACTGCGGGATCGGGTAGAGGCTATCCGCGCCGAGGTGCTGACGCTTCGCAATGTCGGCAAGGTCAATCTGCTTGGCGTCCAGGAAGAAGAGATTGTCATCGAGTTTTCCTCGGCAAGGCTTGCGAGCCTCGGCATTGATCCATCGACCGCGATCGAGGCAATCAGAGCGCAGAATGCCGTGACACCGACCGGCACGATACGGACCGACGAGGAGAAAATATCGCTGCGCGTCAGCGGGGCACTCGCGTCCGAGAAAAGCCTGCACGACCTGACCATCCGGGCCAATGGACGCTACGTGCGCCTGAGCGATTTCGCCGAAATCTCGCGCCGGCTCATCGATCCGCAGGCCCCGACCATGCGGGTGAATGCCCAGCCTGTCGTCGGGCTTGCCATTTCCATGGCCGAAGGTGGCAATCTTCTTGAATTCGGGGAGGCCATGAAAGTCCGGATGAAGGAAATCGCCGAAAAATTGCCCCACGGCATCGAAATGCAGCAGGTGGCGGACCAGACCAAGGTCGTCAACCAGGCCGTCCACGGCTTCGTGAAGGTTCTGATCGAGGCGGTTGTCATCGTTCTGGCCGTTTCCTTCGTTTCTCTCGGCACCCGTGCGGGGCTTGTCATCACTGCGTCGATCCCGCTTGTCCTCGCCATGACGTTTTTCGGCATGGATATGGCGGGGATTGGCCTGCAACGCATATCGCTTGGAGCGCTCATCATTGCGCTCGGCCTTCTGGTCGATGACGCCATGATCACCGTCGAGGCCATGGTTTCCCGCCTTGAGCATGGCGACGAAAAATCACGGGCAGCGACCTACGCCTATGAAACGACGGCGTTTCCGATGTTAACCGGCACGCTGGTGATGATCGCCGGCTTTATTCCGGTCGGCTTTGCTGCATCCAGTGCCGGCGAATACACATTCTCGCTGTTCATGGTCGTTCTGATAGCACTGGCCGCATCGTGGATTGTGGCGGTTCTCTTTTCGCCTCTGCTGGGCACATGGATCCTGCCTGACCGCATTGCCCACGAGAACCATGAGGGCGGTCGTGTTATGCAGGCCTATCGGCAGGTTCTCGGCTGGTCGCTCACACATCGATGGCTCACGCTCGCCGTAGCCGCCGTCGCATTCATCATCTCCGTGTTCGGCTCCACGAAACTGGAAGAACAGTTCTTCCCGGCATCCGACCGGCCCGAACTTCTCGTCAGCCTGACCCTGCCACAGAATGCCTCGCGTGAAGCGACCGACAAGCGCACGCGCGACCTCGAAGCCATCCTGAAGGATGATCCGGATGTGGATCACTTCACAACCTATGTCGGCTCCGGTTCGATCCGCTTTTACCTGCCGATGGATCTGCTGCTGGAAAATGACAACATCTCCGAAACCGTCGTCGTCACAAAGGATGTGGCTGCGCGGGATGCCGTGCGTAAACGACTGGAGACCGCATTTGCAACGGTTTTTCCCGACATCGTCACCCGCGCTTCACCGTTGGAACTGGGCCCGCCGGTTGGCTGGCCACTGAAATTCCGGGTGATGGGCCCGGATTATCGCGAGGTACGGGCGCTTTCGCTGAAAGTGGCGGGCGTTGTGGGTGACGACGAGCGCACGCGTGACATCAACCTCACAGCAGGCGAGCCGCAGAAAAGCGTCATCATCGACGTCAATCAGATCGAAGCGCGGGCCCTCGGGCTGAGTTCGGAATCCATCGCCAGCGAAATTGCATCGGTCTTCTCCGGCGTGACCGCAACCACGGTTCGCGACGGCGACCGGCTCGTCAATGTCATCGTCAAGGGCATCGAGGCCGACCGTACCTCGCTGGCCGCACTCGGCAATCTGGAACTGCGCCTCTCCGATGGCAACACAGTACCGCTTCGACAGGTCGCGACCGTGACCTACGGCATGGAGGACCCGATCATCTGGCACCGCGAGGGCAAACCGATGATCACCGTTCAGGCCGATATAGTGCCCGGTGTTCAAGCGGCAACCGTCACCAGCGCCGTGAACGAGAGGCTGGATGCCTTGCGCGCCGCATTGCTGTTCGGTTACGTCATCGAGACCGGGGGGATGGTCGAGGAAGCGGAAAAAGGCAGCGCTTCCGTGTTCGCCGTCATTCCGGTGATGCTGTTCGTGATCGTCGCACTGCTCATGGTGCAACTGCAAAGCTTCAGCAGGATGGGACTTGCCCTGTTGATGGCGCCCTTCGGCCTGATCGGCGTGGTCGCCGCCATGCTGCCAACCGGAACGCCAATGGGTTTTGTGGCCCAACTGGGCGTCATCGCGCTTTCGGGCATGATCATTCGAAATGCCGTCATCCTCATACAGGAGGTGGATGCCAACGTCGCGCATGGAGCGGGTCCGCTCGACGCGGTTGTGGCTGCCGCTACCCACCGCGCCCGTCCCATCGCGTTAACCGCCTGTGCCGCAATCCTCGGCATGATCCCCATTGCAACCCAGATCTTCTGGGGACCGATGGCCTACGCCATTATTGGCGGCCTGACCGCCGCAACCGCCCTGACGCTTCTTCTTTTGCCATGCTTCATGCTCTGGCTTCTCTTTGCCGAGCACGGAAAACAGATGGACAATGGCGGCACCGGCTACGCAGGAGAGACAGCCGATGCCCGATAACAGGGAAAAGAGCGCGCCGCATTGCGTTATGAGGCCCGTTCCGCGCCAGCGGTCAATGGCACGGGCCAACGTCATATCGGACCCGCTTCGACTGACCGCGATGATGCTTTTGGCCCTGGCTCTTGCCGCGTGCGGTCACAGACCGGATGTCATGCGGCCAGTCACGGCCTCGACGCCCGGAACCGATCAGGTCGATATGCTTGTCGCCACCACGCGCCAGCCATCGAAGAACCCGTCCTTGCGCTATACCGGCGAACGAGGGGAAGACGTCAGGCTCGACAACATCGTCGTTTCCATTCCGCCAGCCGGGGCACGCAAGATCGGGCAGGTGCAATGGCCGAACATCGACAAGCCGGACCCCAGTCGGACCTTCGTAACAACGCGAGCGACATCGATCAGCGACAAGCAGGTGATGCCATGGTTTCGTAAAACCAGTAGCGGCAAGAAACGTGTCCTGGTGTTCGTCCATGGTTTCAACAACGACTATGCCGATGCCGTGTATCGTTTCGCCCAATTGGTACACGACGCCCACATCACTGTTGCACCTGTTTTGTTCACATGGCCTTCACGCGGCAACGTGCTGAATTATGTCTACGATCGGGAGAGCACGATCTACTCGCGTTTCGGGCTTGGGGAGGTGCTGAAAGCAGCCGTCGACAGCCCTGATGTCGACAACGTCACCGTACTGGCCCACTCCATGGGCACGGGCCTTGCCATGGAAGCGCTTCGTGACATGGCCAATCGAACCGGAAGGGTCTCTCCCAAGATCAAGACCGTCATTCTCGCCTCTCCCGACATCGATATCGACGTCTTCAAGCGCCAGGTCGTTGAAATGGGGCCGAAGCGGCCGCACATCACAATCCTGTCTGCGCAGGACGATCTGGCGCTGAAGGTTTCCACCTGGGTCGCTGGCGATGTCCAGAGACTGGGCGCCACGGACTTCCGTCCTTACGAAAAGCTTCTGGCCGAAAACGGTATTTCCGTCGTTGACGCTTCGGGTGCGAAGCAAGAGGACGTGCTGGGGCATAGCGCACTCGCGCAAAACGAGGATATTCTGCACGCACTCGGCAATACGTTCCTCACCAGGCCCGCAGTCGCCAAGGCCACCTTGCTTCCTCTCAATGCGCTTCGAACCTTCGATGTACTTGGGGTCATGCGTTAAAGCGCGGCGCAATATTTCAAATGCGATTGCCGCGCTCTCAGTCTTTGGTTTGATGTTTAGTCCCGGCGATGGGATCCTTTGCGATGGAACCGTCAGGGCCGCATCAGTCCTTGAATACGGGCGAAGCCGTCGGAAAAACCAGCCGGCTGAAGCGAAAGACCGGTCGGGCGTCCATCCGTATCCTTGAAAAGGATCATGACCGGTTTACCGGCGGCGAGAGCCGCCTGCGTTGCCGCGGAAAGGGCAAGCGGCGCGATACAGCCAATCGCCAGGCATGTGGAAATGCGCAACTCCTGAAGCGTCTGGCCACCGGACTGGACTTGTAATGGCTCCGCGACAGCAAGACCAAAGGGCAGAACGACTTGACCGGCCAGTTTTCCTGTCCCCGCCATGTCCGGCTTCAACTCCACCGACATGACGAGTTGACGGCTTTGCTGCTCAAGCTGGGTCTGCGCCAGAACACAAAGCGACTTCTGCGGCCGGCCGGAACCGGGCGCGGCTTCGGATGTCCCGGGCGTTGTCGCGCTTTCCTGTTTGCCTGCCCCCTGGCAAATCACCTGCCAGCTTCCATAGACCTCGCGAAGAGACGAGGCTCCGCCCGGCAAGGGTGACTGGGCGGTGACGCTGGATGGCAACGCGATTGCCAGCAGCGCCACGGCCACCCGCGCGCATCGGACCGCCCGCATCAGAACTTGATCCCGAGCCGGGCCGTTGCCGCCTGATCCGCGATGCGCTCTCCCAGCACGGCATTATAGCCGAGCGACAGAGACGCCTTTTCGGTCAGATCGAAGCCGACAGAGAGATCGAGCAACATGGCATCGCGTGCCGGGCCGGTGCTCGCGACCGTAAAAATGCCACCGCTTGCGAATGACACGTCCGTTTCCGGCGTCATATCGCCAAACGCATGACGCCAGCCGATCCCGACCGTAACCTTGCCGGCCATATCTTCCAGCGTAAAGTCGTGCCCGACGCGAAACCCGACCGTGGAATAGACCTGTTCGTAATGGCGCGAGGAAGACGAAAGCGCCGCTGCACCGCCTGTTTCGGCAAAGCCATCGGTACGGGTGTTGACATAGGCCAGATTGGCATAGGGCTCGACATGCGTCCGGTCGAGATCGAAGCGCCAGGAGCCTTCCGCGAACATCTGGCTGGTGGAGGCGTCATAATCTCCCTTGAGACTATCCGTGAAGCCGGAGAAGGAGATGGCGCGTTGGCTTTCCACATTCTGCAACGCATGAATGGCACCAAAGCGCAGCGAAGCCGGTCCCACCGTCGTGCCGCCATAGGCCGCGATGTAATAGCTGTCCACATCGGCGAAGGCACCGAGTGCATTTTCCGAAACCCTGTCCTGACCATAGCCGCCGGCCAGACCAAAGCGCCAATTGTCGCCAACGAGCGCATCGGCCCCCATGAGAACGCCGCTGCCATTGACATCGACCGCCGCGCCATTGCCGTTGGATCCATAATCGCTCCACGAACCAAACCCTTGCGACCAGAACGTGACGCCGTCGAACGGCGAACGGTTGGCTGCGAGGGCTGCGTCCTGGGCGCCAGCCGGCGCTTGAGGTGCAAACGCATCCCGCAGGCGGTTGAGAATCGCATCGCGGCTCAAGCGGCTGCGTTCCGTCAGGGCCGCACCGACAGAGGCGTGCAACTCGCCTGAAAGCTGGGCGAAGGCCGACTGCGTTTCATCCGTTTTCAGATAGAGCGCCTTGTCATACAGCGCATTGCCCGAACCGAGCGCCTCGACCGCATTGGCGGCAGACTTCGCGTTTTGCGTAGAAGCCGCCGCGGCGAAATCGGTCGTCGCGCGGTTCAACGTCAGCAACACCGATTTTTGATCGGCGCTCGTTTCAACCGCGGCGGTCAGATAGGCAAAGTTTTCCGTTACGCTGTCAAACGATCCGGTCACGCCACCGTTCGCGCTGATGATGGTGTATTGGGTGTTCAACGCATAGGTCGCGCCCGTATCCGTGCCATTTTCCGGCGTGACGAGAAGATTGACATTGTTGCCGATCGTCACGGTGCCGGTTGCGGCCAGACGGTCGGCATGGCCGCTATCATCCACTTCGACCGCGTAGGTCGAACCGCTGGCGAGGTTCGCGTTGCCATTGACCGTCAAGGTGCCGATGGAATTGCCGGGCGCAAGCGTTCCACCCGAGAGCAGAGACAGACCGCCAACCGAGCCATTCCCGCCAAGGAACGCACCGCTGCCCACGGTGACGATGCTGGCCAGATTGCCATTGACGGACAGCGTGCCGCCGGAAACCTGAGTGGAACCGGTATAGGTGCTGTTCCCCGTGACGATCAGCTTGCCTGCGCCTGCCTTCTCGAAAGACCCCGTTCCAGACACGGCATTCGCAAAGGTGCCCGCCCCGTTGATCACGAGCGAACCGCTATTGGCAATAGCGCCCGTTCCGAAACTGTCGGCATTGCCGGCAAGAGCGCCGGCGGCAATCGTCGTTCCGCCGGTATAGCTGTTGGCGCCCGTCATGGTCAGAACACCGGAGCCCGTCTTCAAGACACTGCCCGAGCCGGAGATCACACTGCTATAGGTTCCGTTGAAAGTCTGGTCGAACTCCAGCCGGCCTTCATTGATCACCGAACCGCCGAGCGTCGAGGTATTGCCGATAAGCTTGCCACCGCGAACCGTCGTCGTGCCGCGATAGGTCAGCGTCCCGCTCAGCGTGACGATCCCCGTGCCATCCTTCACCAGATTGCCGGTGCCGGAAATATCGCCCGCAAACGTTCCGTCCGTATTCTGGTCGAAGACAAGAGTGCCATAATTGGCAACGTCGCCCGAAAGACTGGCCGTTGTCGCGATAAGCGTGCCGCCCGAAATCGTCGTGCCGCCCGTGTAGCTATTGGTTCCCGCAAGGGTCAGCGTGCCGTTGCCGGCTTTTTCGAATGACCCGCTGCCGGAAATCCCGTTCGAGAGCGTCCCGCCGCCATTCACGACCAGCGCGCCATTGTTGACGATGGCACCGGTCCCGAAGCGGCTCCCGGAGCTACCGATCAGCGTACCGCCGGAAATCGTCGTGCCGCCCGTATAGGTATTGTTCCCCGAAAGGGTCGTCGTCCCATTTTCGACGCGAACCCGGCCATCCCCGCTGATATCGGCGGAAAGCGCGTATGCCGTACCGGTGTGGTTCAAAACCAGCCTGCCGTCACCATCGCCGAAGGCAATGCCGCTGGTATCGAGCGTACCGGCCGCCGCCGCCGTCTGGCCGGATGCGGCACCGATGTTCAGCGAACCCGTAACGCCTGCATCATAGGCGATCCTGATGTCAGAAGCCGCAAGGCGCGCACCGTCCCGCAGCGTCAGCGACCCATTGCCGTAAGCGCCGATGTAAAGACGGCTCGCCATCTCGATTTCCGAGCCGGTGCCCGTCAAGAGAACCGTGCCGCTGGAGCCCGTTTCATTGCCGATATAGAGACGATAGCCGGTCACACTGCCACCCGCGGAAACGGTAAGGTCCCCGTCGCCGAAGCGGCCGACATTCATGTAGCCGGAATAGGCAATGCTGTTATCGACAAACGCATTCCAGTTGGAGCCAGTGCCGGTGATCGTCATCGTGCCCGAAGAGCCGGCCAGATCGCCCAGCGTCCCCTGAAGGGCGCTGATCTGCCCGCCGGCACTGAGCGTGACCGTCGCATCGCCCAGATATCCCGCGATGAAAGGTTCGGTCATGCTCCATTGCGAGCCCGCGCCATTGACTGTTACGGACGAATCCGAACCGGCAAGCGTTGCGACGTAACCGGCTGCACTGGTGACGGTTGCGCCGTTACGCACCGCCAAATCACCGTTACCGCCATTGCCGACATAAATATTGCCCGAAGCGGTCCAGGAACTGCCGGAGCCGGTGATGGTTGCCGTGCCTTCCGCACCGGTGTCCGAGCCGAGGAGAGCATGAACGCTTTCAAGGGTCGCGCCATTTCGAATCGTAACGGAACCGGAGCCTGACCGGCCGATCTCGAGGGAACCGCTGGTCACCTCCCAACGGGACGAAGCGCCATCCACGATGGCCTCGCCATCCATGCCGGCCACATCGCCAAGGCGCGCCGATGTGCTGGTAACTTCGCCGCCGGCCGTGACATTCAGCGTGCCATGCCCGAGAGCGCCGCTGGCATCACCGCTGTCACCGCCGATACGCAGGTCGCCCGTCGACCATTCCGACCCGGCTCCCGTGACCGTTGCGGAACTCGTCGAGTGGCGGCCGATGACGCTACCGTTACTGGTTGCCGTCGCCTGACTTTCGATGCTGAGCGTTGCATCACCATCATTGCCGACGATGATGGCACCCGTATCCAGAAGGACCGAGCCTGCACCGCGAACGACGATGCTGCTGCCCGCGCTTGAGGCGAGATTGCCGATGGTTGTCGAAACGGAACTGTCGACCGATCCGCCATTTTCGACGACAAGACTGCCCACGCCGCCGCCGCCGACAACAAATGCCCCCCCGTTGCTCATGGAACTCGAACTGCCCGAGATGGTCGCCGTTCCCGTGCTGCCAATACCGTCAGCGATCACCGCGCCGCCATTGGAGACATCGCCGGATGTCACCGTCAGCGTACCATCGCCACCCACCGCACCGGGCGTGCCGCCCGTGCCTGCGTAACCAATATAAAGGTTGCCGGTACCAAACCCACCGCCATTCTCCACCGTCAGCGCACCCGAACCGCCCAGGCCGGCGCCGAGATAGGTCGCGTTCGCGGAAACATAGCCCCCTGTGACGGTGACGGCGCCATCACCTTCATTGCCAACATAAAGCGAACCGTTCAGGCTCCATGTCCCTGAGACCGAAACGGAGCCGCTCGCGCCGGCGCTGTTGCCCAGGGTTGCCGTCGTGGTGGACAACTGGCCAGCGACGCCAAGCGTACCCGTCAGATTGGTGCCGATGAAGAGGCTGCCGACATAGCCATGCGTGCCCGATGTCAGCACTGGCCCGTCCGAGTTGATATAGGCATTGTCCCCGGAGGTCGGCGTGTGGCCGTCCCACACCCAGTTGGCGTCACTGAACCAGTTTCCACCGGCAGCACCATTCCAGAAGACGGAATCGGCAAAGGCCGGCTGAGCGAGCGCGCCGCCCAGGATGAGTGCCAGCACACTCGTGGAGCACAGAACGGCCTTGTTCCGCTTTGCCCTGACCGCGTTGCAGGGGCGCTTTTCCCGACGATCCTCGCCTCGATGCTCTCTCAACCCGACATACTTCATTTCCACCCCCGGCATTTCAATTTTACCAACGCAGCACGACCCGAACGCGAATCTCTCTCACGGACCCGCGTTGATGGTAAATGACATTCAACTTTTGCCGCCGTCTTTTTCTGGGCACAGCAAATAATTTGCGCTCAACATTATAAACCTCGATGCGGTGGAGGTTCTTGCCCGCAGTAGACAACAGTGCCAATTACTTAAGCAGGGGCAGCAAGAGGAGCAGACGTGACCAAGCCGTTTCGCTGGGGGCGCTTTTTACAATTTGTCGATGCAGGCATTGTGGACGACCGCAACCTTGCGCAGGACAATAACGGCGCGTTCAGGTTCACGGCCAAGCACCTGGAAGCCGATGAAGGCGCGGGGCGGCTCGCTTATGTCGATACGCCAGACATTCGCGTTCTGGTTGCCGATTGCTCTTTTCAGGGCGACCGGCAATACGACGTTGATGACGACGGTCTTTTCCGTTTCCATTTCGGTTTCGACGTTTCCATCGAAACATGGCTCGGTGATTCCGGCCTGCCCGAGATAGCGGAAAATGCCGCCGGTGTTCTGATGACCTCGCCCGACGACCTCATGAGGGAGCGCGTGCCGGGCGGGCGACACCAGAGTTTCGTGACCATTGCCTGTCGGCCGAAATGGATCGAGGATTTCTTCGGTGTTCGGATACAGGATCACCTGATGCAGTCCGATGCAGACCATGTGCATTACCCGCTAAGCTTCACTGCGGATCTGCGCGGCGCGACACAGGCCATACTCAATCGCCGTGCAGCAGTCCGCCTCGACGCCGCATTCATCGCCACCAAGGCGCAGGAAATCCTTCTCTCGACGGTCGATGGCGTTGTCCAGGCACGCCGGCTGGAACGGCAGCGTCTGACCGCGACAGACATCGCCGCCATAAGAAGCGCGCGGGCGCTGCTTGAGGAATCGCTCTCAGCCCCGCCGGATATCCAGACCCTCAGCCGGCGGGTGGGCATCAATCGCACGAAGCTGTTTTATGGTTTCAAGCGCCTTTATGGCGCATCGACGGTGCAATTCATCGATGGCCTGCGCATGAACGAGGCTCGCCGGCTGCTTCTTGAAACGGACATGGCCGTTTCGCAGATCGCCGCGGACGTGGGATATGGCTACGCCGCCAATTTCTCCACTCGTTTCAAGAACCATTTCGGGCAGTCACCCCGGGCGTTGAGGCGCGAGCGGGCCGGCCGCGAACAGCCGTAACCCAAAGCATGCGCTTCATACGCGCCCGGTCAAACGGCACCGATCTCCGTCTTGCGCTCCACGGCAAAAAGCCGGCCGGCGACCAGCGAAATGGCGGCCGCCCCGAAGGAAAACAGCGCGCCCATCTTGGCCGCGTCCTGTTCGGCACCGGGCGGGAAGGCGACACCGGCAACGAAAAGCGCCACCGTGAAACCGATGGCCGCCACGCAGCCGACGACCGGCAGGTCGGCCAGCCGCATGCCCACCGGCAGGCCGAAGCCGAGCGGCTTGGCTGCCAGCCAGCCCATGAAGGTGATGCCGAGCGGCTTGCCGATGAGAAGGCCGGCCATCACCAGCCAGGTCGCCTCATCCATGGCCGAGAACTCGACGCCGGCATTGGCAAGGCCGAACAGCAACAGGATGATCTGCACCGGCCCCTTCATCGCATGCTCGATGAGGTTGAGAAGGTCGGTCTGGTAGCGTTCCTCCTCGGCAAAGATGCCGAAATCGGTTTCGGCGTGGGGAATGGTCGGGATGATCGGCAGAAGGCCGAGCGCCGGATGAATGCCGGCCTCCTGAAAACCATACCAGCTCAGCGCCCCGCCGATGAGATAGGGCCAGAAAGACAGGTTGCGCCGCACAGCGCTGGACACCGGTTTGCGCGAATTCTGCCCATCAAGAATGCGCGGCAGGCGGTTTGCCAGAAACCATACGCCGAAGGCGGCAAAAAATGACAGCAGCAGCCACACCGGCGCCAGATCGCCCTGCGGATAGAAGATCGCCAGAATAATGAGCCCGCCGGCATCGTCAGCAATGGCGAGCAGCAGCAGGAACATGACCGCCGGATGACCGGCCCCGAAAACAAGGCGGCCAACGAGATAGGAAAAGGCGATATCGGTTGCGGTCGGGATGGCCCAGCCATTGGCCAGCATGGCGAACTTGCCGAGCAGGAAGGCACCCAGCAGATAGACAACTACCGGCCCCATCATGCCGCCGGCCGTAGCAATCAGCGGTGAAAGCGCCTTCTTGCCGCGCAGCGAACCGTTCTTCAACACCACGGCCTCCCACACTTCCTTGCCGGCAATGGCGAAGAAGAAGGCCATTAGAATGTCGTTGATGAGGTAGTGCAGTGTCAGCGTGCGGTGCCCGTCATGCAGATGGCCGATGAAGCCCCCCTCCCAGAGCGGATACTCGACAATGGCATGATAACTGTCAGGCGTCGTATTCGCCCAGATGAGCGCGGTGATCGCGCCGAACACCAAAAGCAGCGAATACTCCTGCAGAAATTTCCAGGTGCGGTACATCTCGTTCCCCTCATCTTGTTCGGGGAGGTTTAGGCCGCATTTTGACCTCAGGCAAGAAGCGGGGCAGCGAAAGCACCCCGCTTTTAACCTCAGAAGCCGAGGGCCGAGCCGTCCTTGCGCTGGTCGGAGCCACCCGCCAGAAGGCCACGGGCATGGTCGATGAAGATGGCCTGCGCGCCGCCCATCGGGCTCGTCAGGCGGTTGACCTTGTGGCCGATCTTCTCAAGGGCTGCAACCGCCGTATCGGAGACGGTCGGTTCCACATCCAGTACGCCGCCAAAGGAGAAGCTGCGCGGCGCGTCGATGGCTTCCTGCACGTTGAGGCCGCGATCGAAAACGCCGGAGAGGAAGGCGGCGTGACCGGCGGCCTGATACTGCCCGCCCATGACGCCGAAGGGCATGACGACCTTGCCGTTTTCGCGCACCATGCCGGGAATGATGGTGTGCATCGGGCGCTTGCGCGGGCCGATGGCGTTCGGGTGCCCCTCGATCAACCGGAAGGACGAACCGCGGCTGTGCAACAGAATTCCGGTCTTCGGTTCAAGGCGCGTCGAGCCGAAGCCGTGGAAGATGGAGTTGATGAAGGAGATGGCGTTGCCGTCACGGTCCACAACGCTCAGATAGATCGTGTCCTTGTGTTCCGGCTCGTTCCACAGCGCCGGTGCCAGCACGCCGTCCATGGAAATGCGGCTGCGCAGCTTTGCCGCGACATCCTCGGCCAGCAGCGTTTCCGGCGCATAGGGCAGCGTCGAGGGATCGGAGATCAGCGCGTCGCGGTGATAATAGGCAAGCTTCGCCGCTTCGGCATGAAGATGAATGCGCTCCGCCTCTGTGCAATTGGCGAGATCGAAGCCGGACAACGTGTTGAGCATGAGAAGGGCGGCAAGCCCCTGCCCGTTCGGCGGGCATTCGAGAACCTCGCGACCCCGATAAAGCGTCGAGATCGGCTTGACGTAATCGGCGCCATCCACGGCGCTTTCGAAATCGTCCATCGTGTGCAGGCCGCCGAGCGCTTTCAGATGCGCCACCAGCGCTTCAGCCGTCTCGCCGGTGTAGAAGCCGTCCGCGCCCTTTTCGGCGATCAGGCGAAGCTGCTTGCCCAGCAACGGCTGCGCGTGGCGCTCGCCCGCCAAGGGCGCACGACCACCCGGCAGAAAAACGGCAGCGGCATGGGGATCGTCTGCCACCGCGGTTTCGCGCGCCCAGTCGAAGGCGACGCGCGGCGTGACGGGATAACCGTTTTCCGCATAGGCGATCGCCCGCGCCAGCAGCCGGTCGAGCGGCAGACGACCATGATCGCGATGCAGCTTGGTCCAGGCGGCAATGGCGCCGGGAACGGTGACGGCGTGGGGGCTGTTACGAGGAATTTCGGTATCGAGACCGGCAGCCTTCAGCTTTTCGACAGTAGCGGCGGCGGGCGCGCGGCCCGAGCCGTTGACGGCGATGACTTCACCTCCATAGGGGGCGTAGAGGGCGAAGCAATCGCCGCCAATGCCGGTCATCAGCGGATCAACGACGCACTGCACAGCGCAGGCGGCAATGGCCGCATCGACAGCGGTTCCGCCAGCCGCGAGAACATCGAGGCCGGCGGCAGTGGAAAGCGGATGCGAGGTGGCAATCATCGCCTCGCCGGCGAGAACCGGATCGCGTCCGGGCGTGAAGAAGTTGCGCATGGTTTCCTCCCGGAAGTGAACGCGGATCAGCCCGCGAAAAGTGGCCAGAGCATGCGGATCGACGTGATCATCAGGAACACGGCAAAGGCGCGCTTGAGGTATTCGGGCTTCAGGCTATGGGCGAGTTTGACACCGAGTTTCGCGGTCGTCATCGTCAGCGGAATGATGAGGGCTGCGGCCAGAAGGTTTACATAGCCGAGCGACAGCGGCGGCAACCCCTCTTCCCCCCAACCGGTGATGACGAAACCGATGACGGCCGGCACCGAAATGATGAGGCCGAAAGCCGATGACGAGCCGACCGCTTTGTGAACGGGGTAGGAATAGGCCGAAAGCGTCGGCACGGTCAGCGACCCGCCGCCAATGCCCATCAGCGAGGAAATGAAGCCGATCATGCCCGGCACGGAAAGCCTGAAAGACACGCTTTGCGGCAGGTGTTCACCCAGTATGATCTTCTTCGGCAGCAGCATGTTGATGGCGACCGCCAGTGCCACGAAGCCGAACACCGATTTCAGGCTGGCGCCGCTGATGAAATGGGCCGCAATACCACCGATGGCAGCACCGAACGCAACATAGGGCGCCCAGGCCCGTATGAGATCCTTGTCCATGGCGCCACGCTTGTTATGCGCCCTGAGCGAGGTGATCGACGTGGGAATGATGGTGAGCAACGAGGTTCCGACCGCCACATGCATGGCAACGGAGGGCGAGAACTTCATGAATTCCAGCATGAAGGACAGGACCGGTACGATGACGATGCCGCCACCCACGCCGAGAAGTCCGGCCAGCACGCCCGCAAAGGCGCCCGTGGCCGCCAGCCCCGCGGCAAACAGAAAGAACGACTGAAGATCTAGCGCGTCCACGGGCTTCCACCTTGAAATATCTCTGGCGGTATGAGTGCATGATATGTATACATATCGCAAGTCAATAATACCGAAGCGGCGAGAAGAATGCAAAAATCTTCCAAAGAAGGCGCAACGGAAGAACCATCCGGCAAGGCGGCAGATGAAGTTTACGCCACCGTGGTGGACTGGATCGTCGAGGGCCGGCTGAAGCCCGGCGATACGCTGAACGAAATGGCGCTGGCCGACAGCTTCGGCCTGTCGCGCACGCCGGTGCGTGAGGCATTGCAAAGGCTGACGCTTGAAGGCCTGACCGAACGCGGTGCCCGACGCGCCTTTCATGTGCGGCGGCTGGAACCACTGGAACTGGGCGACCTGTTCGAGGCGATGGGGGAGATCGAGGCACTCTGCGCGCGGCTCTCGGCCAAGCGCATGTCGCCGCTGGAACGCGCCCGGCTTTCAGCCCTTGTCGATGAAGGTCAGGCGGCGGCCGAAGTCGACGACACCATCGCCTATACCGGCATCAACGCCCGCTTTCATCTGGCGCTGTTCGAGGGCGCGCATAATGCCAGCCTGAGGGAAATCGCCCTTTCGCTGCGCATGCGCACCATGCCCTATCGCGACGCCCAGTTCCGCCAGACGGAACGGCTTTCCTCGTCTCAGACGGAACATCGCCGCATTGTCGATGCGATCATGGCCGAAGACCCGGAAGCGGCTTTCGCGGCCATGCGCGCGCACATGACCGCGACTTCGCTCAACATCACCCGCATGCTGGAAGCCGTGGGCAATTGAACCCGGTTACTCTGCCGCGATGCTCCAGCCTTCGGGTGCGGGCACCAGCGGCGGATCGATGTCGGGTGTGAGCGGATTGGCGAAGGCACGTCCGCGCAACGCGGCCTTGTGATCGGCCTTCGCGGCCTCGATCCGGCCCGGATCGAGAAAGAGCGAGGCAGCGGTCGAGGCCATGATCTTCGCGGCATGTTCCATGCCCTTGTGGGCGGCGGGCAGCTTGCCCTGTGCCACCATCTGCCAGCTATGGAACGCCGTGCCGACGGCGCAGGTGGCGCCATACATCTGCACGGTCGGCACAGCCCAACTCACCGTGCCGACATCCGTCGAACCGATCAGGGCCGGATCGCCGCTGTCGCGCGGCAGAATGCGGTCACATAGCACCAGCCCGTCCTCGGTCGGCATCCTGTGGGTGGCAAAGCAGGTGGCAATGTCTTCCGGGCTGAAGGTCGCCTGGAACTTCGCCGCCATCTCCCGATCGGCCACATCGAAAAGAGCGGGGCCGAGCCGCTCCAGTTCGTTGTGCATCAGTGCTTCCAGCGTATCGTTGCCGAGCAGGTTGGCTTCACCGGAGACCGGCTGGCAGACCACTGTCGTCTCGGTCATCAGGGCCGCCCCTTCCGCCACCTTCTTCACCCGCTCGAACAACACCTGCATCTCGTCCAGTTCGCGGGCACGCACCAGATAGCGCACCGTCGCCTTGGCCTGCACCACATTCGGCGCCACGCCGCCCGCATCGATCAGCGCGTAATGCACGCGCGCCGTGGACGGCATGTGTTCCCGCATGTAATTGACGCCGACATTCATCAGTTCCACCGCATCAAGCGCCGAGCGTCCAAGATGGGGCGCAGCGGAGGCATGCGAAGCCCTTCCCGTGAAGTGGAACAGCACTTCGACGCAAGCGAGCGAAACCGGAAACATGACGCCGGTGAAAGGACCGGGATGCCAGGAAATGGCAATGTCCACGTCATCGAACAGGCCTTCGCGCACCATGAAACCCTTGGCCGAGCCGCCCTCTTCCGCCGGGCAGCCATAATAGCGAATGCGGCCGGGGCGACCGGTTTCAGCCAGCCATTCCTTGACGGCCGTCGCCGCCTGGAGGGCCGCCGTTCCCAGCAGGTTATGCCCGCAACCATGACCATTGCCACCGGCCACCAGCGGCTTTTCCTCGGCGAGGCAGGCGGCCTGCGAAAGGCCGGGCAGCGCATCATATTCGCCGAGAATGGCAATAACCGGCCCACCCTCGCCGGCTTCGCCCAGCAAGGCTGTCGGAATGCCGCCGACACCACGAGCGACCGCAAAGCCCATCGCCTTCATCACCTCGGCATGGGAATCGCTGGAGCGAAATTCGCCGTAGTTCAGCTCCGGCGTGTCCCACACCCGGTCGGCCAGTTCGATGAATGTCGGACGTCTGGCGTCCACCAGATCCCATATACGGTCGGAATTCTGCACGGATGATCCCCTTGCGGCGCTGCTTTCGAAAGACCCGTTATAGGCCAGCCCTCCGTGCAAGAAAACGATTTCGTTTCGACCGGCGTAGCAGACCCCGAAGCACTGAAGATTTCGTGTCGTGATTTTCGTGCACACGGCATTGCAATTTTTCGGATATGTCGTCAGAGTCAAACCTTAACATTGGGTATTGCAAAGGGACGGATCTGAAGAAGCGGGGGCTTTGCCAGACAGTCCAGGGGAAGCGTGGAGACACCATGGAATCAATCGCGCAGGGGCCGCGCGAGGAGACATTCCGACGCATGTTACGCTTGCTGTCTGAAGCCGGGCAAGCGGCTGGGGAACTGGATCTTTCCGATGTGGGCCATTTGATTGAAATGGCAATTCTGGATGTTGCCTTGCGTTGGGAGGGGCTGGATCCGGAATCGACAAACGACGCCAAGCTTGAAATGGTCGCAAAGACGCGTCTCAGGCAGGCTTGCGAAAACCGTCAGGGTGCCACCGTCTATCGCATGGACGACTGGAAGGCCGGGCCGCAACGCTCACCGTACATTCCCGGCGGACCAAAGCTCGTCGAATAACTTTGTCAGGCTGCGGTCACGCAAGGATCGTGGAACAGACCGCCCTTGATGGCGCCGGTTGCCGTGCGCGCTGCCACGACCGACCAGATCAGCACCAGAAGACCCACCATGCCCGCACCGGCAACCGGGAAAAAGCCAAGCGGCAGGAGGGCTCCGATCTTCAATGTCGCCAGCGCATAAACGCCGAGCGGGAACGTGTAGGCCCACCAACCGAGATTGAAGGGCAGGCCAAGCCGGATCTGCCGAACCGTGACCAGAAGCGCGACCGCAAACCACCAGACGCCATACCCCCATAGCGCCAGCGCGCCCAGCAGGGCCGCCCCCGCCATGGCCGGGGCCAGTACGCCGAGGCCACTTGCTGTCATCGCCTGTGGTCCATTCAACGCCAGCAGGGCAAGGCCAAGCGCGCCGGTGCCGATGGGCCCGAGCGCCAGCCAGCTTGTGGCCGCCATGGCAGCCGGCGGCAGCTTGTGAAGCACCATGCGCAGGAACAGGATGACCAGAATGCTGAGTGCCAGCGGTACCGAACACGCCCATAGCACGATACAACCCACCAGCATGGCCAGAGCGGCGGCAGCGTCCGCGAAATGCGGCAGAAGCAGCAATCCGCTGGCCGCGGCAACCTCTGCTGCCACGACGGGCAAAAGCCATACAGCACTCATATCGGCAATCGAATGGCTCTGGCGGGTAAACATCAGGAACGGCACGCCGATGCCGATCGCAAGCGCCAGGACCGCATCCACGAACCACAGGACTATGGCAACCTCTATGGCCACCGCCTCGCCATAGAGCGCCGGACCATAGATCAGGGTGCCGTTGAGAATGGTCGCAATGGCCATCGGGATCGTCCCGAGAAACATCGACTGGACCGGATGCCTGAACAACTGTGCGGCAAGATGCCGGTGACGAAGCCATTTCAGGACATAAATCGAGGCAAACAGCAGAAACAGGACGGTATTCGCCAGATAAAGCGCTTGCCCGGTGCCATGCAGCCACGGAGAAGCCGGGAATTGCCCGAGCGCCACGGCCAGAATACCGGTTCCCATGCAGGCCGCAAACCAGTTGGGCGTGAAATGGAGAATGACTTCGGCGACGCGGCCCGCAGGCGGCGCAGTGAGTGCGATCGTATTTGGCATGATTTTCGTCCGTTGCGACAATAGGAAGAAAATATTTCCATAAATCATGCATTTCCAACGCATTATTCTTGTCATATCATTCGACAAAATCGAATGGTTTTAGCCCCATGACACTTGAACAGCTCCGTATCTTTCTGGAAGTGGCTACGCTGGAGCACGTGACAAAGGCCGCCCAACGCCTGAACATGACGCAATCGGCCGTCAGTGCCGCCATCACGGCGCTGGAGGTGCGGCATGGTATCGTCCTGTTCGATCGGGTTGGGCGCTCCATCGTCCTCAACCCGATGGGTCGGCAGTTTCTCAAACAGGCGCAGGCCGTTCTGGCCAGTGCCCGGGCGGCCGAGGCCGCGCTGGCCGATCTTTCCGGCCTCCAGCATGGGGAATTGACGATCATGGCCAGCCAGACGATTGCCGGCCACTGGCTACCGGCCCCGCTCGTGGCCTTCCGGCAGGCCAGACCCGGCATCCGGCTTGATGTGAGGATCGGCAATACGACGGAAGTGAGCGACGCCGTGGCAGAAGGTCAGGCGGAACTTGGCCTCATCGAATGGCCAAGCCCCCGGCGTGGCCTTTCCATGAACCCGATAGCCATGGATGAGATGGTGGTGGTGGTCGCACCGGCGCATCCCTGGGCCCATCGCAGGCACCCGGTGGTGCAGCTTTCCGAAAGCGCCTGGGTTCTGCGTGAACCGGGTTCAGGCACGCGCCTCGCCTTTGAAGAGATGATTGCACAGAAGGGCTTTGACATCGGCGATCTGGACATTGCCCTGACCTTGCCCGGCAATATGGCGGTGATCGGAGCCGTCGCGGCGGGACTCGGCGCAACACTCGTGTCGCGGAGCGCGGTGGCCCCCTCGCTGACGGCCGGTCTCCTGCTGGAAGCGCCGGTCAAACCGGTGCCTCGCCCCTTCTTTGTACTGAAACACGCCGAACGTTATCGCAGCCGCGCTGCGCAGGCCTTCGAAAGCTTTCTGGAAACGCATAGCGGTAAAGCATAAACACCCGGCATCCCGAGCTGCCGTCTCAGCAGCGCCGGGATGTTGGGAATGATATCCTGAAAGTGTCAGGCTTCGGGGCTGCCGCTGGCGATGGTCTGAACGAGGCGAAGAATATTTTCGCGAATACGTTCGTCGGTAATGGAGAAAAAGGCGGCGTTGAGCAGAAGCCCCTGACGCGAGGTGATGAAATTCTTCGAAACCGGCTGGTTGTCGTTATTGCCGGCTTCTTCCTCCAGCCCGTCAAAAAACAGCCTCACATCGACATCCAGCGCGCGGGCAATTTCAACGAGCTTGCTGGCGCTGACGCGGTTGGAACCACGTTCGTATTTCTGCACCTGTTGAAAGGTCACACCGATGCGATTGCCAAGCTCGGTCTGCGACATTTTCTTCATCGTGCGCTGGACGCGGATTTTCTTTCCGACCTCGATGTCGACTTTGTGGGGTTCAGCTTTCATAGACGGCATTTTCCTTGTTCGATTTTTCGTTAGCATGACGTCCGACGCCCCCTATTGGTCGGATTGCCCAGCCATACTGGCACATCTGTATCTCGCGCGTTTCTAATCTGCAACCGGTTAACGGCAACTCGACCGTAATCCTCACCCGTTGCGTAAAGAAACTGCTTCATTTCTGGGAGTTTGCGCCGTTTCGATACGCATCGGGCTTGCGGCGTATACGAACGCCAAACCATGCGATGCACAGGTCGTTTCAATCGTGAACGGGCACCAAGGGCAATTGTATGCGATATTTTCATCGACAGGAGCAACTTAAGGATTTGCGGCAGGCCCAACGCGCGCTAAATAGAATTGAAGACGCGGACATATCGACATGAACATTGCCGACACCAACATCAACACGACGGACATACAGCCTGAAGACCGGGCTCAGCATATCCGTGACAATCTGCGTAGCGCCATTGCTGACCGCCGGCTGGCACCGGGGACGAAGCTTTCGGAAGCGGAAGTGGGCACGCTGTTCGATGTCAGCCGCACCGTGGTCCGTTCCGCCCTGCAAATGCTGGCCTTCGAAGGGCTGGTCCGCATCGAGCGCAATCGTGGCGCTTTCGTTTCCAATCCGACCCCCGAAGAAGCCCGGGAGATCTTTGCCTCGCGCCGTCTCATCGAACCGGGTATCGTGGCCGCCGCAGCTTCCAGGGTAACGGCTCGCGATATCAGCGAGCTGCGCAGCCACCTCAAAGAAGAAGAGTTCTACATGAACCAGCGCGGCCCGGATGCGCGCCGCGCCGAGATCAAGGCCTCGGGCGAGTTCCATCTCAAGCTGGCGCTGGTGGCAGGCAATACCATCCTCATCAAGTTCATGGATGAACTGGTGGCGCGCTCATCGCTGGTCATTGCCCTTTACGGTCGCTCCGGCGTTTCAAGCTGCGGCCATGGTGAACACGGCGCGCTGATCGACGCGCTCGAAAAGGGCGACGTGGAAAAAGCCCGGCATCTGATGCTGCATCATATCGACCACATCGAAGCCGACCTCGACCTGCGCACCACCGAAGGCCTTGCGCTCAAGGACGCCCTGATGCTCTGAGCATCGAAGGCAACGCCCCTGCCCCTCTTACCCCTCGGGTCCAAGCGCGTAATTCGCGAAGTCTTTGTCCAGCATCTGGCACAACGCCTCCACCACCGTCTCATGGTCCTGCCGCTGCGGCAGACCCGAGATGGTGACACAGCCGATCACCCCGGCACCGGCCACCCGCAGCGGAAATCCGCCGCCATGCGCCGCGTAATCCGCAACCGGCAAACCGCTTCGCGCCTCAAGCGTTGTTTCCTTCAGCCGTGTCTCCAGACCAACCCGATAGCTGGACTTGTGGAAGTGTTTGACAACGTTGAATTTTCGACGCATCCAATCATCATTTTCCGGCGCCGTTCCGGGTGTCGCGGTGTAAAAAAGCGGTCGTGAAAAATCCCGAATATCAATAGTGAGGCTCCAGGCGCCGTTCTCAGCAAGGCGGCGTAACGATGTGCCGAGTTTGAAAGCGGTATTTTCGGTAAATTCGGGAAAAACCAACGCCTGTTCCTGTTGCGAAATGCGGTCGATGTCTTCCTTCAGGCCCATGCGGATTTCTCCTCTTCGGTGAGTGACAAGACAACGCTTCGGCCCTCGGCGGATGAAATCTCCGCCGCATCGAGAACGGCCATGACCGCCAGCGCCTGAAGCGGGGTAACGGGATTGCCGCCCTCCCCCCGAAGCGCGCGGGCGACGTCGCGATAGTAACCGCTCTGATCGCCGGTGGGGCACGGCAGGCTGCGCTCCCCCTCACCATCGAACAGGACAAGCGGATCGTCATCGTGCCCGAAGCCCGGCAGTCCGGGACGCATGCCGGACAGAAGCTGCGCTTCCTGCGGATCGAGATGACGCTTCACGAGGCTGCCCTTTTCGCCGTGAACCGTGAAGCGGTTGACACCGCCCGCAACCAGCATCGCGCCATGGAGAACAGCCTTGGTCGCACCATAGTCGAGGATGACATGGGCGTAATCCGTCGTCTGCCCGCCAGTGCGCTGGGTGGCGATGGTCGCTGTCACCGTCTGGGGCAGGCCGAGAATCTGCAGGGTCTGGTCAACGAGATGGGGTCCGAGATCGAACCAGAGACCGCCACCCGGCACGGCCCGCTCCCGCCAGCGATCCCGAACCGCAGGGCGGAAACGGTCGAAATGGGTTTCGAAATGCACCACCCTGCCGACGGCCCCACTCTCGATGGCCGCCTTCACCCCGAGAAAATCGGTGTCGTAGCGGCGGTTGTGGAAGACGGACAGAAGCCGGCTTTCCGCCGTGGCAAGCGCCACGAGGTCGCGCGCATCGTCCAGAGTGAGTGTAAAGGGCTTGTCCACCACCACGGCCTTGCCGGCCTTCAGCGCCGTGCGGGCAAGGGATGCGTGGCTATCGTTCGGTGAGGCGATCACCACAAGGTCGACCTCATCCGACATGGCGAGGTCTTCCGGCGTGGAAAAAACCCGGATTGCGGGGAAATCAGCCAGCACCGCTTCCGGACGGGATGACGCGATGGCCGTCAACACCAGATCCGGCACGGCGGCGATCAGCGGCGCATGGAAGGTCTTGCCGGCAAAGCCATAGCCGATCAAGCCGACGCGGATCGGTTTGTTTTCACTCATTTTTCTCTTCCTTCCAGAGCCAGGCGGCACCGCGCACACCTGAACTGTCGCCATGAACGGCTTTGCGGATCGGCGTCGCGAACCCGTCGCCAAACACGTATTCCGGGATCAAACGCGGCAGGTCATCGTAGAGTTCATCGACATTCGACATGCCGCCGCCCAGCACGAAAACATCGGGATCAATCACATTGGTCAAAAGCGCCAGCGAACGCGCGAGGCGGTCGGCAAAACGGTGATAGGCGGCTTTCGCCACTGCATCTCCGGCGCGCATGTCGGCAATGATCGCAGCAGCCCGCTTCGTCGTACCGGTGGTTTGCGCGTAATCCAGCTCGAAGCCGGTGCCGCAGGCATACATATCGAGACAACCGCGCTTGCCGCACCAGCATTGTGGCCCCGGATATTCCTGTGGTGTCATCCAGGGCAAGGGATAGTGCCCGATCTCGGCAGCAACGCCCTGAAACCCGGCATGGACCCGCCCCTTGATGGCAATGCCGCCACCATGGCCGGTGCCGATAATGACACCGAAAACGGTATTGGCGCCAGCGCCTGCACCATCGACAGCCTCCGACACGGCCAGACAATTGGCATCATTGGCAATGCGCACCCGCCTGTCCAGCACGCTTTCGAGATCGCGGCCAAGCGGCCTGCCGTTCAGCAGCACGGCGTTGGAATTGCGCACCAACCCGGTCTGCGGCGAGGGACTGCCGGGGATGCCAATGCCGAGCGGCCCCGCTTTTCCGGCCTGCCGTTCGGCCTCGCGTACCAGTTCGTGCGCAGCTTCAAGGCAGTCCTCATAATGGGTCGTGGGTGTCGATACCCGATGCCGGGCATGAACCGCGCCGTCTGCGTCAAGGGCGACGATCTCCATTTTGGTGCCGCCCCAGTCGATGCCGAAAAGCATGTGCCTCGCCGATCCTCCAGCCACAGAAAGGGTACAGTCTCTGCCCCACGATTACTCCGCCATTGTAACGTTGCACGTGCACGGTCTGTCAAGCAGGCTTCCCACGGTGAACCGAACCGAACGGTTCTGCCATCTCTCTGAAAATAATGGATTTTGCATTCGTTATATCGGTGGCACTTCTTGCAAAGAGTGAAATGCAAACGTTATAATTTCGGTCCGTCGCATGAGAAATTCGGGGGAAGCATGGCAGATGGCGAAACGAAGAAACCATCGATGCGGACCGGTCGCAGGCGCCCTTCCAGCAAGCCGACGCTGAAGACGATTGCAGAACTGACCGGGCTTGCGATTACCACCGTTTCCCGCGCACTGGCCGGCGCACCGCAAATTGCGCTCGATACCCGTGAAAGGGTGCGCGCTGTCGCCGAGGAGATTGGCTATCAGCCGGATCGCGCCGCACTGAGGCTGCGGACCGGCCGCACCAATGTCATCAGCCTGATCCTCGATCCCCATGACGAGATCATCGGTTACGGCACCTCGATGATCAACGGATTGATGCAGGCCCTGCGCGGCACCGCCTATCATCTGGTGGTAACGCCGCACTTTCCGGGCGTGCCGGATGTGGAGCCGGTGCGGCATATCCTCAAAAACAACATGGCGGACGGTCTTCTTTTTGCCCGCACCTGCCCCTTCGACGAGCGGGTGAAACTGCTGACGGAGACGGACTTTCCCTTCGTCAGCCATGGGCGCACCGAGTTCTTCACCCCGCATGCCTTCGTGGATTACGACAATACCGGCTTTGCCCAACAGGCGACGGAAAACCTGATCGCCAGCGGCTGTCGGCGGCCCGCGCTCATTCTGCCGCCACGCCGCTTCACCTTCGCCCAGCATCTGCTTTACGGCTTCATGACCGCCGTGCGCGCGGCCGGCGTCGGTTACGAGATCATCGATGCCGTTACGCTCGATTCGCCCTCCGACGAAATCCGCCGCTTCTTCGCAAACCGATTCGCCGCGCCCGACCGGCCGGACGGCGTGGTCTGCGGCGGTGAGGTTTCAGCCCTGGCAGCCATGGCGGCGGCCTCGGATCTCGGGCTTTTGCAGGCCGGAACGGTGAAAATCATCACCAAGCAGACCTCCGGATTGTTTGATGAAGTGCGCCCGAGGATCGGATCGCTCTATGAGGATCTTTCCGATGCCGGACGGCTGATGGGAGAATTCCTGCTGCGCCGGATCGCCGGGGAATCGGTCGAAAATCTCCAGTATATTCAGCAGGTTCACCCCGTTCCACCGGCTTCGTCAGCGCCCCTTTTGCCGCCGCCTGCTTCGCCTGCGACGCGCATCTGAAAGGGGAATTTAACCTTTATTTTCTATTACTCGTGGACCGCGTGTTGCATTTGTCTCTAGTGCAGGTTCCCCATGAGTTCACATCATAATTCCGCTTATCCTTCCTTCGATCATCAGGGGAACATGGAGGAGCCGGATCACCCGGCGCCGGTGCAACTGCCGGAATGGCAGAGCGCTTTCACGCTGGCTTCCAATGTCCGCTTCTCCCGCACGCCGGAAAGCGAACTGCAAAAGCGCCGCACGCCGGTTGAACCGGCCAAGGATACCTATGCCGCGCGCCGTGCCGCGGAGCGTACCGCCGAGCTGGAGCGGATCGCCGCGGCCGAAAAGGCGGCCGTTGATGCCCTGCTTTCCAACCGCGCCCGTATGGCCGCCAACCAGCCGCTGGCGGACCTGCAGGCGGCGCTGCCCGTGCCGGGCCTGGAGACCGCCCAGCCCACGGTGACGCCGGCCATGCTGCAGGACATCGCCCGCGTCGGTATGCGCACGCCCTTCTTCGCACCCATCGATGCCGAAGCACCGGAACCCGTCGCCGAGATCACCGTTGCGACACCGGTTGAAGCCCCCCTCCCCGCGCCGGAAGCGCCGGTGGCCGTTGCTGCGCAGCCGGAGGTGCCGGTCATCCCCGCGCGCGATATTCCGGTCTGGGTGTCAGATTTCGCTTTCTTTGAAACATTGGGCCAGGGTGCGGATTTCGGTGAGATCGTGACGCGCTCGCCGGTGCCGCGTTTCGCCTTCAGCGCACCGCAAGGATCGGTCGTCGCGCTCTACCGTGAAGTCGCGCTGAAGCATGCGCCTGTCGCCAGCACAATCACGGAGACTGCCCCCACCCCGGCGGAAGATCCCCGCCGGGGCTGGATGAAACTCCCGACCGTTACGCTTGCCCCGGCTCAAGCCTGGTTTGGCGAACTGATCGACGTCAGCTTTGGGCCGCGCGAACCCGTGGCCGAAATCGCGGAACCCGTCGCTGCGGTCATTCCCGAACCGGTCGTCGAGACCCTTGCGCCCGTCATTGAACCTGCCATTGCGGAGGCACCGGTCTTTGTCGAGCCCGCGCCGGAGGCCCCGGCCTTCCTGCCAAACTTTCTCGCCCACCTGCCGACCCCGGCCCCCTTCGAGGCCCCTGTCGCGGACGCTGCCGAAATGACCCCGGCACCGGTGCCGGTGCCGGTTGCCGCGCCGTTCGTGCCGCGCCCGCTCAACCGCCTGGTGGATGACTACGGCCCCTACGAATTCCCGCCCGTTGCGCTGTTGCAGGAACCGACCGGCCAGCGTGCCGAAGCCATGTCGGCGGAAGCGCTGGAACAGAGCGCCGGCCTGCTGGAAAGCATTCTGGAAGACTTCGGCGTGCGCGGCGAAATCATCGACGTGCGCCCCGGCCCGGTGGTGACGCTTTATGAATTCGAGCCGGCACCGGGCGTGAAGTCCTCACGCGTCATTGGCCTGTCGGACGATATCGCCCGCTCCATGTCCGCACTTTCGGCCCGCGTTGCCGTCGTGCCCGGCCGCAATGTCATCGGCATCGAACTGCCGAATGCCGTGCGCGAAACCGTGTTCTTCCGCGAGCTCATCGAGTGCGAGGAATATTGGGAATCGAAATACAAACTCGCCGTCTGCCTCGGCAAGACGATCGGCGGCGAACCGGTGATCGCGGAGCTGGCCAAGATGCCCCACCTGCTGGTGGCCGGCACCACCGGTTCGGGCAAGTCGGTCGCCATCAACACCATGATCCTGTCGCTGGTCTATCGCCTGCGCCCGGAAGAATGCCGCCTCATCATGGTTGATCCCAAGATGCTGGAACTGTCCGTCTATGATGGCATTCCGCATCTCCTCACCCCCGTCGTGACCGACCCCAAGAAGGCCGTGATGGCGCTGAAATGGGCCGTGCGCGAAATGGAAGACCGCTATCGCAAGATGTCGCGTCTCGGCGTGCGCAATATCGACGGCTACAATGCCCGTGCGGCCGAAGCGCGTGCCAAGGGCGAAGAGATCACGGTTCAGGTTCCCTCCGGTTTCGATCGCTCGACCGGCGAACCGACCTATAGCGAAGAGGCCATGGACCTCTCGCACATGCCCTATATCGTTGTCATCGTCGACGAGATGGCCGACCTGATGATGGTCGCCGGCAAGGAGATCGAGGGCGCGATCCAGCGTCTGGCGCAGATGGCCCGCGCTGCCGGCATCCACCTCATCATGGCAACGCAGCGTCCTTCGGTCGATGTCATTACCGGCACGATCAAGGCAAACTTCCCCACCCGCATTTCCTTCCAGGTCACCTCCAAGATCGACAGCCGCACCATTCTCGGCGAACAGGGTGCCGAACATCTGCTCGGCCAAGGCGACATGCTGCATATGGCCGGTGGCGGGCGCATCAGCCGCGTGCACGGTCCCTTCGTTTCCGACCGCGAGGTGGAGCATGTCGTGGCGCATCTGAAACGACAGGGTCGCCCGCATTATCTCGGCACGGTGACGGAAGAAGAAGCCCCGGCGGAAGATGTGGCCGCGGCGGACGAGCCGGTCTTCGACAAGAGCGCGCTCAACGAAGAGAGCGGCGACGACCTTTACGAGAAGGCCGTGAAGGTGGTGCTGCGCGACCGCAAGTGCTCCACCTCCTATATCCAGCGCCGCCTTTCGGTCGGTTACAACCGCGCCGCTTCGCTGGTGGAGCGCATGGAGCAGGAAGGTCTGGTCGGCCCCGCCAACCATGTCGGCAAGCGCGAGATCATCAGCGGCGGACGGGATACGGCACCGGCACCGATCGGCGAAGACGACTGATCCATCCGATCACCGAAATGAAAGAAGGGGCGGCCGCAAGGCCGCCCCTTCCCGTTTGTAGATGTGCGCTCAATAGGAATAGGGCGAGACGCAGACCCTGTAATAGCCGGAACTGCTCAGGAAGCGGTTCGTGGCCGGGTTATAGGAACGGTAGCGGCTGAGGCACCATTCTACATGCGCGCCCATCCGCGGACGAGGGCGATAAACCGGCGGCGGCGGTGGCGGACGATAGTAACCCGGCGGCGGGCGGTAATAGCCCCAGCCCGGCGGCGGTGGTGGCGGCGGCGGGCGATAACCGCCCCAGCCCGGAGGTGGTGGCGGACGATAATAGCCCGGAGGCGGACCCCAGCCGGGCGGTGGCGGCGGTGGCGGCCCCCACTGGGCAAGCGTCATATCGCCGGCGGGCACGGTTGGCGTCACCGGCGCAGCAGGCATGCTGAAGGCCGGTGCGGCTTCGGCGATGACACCGAGGCCAATCATGCACAGGGCCAGAAACTTCCCGGTTCGCATCATGACAATTCCTCACTTTCTCGAACGGAATTGATCTCGTTCCTCGCTCATGGCCGCGCTCGGTCTGGCGAGGTATCCCACGCTAATCCCGCGTCGATGAACAGGCGATGAAAAGTGGAGAGCCTTACCACCGTTGACAGCTGTCAACCGATGCAGGATCCGCGCGCTTGTTGACAGCTGTCAACGCCACGCGTGACGGGAATAACGAGCGGCGCATCGACTGGGAATCTCGTCCGTTTCGTCAACGTTCATCCCCGTGGCGCAGAAACCGAGTACACTCACCCGCAGTGTTGACGCGGAGATGGAAATGACCCCACTAACCCCCTGTGACAAAAGGCTTGACCCGACTCGCAAGCTTCTGCACCTTGCCGGTGTTACGGATTTCGACGGAGAAATTCGTCATCCGCGTAAATCGAGTGCTGGACTGTCAGCAACGAAGCGTCCCGTATATACTGAGTAACAGAATCGGTTTCGGCCGGTTCACGTCTGCAGTGACGCAGTGCCGGTGATGCAGGTTACTGCCCATACGGCAGAGAGACAAATGTAAAGCGGGGCGAGCCCGCAAACGAAATGAGGTCGGCATGGCGGTAACGCCCGATACAGCAACGATGAGGATCGAAGACGGCGCGAACCGGCAATCTGCCGACATCGCAATTGCCGCCGATGCCCACGCGCTTTCCGACCAGCTCAAGGCAATGCGCGAGCGCTTGTTCCCGCCGGCTGCCCAGAAGACATTGCGCGCGTTTTCCTCCGGCGAGGCCGCGCGCCTGATTGGCGTGTCGGATGGCTATCTCCGCCAGCTTTCGCTGGCCGGCGAGGGGCCGCAGCCCGAAACCGGCAATGGCGGCCGCCGCTTCTATTCACTTGCCGATATTGCGGCGCTTCGCCGTTATCTGGCCGATCAGGCCCTGGCCAAGGGCAACAGCACCAAGGCGCGGGTGTACCTGCCCTGGCGCGACGATGCCGCCGGTGAACATCTGCAGGTCATTTCCGTCACGAACTTCAAGGGTGGTTCCGGCAAGACGACCTCGGCCGTTCACCTGGCACAATATCTCGCGTTGACCGGTCACCGGGTGCTCGCCATCGATCTCGATCCGCAAGCCTCGCTATCGGCCATGTTCGGCTACCAGCCTGAACTCGATCTTTCCGGCAACGATACGCTTTATGGTGCCATCCGCTACGATGGAGCGCCGCGCCGACTGAGCGAGATCGTGCGCAACACCTATTTCCCCGGCCTCGATCTGGTGCCAGGCAATCTCGAGCTTCAGGAGTTCGAACACGCCACGCCACAGGCACTTCTGCGCCGGCAGGAAGGCCACGATATCGGCCCGCTGTTCTTTGCCCGTATTCAGGCTGCTCTGACCGATGTGGCCAAGGATTACGACGTCGTCGTCATCGACTGCCCGCCGCAGCTTGGTTACCTCACCCTGTCAGCGCTCTGCGCCTCCACCTCCGTTCTCGTCACCGTGCATCCTCAGATGCTCGACGTCGCCTCCATGAACCAGTTCCTGTTCATGACGGCGGACCTTCTCGGCGTGGTGCGCGAAGCCGGCGGCGAACTGAATTTCGACTTTCTGCGCTATCTCGTGACGCGTTTCGAACCCAATGACGGCCCGCAGGCGCAAATCGTCGGCTTCATGCGCTCGCTGTTTGGTGAACGCGTCCTGACCGCTCCTATGGTCAAGTCGACGGCGATCTCCGATGCCGGCCTGACGAAGCAGACGCTTTACGAAGTGGGCCGGGAAAACTTCACGCGCACAACCTATGACCGTGCGATGGAGTCCATGAATGCCGTCAATGCCGAGGTAGAGGCGTTGATCCATACGGCCTGGGGCCGTGAGAAGAGGGGATAAGACAGGTGGCAGGCATCAATCGCAAGAACGAGCTGAAGGCCCTGTTTGGCGGCTCCCTGGCCCCTGCAACACAGCAGGTCGCGCCGGAAACCAAGGCCATGCCGGAGACCAGCGCGCCAGCAGCGCCGGAACATTCCCGTTCCGGTGCCGTCAAGGCCATGGGGCTGACGCTTGGCGCCATGACGCGCGAGGCGGAAGAAGCCCGCAGCCTGCGCAGCGCACTTGAAAAAGGCGAGCGGGTGGTGGCACTCGATCCCTCCGTCGTTGATGGTTCCATCGTAGAAGATCGCCTGACCGTTGCCGGTCGGACGGACGAGGACTTCGAGCGTCTGGTGGAAAGTATCCGCGAGAGCGGCCAGCAGGTTCCCATTCTGGTGCGTCCGCACCCGACCGTCGAAGGCCGTTATCAGACCGCCTATGGTCACCGCCGCCTCGAGGCGGCCCGCCGCCTTGGCATCAAGGTTCAAGCGGTCATTCGCGCGCTGACCGACGATGCGCTGGTTCTGGCCCAGGGCAAGGAAAACGCCGAGCGTCGCAACCTCACCTTCATCGAGCGGGCACTGTTTGCCAGCACGCTGATTTCGCGCGGCTTCGATCGCAAGGTGGCAGGTGAGGCGCTGGCCGTAGAAAAGAGCGAGCTTTCGCGCCTGCTGCAGGTGGCTGAAGCCGTTCCGGTCCATATCGTCCGCGCCATTGGCCCGGCACCGAAAGCCGGCCGCGACCGCTGGATGGCTCTCGGATCGCTGGTGTCGAGCGAGGCGGGGCTTGCCAAGGCTGAGGAGGAGGCTGGCTTCCTGCGCTTCGCCGAGGCCGATAGCGACAAACGGTTCCAGTTCATCTTCAACCGCCTGACAGCCAAGGAAAAGCCGAAGGCGGCCAAAGCACGCGAACTGACCGATGGACAGGGCCGCGTCTTCGCCCGGCTCGTGTCTTCGGCCAAGGGAGCGCGGATTGAATTTCTGCCCGATGCATCCGCGGAAACCGTGGAACAGGCCGCCGAGCTTCTCGCACGCCATTTCGCGGAACTGAGCGCGTCGCGGGCATAAGATATACGCCGCTGCCACATCGTGGCGGCCAGGAATTGCATCGCCGGGGTCATGTTGCGCTTACCCGGCCGTGCATAAAGAGCGGTCGTTTCCGGGCCTGAAGGCCGGACTGCGATCAGGTGAAACCGAAGAAAGGACCACGAGCGCAAGAAAAAAGGCCTCCAAAACGTCGCCGTTTCAGAAGCCCTCTTCAATGTAGCAATTCAAGAGAATCACTTCGAACGGTCAAAGTCAAGCACCGGCTCAGCACAAGATGAGTCGGAATGGGTATCCTTTTGTTTAAAAAGGAAATTCATGTTCGATTTCTTGTAAGCCTCCGGTCAGGATCGGTAGCGAATTTCGCTCGGCATGGATGAATGCCGGCGGAAAACGGGAGTGATTTGCGCGAAGCAGACCGAAAACATGTCGACTGACGCTGACGCGGGTCGCATTAATCGTATGTTGCATCCTTCACTTCCGCACAGGCTATCGCTCAACACGCCCGCGTGACGTTCTTGCGTCGCGTATCGATCAACTGTGCGCTCTGAAAAGCCTTTCGCTTTTCGGATCGATGATCTGTGGCTTGATTCCGATGTTTTGCCAGGTCGCTTGCCCTCCACAGGGAAGGGACCGATCATGACGGAAAGACTGGCAACGACGCCTTTTGGCGGCGGACGGTTGCGTGCGGACATTTTCGCCTTGCAACACCGCACAATGAGGCGTCAGGAAGCCATTGCTGCGGGCCGTAGCGGGAACAATCCGGGTCAGGCAGACAAGTGGGAGCTTCTGCGTTCGCTTGCCGATGCCCGCGGTCACTATGGTTTATCCGACCGGGCCTTGACCGTCCTCGACGCGTTGATGAGTTTCCACCCGGAGCGTATCCTTGATGGGCGGGCGCCGATCATCGTGTTTCCGTCCAATCACGAGCTATCCGTGCGTTCACGCGGCATGTCCGGTGCCACTCTGCGTCGGCATATCGCCGCCCTCGTCGGTGCTGGCCTGCTGCTGCGACGCGACAGCCCCAACGGCAAGCGCTATTGCCGCCGCGATGGCGAGGGACGGACGGAACAGGCCTTCGGTTTCGATCTGGCCCCGCTTGCCCTGGCCGCGAATGACATTCACACCGTTGCCGAACAGGTGCGCGCAGAGGCGAAAGCCATTCGCGTTCTTCGCTCTGAGATCACTCTGCACCTCAGAGACCTTGCAAAGACGCTGGAGGCGGCCCAGGACGCGCAGATGCCGGGTTCGTGGGGTTATTACGCCCTGCGCCTCGAAAGCCTCTCAGGGCGCCTTTCTCGCGCCGCAGACAAAACTGGCCTGATTAATCGCCGGGATGCGCTGGTGAAACTGCGGGCCGAAGTGGAAAACACCTATTTCACCGTCATCGAACCGCAGGAAATGAGCGCCTGTGATGCTGAAAATGAGCGGCACATTCAGAATTCAAACATAGATCATCCAATTGAAAACGAACCAATGCAGGGCGAACCGGCACCATCCGCGGTTTCGGGCCGTGCTGAAAACCGCAAGGCCACCGGAAGAGGTGAACACCTTGCCTTGACCACGCTGCTTTCGGCATGCCCTACCATTCGCGATTACTCACGGGACGGAATCACGAGCTGGAAAGAAGCCCGTGGCACCGCAGAGCTGGTTCGTTCAATGCTCGGCATCACACCATCCGCATGGCGGGATGCTCTGGAAACACTTGGAGAGACCGCAGCGATTACGGTTATTGCCGCGATGCTGGAACGCGCCGAGCAGATCCGTTCACCGGGCGGTTACCTCCGTGATCTGACCCGCAAGGCACGGAAGGGCCAGTTTTCCATTCATCCCATGCTGAAGGCACTGCGCAACGAGGTGCAATGAAGAGCAAAAGAAAAGGCGGTTGCATCAAGCTTTTGGTCCGGGCCAATATAGCGAACCCTTGATCCTTCCGAAAACGACAGGTGATTTCCATGACCGCTTCTGTTTCCGCCCTGGCTGTTCTACCCGATGATGTCGATGCAACAGCGCTTTTGGCAGAACTCAGGACATGGGTGGAGATTGAGAGCCATACGCCCGATGTGGCTGGCGTGAACGCCATGGTTGACCGGGCGGAAGCCTATGCAAAGGCTTGCGGCCTGACCATCGAGCGACAGCCTGGAAAACCGGGTTACGGCGATGTTCTGATTGTTCGATCTGGACAGGCCGGGGAGGGGGAAAAGGGACTGCTGATCCTTGCCCATCTCGATACGGTTCACGCCCGTGGCACGCTCGCCAACAGGCTGAACTGGCGGGAAGAGGCAAACCGCATCTACGGTCCCGGCATTTACGACATGAAATCCGGGGCGCTGATGACATTGGAAGCGCTCAAGCTGGCGCTTGCGACCGGCAACGGCCCGAAACTGCCGGTGACGATCGTGTTTGGGCCGGATGAGGAAACGGGCAGTATCAGTTCACGCGACGTGATCGAGGCGGAAGGCCGCAAGGCTCGGTATGCGCTGGTCGTGGAACCGGCCCGTGATGGCGGCAAGATCGTGGTGGCCCGCAAGGGCGTGGCGATTTTCGACATCGGCGTTTTCGGCAAGGCCTCGCATGCCGGCACCCACCCGCAAAACGGCGTCAGCGCCATCCGGGAAGCGGCCAAGATCGTCCTCAAGCTGGAAGCACTCAACGATTTCGAGCGGGGCATCACGGTGACCGTCGGTCAGATCGAGGGCGGTGCCGGCCGCAATATCATCCCTGCGGAGTGCCATCTGAAGGTGGATGTTCGCCTGCCCGATGCGGAAGCGCAAAACGAGGTTCTCGCCTTTATCAGCGGGCTGAAGCCGGATGATGAGCGGATCAGCCTCGAAATCGCCGGCGGCATGAACCGCCCGGCCTTTCCCCGCTCGGCTGCGGGCGATGCACTCTTTGCCCATGCCCGCGATGTGGCGAAATCCCTCGATATCGATCTGGTCGGTGTGACGACGGGTGGCGGTTCCGACGGTAATTTCACAGCCGCGCTGGGCGTTGCAACGCTGGACGGATTGGGAGCGGACGGTGCCGGGGCCCATACGCATGAGGAATACATTCTGAAGGATAGCATCAAGCCCCGCACCGCTTTGCTGGCCAACCTGATCCTGAGCCTGGAGTAAGCCATTCGCCCACGAAAAAGCCCCGGTTTTCGCCGGGGCCTTGCAAATTCGTGAATGAGGAAGTCCGGTCAGTTAATGGACTGGATGGCCGAAAGCAGCCATTCGCCACCGCGCTTGCGGGCAAAGGTCCAGATTTCCGTGCTTTCGGAAAGCTGGTCGGGATCGCCAGCCACCACCTTGCCGGTCGTGCGGTCGACCATCACGTCGATCGATTCATAGCGCATGGCAACCGTTGCATAATCGGTGCCGTCCTCGCTCCAGGCTTCGGAAAGATCGCCCTGAAGCAGCTTGACGTCCTTGACGCTGTTGCGCACGCCGTTGGTGGCGTTTTCACCGAGTTCCTCGGCCAGATAGGACATGGCTTCCGGTGTGGCGACGCGGCGCAATGCGGCGTAATCTTCGCGACCGTAAGCTTCCTGAACCGTCGTCAGAAGTTCCTCGAACCGGTCGAAATCCGGCCCATCGATCTCAAGCGCTTTCGTGACCGGTGCGACGGGGGCTGCCATGCCGCCGCCAAGGTTCGGCATCTTGAACGCAGGCGCCTGGTCACGCTGGCCGAAACTGTTGTTCTGGCGTAGCGAAGGCCCGCCGGCCGTGGCCGGGCTCTGCTGGTTGCGGTTGGCGAAGAAGCGCATGGCCAGCATGATGAGGCCGCCGATCAGGGCCACCTGAAGCAGCATGCCGAAGAGACCGGCCATGCCACCGAAGCCGCCACCGAACATCATGCCGATCAGGCCGCCGACCAGAAGCCCTCCGAGCATCGACTTGCCGAACGAACCGAAGAGGCCACCGGTGTTACGCGGTTGGGCCGCAGCATTCGGCGCAGCGGCTGAAGGCTGGGCGGGCTTGGGCGACATCGAGCGTTCGATGGGAGCGGCGGTGCCGGGGGCCGTATTGGTGGGGGCCGGGGCGTTGAAGGTCTTCGAGCCACGGCTGCCGAAACTCGAAAACCCGCCGCTTCCGGCGCGGCGGGCATCCGCCGTGTCGATGGTTGCGAGCGTCGTTGTCAGGCCAAGCACCACAAGGGCGGCAAGCCGGGCAAGGCGCGATGCGAAAGCGGGCATTCGTAAGTCTCCTCTTTGGTGGGAATTCATCCCGTTGTGACCTCCCATATGGGATGGGCCGTGCCCGTTTTCATCGGGCCTTCCTCCTTCTTGCCTTGCGGTGATGGCAAGTGCCTTACACAATTGGCTTTTTTGAGGTCACGTTTTTGTGATTTACGAGCGTCGCCAGAAAACACAACCCAGAGGGGATGTTGGGATTCACTCTTTAGGGAGAAATTTCGGCTAGGATAAAGTGAATGACCGCCTGACACCCGGTCTGGCCACAATGCTCGTGAAGATAGTTGGTTGCAGGGACGAAGGTGGGATTGCCAGCTTGATACAATTCAGCATCCAGAAGCTTCAGTCCGTCGGTGCCGTTGCTGCGGGGATCGTATGCCTCGGATTGGCTTCCATCGGCATCTGGCCGGCCTATTCCGAGATGCGCAAGTATGATCGCGCCATCGTGGAATTCGCCCGGTTCGAAAGCGCGCTTCTGGCTGTTTCGAAAATCTCGGCGGAGCGCGGCGTTGCCAACGAAGCGATGGGGGGAGGGGTTACCCAGGAAACCCTGCGAAGCCTTTCCCGTGCCCGCGGCGTGACGAATGACAGTCTGCGTGATCTCAAGGAACAGTTTTCAGGGGAAGTCGATGCCTCCGCGCGGTTGCGAGCGGCGTTCGAGGATGTCGTTCGCCGGCTTTCGAGGGCGCGAGTGGCGGTCGATGATGCCATCCGGATGGCCAATGGTGGACCGGTACCGACGGCGGTTACCAAAGCCGTCACCTCCATGTTCGCCGCTGCTGACGAGGCAAGCCGCCTGCGCGACCAGATCGGGGGGCGTATCGTCTCGACGACACCGGAAATCGGTTTCGAGATTTTAATGGCCACGCAGGCCAGCGTTCTCAGGGAACATGCCGACCGGCTGGGTTCTTATGTGGTCTTGCAACTGACCGGCCGGCCCGAGGAATTCGCGGCTTATGCGGGGACGATGGCCGCCGAAGCGGTGCGGGTGGAAGACATAGCCTCAATGTTGCGGGCCTACAGCACTGCGTATGCCAATAACCCGACCATTGACCGTGCCATTGCGGATATGGACCTGGTCTATCTGAACGGCGCTCTGGTTTACGCCCAGGATATGGCGCGCATAACGGTTGCGAGCGAAAAGCCGACGGTGGCCGTTTTCAACCAGCGTTATATTCCGGCCATGAAATCGGTCGATATGCTGCGTAACGAGATCATCAGTGCCACCTTTGGATCGATGACGGCGACGAGGACAGAAGCCCGCCACGCCGTATTGATCTCCGCAGGCCTCGGCGGTCTGGTTATTCTGGTCCTGACAGGTCTGGCGCTGGTTCTGCGTTTTGGCCTGTTTTCACCGTTCGACGCGGCGCGACGGCAGATTAACGACATTGCCAATGGCGATTTTGCCGAACCGCGTCCCGTCCGTCATCTGGGGCTGGAATTGCAGGACATGTTCGCCAAGCTGAGCTTTCTGCGCAGCCAGCAGAAGGCCAAGCACAGGCTTGAACTGGAACGGCACGATATTGTCGAGCAGTTGAAGCGGCTTTCCGAAACCGATCCACTCACCGGGCTGTTCAACCGGCGCACCCTTTATGGACTGGCCGAGCCCATCTTGCAGGGACTATGCAGCGAGACACCGGGCGTCGGCATCGTTCTGCTGGATGTCGATCGTTTCAAGTTGGTCAATGATCGCTTTGGCCATGCCGTCGGTGACCGCGTCCTTCAGAAGACCGCTACGGTTTTGACAAGCAATCTGCGCGAACGCGATATCGTTTCGCGCTATGGCGGCGAGGAATTCCTGCTGGTGTTGCGCGACGTTTCAGCCGAACAAGCCTTTATTCTCGCCGAAATGCTTCGCAAGTGCCTGGCTGAAACGCCGATCGAGGAGATGGGCGCCGAGCGGGTGACGGCCAGCTTCGGGGTTGTCTGGTATGGTGAAGGCGAGGCCGCCGCCAACTGGGATGAACTGGTGAACCTTGCCGACCGCCGCCTGTATCAGGCCAAGCGCATGGGCCGCAACCGGGTGTGGGCCGGTGATGTGTCCGATATGAGTGCGACCGGTTAAAGCCAACGTGCATGCTCAGGCCGCGTCCTCCGGACGGGGTTGGAGCGGCGGCTGCACTTCCTCCGGCATGGGGCACACGTATGGTGTCTTTTCCGTGCGGGCGAGGAAGTCCTTTTTGGCGCGGGCAAGCAGCGTTTCATCGCAGATCACCTCGACAGCGGTCGCCGCCATGATCTTGGCGGCATGAACCATGCCCTTGTGGGCAGCGGGCGTCTTGCCCTGCGCGGTGACCTGCCAGGAATGGCCGGGCGTGCCGATGGCCTGGCAGGCGACCAGCGCCTGAACCAGCGGCACTTTCCAGCTTACGTCACCGACATCGGTAGAGCCGACCATCGGCTCGCCCTTCAGGAAACGCGGTACGACCGTATCGCAGAGCGGTGTGTTCGCTTCCACCGGAAGGCCGACGCTGCGGTAATCGCTTTCGATATCGCCTGCCGTCAGCGTCGCCTGGATCTTCGCGGCAAACGCCCGGTCGGCGACATCGAAGGGTACGCCGCCCAGGCGTTCAAAGGCCGCCGCCATCGCATCTTCCAGCGGCGTATTGGCCAGAAGATTGGACACGGCGGAAACGATCTTCGCCTCCACCCGTGTCTCGGTCATCAGCGCTGCGCCCTCGGCAATCTTCTTCACCCGCTCAATCAGCGTCAGAAGGGCGGGCAGTTCCTTCGAGCGCACCAGATAGCGAACGGTCGCCTTGGCCTGCACCACATTCGGGGCCACGCCGCCGGCATCGAGAATGGCGTAGTGAACGCGCGCATCCGCCGGCATGTGCTCGCGCATGTAGTTGGCGCCGACATTCATGAGTTCGATGGCGTCGAGCGCCGAGCGGCCGAGATGAGGGGCGGCGGATGCGTGCGAGGCGCGGCCATGGAAGGTGAAGTCGATACGCATATTGGCGAGCGACAGGGGCTCCCAGACGCGGGTGAATGTATCGGGATGCCAGGTGATCGCGGCATCCACATCGTCGAAGGCTCCGGCGCGCACCATGAAGGACTTTGCGGCGCCGCCTTCTTCTGCCGGGCAGCCGTAATAGCGCACACGGCCCTTGCGGCCCGTGGCTTCCAGCCAGTCTTTCAGCGCCGTGGCGGCGAGAAGGGCCGCGGAACCGAGCAGGTTATGGCCGCAGCCATGACCGTTTCCATTGCCGGGGAGGGGGCGCGGCTCGGCAATACCGGCTTCCTGCGAAAGGCCGGGCAGGGCGTCGAACTCACCGAGAATGGCGATTACCGGCCCGCCTTCACCCGCCTCGCCCATCACCGCCGTCGGCAGGCCCGCGAGGTTCTCCGTCACCTGAAACCCCTGCTCGCGCAGCATGCGCGTATGCTCGGCCACCGACCTGTATTCGCCGTAGCACAGTTCCGGCGTTGCCCAGACCTTGTCGGCCAGTTCGGCAAAGGCCTCTTTTTGGGCGTCGGCATAGGCCCAGATCGGATCGCTATTGGTCAACTCGGTCATGGTGGCAGGGTCCCTTTTGTCTTTCGACGCCATGTGACACCAGTTTGTCCGAACCATCAACGACTAAACGGATGGATTCACCGGAGACTGCGGGCGGAAAAAGCCGCAGGATCGAGGCCTGCGGCCTTGGCGCGCGCCCGCACGATGAGTGTGACCGATTGCGGCGTCAGCCCCAGCCGACCCGGTTTGCCCCAGCGGTCCACCGGGCGAAACAGCGGGCCATCGCTGAGCTTTGCGCGCTTGCGCCAGAGCGTCAGTGCGGCAAAGATTTGAGGCGAGAGGGGAGCGGTTGGTTTGTCTGTGTCGAACCGGAGCCGAGGCGTCTTGCCGCCGGTAAGGTGCTCCACCCGCAGGGCGGCGACATCGGCAGGGCGAAGATCGAGCGAGAAGGCGGTCAGGAGCAGCGCCCGGTCCCGGCAATGGGTAAGGTCCTCGCCATTGCAAGCGGCAAGAAGCAGCGCCAGTCCCTCCTCGCCGAGCGGCTTGGCTTTGGCACGCACCGGCGCCTGCCCGGCCAGAGCCGCGCGGATGGCGGTCGTGGAAAAGACCGCATCGCTATGGCCGGCCGCCCGCGTCAGCGCCGCCCAGCTTGTGACCCGCCGCTTCACTGTGGCGTGGGACGGTGGGGGAGACGCAGCCTGCTGCCCGGCGATGAAGCTAAGCACGACGGCTTCTGTCAGGGGAAGGGGCAGAGTGCCTGCCCGGTCGCGCCGGTGCCAGAGCGCCAGCGCTTCAAGATCGCCGGCCAGTGCCCGCAACGTGTGAACCGAGCGGCCATTTTCGGCAAGGCGCACGAGCAGAGCCGTTTCCTCCTCCGTCAACCGTTCGGCCAATTGCTCGCGCCGGGCAAAGCTCATGACGCCGTCGAGTGCCTCAAGCTGAACCGCCCGCGCCAGCCGCGCCGCCGCTTCACGTTCCGTCTGTTCCCGTCGAAAAGTGGAGAGGCCGATCATGGGCGCGGACCGGAAAAGAAATGGAAACCGAGCATTTTTTACGGACCCTGCATAGTGGCTCGCGCCGAAAGCGGCGATTCGACAGGTATCACTAGTGATATTCGTTCGATTCGGGCAAGAGGGGCGCCTTGGCGCCCCCCTATAGGGTTTAACGCCAGCCGAGCGCCGGCGCGACATGCGTCAGGATCGCCTCGATGACGTGGGCGTTGTATTCCACGCCGAGTTGGTTCGGCACGGTGAGCAGCAGCGTATCGGCTTCGGCGACCGCCTCGTCCTTCTTCAGCTCCTCGATCAGCCTGTCCGGTTCTGCGGCGTAGGAACGACCGAAGATGGCGCGCGTGCTCGCGTCGATATAGCCGACGGAATCCTGCTCCTTGCCGCCATTGCCGAAATAGGCCCGGTCGCGGTCATCGGTGATGGCGAAGATCGAACGGCTGACGGAAACGCGCGGTTCGCGCGCATGACCGGCTTCTTTCCAGGCTTCGCGATAGGCGCGGATCTGCTTGGCCTGCTGGACGTGGAAGGCCTCGCCGGTTTCGTCATCCTTCAGCGTCGAGCTTTGCAGGTTCATGCCCAGCTTGGCGGCCCAGATGGCGGTGGCGTTGGAGCCCGCGCCCCACCAGATGCGCTCGCGCAGGCCCTCGGAATGGGGCTCCAGCCGCAGGAGGCCGGGCGGGTTCGGGAACATCGGGCGCGGGTTCGGCTCGGCAAAGCCCTTGCCCTGAAGCACCTCCAGCAGAACCTCGGCATGGCCTCGCCCCATGTCGGCATCGCTCTGGCCTTCGCCTGGCTGATAGCCGAAATAGCGCCAGCCATCGATGACCTGTTCGGGCGAGCCGCGGCTGATGCCGAGCTGAAGCCGTCCGCCGGCAATCAGGTCGGCGGAACCGGCGTCCTCGGCCATATAGAGCGGGTTCTCGTAACGCATATCGATGACGGCGGTACCGATCTCGATCGATTTGGTGCGTGCGCCGACAGCGGCGAGAAGCGGGAAGGGGGAGGCCAGTTGCCGGGCGAAATGGTGAACGCGGAAATAGGCCCCGTCAGCGCCGAGTTCTTCTGCCGCGATGGCCAGATCGATGGATTGCAACAGGGCATCGCCGGCCGAGCGGGTGCCGGATTGCGGCGAGGGCGCCCAATGCCCGAAGGAAAGAAAACCGATCTTTTTCATGGTATGCCACTCCTCAATGCGTGAATTGTCGTTTTCATCGCACAATGTGGGGTGCTGGCACAGGGCTTATAAGGCGGATGAACGGTGTGTTCGCAAAGGCGCGATCCGACGGTTTCAGGGCTTTGCCGAAACCCAGGCGATTCCCGGTTTAAGCCTTTAACGTCAAACGGGAATTTGTTGACAGCTGTCTACTCGTCGCAGGCTGGTTTTCCGGGGGCGATCTGCCCCCGGAAAAGGGCATTCAGGCGGCCATGCCGATGGAATAGGTGCCGTCTTCCGCGGTCGAAACGGCAATCGGCTTGCTGGATGCCGGGGCGTCGTCGGCATCGTGGTCGTTCCCGCCGCTGCCGGTGTCGTCACCATCATTGTCGGCGGAAGCCGAGGCGGTGAGCGCCAGTTGGCCGATGGCGTTGGGTACGGCGGGACCATAGGAAACCGCGACCGTCGGTGTCGAGCCGAGTTTGGCCGCGCCGGCGCTGGCGGCGACGGCCGGGCTCATGGTGCGGGCGACGGCTGTCGCCCCCGTGGATGAAAGCGCTGTGATGGACATGCAATTCTCCCTCGCCCCTCGGGGCGGTCCTGGGTGCCGGAACGGCCGGGCCGGCGCGGGTCCACGGCGAACCTGTCGCGGGCGTCGTGACGCTAGGCCCGCCGGTTTAATGATCGTTAAAGTTCAAAGCTCAACAAATGGGTCCGAAAACATCCCGTCCGGTTTTCAGCCTCCTGTCAGCATGGCAGCCTAGGATGCCGTTGCAAAGTCTCATTTCTCCTGTCACTTGGTGCCGCCGGTCCGTCTACAAGCACGGACCGGCGGCGCTTCTTTTCGATGGTTCCGATCGCTGTTGCGGTTGGGGAAAACCTCTGTGAGAATTGACAATTGGCCCAGTCGGCGTATGGTTTCAGGCAGCAACTATGTGGACATCAGTCCGTGATGTGCAGCCCATTAAATCTTCCGATATTTCCAATCCGGTTAAGGTCTGACACCAGTCATCGGTGGCGGAACGTAAGTGCCCATTCACTTCCGTTTCGCGCTTCGTTAACCATAATTTCAACGCGTTATGATTTGCCGAAGCGACCCATTTCGAGGTGAGCAGAGGTCCAAGGCACGGCAGTGTCGCGGACCATCGCGATGACGGTCCCCGCCACCTGTGCCGGTAAACGGGCAAACACAGGCTGGATTGCCATTGTCGGCTGGAACGTCTCGATACACGGGCATCGATCAGCCGACGGATGGCGAACAGATCAGAAGAATGAACCGACCATTTCCGGAGTGCCCTCCAGGGCATGGGCCATGAACTCCAGACCGCTACGCAGCTTCTCCCGGGTGATGGGCCCCCCGAGGCAGACGCGAACGGTTTCATCCGGCATCCCCTCCACCGTAAACGCATCCGCGGCGACGATGCCGATGCGTGTGTTGCGCATGTGGCTGCCGAAACTCGACCGGGTCCAGCCGTTCGCCAGCGGCAGCCAGATGTTGAAGCTGATCGGGTCCGCCTTGTAGCTGCCGGCCGGCAAAAGGTCGGTAACGATCTTCTGGCGGGCGGCGGTTTCCGCGCGAATGAAGCGAAGGATCATGTCGGCAGTGCCGTCTTCGATCCACCGCGTTGCCAGCGCCGTGTTGAGCGGCGATGCCATGACATTGTTGGCCTTCATCGCCGCCACGAAAGGCCAGGCCGACTTGGTGTCCGGTGCAACGACATAGGCGAGCCGGAGACCGGCCCCGATGCACTTGGCCAGCCCGCCGATATGCCAGGTCAGATCCGGTGCCATGGTGGCGAGCGGCGGTGGCGCCTGCAGCGGGATGAAGCCATAGGCGTCGTCCTCGATGATCGGCAGGTGATATTTGCGGGCCACCGCGCAGATGTCTTCGCGGCGCTGGACGGGAATGGTCAGTGTCGTCGGGTTCTGTAGCGTCGGGTTGAGGTAAAGCGCCTTGGGAGAGCGTTTCTCGCAGGCTTGCGCCAGTGCATCGGGCAGAATGCCGTGTTCATCCATCGGCAGGCCGTGCATGCTCAGGCGAAGTTGGGCAGCAATGGAGCGGATGCCGGGATAGGTGATCTTCTCCGACAGGATGACCTGCCCCGGCTTGGCAAGCTGGCTGAGGATCGCGAGAAGGGCAGGATGCGCGCCCGGTGTCGCGAAGATCCGCTCTTGCGAAGGTACGAGGCCGCGGCGGCTGAGCCAGGCCGCGGCGGCATCCTTGTCCATCTCCGCCCCGCCGAAACCCTGATAGCGCAGTAGCGGCACGAGGCTGGAGGCCACCGCGCAGAGCCCTTCACGCATGCGCTCCACGAGGTCCGGATCATCGGGCTCGGGCGGCATGTTCATGGAATAGTCGATAGCCGGCAGACGGCGCGGGTCGGGAGTGAAATCAAGCGCAAAACCGCGCCGCTCCTTATCGTGGCCCCCCGTCACGAAGGTGCCTCGCCCGACATGGGTGTCGATCAGCCCGCGCTTCTTCGCTTCGACATAACCGCGCGCGACGGTGGTGAAATCCATGCCGAGCCGCCGCGCAAGTTCGCGCTGCGGCGGCAGCCTGTCCCCGACGACGAGTATGCCGCTTCTCAGATCCATCTCGATCACGTCGGCAATCGCCATATAGCGCGGGCTCGTACTGCGCCTGAGATCCGGCATCCATTCCTTCATTGTCGCTCCCCGTATTGTCTTGATTGACTGCTTATCAATCCATTCAATTCGTGTCACTCCATAATTTCCTGCACCTCTGCACTTTCTCAAGGGGGCAGGATTTCGGCGCGATAGCGCTGATGCCGAATGCTGGATTTAACCCGTGTTTCAACAAAGAATGCAAATTGACGGGATCAATTCGCCAGCAATTCGCGTCGAAAATCGGCATGCTCCTGCCTTTCGTTTGAACTGTATTTGACGTGTTCATGAAAAAATGAATGCATAATTGAATGTATTTGCACAACGATTGATCGGTTATTGTGAAAAATCAATTTGGCACGACGCTTGCAATTTGTCCGGTGTCCCCGGCGATCGGGGAAAGCCATCCACACAGAGGAGCGTCCAATGCCCGCAGTCACCAAGCCCGCCCATGAGACCGGTGATTTCTTCGTCGATTACGAAGAGAAGGTCTTCGAGGATGTTCAGGCCAAAGAGGGCGAGAAAGCCCTGATCACCTTTCACACGGTAGCCTTCGAGGGCTCGATCGGCCTCGTCAACATGCTTCAGGCCAAGCGTCTCAAGCGCAAGGGCTTCGAAACCTCCATCCTGCTCTATGGTCCGGGCGTGACGCTCGGCGTGCAGCGCGGCTTCCCCAAGCTCGGCGACGAAGCCTTTCCGGGTCACCTGAATTTCAACAACCAGCTCAAGGGGTTCATGGAAGAAGGCGGCAAGGTCTATGCCTGCCGTTTCGCCCTTCAGGCGCTTTACGGCCATGGCGAGCCCTCGCTCATCCCCGGTATCCGGCCGATCAACCCGCTGGATGTGCTCGATCTCGTTCTCATCCACCGCCGCGAAGGCGCGTTCATCCTCGATACCTGGACGCTCTGACCGCCGATACGGGGCGGCAGATGCGCCGCCCCGCACACCCTCCCGAAACGCAAAGGAGTTCACCCCTTGGACAAGGAAACCGTGCGCGTGGCCGCCGCCCAGATCGCGCCCGATCTCATCTCCCGCGAAAAGACGCTGGCCCGCGTGCTGGAGGCGATCCGCGACGCGGCGTCGAAGGGCGCGGAACTGATCGTCTTTCCCGAGACGTTCGTGCCCTGGTACCCCTATTTCTCCTTCGTCCTGCCGCCGGTACTGTCCGGCCGCGAACATGCGCGCCTTTACGAGGAAGCCGTGGTCGTGCCCTCACCGACGACGGATGCGGTGGCCCATGCCGCCCGTGAGCATGGCATCGTCATCGTCCTTGGCGTTAACGAGCGGGACCACGGCACGCTTTACAATGCCCAGCTTGTTTTCGATGCCGATGGCCGGCTGATCCTCAAGCGCCGCAAGATCACCCCCACCTTCCACGAGCGGATGATCTGGGGGCAGGGCGATGGTTCCGGTCTCAAAGTGGTCGAAAGTGCGGTCGGGCGCATCGGTGCGCTGGCCTGTTGGGAACATTACAATCCACTCGCCCGCTACGCGCTGATGGCGCAGCACGAGGAAATCCACGTCGCGCAGTTTCCGGGCTCGCTGGTCGGGCCTGTTTTCGCCGACCAGATGGAGGTCACCATCCGCCATCACGCGCTGGAAAGCGGCTGTTTCGTGGTCAATGCCACCGGCTGGCTGACGGACGAGCAGGTCCGTTCTGTGACCCCCGACGAAGGCTTGCAGAAGGCGCTGAGGGGCGGTTGCATGACGGCGATCATCTCGCCGGAGGGCAAGCATGTCGTGCCGCCACTGATCGAGGGCGAGGGACTGCTGATCGCCGATCTCGACCTGAGCCTCATCGTCAAGCGCAAGCGGATGATGGATTCCGTCGGTCATTACGCACGGCCCGAACTGCTTCAGCTTTCCCTCGACAATCGCCCGACCGCACCGCTCGAGAGCGTCGTTCCCCTTTCTTTTTCCGAACAGACAAGGACTGAAACCGATGGACACTCTGCCGTCTCCCTCGACCGAAACGCTGATCAACGAATTGCAGTCCTACGGAGCGAGGCTCGTTGATCCGAAGGCTGGCCACGAAAGCCGCCGTGGTGGTGCCGGTCCTTCGGATCACAAGGCGCTGACCATCGATGGCATGACGGTCATGGTGCCCGTTCACACAGCACCGGCCTTCGAAAGCCCCTATCTCGTGGAAAAGCCGGATGAGTCCGGCAGAAGCCGCATCAGCCGCGATGGCAAGGTGCTGGGCGAGGTGAGCTTTCCGCTGCGTCCGCGTTTTTATGAGCGAACGACAGACGACGGTATTCCCTACTCGAAGATTGCCGTTCTTCACGGGCGCGATGTTCTGGCAACGACGGTTCTGCAGACCTGCATCCGTTACCAGAGCCGCACCAAGACCTGCCAGTTCTGTGCCATCGGCCAGTCGCTTGCCGCCGGTCGCACCATTGAACACAAGACGCCGGAACAGCTTGCCGAGGTGGCGAAGGCAGCCGTTGAGCTTGACGGTGTCAAGCACATGGTCATGACCACCGGCACACCGAAGGGCGATGACCGGGGGGCCGCGATCCTTGCTGAAAGCGCGCGGGCCATCAAAGCGGCGGTCGACCTGCCCATTCAGGCGCAATGCGAGCCGCCGGAAGATGACATCTGGTTCGAGCGGATGAAGGCGGCCGGGGTCGATACACTCGGCATGCACCTTGAAGCCGTTACGCCTGAGGTGCGTACCCGCATCATGCCCGGAAAGGCGCAGGTGTCACTTGAGAAATACATGGCTTCCTTCAAGGCCGCCGTGAAAGTGTTCGGGCGCGGCCAGGTCTCGACCTACATCCTCGCCGGGCTTGGCGATACGCGCGAAGCCATTCTGGCCATGTGCGGGCAACTGGTTGAAATCGGCGTCTATCCCTTCGTCGTACCCTTCGTGCCGATTTCCGGTACGCCGCTCGAAAGTCATCCGGCACCGACGCCGGATTTCATGCATTCCATTCTCGGGCCGCTTTCCGAAATGTTGGTCGCAAGCGGGTTGAAGGCCGTCGATATCAAGGCCGGCTGCGGCAAGTGCGGCGCCTGCTCGGCACTCTCCACCTACGAGCGGAGACTGACCGCATGATGGTGCACCCCATTCCGGCGTTCCGGGCCGCAGAATATCAGGTGAAGTTTGCCACCTGCCGCTGGGAGCGGGAAGGGGCGCACGCGCTGCGGCGGGCGGTGTTCTGCACCGAGCAGGGCCTGTTTGCGGATGATGACCGCGACGTGATCGACGCCAGCGCCATTCCCATCGTCGCTCTCGCCATGCTGGGTGTGGTGGCCGACGAGGTTGTCGGCACGGTGCGCATTCATGAAACCGAACCCGGCGTGTGGTGGGGCTCTCGGCTTGCCGTTCATCGGGACTACCGCAGGATCGGAGCGCTCGGCGCAACATTGATCCGGCTGGCGGTATCATCAGCCCATGCGATGGGCTGCCATACCTTCCTTGCCAATGTGCAGGTCCAGAACGCGCTTCTGTTTCGCCGGCTGCATTGGCAGGTGGTGGACGAGTTCGAGATGTACGGCAAGCCGCATCTGCGCATGCGGGCAAGCCTGGATCACTATCCACCCTGTCGGTCGCCACGGGAAGGGTTCGTCGCTCTCCCCAGAAAGGCGGCCTGACCATGACGGAAGACGAGTTTCATGCGCTCGCCGAAGCCTTGCGACTGAGTGCCGGTCTTGCCGCCAAACGCGACATTGCAACGGTTGCCGAAGGACTGGACCTGAACCGCCAATCCGTGACGGTCGGGGACGATTGTGCTGCCATTCCCGATGGCGACGGCTATCTCCTTTTCGCCATCGAAGGCTTCATGAACGAATTCGTGGCGGGCGACCCGTGGTTCGCCGGATGGTGCGGCGTCATGGTCAACCTGTCGGATATCGCCGCAATGGGCGGTCGCCCGATGGCCGTTGTCGACGCCATCTGGGCCAGCGGTGCCGATGGGGCGCAACCCGTTCTCGCTGGCCTCGCCGCGGCCTCGAAAGCGTTCGGCGTGCCCGTCGTTGGTGGACATACCAATCTCAAGACCGACCGCGGCCAGCTTTCGGTTGCCGTGCTTGGTCGCGCCAAACGGCTCCTCACCAGTTTCGATGCGCGCCCCGGTGAAGCACTCATCGCCGTCATCGACCATCGCGGCAGCTATCGCAAACCCTTCAACAACTGGCAGGCCGCGACCACGGCGCCGACCGAACGGCTGCGGGGCGACCTCGATCTCCTGCCCCAGATCGCCGAAGCTGGCTGGTCCCGTGCTGCCAAGGATATCAGCCAGGGCGGCCTTGTCGGCACTGCCATCATGCTGGCCGAATGTTCGGGTGTGGGCATTACCATTGATCTCGATCGCATTCCGCTCCCCGCCGGGGTCATGCTTGCCCGCTGGCTCGCGACCTTTCCGAGCTACGGTTATCTGCTCTCCGTGCCTGAAGCGAATGTGGACAGCGTGCTTTCCCTGTTCGCAGCCCGCGATCTCGCAGCGGCGGTTGTCGGCAACATCGAGGCGGGTTCGTGCGTCACTGTGGTTTCCACTGTGGGGCAGGCTGTCATTCGCGATCACGCCGCCGAGCCCCTCATGCTGTTCAGGCGGCAGGAGGTTGGCGAATGAACAGGCCGCTCCGCATCGCCATGCTGGCCCATTCCACCAATCCGCGCGGCGGCGTGGTGCACGCATTGCAGCTTTCCGAGGCGCTTGCCGATCATGGCCATGAGGTCGTGCTGCATGCGCCGGACGTGTCGGGCAAGGGCTTCTTCCGCGCCGCGCGCTGCTTACTGAAGCCGTTTCCCGTGGCATCCGCGCCTCAGGATATGATGGACATGGTGGTGCAACGGATCGGAGATTACGTGCGCTACTTCGAAGGCGCGGGGACATCCGGGTTCGACCTTTTTCACGCCCATGACGGCATTTCCGGCAACGCGCTGGCGGTCCTGAAGGCGCGCGGGCGGATTTCCGGCTTCGTGCGTACCGTCCACCATGTCGACAATTTCACCGATCCGCGGCTCAACCTGCTGCAAGCCCGGTCCATCGATCAGGCCGACAGCCTGTTCACCGTCAGCGAATACTGGCGGACTTGGTTTCGCGAGCGTGGCCGCGAGACGGTGAATGTCGGCAATGGCGTCGATACCGGCCGCTTCAGCCCGGACAGGGATGAGAGCGACCTGCGGCTGGCTCAGCGCCTTACGAGGGGAACCGGCCCGGTTTTTCTGGCGGTCGGCGGCGTGGAGAAGAGAAAGAACACGCTCTCCATTCTCAGGGCTTTTGCGCAGGTGCTGGCGGTTCGTCCCGATGCCCGGTTACGGATTGCCGGCGGCGTCTCGCTGCTCGATCACTCCGCCTATCAGGCCGAATTTTCTGCCGAGCTTACCGCCGCACCACGCCTGGCCGGTGCCGTTACCTTGCTGGGCGGGGTTGCTGACATGGATATGCCCGCCCTTTTTCGCAGCGCCGATGCGCTGGTCTTTCCCTCGCTTGTGGAAGGGTTCGGGCTGGTGGTGCTTGAAGCGATGGCAAGCCACGTTCCCGTCGTTCTCTCCTCGGTTCTGCCCTTTACCGACTATGTACCGCCCGAAGCGGCGGTCTGGTGCGACCCGCGCCGGCCGTCCTCGATTGCCGATGCCATGCTTACGGTTCTGTCATCCTCCGTGGCCCGCACCTGTGTTGACGCGGGCCGGGCGGTTGTCGACCGGCATGACTGGCGCTCGGTCGCTATGGCGCACCTGCCCGCCTACCACGCTTTCGTCGACAGCAAGGAGGTCGCCCATGCCTGAAATGCGTTTCATCGTGACCTGGCCGGATGGCCGGGATGAGGAGTGCTATTCGCCCTCCCTCGTGATCCGCGATTACTTCGAAGAGGGCGGGCGTTATCCGCTCGTCGACTTTCTTGCCCGCAGCCGTATGGCGCTGACCATCGCCAGCGACAGGGTAAAGGCGCGCCACGGCCACGCCTGCTCACTGGCGCTCGGTCAGCTTGCGCGTCTCGAACAGCGGGGTGAGGCCTTCAGCGATCCGCATTCGGAAATACAGATCAAGACATTCCTGTTGTGAAAGGGCCCCAAATGACTTCCATTCCCCTCAAGAGCCATTACACCGCGGTTGTCGTCGGCGGTGGGCAGGCCGGTCTTTCGGCCAGTTACTATCTTGGCAGAGCCGGGATCGATCACGTCGTCTTCGAGAAGAAAACCGCCGCCCACAAGTGGAAGACCGAGCGCTGGGATGCCTTCTGCCTCGTGACACCCAATTATCAATGCCTTCTGCCCGATCATCCCTATGATGGCGCCGATCCCCATGGCTTTATGGTGAAAGACGAGATCGTTGCCTATCTCGACCGCTTCATCGACAAGGTGAAGGCCCCCATTGTGGAACAGACCGAAGTGCGGCTGGTGGAGCGCAAGGGTGGCGGTTTCAGGGTCGAGACTTCGGCAGGAACGGTCACCGCCGACAGCGTCATCCTCGCCACCAGCCTTTATGCCGATCCCTTCATTCCGCGCGCCGGTGCCAGGCTGCCGGAAACAATCCTTCAGGTTCACACCGCCGATTACCGCAATCCGCAATCGTTGCCGGATGGTGCGGTGATGGTGGTGGGGTCCGGTCAATCGGGCTGCCAGATCGCCGAGGATCTGCATCTGGCCGGACGCAAGGTGCATCTCGTCACCGGCAATGCGCCGCGCTGCGCGCGCTTCTATCGCGGTCGCGACGTCGTGGACTGGCTGACCGAGATCGGCCAGTACGAGATCACTATTGCCGATGATGGCATGGAAAAGAAAAAGCACGATACAAACCACTATCTGACGGGCCGCGACGGCGGCCGCGATATCGACCTGCGCCAGTTCGCGCTGGAGGGCATGGCGCTTTACGGCCGCATGGAAACCGTTTCCGGCGGCCGGATGATCTTCCGGCCCAATCTCAGGCAGAACCTCGATGAGGCGGACAGGGTCTATAACGGCATCAATGCGTTGATTGACCGCCACATTGCCGCCAAGGGTATCGAGGCGCCGCCGCCCAGCGTCTATCAGCCGGTCTGGGAGCCGCAGACGGAGACGGGCGAACTCGACCTTGCAGCCGCCGGTATCACCAGTGTCATCTGGGCCACTGGCTTTACGCCCGATTGGTCCTTCGCCGCGCTGCCGATCTTCGATGGTACCGGCTATCCGGTCCAGCGCCGGGGGGTGACGGGTCTGCCCGGCATTTATGTCCTCGGTCTGCCCTGGCTGTGGACCTGGGGGTCCGGCCGGTTCCTCGGCGTCGCCAAGGATGCCGAATATGTCATTGATCATCTGGCCGGCTTCGTCGCCGACAGGGCCGATGTGCCGCGGCGTGCCACGGCCTGCTGAAATCGCTGCGACGCCTGCTGCCTGGAAAGGAGCTTTGCCTTGAACGTGATGTCTCGCCATCATCTGCCCACCGCCGGGCACCCGGCGGTTATCGAGGCCGCCCTTTGTCCCGATATCCTTCTCGGCATGCCGCATCTGACGCCGTTCGGGTTGGCGCGGACCTGGCTTCTGAAGGAGTTGGGGCACCGCCACTGGCTTCTGCTTGGCCAGCGCCTCGGTCTTCCCAACGCCGATTTCCGGACTCCGGACGGACAGGAGGCCTATGCGGCGATTTCGGCGCTTCACATGGATGCGCGCCTTTCGAAGGCGCGCGCCAACGCGGTCCTGTCCATTGACTCCAATCTTTATTCCGTTTCCGGCGCACGCATGGAAAGCGTGCATGAACTGGCCATCGACGGCGTGAAGATCGGCAGCGTTATCCTGCAATCGGTTTTCGTGGCACGGTCGGGGCGGGGGAACCGCTCCATCGGGCGCGCGCTCGTCCGGCATTTCCGGGCAGACGGACCTGCGCATGAAAGCCGGCTGGCCGAGGTGATTGCCGCCCTGCGAACGGTGCACGAACCGGCCGGCGGTTACGAACGGGACATGCCGTTTCGCCCTTGTCCTTTCGAGGAATTCAACGGCGCCGGGCTTTTCTACTTCGCCGAATTCGCCGCTTTGGCTGGCCGCGCATTCTGCCATTGGGAAGAACAGACGATGGCCGAACGGCAGGACAGGTCTCTGTCGCTGCTTTTTCTCGGCAATATCGAGCCGGGGGACGCATTGCGGATCGGCCTCCTGGCTTCAGACGATGCGGATGGCCCCCGGCGGTGTGTCATCGAGAGGATGGATGGCTCACCTCTGGCGCATATCCTTTGCGGTTGAGGTGGGGGGTGATACGGCATCGAAGAACGGTGCGACGGAACAGGTTTGTGAGATGGCCGGAGCAATCAGCGCCGGCAGAGGAAATTTTCCTCCACCGGACGGGTGCGGCCCGGGCGAACTCTGTCTCGCAAAGGGCCCGGCCATTGTGATCAATCCGCTTTCTTCAGCCCGGGCAGGACGAGGTCGTCAACCGAATAGGCATGGAACTCGCTGCTGGAGACCGTATCCAGCCGCTTGAATTTCTCCGCGAAGACGGGATCGGCGAAAAACTCGTCGACATTGCCCGCGCTCTGGATCGCTTCGACATTGACGACGGTGAGGCCATCGGTGCTCTTGGCGAGGGTGCTCCACAGAAAGCCCTCTTTCCGCTCGGCCACGTAGTGCACCACATCCTGAATGATCGCGAAGGCTTCCTCTTGTTTGCCCGGATGGACGTGGATGACATTGACGATGAACGTGGTTGCGGCGGGAGCGCTGGTGAAAGCGGCGATGGGAAGGGATGTCATTTCGGTCTCCATTGATCTGCACGGCGACAATCGATGTGCAGGCTCTGGATAAACAGATGCGAATAGCGGATAAACGGGCGCGAACTCTCAACATACAGGACAAAAATTCCGGAATAGGGTGCGGATGGATAAGCTGGGAACACTCGGAATTTTTATCCAGGTTGCGGAGGCCGGCAGTTTCGTTGCGGCGGGGCATCGGCTGGGGATCTCAGGATCGGCCGTTGGAAAGGCCATTGCCCGGCTGGAGGAGGACCTCGGTGTGAGGTTGTTCAATCGTTCGACAAGAAGCATGGCGCTGACGGAGGACGGCAGCTTCTTTCTCGATACCTGCCGCAGAATTCAGGCCGAGTTCGACGAGGCACAGGCCCGGCTGTCGCGGTCGCAAGCTGTTCCCCGGGGGCAGTTGCGTGTCAGTCTGCCGCTCGCGGGCATGTTGCTGATGCCGACGATTTCCGCGTTCATGCGCGCTTACCCCGAAATCAACGTCGACCTCGACTTCACCGATCGTCTTGTCGATGTGATCGAGGAGGGGTTCGACGCCGTCATTCGAACCGGCGACGTGAAAGATACGCGACTGATGAGCCGAAAGCTCGGAACGTTCCGGCATGTCATCGTCGCCTCGCCCGCCTATCTGGCCGAGCATGGCCGTCCGGAGGCGCCGGAGGACCTTCTCGGTCACCGCTGCATGCACCATCGTTTTGCCAATTCCGGCAAGCTGGAGCCTTGGCCGCTCGTTCGGGAAGGACGTGAAATTCGGCTCGATCTTCCGGTGACGACCGCTACGAGCACGCTTGAGCCTCTCGTCTACCTTGCCGAGCGCGCCTTCGGTATCACCTGCCTTCCTCCTTTTGCCGCGGCTCAAGAAATTGCGGAGGGCAAACTCGTGTCCCTCCTCGAGGGCTATATCGCAGGCACAGGCACCTTCCGGGCCTTGTGGCCGACGAGCCGGTATCTCTCCCCGAAAGTCAGACATTTCGTCGATTACATGGCGGCCCATCTGTTCAGATCTTGAGGCGGGTCAGTTCGAGCATACCGACAGCGCCGCCGAACCTCCTTATTCCGGACGCAGACGCCGCGTTGATCGTCCGAAAACCGGACGGCCTGATTGGTGCGTGTGACCGGCGTTACGGAAGCTCAAGATATAGTTATTCATTTTCAATAGGTTGATCGAATTTCTCCGACGCTCGATCCGCGTGGAAGCGAACCTGCTTCCATTGTCTGCGGGACAGACGGTCCGGTGCCGCGGGGAGGAGCCTGCCGCGTGCCGCAGCCGCATATCCCACCAGACAGGAACGGGAGGAGAAATGCGCGATGGCGTTGCAAATCAACATCGATAATGGCGGCACACTGACTGACGTGTGCATCATGTCGGACAACGGTGTGAAGAAAACCAAGGTTCTGACCACCCCTTACGATCTTTCGAAGTGCTTCTTCGAAGGGCTGCAGAAGGCTTCGGAAGTGGTCTATGGCGCGGCGGATGTGAAGCGGCTTCTCGAGGAAGTCGATCTTATTCGCTATTCCACGACGCAGGGCACCAATGCCATCTGCGAGCGCAAGGGGCCAAAGCTCGGGCTCGTTCTCGACACCGGTTCCGCGGATCTGCCCGACGCCTTGAAGGCGCATGATCCGGAAGTCTTCGAGGCGCTGGTGGGCGACCGTGTCGGCTTCATCGACCTTGCCATGCTCGATAGGCCGGAAGCGGAGGTCGAGGTCGTCAAGGTCATCAACCAGCTTGCCGCCCGGGGCGCGAACCGTCTGGTCGTAGCGCTCGGCGGTGCCGGCTTCCTGGAAGCTGAAGAACGGGTCAAGAAAATCGTGCTGCGCAAATATCCGCGCCATCTTCTGGGGGCTGTTCCGGTTCTTTACGCAACGGACCTCACCTGCGACCGAAATGCGGATCGCCGCGCCTGGTCGGCGCTCATCAATTCCTTCCTGCATCCCTCGATGGAGGCCTTCCTCTACAATGCCGAAAACCGGCTGAGGGCGTTTCGCACCAAGAATCCGCTGCTGATCTTCCGCAATGATGGCGATGCCTCGCGCGTGGCGAAGACGGTGGCGATCAAGACCTATTCGTCTGGCCCGCGCGGTGGCATGGAGGGCGTGAAGGCGTTTGCGGCGCTTTACGGTTTCCGCGATGCCGTTTCCATCGATGTTGGCGGCACGACCACCGATATCGGCCAATGCACGGATGGCAAGGTTGCCGAAATCCGGCGCGGCCATGTCGAAGGCATCAGCGTGTCCTTCCCGCTGTGTGAAATCATGAGTGCCGGTGCCGGCGGCAGTTCCATCTTCAAGGTGAAAGATGGCGATATCGCCATCGGTCCGGAAAGCGTCGGCGCCCTGCCGGGACCGGCCTGCTTCGGTCGCGGCGGCAAGGAGGCGACGATCACCGATGCCAGCCTGCTGGCGGGTCTGTTCGATCCCGCCTCCTATTTCGGCGGCGGCATGGGGCTTGATGTGAGCCGCGCCGAAGCCGCCGTGCGCGGCAATATCGCCGAACCGCTCGGCACCGACCTCGACACGGCGATCCTCGCCATGGCGGATGCCTATGAGGCGAAGATTGCCGATGAACTCCACCGCTTCACGAAGATCGGGCCAGACACGGTAATGCTGGCCTTCGGTGGCGCCGGGCCGCTGAACGCCTGCGGCGTCGCCGACAAGGCGGGCATTCGCCGGGTTGCCGTGCCAGCCATGGCGGCGGTGTTTTCCGCGTATGGCATCGGCTCCTGCGACGTGTCTCAGGGCTATGCCGTGACGCTCGAGGATCGCTCGACGGCGGGGCTGGTCGCAGCCCTTGATGCGCTGAAACGCAAGGCAGCCCGCGACATGTTTGCCGAGGGTTTCGGGGAAGGCAGCTACGCGCTTTCCGCCCGCCTCGTTGCCGGTACGGCGGATGGCGAGAAGATCGTGCCGCTGGGGGATGCGCCCGACTTCCCGTCGGAACTGGGGCAGGCTTTAACGATCGAACTGGAACTGAGCGCCGTGAAGAGCCTGCGCCACGACGAGAGCCGCCATATCGGTTTTTCGCGCAGGGCGGAGGCGAGAGCCGATGGCAAGCGCAACGTCCTGGTCGGTGGCAAGGGACGCGTCGATCTGCCCGTTTATCGCCTCGCATCGATGGCGGCGGGCGACCACGCCAGCGGACCGGCGATCCTTGAGGAGGACTATTTCACCGCCCGCGTGCCGGCGGGCTGGGGCTTCGTCGTCTCGGAGGCAGGCGACATCATTCTGGAACGGGAGGACTGACCACATGAAAATTCCGATGACCGAATATCTCCGCATCGATCTCGACAGCGAAAAATGGGAATGCCGGGTCTGCGACCACGAGATCGCCCCCGCCGAGGGCAACTACAAGGAAGGGCTTCTGGTTCACAACCGTGACCCGCGCGAGATCCACCCGCCGATCCTCGATCCGGAGCGCTACCGCTTCACCTTCAGCCCGGACCCGGAATGGGTGCGCATTCTTGAATTCTGCTGCCCGAACTGCGGCACGCAGGTGGAAACGGAATACGCCATTCCCGGCCACCCGCCGTTGCAGGACATGCAGGTCGATGTGCCTGCGCTGAAGGCCCAGTGGGCCAAACGCGGCCCGGACATGCTGCCGGATGCCGGCCCCGCCGTGGTGCCCGGTCGCGGCCACGGCCATTGATACCGGCGCCCCGCGCAATGGGGCGCGGGGATCTGACCATTCGCAGGGACGCGCTTGCCGGGGAGGGCGGCGCGATCCCCTTGAGAAAGATAGGGAGCGAGAATGAAACGCGTATCCGTTGACATCGGCGGCACCTTTACCGACTGCTTTGTCGTCTGGGGCCAGCAATACATCGAAACCAAGGCGCTGACGACGCATCACAACCTGGCCATGGGCTTCAACGAGGCGCTGGGCAAGGCGTGCGCGGTGCTGGGGCTGGAACTGGAGCAGATCCTCCAATCCGTCGACAGCGTGCGCTATGCGACAACGCTTGGCACCAATGCGCTGATCGAGCACAAGGGACCGAAGATCGGTATGCTGGTCACTGCCGGTTACGAGGCGACGGTGCCGCTCAGCCGCGCCCGCGGCTATGGCGAGGGTCTCGACAATCTCGGCCAGCAGGACATGCCGAATGCGCAGCGTCCCAAACCACTGGTCCAGCCGCACATGATCCGCGGCATCCGCGAGCGGCTCGATTTCCAGGGCAATCTCGTCATGGCGCTGGATGAGGAAGACGTTCGCCTTCAGCTTCGCGAGCTGGTGGATCGCGGCGCGCAAATCATCGTCGTCGCACTGGTCAATGCGGTAGTGAACCCCGCCCACGAACAGCGCATCGAGGAAATCGTTCTGGAGGAATATCCCTCGCATCTGCTGGGCGCGATCCCAGTCATCCTGTCGCATCAGGTGGCGGGCCGGAAGGGCGAATATGTGCGCGCCACCTCGGCCATTGTCGACGGTTACCTGCACTCGACCATGTATCACGCGCTTTCCGCGCTGGAGCAGAACCTGCGTACCCACAAGTATGACAAGCCGATGCTGGTCATCCACAATTCGGGCGGCATGGCCCAGCTCAATTCCACCGACGCGTTGCAGACCATCCATTCCGGTCCGGTTTCGGGCATCGGCGCTTCCGAACATCTCGCCATGCAGGCGAGCCTCGGCAATGTCGTCGCCACCGACATGGGCGGCACCTCCTACGATATCGGCATCGTGGTGGAAGGCGGGGTGAAGCATTACGACTTCAACCCGGTCATCGACCGCTGGCTGGTATCGGTGCCGATGGTTCACCTCGTTACGCTCGGCGCCGGTGGCGGCTCCATCGCCTCCTACGACCGCATGTACAAGACGGTGAAATGCGGCCCGGAAAGTGCCGGCTCCGACCCCGGCCCGGCCTGCTATGACCGTGGCGGCCTGCGCCCGACCGTGACGGATGCGGATCTGCTGCTCGGCTATCTCGATGCGGCCAATTATGCCGGTGGCTCGATCCCGCTCAACCCACGCCGTGCCAAGGCGGCCATCGAGGATGCGCTGTGCGACGAACTCGATTGCTCCGTCATCGAGGCGGCAAAGCTGATCCGCGAAAAGGTGGACGACAACATGGCCAACGGCCTCTTCACCGAGCTGCGCGCCAGAGGGTATGATCCCAAGGACTTCACCATGCTGGCCTATGGCGGCAACGGCCCGCTGCATTGTTGCGGCATTGCCCAGAACCTCAATATCGACCGTATTCTGGCGCCGCCGCTTTCGTCGGTTTTCTCGGCGGTCGGTGCCGGCAACATGCACCAGCTCCACATTCATGAGCAGTCGCTCTACATGGTGCTTTATGACAGCAACACCCGCCACATCTTCGACGATTACGAGCGTTTCAACGCCATCGTCGGCGAACTGAAGGAAAAGGGTCGGCAGGACCTCCTGCGTCAGGGCGTACCGCTGGAAGACATCCGCCACGATCTGGAACTGGACATGCGCTACGGCAACCAGCTCGTGCAGACGACGGCCGTCATTCCCAACCACGAAGTTCACGGGCCGGGCGATGTTCTGTCGATCATCTCGCAGTTCTCGGCCGACTACGGCAAGCGCTTTGGTGAGGGGTCACAGGCACCGGAAGCGGGCATTCGCATCAACACCATCCGTGTTGCCTCCTATGCCCGCCACGAGACGGTGCAGTTCGAGGATATCAAGCCGGTGCCGAAGCCGGAGCGCACGGCGCCACCTGCGCCTTCCAGTCACCGCACCTGCCATTTCGTCGGTCACGACGGGCCGTTCGAAACGCCGGTCTGGGCGCGCAAGGATCTGGAACCCGGCGTCGAGATCGCGGGACCGGCCATTGTCGCCTCGGAGGTCACGACCTTCCTCGTCAATCCCGGCTGGACCTATGTGACGGCAAAGCAGGGGGCTTCCTGGTTCCTGCGCAACGAGAATGCCGTCACCCGCCATTGAAAACGGCCAGCCCGGCGCGGGAGGAGCGCCGGGCCTTACGCCCAACCCGACAGGAGGAGAATTCCATGAACAAGATCGACACCCGGGCCAAGATGCCCTCGCTCGAAGAGATGAACCTCATCAAGAAGTTTCTCGATGACACAACGCTGTTCCTCGGCCCCGATCCCGAGATCATGCAGAACCATGACCTGATGCCGCGCACCGCGCAGGAAGACGAGGCCATCACGCGGGTCGCCGACAGCCACATCGTCGCCAAGATCCGCGACCGCATTCAGGCGGGCTGTGACGAAGGCTACGAGATGGTCGAACAGATGGGGGCAGCCCCCGGCGCCAAGTGGGGCGACGTCATCACCGGCGTCTATTCGGCCTCCGGCGATCTCGCCATCGCCTCGGCCGGCGGCGTGCTGATCTTCTCGGCGCTGGTCCACCACCCCATCAAGTTCATCATCAAGAACTGGATGAACGACCCGACAGTGGGCGTGAAGGAAGGCGACGGCTTCATTCACAACGACAGCCGCTACGGCAATGTCCACAACACCGACCAGTCGATGATCCTGCCGATTTTCCATAAGGGCAAGCTCGTCTGCTGGGTCGCCTCGACCGTGCATGAGGGTGAAAACGGTGCCATCGAGCCGGGCGGTATGCCTTCCATGGCGGAAAGCCCGAGCGATGAAGGGTTGAAGATGTCGCCCTTCAAGGTGGTCGAGAACTACCAGATCAAGCGCGACATTCTCACCTTCCTGCAGAATTCGGTGCGTGAGCCGAAGCTGCAATATGAAGACATGAAGGTGAAGCTCTTCGCCTGCCTGCGCATCAAGCAGCGCATCGAGGAAACGTTGAATTCCGATGGACCGGAAGCACTGGTTTCGACATTGCGCCTGACCATGGAAAACGTTCGCGCCGAAGTGAAGCGCCGCGTTTCCGAATGGCCGGACATGACGGTGAAGACCTACATCATCCAGGATTCGACGCTGCGCGAAAACTGCGTGGTGAAGATCAATTGCAAACTGACCAAGACGGGTGACCGGTTGATCTTCGATTTCCGAGGCTCCTCGCCGGAATTCACCAACCGCGCTACGAACACCATCGTCGCAGGGCTGAAGGGCATGCTGGCGCAGGTTTTCCTGTGCTATGTCTGGCCGGACCTTCCACGCGGACAGGCGGCGTTTGCGCCGATCGAGGTGATCACCGACCCGCATTCAATCGTCAATTGCTCCTATGACGCACCGAACTCGCAATCGCTGATGTCGATCTTCACCGGTTTTACCGCCGGTCAGCATGCGGTGGCGAAGTTCCTCTATTCCTGCCCGGAAAAGTTCACCAAGGTCCATGCCCCGACCTTCAACATGATCAACACCTTCATCTGGGGCGGGGTCAGCCAGCATGGCGAAACACTCGGCAATCTCTGCGCCGACCTGAACGGCATGGGTGCCGGTGCCACGGCGGACAGGGATGGCGAACACGCGCTGGCGCCGATCTTCGCCACCATGGCCGATATCGGCGAGCAGGAACTGAACGAGGAGGAAGTGCCCTTCCTCCAGCTCGTGTCCAAGAAGATGACGCGCGACGCCATTGCACCCGGCAAGTATCGCGGTGGTCAGGGCTACACGATGATGGTCGCCACCAAGGACTCGGAACAGTGGGGCTTCATGACCACCGCGCAGGGTGCCAAGATCCCGCCGATCCAGGGCCTGTTCGGCGGCTATGCCTGCGGTTGCTACCCGCTGTCCAAGGTGCAGGGCGTGGACGTCTATGACATCCTGCTCAACCAGCCGGAAAAGTTCCGCCACTCCATCGAGGAGATCATGAACGAGCAGCCCTTCGAGGGGGCACGCTACACCACTCACCACATGGGCATGGGCTTCGAGATTTCAAAACGCGGCGAGCTGTTCATGATTTCGCAAGGGGCGGGTGCCGGCTATGGCGACGTTCTGGAGCGCGATCCGGTGGGTGTCGTGCGCGATATAGAGGAAGGTCTCATGTCGCCGGAGGTGGCGGCGAGGCTCTACAAGGTGGTTTTCGATCCGGTGACGCTTGCCATCGACTTCGATGCCACGGAAACGGCTCGTGCCGACGAGCGCAAGGCCCGCATTGCCCGCTCGGTGCCATACTCGGAGTTCGTCAAGGGTTGGAACAAGCCCAAGCCGCCGGCCCACCTGCAATATTTCGGGTGCTGGGGCGATGATGTGGATACGCTTTACATGGGCTCGCCGGACAGGAGCCGGCGCGGCAACGAGCCGAAGCCGAACTACATGACGCATCCGAAGGATGTGCGGATTGCCGAACTCGAGCAGCGCCTGATGGCTGTGGGCGCGATGGGAGGCGAGAAGCAATGAGCGCAAGCCTCGCGGAGATGCTGCCCGGCGGACCGGGTGCAAACCGTCTGAGGGTCTGGCTGGAGTCGTCGGGCTATGCCCGGCGGCTCCTTCTCGGTCCCGAGGGTGATCCCTGGGGCGAAGGGGCGGCGAAATATCTCTCCTTCTTCTCGCAGGCGCGCGGTCTGCTGAAGGCCGATGTTGCCGTCGTGCCCGTCGGCGATCTCTACCGCTCCTGGATCGCACGCCATCCGGGACTGGTGGTGGACATGGCGGCGAAGAAGCGCGCCACCTTTCCGCTGCGCCGGATGCTGGAGGAAGAGGGGCCGCGACGGCTTCTGGATGAGGTGGCCGAGGCGGTCGCGGCCAATCTTCAAGGGCAGATGCCCATGGTTCTCGCCATGCCCTCGCCGGCGGCCTGGCTCGATGAAGCGCAACGCATGGTCGGTCGCGAAGCCGAAGAGCGCGACGATGACGCGGTGGAGGATGCAGCGATGTATATCGCTGATTTTGTCCGCTGCGTGGCCGCGCGTCCGGTCGGTGGCCTCCTGATCGAGGAGGCCGAAGGCGCACCGGGGCCGGCGGACCGCTATGCACCGGTGTTCAACGCGGCCCGCCATTATCGCTGGGCCGTGGTCGGACGCGGCGTTCGGCCGGGGCAGGAGCCCCAGTTCGACGCGGTGATCGGCTGCGATGAGGGCGCGCATGGCCGCGATGTCAGCCTGCCGCTGTTTTCTGGCGGCGATTTACCGCAAGGCGGGGCCGCGCAATTCCGCTACGCGCGTATTCCGCCCGGTCATCCGCCGGAAGCCGTGCTTGATGCGCTGGCGCGGATGCGCGCCTGACGTTTCCTCCTCCGTCGCGCGCAAAAGAAAGCCGGGGCCTTTCGGTCCCGGCTTTCGTGTGTCTGCCGTCATAATGTCAGTCGACGATGGTCGCTTGCGTTGCGGCGCGCAGCTCTGCCTCGGTGACGCCATCGGCCAGCGCCACGATCTTCAGGCCGCCCTCGACCACATCCAGAACGCCGAGATTGGAAATGATCCGGTCCACGACCCGCGTGCCGGTCAGCGGCAGGGTGCAGGCCTTCAGCACCTTGGATTCGCCTTCCTTGTTGGTGTGCTCCATCAAGACGACGACGCGGCCGACACCAGCGACGAGATCCATTGCCCCGCCCATGCCCTTGGCCAGTTTGCCGGGGATCATCCAGTTGGCGAGATCGCCGGTTTCGCTCACTTCCATCGCCCCGAGGATCGCCATGGCGATCTTGCCGCCCCGGATCATGGCGAAGGAGGTGGCGGAATCGAAATAGGCCGTATCGGGCATTTCCGAAACCGTCTGCTTGCCGGCGTTGATGAGGTCGGCATCCTCTTCGCCCTCATAGGGAAACGGCCCGATGCCCAGCATGCCGTTTTCCGATTGCAGCGTGACGGACACGCCTTCGGGAATGAAGTTCGGTACGAGCGTGGGAATGCCGATGCCGAGATTGACATAGGTTCCATCCACGAGTTCAAGCGCGGCGCGGGCCGCCATCTGATTGCGGTCCCAGGCCATCAAGCGTCCTCCCTCTGACGAACCGTGCGTTTTTCGATGCGCTTTTCATGCGGCCCCTGAATGAGCCGGTGGACATAGATGCCGGGCAGGTGAATATGGTCGGGATCGAGGCTGCCGGTGGGCACGATTTCCTCGACTTCCAGCACGCAAACCTTGCCGCACATGGCGGCCGGCGGGTTGAAGTTGCGGGCGGTCTTGCGGAACACCGCATTCCCGGTTTCATCGGCCTTCCAGGCCTTGACGATGGCGAGGTCGGCGACAAGGCCGCGTTCGAGAATATAGGTCTCGCCGTCGAACTGTTTGTGCTCCTTGCCTTCGGCAATCACCGTGCCGACACCCGTTTTCGTGTAGAAGCCCGGAATGCCAGCACCGCCAGCGCGCATACGTTCTGCCAGCGTTCCCTGCGGGTTGAATTCGATCTCCAGTTCACCGGCCAGATATTGACGCATGAATTCGGCGTTCTCTCCCACATAAGACGCGATCATCTTGCGGATCTGGCGGGTGTCGAGCAGCTTGCCGAGGCCGAAATGATCGACACCGCAATTATTGGCGGCGATGGTCAGGTCCTTTACGCCGCTTTCCATCAGTGCATCGATCAAGAGTTCCGGAATGCCGCAAAGGCCGAAGCCGCCGGCGGCGATGGTCATGCCGTCGAATAACAGCCCATCCAGCGCCTTTCCCGCCGAAGTGTAGATTTTTTTCCCGCCTGCGGGTCCTGTCATTTCGTTCTCCTCCCTTTCAAACGCTCTGCCGCACCGGGAAATCCCGCCTCCCGGCGGCGATTGGCAATGGTGCGGCGTGAAATGTGAATCCCCCGCGCACTGAGTGTCCGGGCAATCTCGGCATCGGTCAACGGGTTCTCTTGCGGTTCCGCAAGAATAAGACCGGCAATCAGCGCCGTAATCGCCGGGCCGGGCACATTTTCACCATTGGACCCGGCCGTGCCACCGCGTGCGAAAAAGGCCGACAGTGGCAAGACCCGCTCCGGCGTTTCCACGGTCAGACCGGTGCGGATGCGGCTGACGGTCGTTTCATGGCAGCCGAGTGCAGTGGCCACTTCGCCGTTGGTCAGCGGTTGAAGCCATGTCGGGCCATGTTCAAGGAAACCTGTCTGCCGGCTGACGGCAAAGGCCGCGACCTCCAGCATCATGCGATTGCGCTGCGCCACGGTGCGCTCCAGCCAGCGAGCCTGCGCAAGTGCCTGTGCTCCGGCGCGCCCGGCCAGTGGATCGACGGTGATCCGGGGCAGGCTTTCACGGTTGAGCGTAACCTGCCATCGGTGTTCGGCGTCCCGCTCGATGAGCAGGTCCGGCGGGTGACGAAGATCGGGTGCGGCCTGAAAGCGTGTTCCGGGCTTCGGGTCGAGGCGGCGCAGCCGTGCAACCATGCTGCCTAGCTGTTCGGGGCTTATCGTGCAGGTCCGGGCAAGGGCGGCCATATCACCGCGTGCCAGCAGGGGCAGATGGTCGAGAAGCATTTGCATCGGTTCGGTCAACGCGTCCTGATCGGCCAATTGCAGGCTGAGGCATTCGCGAAGAGAACGGGCGAAGAGCCCGGCTGGTTCCATCTGCTGCAGGCGGGCGAGTACCGTTTCCGCCTCGACCGCAGAGCAGCCGGCCCGCGCGGCAATGGCTTCCATCGTCATGCCGAGCCAGCCGCTCGGTTCAAGTGCCTCGGCAAAAGTCAGTGCGATGGCGCGTTCGCGCTGCCCGCCAAACAGGAGCCCGATCTGGGCGGTCACATGGCCATAAAGGCTGGCCTCCGGTGCGGCCAGCCGCTCGCTGGCTCCGTCCGCCACGCTGAACGGGGAAGGCCGCCAGCGGGGCGGGCCGCCGCTGGCGTTCGGTGTGGCAAACGGCAGTTCGACCCGTAGACAAGGATTGGCCGCCGCCTCCTTGACGAGTTCGCCGGCCAGTTCCGCATTGTCCATCTGGAGCAGGGCCATGGCGTGTTGCAGGGCCTGCGTCATGCGCTGCGAAGCGATCTGCCGCAGGCCAGGGGCGTTGGCGCCACGCATGATCTAGATCCGGGCCGGCATTTCGCCGAGAAAACGCGGCTGGATCATGAAAGCATCCGAGACGAGGCCGGGCCGAGGTGCCAGCGGCATCCGTTGTCCAAGCCATGTCCGGGTTGGCAACCCCGCCACGGCAGCGCGGCGAAGCGCCTCGCGATCGCCGGGCAGGCAGGTCAGCCGCGTGCGAATGTCGGCTTCGGCCGCGGCATCGAGATCCTCGCCGATGAAGACCAGCCGGCCCTGTCGATCGGCCAGAGGACCGGAGACGGGCCAGGCCGCCAGCCGCACGGGCGCATAGGCGGCGCCATCCACGCATTGCACCGCCACGGGCTGATCGAGCCCGGCGACGCAAACGAGGCCCTTTACCCGCAGCAGCCGGCCTGCCCAGCGGGTGAGAACTTCCCCCATCGCAACGGCAAAGCCCCGCCAGCCGGTCGCCTCGCCCAGTGTCACCACGAAACTCGACACCCGTCCCGAATGCGGTGCGCAATGGAAGGTGCTTTTACCGGGCGGGCGCTCGCCGTGGAGCCAGTCGCTTGCGCCGGTGGAAGTCTGGCCGGACGCATAAAGCCCGCCACCAAACAGATGCTGCGGGTCGGCCTCGCCGTGGCGAAGGGCGATGCGCGGTGCTGCCGGATTCAGCGCCTCGAGGTCGCGCTCCAGTGCCGTGCGCTCGGCATGGCTGGCAAGATCGCATTTGGAAAGCAGCAGCCGGTCGGCCAGACTGACCTGCACCCGCGCTTCCCTGTGGCGGGCCATTTGCGCCCTTGCCCGTTCCGTATCCACGACGGTCAGCACGCCATCGCAGCGAAAGCGCGCCGAGACCAGCCGGTCTTCCATCAGGGCGCGCACCACAGGGGCGGGGTCGGCCAGCCCGGTCGTCTCGATCAGGACGCGGCTGACCGGTGCAATCTCCCGCCGCGCCATGCGTTCGTGCAGCCGCATCAGGGCCGCGATGAGATCGCCTTGGACGGTGCAGCAAAGGCAGCCGGATTCGAGAATGACCAATGTGTCGTCCACCCGCTCGACAAGGTGGTGGTCGATACCGACATCGCCGAACTCGTTGATGAACACGGCAACACCTGCCATCTCCGGCCGGGTGGTCAAGGCATTGAGCAAGGTTGTCTTGCCGGAGCCGAGAAAGCCGGTCAAAACCGTCACCGGCACCCGTCCGCAGGCGCTTTCGTCGGAAAAATCGTTTTTTTTATTCGTCATTGTCAGTCCTCCCGATGGAGGAGGGAAGCAGGATTCCTGCCAGTTCCGGCCAGACTGAAAGGTTGGGGCGGGAACAAGGACTTAGCGCGAGGGGTGTTTCCTCGTCCTGTTTCGGCACCGTCCGGAAACCGGACGGTTGGCGTCCGGAGAGCGGTCGACGGCTCTTTCTGCGGCGGTGTCGGCGTGGCAAAAGCCGTTAAAAATGAATGCAAGAGCCGTTTTTTTGGTGTTAAACTTTTTTTGATCGGTGGCGATACGGCTTGGGAGAGCCGCCGCCACACGCGGCTGGAGACCGTTCCGGGGAGGGAGCGCCGGCTGTTGAGCACCCGCTGCGGGTGCCGGCAAAGGGAGGAACACCGATGGTGACCGGCAACGGTTCGTACCAGACATTTTCACGACCGGAAAACGACGGCAAAGTCATGTCGTCCTGGGAACGCTTCATGGGCGGGCAGGACCCCGGTTCCGATGCGCTGAGACGGCTGATCGATGATTCCTGGCGGCGTTGCCATGGTATTGTCGATCCCGGACGATCCCATGCGCCCGACCCGGTGGTGGACGACGCGCTGCATGGCATTCTTGGCGACAACCGTGATCTTGTCCGGGCCAGCAAGCCCGTTATGGCATCGGCGCGTGACTTTCTACTGGAAACAGGCACCGTGATGGTGCTGACGGATGCGCAAGGTGTGGTCCTGAGCGTGGAAGGCGACCGCGCGTTGCGTGATCCGACCGAACGCATCCGCCTGATGCCCGGTGCAGACTGGAGCGAGGCGGTGTGTGGTACCAATGCCATCGGCACGGCCTTGCAGATCGGCCAGCCGATCCAGATCCACTCGGCGGAGCATTATTGTTCCGGCATCAAACGCTGGTCATGCTCGGCAAGTGTCATTCGCGATCCGCTGAGCGGTGCGACGCTCGGTGCAATCGATCTCTCCGGTCTGAGCGAGAGCTACAGCCGCCACAGTCTTGCGTTGGCTGTCGCCGCTTCCGGTCGCATCGAAAACAGGCTGGCGCAACGGGAAATGAAGCTGCGATACCGGCTTCTCGACCATTGCCTTGAACGGTTGCGGGCGCCGGGTGGCGATGGCCTGATCGTTTTCGACCGCTCAGGCCGGGCCATCAAGACCAACGACCGCGCTGCCACGCTGATGACGGAACTCGCGAAAGGGCGGGGTATTGCTGCCGGCGCGATCCGCGATCTTACCTTGCCCTGGCGGGCGGGGCGGGTGGCACCGGAAAACATGCCGGACTGGATCGACAGCGACTGGATAGAACCGGTTCTGCTGGACGGTGAACGGCTGGGGGCGATGCTGGTTCTGCCGGATCGCAGCGCCGTCGTGCGCCGGGCCGGCCTCAGGAGCGTGCCGCGGAGCATGCCTGCTTCGGCCGATCCCTTCGACCGGCTGAGCGGGCGTTCGCCAGCCTATCTGGAAGCAGTTCGCCGCGCGCGTCTTCTGGCGAAAAGCCCGGCACCGGTGCTGCTGCTTGGCGAAACCGGGGTCGGCAAGGATGCCTTCGCCCAAGCCCTGCATGCCGGTGGCGCGCAGGCCAGCGGCCCCTTCGTTGCCATCAATTGCGGCGGCTTTTCCCGCGAGCTTTTGACCAGCGAACTCTTCGGCTATGCCGAAGGTGCCTTTACCGGCGCGCGGCGCGGCGGCATGACCGGCAAGATCGAAGCGGCCGATGGCGGCACCCTGTTTCTCGATGAAATCGGTGAAATGCCGCTCGATCTTCAACCGCATCTTCTGCGGGTCCTGGAGGCCGGGGAAGTCTACCGCATCGGTGAAAATCGTCCGCGCAAGGTTCGTCTGCGGTTGATTGCCGCCACCAACCGCGATCTGAAAGCGGATGTGGAGGCGGGACATTTTCGTGCCGATCTGTTTTACCGGGTCGCCGTGACGACGCTCCGTTTGCCCTCGCTTCGCGAAAGGGCCGGTGATCTGGCCGCGCTGGCGGAGCATCTTCTGGCCGAGATTGCCCGTCGTTACGAAATCCCGGTGCCGGACATCACGCCGGAGGTTTTGAGTGCCTTCAGCCGGCATGAATGGCCGGGCAACATTCGCGAATTGCGCAACGTGCTGGAAGGTATGATGCTCGAAAGTGGAGGCGCGGATCTTGGCCTGTGCCACCTGCCGAACGAACTTGAGCTCGCAGGCGGGTCAAGTGCCTTTCCGCCGCCCTCGTCGGCGAGCGGAGCGCTGGAGCGGGCCGAAAGCGATGCCATCCTTGCCGCTATCCACCGTCACCACGGCAACCTGACATCTGCCGCCCGTGATCTGGGTATCGCCAAGAGCACGCTCTATGTTCGTATCGAGCGGCTCGGCCTCAAGGGAAGCGTGGACCTGATGCGTGGCTGATCGACGATGGTCCGGAGCGCATCGGCTGCGCCGCCGTTCGGGCGGAAACAGGTGATCGCCTGCGAGCGGCAGTGGCATTCAACCTTTCCCCGGATACCAGGATGGCATTTCCCGTCATGCGATGCTCTGTGCCGCATCGAACAGAGAGCCGTCGCAAGGGGTCGGGTTGGGTTTGCCGAACAGATAGCCCTGCACCTGCGTGCACCCCTCGTCCGCGACCATGTTGTATTGCTCCGGGGTTTCGATGCCCTCGGCCGTGACCGGGAGCGCCAGACTGCGCCCGAGACCGACAACAGCCCGCATGATCGAGCGGGCATGCTCATCCTCGCCCATGGCGGCAATAAAGCTGCGGTCGATTTTGATCTTGTCGAAGGGGAAACTCTGGAGATTGCTGAGCGAGGAGTACCCGGTGCCGAAATCGTCCATCACAATCGCGACCCCGAGCGCCTTGATCTGTCGCAAAGTTTCCAGCGTGGCCAGCCGGTCCCTGAGAAGAACGCTTTCGGTAATCTCCAGTTCAAGCCGGTTCGGGCTCAATCCGGTTTCATCCAGTATCCGGGAGACGACGAAGGCCAGATTGGCGAGCCGGAATTGCACCGGTGAGACGTTCACGGCAATCTTCATCTCGCCTGGCCAGCGGCTGGCCGTGCGACAGGCCTCGCGCAAGACCCATTCCCCGAGTGCGATGATGACGCCGGTATCCTCGGCAATGGGAAGGAATATTTTCGGCGAAAGCTGTCCCTGAACGGGATGCTGCCACCGCACGAGGGCTTCATAGCCGCAGATTTCACCGTCTCCGACCGAGCGCATGGGCTGGTAGAGAAGCTGAATTTCGTTGCGGTCGATGGCCTGGCGCAAATCCGCTTCCATCTGGCGCCGCTCACGGATTTCCTGGTCCATCGCCCGGTCATAAAATGCCATGACCCCGCGGCCCCGAACCTTGGCACGATAAAGGGCAAGGTCGGCCGCTCTCATCAACGTATCCGTATCCTCGCCATCCTTCGGAAAAGCGGCAATCCCGATGCTGACGCCAACCGCAGTCGGATCGATGGTGCAATCCATTTTCTGGCGGAATGCGCTGAGGATATTTGTTGCGAGATGGCCGGCCGCCTCCAGATCGCCGGGATCGGTGAGGATAATCATGAACTCGTCACCTCCGAGCCGGGCCACAGTATCACCCGGCCGCACGCATTCCCGCAGGATAGCTGCGACGTCTCTCAGCACCCGGTCGCCTTCGGCATGCCCGAACAGATCGTTGACCGCCTTGAATCGGTCGAGATCGAGGGCCAGCAGGGCGAAAGGCCGTGGGTTGCGCACTCCGCTGCCGATCTGGAGCTCGAGTTGTTCCTGGAAAAGCGCTCGGTTGGCGAGACCGGTCAGCATGTCGTAGCGGGCGAGATACTCCACCCGCTTCAGGGCCGCGTGTTTTTCGCTCAGATCGCGCACTGCGATCACTTCCGTCGGCTTGCCGCGATATTCTACCGTGTGAACGGCAAGTTCGAAGAGGCGCGACATGTCACCTCGCCTTGGAGTGGCCTCTATGGCGCCGGCCCGCGGCGCGTCCGCAGGCAGGGCATCGGATGGTGTCAGCAATGCGTTTGGGTTCTGGCCGATGAGGGCTGCCTCGCGTGTGTCCAGAAGCGAGGCAAAACGTGCATTGACCTCGACGATGCGCCCGTTGTGGACAAACGCCAGCCCGTCCAGTGTAGCGTTGGCGAAGCGGGTGAGATCGACCACGTACCGGTCGATCAGGGCCGCAATCGCCACCGAAACAAGAACCAGCAGGGTCGCGCCGCTGATGGCGCCCGTCAGCCACAGTCGCTCAAGCCCCTCTGCGTCAGGACCGCTCAGGGAAGGATCAGGCGTCAGGATCGTGGCCTGCATGGCGGCGAAGTGCAATGTGCAGATGCCGAGAATGGCGGCAGATGCCGCGGCCACAATGCGCCTGCCTCCTTCGAGGCGAACGAAAAGGGCGAATGCGAGCAGAAACGACAAAAAGGCCGCGACGGTGGCGATCATGATCGGCCCGATCGTATAGTCGATCCTGGCAGCCACCTTCATACCGGCCATGCCGACAAGATGCATGATGCCGACCGTTGCCGTGATGATCGCCGCGCGCAGCATGATCCGCCCGCTACCATCGCCCGACATACCGAGAGCGAACCAGAACCCGGCGATAGCTATGACGGCCGAGATCGCTGTGAAGGGAAAGTCAAAGCCGATCGGCAAAAGCCCTCTGTAGGCCAGCATGGCCAGAAAATGGGTTGCCCAGACACTGAGGCCCCCGGCCGCTGCGGCAACCGCGATCCAGCCTTTCCGCCGTCCGCCGGAGCTTTCCTCCACGCGGACAAGAAGATGGAAAAAAGCGAGCATGCCGACCAGTGCTGTACTGGTTGCCAGTAAGACAATTGAACGTTCATGCTGGTCGGTAATGCATTCCAGAATTGTGAACATGACACCTCATCCGAGCAATGCCGATATGAAGCACGCATGAAGATTATTAAAAGTTTAATGAGGAGTTGCTCATATTGAAATAATAAATTTCAGAATTGGCGATATTAACGCTTATTACTCGTCATTATCCGAAAAATGGTAGTTTTGATGTTTGAACAATGAATAAATAATATGAATTATTCGATTTCTCTATCTGGAGAATGTCTTTTATATAAGGATGATATTTAATTTTGAAGAAAATATGGGTAAATTTGCAAAATAAGAAAATTATTCCAATTCGTTTGTTTGGTAATGTGTATTTAAAGTTGAAAACGTCATTCTTTAGGCTGGTATTTCAGCTTACTCGGGTGTGAGTGAAAAAAACAACTCGAAGACGTGGCGGGTGGCGGTGGCACGCTCTCGTGTGCTTAAGCGATGAGTTCAGGCGTTGCTGCATTGCAATCCTGAATTGCCTCTCTTTATTTTAGCAAATCGCAATGTTCTGAATTTCAAATGAATTCGGCTTCTGCAATGCAGCACGACTATAAATTTCCGAATTCAAATTCTGATAGCGGAAACGCAAAGTACAGAGTTCCCAACCCAGCCGGGTAAAAAATCACGTTAGGATTGTTTTAATCTAACGAAGAAAACCATTGGGGGAGCTGAAATATGCGTCGCCATTCGGGAAAGGGGCGTGACGTCATGAAACAGTTTTCCATCAGAAATGAAAATTCCGGCGCTGCAGCCGTTGAATTTGCACTTATCGCACCATTTTTTCTGATTTTGCTGCTAACGATGATTGCCTATGGCATCTATCTCGCGACGAGCCACGCGCTTCAACAGGTTGCGGCAGATGCCGCCCGTACCGCCATCGCGGGGCTCGACGAACAGGAACGCCAGCAGCTCGCCAGAGAATATGTTCTGAATTCGACACTCGACTATCCTTTGATGGACCCTCGAGAAGTGCAAATAAAGGTCGTGAGCGACCCCAAAAACGCGGAGCAATTTACCGTTGTACTGACTTATAACGCTGAAGCTCTGCCGATATGGGGGCTTTATACATACATGCTCCCAGGCAAGACGATTACCAAGTTCTCGACCATCCGTCTGGGAGGTCTTTGAGATGTCTTCTCCCTCAGAACTCCTCAAGGCATGGGCGACGAATGTTCGAGGGTCGGTGGCAATATGGAGCGCTCTCAGCCTGCCGCTGGTTCTCGGGTCTGCCGTTCTGGGTATCGACTACGGCTATCTCACGCTCCAGAAGCGGGAACTCCAGGCGATGGTCGATCTCGCGGCAATCTCCGCATCATCGAACATCGGAGACATCGAAGGTCAGTTGATCGACTACTTCGCCATGAACAACAAGATGATCGGCGTCGTCACCGCGCGGGGTATCAAGGTTCCACTTCGGGACCAGAATTTCGGTGGGCCCGGAACGCGGGCAACCCTGATGGCGGCAACCGACATCACCGGTTTCAGCGTGCCGGACGGCCTGGCGAGCTACACGATTGGCCGATACACCTCCAGCCTATCCGTCGTTGCGCGAAAACGCTTTGTCCCGGACGAGACGCCCTACGATGCCGTGCGGGTGACGCTGACCCGAAAAGCCGACCTTCTGCTGGCCTCCGGCTTTTTCGAAGCGCCGGTCATTTCCGTGCAAGGCACTGCGTCTGTGAAAAAGTTGGCGGCCTTCTCCATTGGATCGCGATTGGCAAGCGTTGATGCCGGCCTTCTGAATGCCATACTCGGGGGGCTGCTCGGAACGAGTTTGTCGCTCAAGGTGATGGATTATGAGCAATTGGCCAAGGTCGACATCGAACTTCTATCGTTCCTCGAAGCCCTCAACACCCAGCTTAGCCTCAATGCCCTGACCTATTCTGATATCCTGAAGACCAATATCAAGCTGGGAACCCTGCTGGACCGCATGGGGCGCGCCGGGGGGATCGGCGGCGCGGCATCGCAGGCCCTCAATACGCTTGCGAAGGCACTGGGCCAGACGCAACTGTCTGTTCAGTTGCAGGAGATCCTCTCTCTTGGGCCGCTCGCCCAAAGTCCCATCGGTGCGGCTGATCATCTGACCGTCAAGGCCGGTCTCTTCGATGTGCTGTCGGCCATGGCGGTGGCCGCCAATGGCGGCAAGCAGGTTGGTATTGATCTCGGGGCAAGCCTGCCCGGTGTCGCCAAAGTCGCGCTGACGCTTGCCATAGGGCAGCCCCCTGTGGAGACCCCTTCGATTGCCGTCGGCTATCCCGGCGCAACGGTTCGCACGGCGCAGACGCGCGTCAGCCTGAATGTCGATGTAACCGGACTGTCCAGTATTCTCGGACTGAAGCTGCATGTCCCTTTCTATCTTGAGGTGGCGAATGCCGAAGCGCAGTTGACCGACATTCAATGCAGGGGGCAGGACCCGGCGAACGCGATCGTGAAGGTGGCGGCGGTGCCCGGCGTTGCTGCAATCGCCCTCGGAACGGTTGACCCGACAGCATTCATCAATTTTGGCCGTGCCCCGTTCGTCAGCAAGGCGACACTCATCGATTCCCTGCTGCTGAAGGCGACCGCAAAGGCGCTGGTCTCCTCCGGGAATCTCTCCAGGACGACACTGACCTTTTCCGCGTCCGATATCGCATCGGGCAAGACGAGAAGCGTTTCAACCCGCAATACGGTGACATCGCTCGTCCAGTCACTGCTGATGAACCTCGACCTCGATGTCGAAGTGCTTTTCATATCGTTAGGCACACCAAAAGCCGTCACGGCCGCAGTGGCTGAAACCCTGTCGGCGATCACGAAGCCGGTCGATACTCTCCTCTATAATCTGCTGCTTGCCCTGGGTGTCCGGATCGGAGAGGCGGATATCAGGGCGACAGGTGTGGCATGCAGTCAACCCGCCCTCATTCAGTGAGCGCGGCTGAAGGTTGCGCCGGTGCGGCCGTTGTGATCCGTCGAATGGCCCGGAAAGCAGGTGGACCCGTTCGAGAATGTCATTGTGGGGTCGGTGTGCAGACGATGGCGGCGGCATGGTGGTTTTGCACGAATGTCATAATCGACCGGCATGATATGCGGGCCTCGTGCGGGCAAGCGACCGCAGGGTGGCCTTCATCATGGCGAAGTCGATGCAAACTACAGTCACACTTGAAAAAATTGCCGCCCGGGCCGGCTGCTCGATCAGTACCGCAAGTCGCGTGATCAACGGCAAGGGGCCGGTGAGTGCCGAGACGGCCCGGCGCGTCCGCCGTGCGGCAACCGAAATGGGCTACACAGTGAGCGTGGCAGAACGGTCCGCCGGCGAAGTTCGCGGCCGGGCAACCATTGGTGTTCTCGTTCCCAGCATCAGCAATCCTGTCTTTTCCGCATCGCTTGGCGGCATTCAGCAGCGGATGCAGACCGCGGGCCTTGGCGTGCTGATGGCCCTTTCCAACTATGAACCCGGCGAGGAAAGCGCAGCGGTGGCGACACTGCTCGTCCAGCGTCCGCTTGGTTTGCTATTGACCTTGTGCAATCCGGCGAAAAGCCAGGTGCAGCGGTTGCAACTGCCTGCGACGGTGCTCCTGAACAACCTGCCCCGGCCCGGCTTTCCGGCCGCCGTCACCGTCGATAATCTGGCGGCAGGACGCGACATCACCGGTTTCATGATCGGCAAGGGACATCGCCGTATCCTCTTCGTCTCCGGTCATTTTGCGTCCTCCGACCGTGCCTTCCTGCGCTATAGCGGTTATTGCGAGGCCATGACGGAAGCCGGCTTTTCACCGCTGCCGCCACTCGAGATCGGCTTCGTGGACGGCTTCGACAATCTCGATCTCATCGGCGCGCTGGATCACCACCGCCCGACGGCCATCATCGGTTCGAACGACCTTGTGGCGCTCGGTGTGATCGGTGCCTTGCGACGGCAGGGCATGACGGTACCGGACGACATTTCCGTGGCCGGATTCGACGGCATCCCCATCGGCCGCCTGTTCGACAGGCCACTGACCACCATCGAAATGCCCGATGCCAGCATGGGGACGGCTGCGGCTTCGCTTCTGCTGGACATGGTGCAGAACGGTACGCCGGCCCGCCACCTGCAACTCGGCCACCGGTTGTTCGTCGGGGCGACGGTGCGCGATATCCGTTGACACCACACGAAAAAGGGGGCGCCGGAAACGCCCCCTTAAAACCGTAGGGTCCCGAGCCCTTACTTACGCGGCAAAAGCTTCTTCACTTCGGCGGCGGCGTCATCCAGTGCCTCGTTGGCGCCGGCCTTCTGCTCGACGATGCGCGAGAGGTTCTCGACGATGGTCTGCGTGACCTTCACGCCGTTCGAACCGGGGAAAGAATACCACGGGATCATGCGGTCCATTTGCGAGAGACCGGCGAGGAAGAGCGGGTTTTCCTTGTAGAAATTGCCAAGATAATCTGGAGACTTCGCGGCCAGTTCGTTGTTCGGCACATAGCCGGTGCCGGGAACGACGACGGAGGCGCCATAGGGGCCCGCGGCGAACTTGGCGAAGGTCCAGGCGGCCTTCTGCTTTTCGGCATCGCGGGTCAGGATGACGACGGCGTTGCCGCCGGTCGGCAGCTTGCCGTTGACGGGATCGATGAGCGGGATCTTGGCGGTACGCAGGTCGAACTTGTCGCCGACATTCTTGATGGTGTTGCGCAGGCCGCCCGTGGTTTTGAATTCGAAGCCGACCTTGCCGGCAAAGAAGGCCTGTTCACCGGCCTGGGCGGTGAAGTTCGGCAGAACGCCGGACTTCACCATCTTTTCAAGAACAGCAACGGCCTTCTTGCCGGCTTCATCGTTGAAGGTCACGGTCTTTTCGTCGGCACTCAGCATCGTGCCGCCAGCGCCGAACAGAAGGCCGGAGAACATCCAGTCATCGCCTTGCCAGCGGAAGTCGATGCCTTCGACGCCATCGCCGAGCGCCTTCACCTTGGCGGCAAGCGCGATCACTTCATCCCAGCTCGTCGGCGGAACATCGGGGTTGCCGCCGGCTTTGCGCACCAGATCGGCGTTGTAGTACATGATCGGGTTGGAGGTGGCGAAGGCGAGGCCGACCTGCTTGCCGTTGACCTGGGCAAGCTTCAGGATGGTATCGGAAAAGCCCTGTTGCGCCATGTTGCCATCGGCCTTGATGAAGGGGCCGAGATCGACGGGAATGTCGCGTTCATTGACCATGCGCAGGCGGTTGAGGCCGATGAAGGTCAGGTCCGGCATTTCCGCCGTGCCGGCCTGGCGCATGATGGTCTGGATGCCTTCCTCATAGGTGGCCGAGGGATTGGCAAACTGAATCTTGATGCCCGGATTTTCGTCCATGAACTTCTTCGAGATGTTGTCCATCACATCCTTGAAGAAGCCGGGCATGGGATAGTGCACGGTCAGCGTGGTTTCCGCATGGGCGGGCAGCGCGATGGCGGCCGAAATCGCCAGGCCGGCAAGAGCGTGTCTGATAAGGTTCATGGCACGAGGTCCTGTTTTTGACATTTGGGGAAGGAGACCGGTCAGCCCTTGAGCCCGGTCATGGTGATACCCTCGATGAAGCGCTTCTGGGCAAGGAGGAAGGCCAGCACGAGGGGAAGGGTGATGATGAGGGTGGCCGCCATCAGCGCGCCGTAGTCGTCGCCCGCTTCCGCCGCGCGGAAGTAGAGCAGGCCGAGGGGCGGCGTGGCATAGGTCTGGTTCGTGACCACGATGAGCGGCCAGAACAGGTCGTTCCAGTGGGCGACGACGGAGAAGATCGAGAATGCGGTGACCGCCGGCCATGCGTTGGGCACGATGACGCGGGCAACGATGCTTGCTTCCGACATGCCGTCCAGCCGGGCGGCGTGAATGAGGTCGTCCGGCAGGGCGCGGAAGAATTGCAGGAAGAGGAAGATCGCGAAGACCGAAATGGAGAAGGGCGCGACCAGAGCAAAATAGCTGTTCAATACAGAAAGCCGGTCGAAGGCAACGTAGAGCGGCAGCGCCGTTGCGTGGATCGGCACCAGCAGCCCCAGCATGACCAGTGCCATCATGGCGCGCGCTGCCCGGAACTTGAGCTTGGCGGTGGCATAGGCGCAAGGAATGGCGACCAACACTTGGAAGAACAGGATTAGGGCGCAGACGATGGCGCCGTTCAGCAGCAGCGCCGGCATGGAGACGCGGGTGAACGCCTTGGCGATGTTGGCGCCATAGCTCCACGTCTGGGGGATGAGCGAGAGCGACGAGGAGAAGATCTCGCTCTGCGACTTGCCGGCGGTTGAGATCATGAAAATGTAGGGCGCGGCAAAAATCAGCACGCCGAAGCTCAGCAGGGCAAAGCGCAGCAGCCGGGCCGGAGAAAGCGAATGACCGTTCATGAGTAGTGCACCTGTCGGTCGAGGACGCGATATTGCAGGAACATCAGAACCACCAGAATGGCGAGAAAGATGACCGTCATGGCCGAGGCATAGCCAACGCGCAGATAGACGAAGCCTTCCTGGTAGATGGTGAAAAGCAGCACTTCGGAGGCCTTGTTCGGCCCGCCTTCGGTGAGTGTCTTGACCGTTTCGAACACCTTGACGGAATTAATGACGCTGATGACGACGACGAAGAGCGTGGTCGGTCCGAGCATGGGCCAGGTGACGAGCCGGAACCGGTCGAGGCCGGAGCGGGCGCCATCCACCTCCGCTGCCGCATAGAGTTCGCGCGGAATGGCGGTGAGGCCGGCCAGAAACAAGACCATGTTGAACCCGGCCGACTGCCAGATGCCGATGAGTGCAAGGCTCGGGATAACGGTATCGGAGGAGCCGAGCCAGTTCGGCCCGGCTATGCCGAAGAAGGCCAGCACCATGTTGACCGGGCCGATGCTCGGATGCAGCATATATTGCCAGACGGTGGCCATGGCGACGAGCAGCGAGGCGACCGGCAGAAAGTAGACGGTGCGGAAGAAGGCGCGGCCCCGCGTTTCCCCCTCGATGAGCAGTGCGACGCCAAGCCCGATCAGGATGGAGAAGGGGGTTACGCTGGCGGCATAGACCATCGTGTTCCAGAGCGAGATGCGAAAGCCGCGGTCGGAAAGGAGTTCGGCGTAGTTTTCAAAGCCGACGAAGCGGAATTCGTCATAGCCGAGCTCGAAATCGGTAAAGCCGAGCACGACGACGGCAACGACCGGCAGGATGATGAAAAGCGTTATCAGTACCAGCGCCGGAGCGGCGAGAAGCCAGGCAATGCGGGCTTCGCGCGCGGCAGCGCGGCGTTGCCCCTCGCGGGCGGTGGTCAGCGGAAAGGAAACGGCGGCTTCAGCCATGGAAGGCTCCCGCGACCTGCGCCATTTCGGCCTGCGCCGGCAGACGTTTGCCATCTTTCGCGAAGACCAGGGCCTTTTGCGGCTGCATGACCAGATGGACTGGCTGGCCGTTTGAAAGATGCCTTGCTTCCGCTGGGCTGAGCTTCAGCACCATGGTTTCACCGATTGCCGCCAGACGGGCGAACGCGGTGACGTCGGAACCCTGGAATTCCAGCCGCTCGATGACGGCCGCCAGGCCGCCGATCTGACCGAGGTGCACGAATTCGGGGCGGATGCCGATGGTGACTTCGTTGCCGGGCATGAGACCGGCGACGGAAAGGACGATGTCGCCGAAGCGCACCAGTCCGTCGGAGCCTGCCTTGGCGGGCAGAAGGTTGACGCGCGGCTGACCGATGAAGCGGGCCACCTCGATATGGGCGGGGTCGTCATAGATCGTCTGCGGCGTGGCAAGCTGGAGGAGTTGCCCGCCGATCATCACAGCAACGCGGTCGGCCATCGAAAGGGCTTCCGACTGGTCATGCGTGACGTAAAGCGCCGGTACGCCGGACTTGCGATGCAGATCGACGATTTCGCCGCGAGCGTGAACGCGCAGGTTGGCGTCGAGGTTGGATAACGGCTCGTCCATCAGAAACAGCGCCGGGTGGCGGACCATGGCACGCGCAAGGGCCACGCGCTGGCGCTGGCCGCCCGACATCTGGCCCGGCTTGCGGTCGAGCAGATGGTTGATCTTCAGCGAGGAGGCCATTGCCTCCACCTCCCGGCGAATGCCCCTGCGGATTTCCTTCTGGCCGGGCAGCAGCGGCCCGATACCCGGCAGGCGCTGCCAGCTTGAAAGCCGGCGCATGGCCAGCGGCACGGAAATGTTTTCAGCGGCCGTCAGATGCGGGTAAAGCGCGTAGGACTGGAAGACCATGGCGACGTTGCGGTCGGCGGCGGCCAGTCCGGAGAGGTCACGCCCGGCCAGTGTGATCGTGCCGCCATCGGCATGGTCGAGACCGGCGACGATGCGCAGAAGCGTGCTCTTGCCACACCCGGAAGGGCCCACCAGCGCGATGAATTCGCCGGGGTTCGCTTCAAGGCTCACGCCCTTGAGAATGGCGTTGCCGCCAAAGGATTTGGTGATGCCGTCGAGAGACAGGACGCTCATTGCGCACTCTCCTTCTGGACAGCGGCGGGGTAGACTTCCTCCACGACATCGTCGAGTAGATAGGGCTTGAGACCGGGCACCGCGACGAGGCGGCTTTCGATCTCCTCGCCGAAGATGTGCACGGCGGCGCCGACAAGGCGTTCGCCCGGCATTTCGCGCTCGAGATCGCCGAGGATGAAGGAAGCGGGCGGTGCCCAGACCAATGCCATGCCGTCATGGTGACCGATAAAGCTCCAGTGCAGGTGGCCGCTTGCGAAAAGCTTCACATCATTGTCGCGGGCAAGGGCAAAGAGGCGCTCGCGAAGGGCGGGAGCCGCGCCCCAATAGCCGCTTTCGCCTTCCTGCGGATCATCGACGAACAGGGGCTTGTGGGCAAAGATCGCCACGCGGCGACCGTCACGATCCGCCAGAACCGATTCCAGCCAGCGCACATGGTCGGTTTCGCGCGCATCGCCGTTGCCGAACAGCAGGCTGTTGAGACCGATGAGCCGCCACCCTTCGAAATCCATGAACCAGCGGTCGGGACCGACGAGGCGCGTCCAGCGCTCCAGACGTTCTTCTGTCACCGGCTGGGTCGGCGCGCAGAAGTGACCGACATCGTGATTACCGGGAACGATGAGGAACGGCACGGAAAGTTCGCGCATCAGATCCATCGAGAAGGCAATATCCTCCTCGGTGCCGGCGCCATCCACGGCGAGATCGCCGGTGTGGATGACGAGATCGGGGGCTTCCGCTTCGATCCATTGTTTCAGGGGCTCCCAGTTGCCGTTGAAATGCGGCTTGGAGGGGCTGAGATGCGTGTCGGTGATCTGGATGATCTTCATGGGCGGTGCTCCGGCATTCAAGGTTGCCGCGCGGGGAGCGGGGCAGGCAGGCTTGATTGCGGACACTCTTAGGTCGGGCGAATGTCACCGGTGTGAAGCGGTCTGACCGTCATTTTTCAGTTTTGTCATGAAACCGAAATCTGGGCAGGCGGGGCTGTTCGCCGGTGCCTAAGCCTTGTGCGTGCTGCCGGGTCTTGTCGTGGCAAGCGATGTCCGGACGGTGCGTGCGGTGTTGATGCAGGCCACTTTCAAGCGCCGGATTCTAGCGTGCAGACTGTAGCCGGCCCTGCTCAGATTTGCTTCAACGATCTCCTCGCTGGCGGCGCCGGAGGTCTCGCCGAAGATCAGCCGCCACAGACCGATGGCGAGGGCAAACATCAGGCCGGCCGAGATCAGTACATCGGAGAGATAATGCGCGCCGAAGGCGATGCGGTTGACGGAGATGATGACGGCAAAGGCGAGCAGAAGCGCCATAACGCTGCGCTGCCATTCCTTCGCGACGAAAAGCGCAAGCGGCAGCAGACAGATGACGCCTGCTGTCTCGCCCGAGACGAAGGAGCGGTTTGCGAAGAAGCCGCCGCCCATCGCCCAGGCCTCCACAAAGGGGTAGACGCCGCCGAAGTCGATCGTGTTGATCGGACGCGGTCTGTCCCAGAGCGGTTTCAGGATGCCGTTGACGAGAAGGCCGGGACCCAGAAGAAACAGGCTGCCGAAGTAGACGGTGAACCGCGCGGGGAACAGGCTGCGCCGGCTGGGATAGATCAGCTTGAGAATGAGAGCGACCAGAATGACAACGGCGAACGTAATCGGGAAATACTGGCCGATGGCGCGAATCGTGCCGAGAATTTCGATCTTGCGGGCGGGAAAGCCCTTTCCTTCGACATAGAAGAGGTCGCTGAACCAGATGTCCAGGACAGGCATGATGATGAAGAAGGCCGACAGGGCGAGGGTCGCGATGAGAATGTTGAAAAGCGGTTTCCGCTGCCAGCTATCGCGATACGATATACATGCGTGCCACATCTGGTTCATGCACTGTTCCTGCCCGTCATTGATCCGCGCAACTAAAGTGCGGATCAATGACGCCTGTGTGAAACAAAGCTGACAAGTCCTGATTTATCCCGGTTTTCAGCGCGGGGCGTTTGTCATGATGTCGAGCGCGATCCATTTGCCGGATCCGAGATTGAAGCCATCGATACTGCCGCGCGAGCCCGGTTCGGATTTGCCCCGGGCGGCAAGGCTGGCCTTGAATGCAGGCTTCTGCGGTGCCGCCAGCAGCACGATCCTGCACTCCGGCTCATCGAGAAATGCGGCGGCGGCTGCACCGTCGCCGAAGGAGATGTCTTTTCCGAGCGCAAACAGCATGCTGGCCTCGTTCATGCCGGCCACGAGAATGTGCGGTGAACGGCATATGTTAAGCCGGCTCATGCTTTCCGCCGCGCGCGGTGCGATCCAGAACCGGTCGGCCTGCGGCATGAGTAGACCGAAGAGAAGCGCCTGCACCATGGCGGCTTCGGTGGCCAGCAGACCGAGCGCGGTGCGTGTCTCGCCCCTGGCAAGCCGGTGAAGGGCAAGGCCGCCCGCTGCCAGAGCGAGGGTGGCGACCGCAAAGGCCGGAAGAGAGGGCCAGGCGGACTGATACCACCGGAATGCAACGGGGAGCACAAGTGCCAGAACCAGACCGAGCCCGGCGGCGAGGCCGAGGAGAATGCGTCGCCAGCCGGTTACAAAGGCGGGCCCCGTTGCCTTTACCGCCGCACCCGCCATGAGAAAGGCGGCCGGTGCCACGGGCAGTGTGTAATGCGGCAGCTTCGTGACGATCAGTTCGAAGGCAATCCAGAAGGGAACAAGCCAGGCAAGGCAGAAGCGCACCGCCGCATCCCTGCGGTTTCGCCATATCCAGGGGACGGCAGCGATGACAACGAAACTGCCCGGCCAATAGGTCAGCAGTCCGGTCAGGAGATGCCAGCCGGGCGGTTTGCCGTGGGATTCCTGCCCGGTGGACACCTTGCCGAGCAGATCGTGGCCGATGGATTCGCGGAAGAAATCCCCGCCCGAATGCAGGAGCACGGCGATGAGCCAGGGCAGCACGATGATAAGCATCAGCGGAATGCCGATGCCGGGCCGCAGGCCGCGCAACCATCCGGCCTTGCGGTCGATGAGGAGGAGGGCGATGACGGTCAGGCCCGACAGCATCGGCACGATAGGCCCCTTGACCAGAATGCCGACGCCCATCGCCCCCCAGAACAGAAGCGCTGGCGCAAGATGGCGCGGGCTTCCGGTGCGGTCCATGTAAAACCGTACCAGAACGAGTTGGCACAGCAGGGCGGCCAGCATGTTCACCGCATCGGTCTTTGCCAGATGTGCTTCGAAGCCGAGGAGTGGTGCGGCGGCAAGCAGAAATGCGCCGATCAGCGCTGCGGGTGGCCCAAACAGCGACAGGCCGATCAGATAGGTGACGATCACCGACAGCACTGCGGCGACGAAGGAGGGGAGGCGGTAGTAGCCGATTTCGGCAACGGCATCCGGCCCGGCGGCGACGACGACACCGGCCTGCAGCCAGTAGATGCCAATCGGTTTCTTGTAGCGCGGTTCTTCACCCAGACGCGGCGTGATGTAATCGCCACTTTCCACCATTTGCCGGGTCGCTTGTGCGAAGCGGGCCTCGTCGCGGTCTACCGGCGGGATTGCGAACAGGCCCGGCAGAAAGGACAGCAGGCTGACCAGAACGAGGAACGCCATGGCAACCCCCCGCGATGGCAAGGCGCGCTTGCGGGCGATGGGCTCTGCCTGTTCCTCCATCATCGATATGTCCTTATCGGGCGGCAATGCAGGCCGCATCCGTGCGGTAGGCCTTGATGGCCCGCCGGGCGTAGGCGCCGCCATCGGTGTCGAGCGCGAGGCCTTCGCCCGCGCAGCCCGGAACCGTCTCGGATGTGATCCACAGCACCGGACCCGCCGCGTCCGCGGGCAGCGCATATTGCATCTGGTAATGGTTCATGGACCGTCCTTTGGGCGGCACGGCATAGAAATTCAGCCCGCTATCGCGACCGGTATAGAAGAGGTCGGCCAGAATGCTGCGGTTGTCGGCAACGACGGACATGTTTCCTGCGCGGCGGGCTTCCTCGATGACCTGAAGACTGAAGGCCTCGCGCCCCATGAAGCGCCGGAGAAGCGGTTGACCATCCGGCCCGGGGACAGGCAGAACCGCGATAAGGCCGAGCGCCACACAGAGCGCGGCGTTGGTGCCAATGGCGGCAAGCCTCAGTCCAGGCCGTGTTTCCAGCGCGGCCACGACCATGATCGTGCCTGCGAGATAGGCGCTGGCCGCCCAGTTCGCGAGCGCCTTGTCCATCAGCGCCTGAACGAGAACGATGACGAGAACCGGCAGGGTGAAGGCAGCCAGCCCGTCGCGTCGTCGTGCGAGCGTAGCGATGAGAACGGCAAACAGCAGCGGTCCCATGACGGCGAATTGCGCGGCAATGAATTCCAGTGCGCCGAGAAGGCTGAGATCCTCGAAGATCGAGGACTTGCGAACCCAGCCGATATTATCGGCGGTGTGGGCAAAGGTGACGCTGCCGTGGAGGATAACCCAGACGAGATTGGGGGCAAGCGTGGCGATGGCCGCCCCCAGCATTGCCGTTGCATTCAGCCACGAAAAACGCATGTCCTTGCGCCAGAGTGCCGCAATGGCGACGCCGATCAGGAAGTAGATGCCGGCATATTTCGACAGGCAGGCAAGACCGGCCATCAGTCCGGTCAAAAGCGCGTCCCCGATCCGGCCATTGTCGAGGAGACGGCGGTGAAACAGCAGCGCTGCCGCGAAGAAGGGCGCCATCACCGTATCTGTCGTGAACATGATGCTGCCGAAGCCGACGGCGGGCAGCGTCAGATAGGCAGCGGCGACCCAGAGCGCCGCACGCGGTCCGTGCAGACGGTTGGCAAGCGCTGCAAGAATGAGCGCGGTGATCCCGTGCAGGGCGGCCCCCGGCATGCGCACCCAGAACGGAGCATCGCTGCCGACGAGATCGGTCACGGTGCCGATGATCCAGGCGATCATCGGCGGCTTGGAATAGTAGCCCAGTTCGAAGTTCTGGCCCCAGAGCCAGTATTGCGTCTCATCGACGAAAAGATCGGTCCGGTTGAAGGCCAGCACCAGCCAGCGCAGCAGGGTCACGGCGACGACCAGAAGCAGTGCCGGCAAAACCCAGCCTGCGGTTGGCCCCTTGCCCGTCAGCGTGGTGAAACTGAGGTTCTTAGCCAGCCATTCCCGATGAATGAGCCAGAGATTGCGGGCATAGATGAAGACGCCGAGCGCCTGCCCCAGAATGAAGACGGGATCGCTGCGATGGACGGCATAGGCCAGCAGCATGACGCCGCCGATCATCGAGAAATACCAGAAGGCGACGGGCATCACCGATTGGCGGGCCTTTTCCGAAGCCAGCCACTGGATGAGAAAACGTCCTGTGAAGAGCAATTGTGCCAGAAAGCCGAAGATGACCCAAAGAAGTTCGGCCTGGGTGGAGACGTGAAAAAGGGCGAGAAGCGAGGCCATTACCGCGGTTCCATTTGCCCTTCGATGCCGTCATCCAGATTTCGGGCCTTCTTGCGCCGTGCCAGCAACCAGGCGACGCCGGCGAGATCAACGATGCCGACCAGCCCGCGCTGAAAGTTGGAGTAATTGGAGCGGCCGGCAGTGCGCGGACGATGGCTGACATCGACATGTACGATGGACCATCCGTCGCGGGCGAAGAGGGCGGGCAGATAGCGGTGCATATGGTCGAAATAGGGAAGCCGCAGAAAGGCATCGCGCCGGAAGGCCTTCAGCCCGCAACCGGTGTCACGGGTATTGTCGTTGAGGATGCGCGCGCGTAGCCCGTTGGCAAAGCGTGAAGCGAGTTTCTTCGACAACGTATCCTGCCGGTTGACGCGTTGGCCTGCCACAAGGCCGATGCACCCGGCATTGTCAGCGACGAGCGGGGCGGTGAGCTTCGGCAATTCCTCCGGCGGGTTCTGGCCGTCGCCGTCGAGCGTGCAGATGATGTCGCCCCGTGCCGCCAGTGCTCCGGTGTGGACGGCCGCGCTCTGGCCGCCGCGTGCACCGTGGCGGATCAGCCGGAGGCGCGGCATGGTCAGTGCGGCCTGCGTGAGGCGGGCCACGGAATCGTCCGTCGAACTGTCATCTACCACGATGATTTCAAACGGCGCGGTGCCGGCCATGGCGGCATCGATGCTGGTCACCAGCGGGATAATGTTTTCCGCTTCGTTGCGGGCGGGAACAACGACGGAGATGCGAACGAAAGGGAGCGTTTCGCCGGCGGGACGCTCAGGCATGGATGATGACCTTCTGAAACACGATCCACGCGTTATGAGGACGCTTTGCTATGGTTTGATGACAGAACGGCAGCGGTCCGAACAAGGCGTTGGTTCTTGTGTCATCAAACTTTCGCCGAACTGGGGCACAACTGTCGCAATCAAGAGGGGCGCGGTGTTCGGCCACGGCGGCGGTCTTTCCGTGATTTTTCCTTTAAAAAGAGACGTTTCCGACCAGACCATGCGCTATTTCATCACGGGTTCAGCAGGCTTTATCGGGTTTCATCTGGCGCTGCGGCTGCTTGAGCGCGGACACGCGGTCACCGGATATGATGGCTTCACACCGTATTATGACCTCGCCCTCAAAGAGAAGCGTCACGAAATACTGGCGCAGTTCGAAGCCTTCCGGCCGGTGGTCGGCATGCTGGAGGATGAAGCGGGGATGGAGCGGGCCGCGGCCCAGAACCCGCCCAATGTGATCGTTCATCTGGCTGCCCAGGCCGGCGTGCGTTACAGCCTCGAAAATCCGGGCGCCTATGTCTCGTCCAACCTCGTCGGGTCCTGGACGGTGCTGGAGCTGGCCAAGCGGATCAAGCCGAAACATCTGCTTATTGCCTCCAGTTCCTCGATCTATGGTGCCAGCGACAAGGTACCGTTTGCCGAACGCGACATGACGGACGAGCCGTTGACGCTCTACGCCGCATCGAAGAAAAGCATGGAGCTGATGGCGCATTCCTATGCCCATCTTCACAAGATCCCGACCACGGCCTTCCGCTTCTTCACGGTTTACGGTCCGTGGGGCCGGCCTGACATGGCTCTCTTCAAGTTCACCGAAGCGTTGCTGGAAGGTCGCCCGCTCGAGATCTACGGCCAGGGACAGATGAGCCGCGATTTCACCTATATCGACGATCTGATCGAAGCCATCATCCGGCTCGTCGATGTGCCGCCCGCCGAGGCGAACCGGGTGGCCGAAGCCGAGGTTCTGGATACGCTGTCGCCGCATGCTCCGTTCCGCTCCGTCAACATCGGCGGCGGTAACCCGGTGGAGCTGATCCGTTTCGTCGAGACCATCGAGGCGGCCACCGGCCGCGAGGCGATCCGCCGGTTTCTGCCGATGCAGAAGGGTGATGTGCCGAGAACCTTCGCCAGTCCCGATCTTTTGCGGGCGCTGACGGGCTTTACGCCTGCCATCCCCGTCGAGGAGGGCGTCCGGGCCTTTGTCTCATGGTATGTCGATTGGCGACGCGAGCGTCAGGCGCGTGTTGATGGTGATATCCCGGTGGGCAAGCTGTCCAGCGTCGGATAGTCCGAAAGCCCGGTCACGCACCCCAGGTGATCTGCGCGCGCCCCTGAACCTTGGCGGCATAAAGCGCCTTGTCGGCCCGTGCCATGAGGGACTCAAGGGTGGATGGACCTTTTTGATGGGTCGCCCCGATGCTCGCTGTCAGGACCGCATGCGGTGAACCTTCATGCGTGATCCTTTCGTCGCAAAGGCGTTCGAGCGCCTCGCTCAAGAGCTGGTGGCCGGCATCCTTCGTTGTGTTGTAGAGCAGGATACAGAATTCCTCGCCCCCCGTTCGCGCCACGATATCCATGGGGCGGCGGGCGATTTCCGCCAGCGACTGGGCGACGAGCCGAATGGCGGCATCGCCTTCCAGATGGCCGTAGCGGTCGTTGAAGGCCTTGAAATGATCGATATCCACCATAGCCACGACCACGTTGTCGGCATTGCGCGCGGCCTGGCGCAGCGCGGTGTCGGCGTGGGCGGTAAGCCAGCGGCGATTGGGAAGCCCAGTCAGTGGATCGGTCGTTGCCTCAAGCGCGGCCTTGCGCTGAAGCAGGAAGTTGAAGCGGGCGGCGCGCTCGCGCAGGAACCCGCCGATTGCGGCAATCGGAATGGCCATGAGGAGCATGACGATAAGCTGGAGCCGGTCTGAGGCGGGGCGAGGATCGAAGCCCGACAACAGGAAGGCGATGCCGATGAAGGTCACGATCAGCGCGGCGGCAAGAGCCCGGTAGAAGGTGAAGCCGAGCGGCATGAAGGCCGCGATGGTGATGACGATCAGGGCGCTGTCAACCGCATAGATGCCGTTCAACCGGGCGATATGGGCTGTTGTCGAACCTACCGCCCCTATGGCCACATAGCCGCACCAGTAGAGATTGTCATAGTGAAACTTCTGATCGCGGACCTTGAGGATGCCAATCAGCAGTACGAACCAGATCGTCCAGCGTCCGCCCAGCCATAAGCGGATCTGCCAGTCCATGTGGTTCCACAGATTGGCGTCGGAAAGGCGCTTGAAATCGAGAAGGGCAAAACCTGTCCACACCGCCAGTCCGACCAGCGCGCAGATCCGCGCGGCTCCCCGCTGTTCATCAAGCACCGCCGTGCGGTACTCGGCCTCGAGTTCAGGCTCGAAGGCAAGGTACCGGAAGCCGGATGCGATCTGCCTGGAATAGCGGTCCTGCTCGAAGTTGCGCCATGTCACGGATGATGTGCCATTTTTAGGGTTTGCCTGATCAAAAGCGCTTCTAATGGCTGAAGCTGCCCCGAGGCTGACCCGCGATCCGGCCTTTCAACCTTCCAGCCAGCGCCGGCCCGAGGCGGTGAGGTGCTGGTGCATGGCGGCCTGGGCGCCGAGCGGGTTCTTCGCTTCGAGACAGGCGAGGATCGTCTCGTGTTCGGCCAGCGCCTGCATCCAGGTTTCCGGTGTTTCGAACCGGCCGCGAATGCGGTCGGACATCGGGCTGTGTCGCTCATCGAACAGGTTTGCGACCATTTCCGCCAACACGGTGTTTCCCGACCGCTCGGCAATGGCAAGGTGGAACTGGCGGTCCTGCTCCATCGGCTTTCGCCCGACATCGATCTCGTGGCGCATGGCGTCGAGAATGTCGCGCAGTTCGTTGAGCGTCTCCTTCGTCATCGCAACGCAGGCCTGGACGATAACCGCACTTTCGATGACGGCGCGGGCCTGCATCAGTTCCATCGGGCTTTCGCCCAGCGACCGGTTGGTCTGGGCGGGCTTGACAGCTGTCAACACATAGATGCCGGAGCCCATGCGAATCTCGATCGTACCGTCGATTTCCAGCGCAATCAGCGCCTCGCGCAGCGAGGGGCGGGAAACGCCAAGCGTTTGGGCCAATTCGCGCTCGGCTGGCAGGCGTGATCCCGGCGGATAGGAGTTGTTCTGAATGAGCTGGCGCACCTGATCGGCGATCTGTTGGTAAAGGCGTCTCGGGTCTGTCATTTTTGGTCAGGCCAATTGTTTATGAAACTGCGTTAAAAGCAAGTAGACTCGTAAAAATCGAGCGATGCAAGTCGAATTTGAAAAATTGGCTTGACCAAAAGTCGAATGCGCGCCTAGTTATGCCGCAGGAAAGTCGAGGAGGCTTTCACGCGAAGGAGGAAATCGCGATGGGAGGAATGCCGCTTGCCGCTGGCGGGCGTGAGCCTGCGCGCCTGCTTTTGGCGCTGCAGGGGGTCACCAAGGAATTCCCCGGCGTCAAGGCGCTGCAGGGCGTCAGCTTCGATCTTCGGGCCGGTGAGGTCCATGCGGTTTGCGGCGAAAACGGCGCCGGCAAATCCACGCTCATGAAAATCATCAGCGGTGTCTATCAGCGTGACGCCGGCGAAATCGTCTATAAGGGCGAGACGGTGCGCTTTACCTCGACGCTCCAGTCGGAAGCGGCGGGTATTGCCATCATCCATCAGGAACTCAACCTGATCCCTCATCTCTCCGTCGCTGAAAACATTTATCTGGCGCGCGAACCGCGCCGGGGTTTTCTGGTCGACCGCCGCAAGCTTTATGCGGATTCCAAACGCTGCCTCGACCGGCTCGGCGTCGATATCGATCCGAATGCGCTGGTGCGCACGCTCTCCGTTGCCCAGTGCCAGATGGTGGAAATCGCCAAGGCGCTCTCGCTTGATGCCTCCGTGCTTATCATGGATGAGCCGACATCGTCGCTGACAGAGCAGGAGGCGCAGCTTCTGTTCCGCGTCATCCGCGACCTGAAAAGCCAGGGCACGGGCATCGTCTATATCTCGCACCGTCTGGACGAGATGGCCGAGATTGTTGACCGGGTGACGGTGCTGCGCGACGGACGCTACATCTCCACCGACGACTTCAATGCAATCACCGTTGACGACATCGTTGCGCGAATGGTGGGACGGTCGCTGGAAGAGAAATTCCCGCCGCCCACCCGTCAGCCGACGCAGGATGTGATCTTTTCCGTTTCCGGCCTCACCCGGCGCGGTGTGTTTTCCGATATCGGCTTCGAGATCCGCCGTGGCGAAATCCTCGGCTTTGCCGGCCTGATGGGAGCTGGGCGAACGGAAGTGGCGCGCGCCATCTTCGGCGCCGACCCCTTCGATGCCGGCACGATCACGCTCGACGGCAACCGGCTGACGATCACCGATCCGCGCTCGGCCATTGACGCCGGCATTGCCTATCTCTCGGAAGACCGCAAGGCGCAGGGTCTGGCGGTGAAAATGCCGGTCGATGCCAACCTGATGATGGCCAATATGGAAGCGATCGCCAATCCGCTCGGCGTCATCGACCGCGAACTGCATCGCCAGTCCAGCCAGCATTATGTCGACCTGCTCAGCATCAAGACGCCGACGCTTTCCCAGCCGGTGCGCCTGCTTTCGGGCGGCAACCAGCAGAAGATCATCATCGGCAAATGGCTGTTCCGGGAACCGAAGATCATGTTCTTCGACGAACCGACGCGCGGCATCGATGTCGGTGCGAAATTTGCGATCTACCAGATCATGGACGAACTGGCGGCGCGCGGCATCGGCGTCGTGCTCATCAGTTCCGAACTCCCGGAAATTCTCGGTCTTTCCGACCGCGTGGCCGTTTTCCACGAAGGCCGCATCACCGCAACGCTGACGACGCGCCAAACGTCTCAGGAAGAAATCATGCTTTACGCCTCCGGCCGCAGCCGGCATGGCGAGTGAGGACCGTTACCATGGCCGATACCACCACGGGCACGCCGCAGGCGTCACAGCGCAAGGGGCTGAGCGACCGGCAGAAGGATATCATCCAGAAGTTCGCCGCGCTTGGCAGCCTCGTCATTCTCGCCGCCGTCTTTGCCGTCACCTCCAACGCCTTCCTGACGGTTAATAACGGCATGACCATTGCCCTGCAGGTCACCTCGATCGCGCTGCTCGGCATTGGCGCCACCTATGTCATCATCACCGGCGGCATCGATCTGTCGGTCGGTTCGGTGCTGGCGCTGGCGGGTGTCGTCGCTGCGCTGGCGGTCAAGGAACTCGGCATGCCCATCTGGATCGGCATGCTGCTCGGCATTCTCACCGGCTCGGCCTGTGGCGTCATCAACGGCGTCGTCATCACCCGGCTGAAGCTGCCGCCCTTCATCGCCACGCTGGGCATGATGCTGATTGCACGCGGCGTCGCCCTCCAGATCACCGGCGCACGTGCTGTTTCCGGTCTTGGCGAAAGCTTCGGCGTGCTGGGCAACGGTTCGCTGTTTCGCATCGAAAGCATTGACGATCAGGGTTTCCCCGTCGTCAGCTTCCCCGGCATACCCTATCCCGTCGTGCTGATGATCGTCATTGCCATCGGCGCGGCCTTCCTGCTGAACCGCACGGTACTCGGCCGTCATATCTATGCCATCGGCTCGAACGCCGATGCCGCGAAGCTTTCGGGCGTCAATGTCACCCGCGTCACGGCCTTTACCTACATCGTTTCGGGAACGCTGGCCGGCCTCACGGGCTGCGTGCTGATGTCGCGTCTCGTTACCGCCCAGCCGAACGAAGGCGTGGCCTATGAACTCGACGCCATTGCCTCGGCGGTCATCGGCGGCACCTCGCTGATTGGCGGCGTCGGCACGATTTCCGGCACCTTTATCGGCGCCTTCGTCATCGGCATCCTGCGCAACGGGTTGAACATGAACGGCGTCTCCGCCTTCACCCAGCAGATCATCATCGGCCTCGTCATTCTCGTCACCGTCTGGATCGACCAGATCCGCAACCGGAAATAACGCGGAAGCAATTCCAGCAAAAGCGTGAAGCGGTTTTGCGTCCGCGATTGCGACAGAACAAGGGAAGGGGAGGAGCCTTCCCCCGTGTCGGGCCCCGGCAGGGTCCGTTCTTTGAGGAGGAAAAAATGCGTAAACTCGTTCTGGCCCTCACGGCCTCCGTCTTCGCCTTCGCAGGCGCGGCAAGCGCCAATGCCGGCGAAATCGCCGTCATCGTCAAGACTGTCAACTCCACCTTCTGGCAGAACGTGCAGAAGGGTGCCGATGCCGCCATCGCCAAGCAGAAGGCCCACACCATGACCTTCCAGGGACCGGCTGCGGAATCCGCCATCGCCGATCAGGTGAACATGGTGGAAAATGCCGTCAACCGGAAGGTCGATGCCATCCTGCTCGCGCCGTCCGATCCGGATGCGCTGGTGCCGGCGGTGAAGAAGGCGTGGGAAGCCCGCATCCCGGTCGTCATCATCGACTCCATGCTCTCGAAGGATGCGGAGAAATATTACCAGTCCTTCCTTGCCACCGATAACAAGGCTGCCGGCGCGCTGGCCGCCAAGGCGCTGATCGCCAAGGTCGGCACGGAAGGCAAGATCGCCGTCATGTCCTATGTGGCCGGTGCGGGTTCGGAAATCGGTCGCGTTGGCGGCTTCACGGATTACATCAAGGCGAATTCCAAGCTTCAGATTGTCGGCCCGTTCTATTCACAGTCGCAGATGGCGACCGCGCTGAACCAGACGACCGACGTTCTCGCTGCCAATGCCGATCTCAAGGGCATTTTCGGCGCCAATGAGCCGACCGCCATCGGCATGGGCCGCGCCATCAAGCAGGCCGGCAAGGCTGGCAAGATCGTCGCCATCGGCTTCGACGGCAATCAGGACCTTCAGGAATTCGTGAAGGACGGCACGCTGGAAGCGACCGTGGTTCAGGGTTCCTACCAGATGGGCGAAAAGGGTGTTGAGGCCCTGCTGAAGCTGACCGCCAAGGAAAAGGTCGAGAAGTTCATCGACACCGGCGTCGTTGTCGTCACCAAGGACAATATCGACAAGCCGGAAGCCAAGAACGTTCTCTACTAAGTCGCTCCGGTGCGCGGGAGCCCGGCGTTCCCGCGCGCCTTCTCTTTCCCAAATTTCCGGACGGACACGACAATGCAGGTCAAGGACAGGCGCAAACTGCGCAATCGCGATGTTTCCTTCACGCTGATGGGGCTCGGCTGCGCGCAGATGGGCAATCTCTACCGCTGGACGAGCTATCAGGAATCGCTGAGCGCCTTTGAGGCTGCGTGGGATGCCGGAATCCGCTATTTCGATACCGCGCCCTTCTATGGCTACACCCGCTCCGAGCGCCGCCTCGGCACCATGCTGACAGAACATCAGCGCGATGAATATGTGCTGTCCACCAAGGTGGGCCGCGTCATGGTGCCGGTTGAAAGCGTCGGCCCGGAAGAGGATGCCTATGCGCAGCCTTTGCCGTTCCGCCCGGTCTATGATTACACCTACGACGCCATTCTGAAATCCTTCGAGGCCAGCCGCCAGCGCATTGGCGTGTTCAAACCCGATATTCTCTTCGTCCACGATATCGGCCGCGCCACCCACGGCGAAAAGCATGACCATTACTGGTCCCAATTGACCAAGGGCGGCGGCTTCAGGGCGCTCGGCGAATTGCGTGACGCCGGGCTGGTGAAGGCAGTCGGTCTCGGTGTGAACGAATGGCAGGCCGTTTCGGAGGCGATGGACGCATTCAATATCGACGTCACCATGCTTGCCGGGCGTTATACGCTGCTGGAGCAGGAAAGCCTTGCCATGCTGGACAAGGCCAACCTTCACGGCGTCGGCATCGTCGTCGCCGGCGCGTTCAATTCCGGCCTTCTCGCCGGCAACCGCAAGTTCAACTATGCCGAAGCACCTGCCGATATTCTCGCCCGCGTCGAGACGCTCGAGACGGCGTGCAAGGCCGAAGGTGTTTCCATGCAGGCGGCGGCGCTGAATTTTCCGCTGCTGCACCCGGCGGTCGTCACCGTCGTATCCGGGGCGCGCAATGGCGAGCAGATGAAGGCCAATATCGGCTGGTTCGAGGAGGAAATTCCCGCTTCCTTCTGGAAGACGCTGAAGGAAAACGGCGTGATTTCCGCCGACGCGCCGATCGGGGCCTGAAATGGTGATCGATGCCCACCAGCATTTCTGGCTGCTGAAGGATCGGGCGGGCGGCTGGCCGCCGCCCGCGCTTTCCGCCATCCATCGCGATTTCCTGCCCGCAGATCTCGTGCCGCATCTGGCTGGGGTCGGGGTGGAAGGCACCGTTCTCGTGCAATCGCTGCCAAGTTTGGAAGACACGCGCTTCATGCTGGGGCTTGCGGAGCAAAACCCCTTTATTCTCGGCGTCGTCGGCTGGGTCGATCTGAAGGCTACGGATGCTGCCGCCATCATTGCTGAACTGGCGAAGGCACCAAAGCTAAAGGGCCTGCGGCCCATGTTGCAGGATCTGCCGGCGGATGACTGGATCGATGACGAGACGCTCGATCCGGCCATCGACGCCATGCGTTCGGCGGGGCTCGTCTTCGATGCGCTGGTTCTGCCGCGCCATCTTGGGCCGTTGGAAAAATTCGCGCGCCGTCATCCCGATCTTCCCGTCGTTATCGATCACGGCGCCAAGCCCGAGATTGCCGAGGGGCGTTATTCCGAATGGCGCGCGGCCATGGCGCGGCTTGCCGATCTCGAAAACCTCTCCTGCAAGCTCTCCGGTTTTCTGACGGAGAAAGGCACGCAGCAGCCGGAGGCGATCCGCCCCTATGCAGAAACGATCCTCGATCTCTTCGGGCCGGAGCGAGTGATCTGGGGCAGCGACTGGCCGGTGCTCGATCTTGCCGGCGATTATGCCGGCTGGTTCGCCCAGGCGCGCGCCATCGTGCCGGAAGCGGCGCGGGAAAAGGTTTTTGGTGGCAATGCCCGCCGGTTCTACAAGCTTTGAAGGAGCACACATGCAGAGAATGGGCATGGTCATCGGCCTGCAACCGGGCAAGGTCGCGGAATACAAGGAGTTGCACCGGGCGGTGTGGCCGGAAATCCTCGATCTGATTTCACGCTGCAATATCAGGAACTACACCATCTTCCTCAAGGAGCCCGAGAACCTGCTCTTCGGCTACTGGGAGTACCACGGCGCGGATTTTGAGGCGGATATGGCCAAGATGGCCGCCGACAAGCGGAACCAGGAATGGTGGTCCTTCTGCATTCCCTGCCAGAAGCCGTTCGAAACCCGCAAGGAGGGAGAATGGTGGGCCATGATGGAACCGGTTTTCCACCTCGATTGAACAGGAATTTGAAGCAATGACGAATGAACTTCACGGCAAGATCGTCGTTATCACGGCGGCGGGTCAGGGGATTGGCCGGGCGAGTGCGCTGGCCTTTGCGGCGGCGGGTGCGACGGTTTACGCGACGGATGTGAACGAGGCGGCACTGGCTTCGCTGGCGGGCGAGAAGAATGTGCGCCCGATGAAGCTCGATGTGCTGGATGGCGAGGCGGTTGCGGCCTTCTTCGCCAAGGTTAGCAAGGTCGATGTGCTCTTCAACTGCGCCGGCGTGGTGCATGGCGGTACGGTGCTGGAAATCACCGACAAGGACCTCGACTTCGCCTTCGATCTCAACGTGCGCGCCATGATCCGCACCATTCAGGCCGTGCTGCCCGGCATGCTGGAACGTGGCGATGGCGCGATCATCAACATGGCCTCGATCG
>Ga0209800_10000235_pt1 | contig 103696 bp, 100 predicted proteins | sample Higcelweek8metaG_FD_187174 | JGI IMG/M metagenome (GOLD analysis project Ga0209800, IMG submission 187174) | Freshwater pond sediment microbial communities from the University of Edinburgh, under environmental carbon perturbations - High... | ecosystem: Environmental > Aquatic > Freshwater >... | reverse complement strand
AGATTCTGAGTGTCAGTGTGTTCGAGAAAGTCGATATTTTACAATTAGTTACGAACTCTGCCGGCACGATTAAGGATACCCATACCTGTAACCAGTTGAATTTATTTGACTTATAACCGGACACTAGTGACTTGAAATATTATGGGCACCTCGAAAAACTGAGTTTCGCAATATTGCATAAGCTGAGTACATCAGCACGGATCATCGTGGATCCCAAAATCAGCGTTCTTTGACATAGTTATGGCAATAATGTCCCTTAAAGGGCGCTATAGGAGGTGGTTATCCCAGGAAAACAGCATAGACTTTCTTCTTAAGCTTTACACAACGCATGAGATTGTAGGTCAGATTGGCTAATCCGATCTTGGCTGTTGCTCGCGTATAACCGATGGTTCTGATGAACATCTCTTTCATCGAATTGGTCATGAATCCGAAAACATGTTCGACTCTGGCTCTGGTTCTGGATTTCTCGTGGTTCGATGCTTTTTGTGCTTCTGTTAATGGGTGATGTGCATAGCCTTTTTCATGGATCTCATTCTGCATGAAGCAACTCTCGATGCTTTCTTCCTGCCCGACATAAGCACTGTCAGCATTGAGTTTCTGACCGCCATCTGCTTTTTCCATAAGCGTTTCCAGTTCCTGTGGGTCATGGACTGATGCATCCGTCACCATGTAGTTGTCGATCAACTTTGATATGGTTTTTATACCCATAGAAACTCATCTTGTTCTTTTTCGTCCAGCGAGCATCGCGATCTTTCTGGCGAAGCTTGTTCGGCTTGGCTTTCCAGGCTTCAGGGGTCTGTCCCTGCTTGATTTGCTTGTTCTCTTCGAGCGTGTTTCGCTGCCGAGGCACTTCTACAAAGCTCGCATCGATAATCTGCCCGGTTTTGGCAAATACGCTCTGGTCATCAAGGGCCTGATTGAATCGGAAAAACAACGCTTCAATTACCCCTTCTTCAATAAGGGTTTCCCGGAACTTCCAGATGGTCTTGCTGTCCAGCACTCTATCGCTGGATTTAAAACCAAGAAATCGTTTAAAACTCAATCTGTCAATGATTTGGAACTCCATCTGATCATCCGAGAGATTGTACAGGCTCTGCAGAATAAGCAGCTTGAACATCGTCACCCTATTATACGGCGAACACCCTATTTTGCTGACGTTCTCAGGCTATGAGAAGGCTATATCGAGAATAGGAACAAAGATGACCCAGTCGATATGGTCTTCAAGCTTCACCAGTGGATCCTTCAGTTTTGTCAGGCGTTCAAGGAGGAAGTATTCGTCGAAAAGACCCAGAGGATTGATGTTTTTCATGACAGTTCAGGGTAAGTGATGATAACTGCCATAAAATACGGTTTTTTAGCCTTTTATCGATATTATAAGATGCTATTTTATAACATTTTATAGCATATCAGACATTATAGAGATGCCCTATAGAGTATTGAGCCAAAAGGCATTCAAAGGCGAGCTGGATTTGTCACGAGTGCAGATTGTTGAAGTACTCTAAGCCTGCGGATTGGCTGATTTTTATTTCTGACCATAGTACAAACATATTCATGTTTTTATTGACTGAAGCTTCATATTTACCACACTTTTTTTATTGGCAATGGAAAAAAAACGGGTATTCATTTCATATTCTCGTTCAGACGGTTCAGAATCCGCTAAAAAAGTAATTGCCTTGCTTAATCAGAACGATATTTCTTCATGGCAGGATATTACTGACATGACCGGTGAACATGATAACTGGCCAGAAATCAAACAGGCAATTGATCATGCTCAGCATCTTGTCCTTATTCTTACTCCGAACGCCTTGGCGTCAGATTGGGTAAAAAAAGAGTGGAGCTATGCACGGCAGGAGGGGGTCAGGGTTAGTCCAATACTTGTTGGCGATATAGAGGAAAGTCTTTTACCATTGTGGCAAAGGCGACGACAATTTTATCATCTTCAGAAAGCTGAGTCTCAAAATTTACTTCTTGATGTTCTCCGGGGTGAAGGTCGAATTAGAAAAGCACCATATGATTCAGGAGAACTTATCGAAGGATTCATTCCTCGTCCTGAAGAATACAATGAGATCAAGCAAGCGTTGCTCAACCATCAAGGTGATCCAATAGCAATATCAGCAGCTCTTAAAGGAGCGGGAGGTTATGGTAAAACTGTACTTGCCAATGCCATTTGCCAGGATGAAGATATTCGATTCGCGTTTTCCGACGGAGTAATCAGGATTGTTATTGGTAAAGAACGTCGTGGCGTAACCAGTCTAATTGTTGATACTATTGAAAAGATTAAAGGTATACGACCAGGCTTTAAAGATCTATCAGTTGCAACGGAAGCTCTATCTCAGGCCATTGGTAAAGCAGATTTGTTGCTTGTGATTGATGACGTTTGGAGAGAACAAGATCTTCGGCCATTTCTTCAAGCAGCAAAAAATTGTGCAAAACTGATTACAACCCGAATTGATGATGTATTACCGCGAGAGACAAAAAGATTTCCTGTTGATCAACTGACTTCTGAGCAGTCCTATGCACTGATTTCCCGTGATCTTCAAATTGATAATGATGAATTTACGCGAGATAGCTTGCAGAAGCTTGCAAAAACACTCGGTTATTGGGCTCAGATGCTTTCCATTTCAAATCGTTGGCTCTGGGGTCGTACTGCAAAAGGCTATAACACAAAAGAGGCAGTTATACATTTTTCAGAACGTCTACATCAAAAAGGGTTAACTGCGTTTGATCCGGAAAATCAAACTGAGCGTGATCGTGCCATTGCTCTCTGTATTGAGGCAAGCACAGAAGACCTTTCAGTGGACAAAATGCAGCGTTTTCAAGAGCTGGCTATTTTCCCGGAAGATGAAGATATTCCGCTTGACGTAATTATTTTGCTTTGGAAGGCAACTGCTCATTATCATGCGATCGAAAGCGAAGAGTTTTGCAATGAGCTTTATAGCCGATCACTTGTTCAAAAGTTTTCAGGGAAAGATAAAGTATTGAGGCTTCATGATAATATGCTCTTTTATCTTCGTCATCGGGCTGGTGAAGAAACGCTAAAATCACTTCACGCAACTTTACTGCAAGCTCTTTCAGAGCCGATCAGGGCATCAAGAACGGAGACATCGCAGTGCTAAACGACTACATTTGGAAACATTTGACTTGGCATTTACGGCAAGCCGGTTGTAATGGGGACGCAGATGCATTGTTAACTGATTACTATTGGATCAAAGGAAAACTTGCTTCAACAGGAATACAGTCTTTATTTTCAGAATACCATTCCGAACTGAAAAATCCAGCAGCGAAATTGATTGGCAATGCTTTAGGTTTGTCGCTTGATATTCTTTCAAGAAACCCTGATGAATTACCACATCAGCTTTGGGGACGCCTTGCTAATACTTCTGATAACCCGATATTTCAGGAACTCCTGAAGAATGCTCGGGAAGAGCAGGAAAGTTGCGGATTTCAATTAAAGTGGCCAAGCTTGATGAGTCCTGTTGGGCAAGAAATTTTACGCCTCGAGTCTCATGGTCTTCATCTTGGTCGTGCCACCTATAGTCCTGATGGTGCTACGATTATTGCGACTGCGTCCGAAAACGCTTCTGTGTGGGATACCGTATATATCTGGGATGTAAATAATGGTAAAGAACTTTTACGATTGGAACATAAGGGGAGGCTTTCTGAAATTGTTTATAACCCCGATTGTTCTCGTATTCTTACTATTTCTGATAAATATGAGTTTTTGATGAGAATTTGGGATGCAAAAAACGGAAAAGAACTTTTCAAAGTAGATGTGCCAAATGAAATACATACCGCTAAGTTTAGTCGAGATGGTACTCGTATTGTAACTATTTCTTGGAATAAGAATAAGGCCGCCCAAGTTTGGGATGCTGCTAATTTGAAAAAAATCACAAGCATCACAACAAATATTCCTGGCGGAAGAGAGTTTATGAATGATGCTGATTTCAGTCCTGACAGTAAATTTATTGTTACCGCATCTTATTGGACTTGCATTTGGAATTCAAAAAGCGGTAAAAAAATCAACCAACTATGGGGACATGATGCAGAAGTTAATACTGCCATGTACAGTTTTGGTGGCTCACGTATAGTTACAGCTTCCAATGATTACACTGCTAAAGTCTGGGATGCAATAACCGGAAAAGTTCTTTTGACTCTTACAGGTCATACTTCGTTTGTATATAGTGCAAAGTTCAGTTTTGATGATAATTTTATTATGACAACTTCGGCGGACCATACCGCTCGAATTTGGGATGCAAATAATGGTAATGAATTGTTTTCATCAGGTGATTATACGAAATTAATGAATAGTAGTGAAAGTAGTTATCGTATTATTAGCTTTTGGGATGAAGCTGTTCGCATCTGGGAGAAAAATAATAAATCGGAAAAATCAGGAAATTCCGGATTTTTATCTTCAAAATTCAGTCCTGACGGTAATAATGTTATCTCTAATAACGGTGCAACTGTAAGCATTTGGAGTGCGGATAAAGTAAATAATGCAGTGTATGGTGACGAGGTATTACATATATGCTTTAGTCCAAATGGTAAAAACGTTATGGTGATTTTGAAAAATAATAAAAATCCACATATTATCGATGTAGATACAGGTAAGGTTATGTTTATTTTGAAGGGACATGATCATTTCGTGATCAAAGGAATGTACAGCCCAAATGGAAAACATATTGTTACAGCTTCGTTAGATAAAACTGCATGTATATGGGACGCAAAGAGTGGTAAAAGGATTTTTGTTTTGCATGGGCATACTCATACTGTTAATAGTGCAATTTACAGTCCAGATGGTAACTACATTGTTACTTCGTCTTACGATAAGACGGCACGCATCTGGAATGCTCGAAATGGTAATGAACTTATTCGTATTTCAGGTCACAATGATTCTGTAGTCAGTGCAGTGTACAGCCCTGACGGCAGAAAGATCGTTACAACATCAACAGATAATACAATTGGAATTTGGAATTCTAAAAATGGTAAGCTACTTTTGCGCCTTGAGAGTAAAAAAAAGGATGAATTGCGAATTAAGAGCGCAATATTTAGCCCTGATGGAGGTAGAATCCTTATATATACTGACAATTATGCTTTATACATATGGGATGAAAAACAGGGAAAAATTGTTTCTTGTATTTCTGGTCATGATAATGGTATCCTTAGTTTTATGTTTAACGCTGAAGGAACTCATATTATAACAACATCATATCATAATCCTGCACGTATTTGGGATGCGAGCTCTGGTGAGGAGGTCAAATGCTTTTCTGGTCATGATAATGCGGATAGCACTGCTGCATTAATAAGCTCTGATGAAAAAAGTGTTTTTACTATTTGCTCTGATTGTTCAATGCGATTTTGGGATATGAAAAATGGAATAGAACTTGCACGATTATCATTTGATTATGGGCTAAAAGCTTTAGCCGTAAAAGGGGATATTATTGCTATTGGTGATGATATTGGTAAGGTTCATTTTGTTGAAATACTCGATAAATTGAAAAGGAATGACCTGTACAATAAAACTTCAACAATCAATGATTCTATAAAAAAGAGCAAAGTGTTTCTGAGACGAATCGGGATGTAAACTTACAAGAGTCGAGGAGGCCCGGTCTACGCCTATCCCGAAGGGGTCTCCGGCTACGGCACCTGGAACCAGAGCGGTAACGTCATGGAGTGGTGCAGCGTCTTGCTCGACGATACCGATTCCGCAAACACCGCGTCAGGTGAAGAGTCACTCCGCCAGGAACGTGGCGGCTGCTGGCGTTACCCCGACAAGTTCGCCTTCCGCTGTTCGCAGCGCTCGTTCGTGGTTTCCAAAGCCGTCAACGATTTCCGGGGATTCCGGATGGTGTTGCCGGTGCAGCTGGGGGCGTGAGGTGAGAATAGTGGTGCCTATGCAATAGAATTACTGTTTTTTCTTGCCGTGCTTTGGTTGTAATCGTATATTTGTTTTTTATAAAATGAGTTGGCCTAGCCTGATTCTGTATAGGAAATTCGATTTGTTTCCATTAACCCTGTGAAGAACCATAAACTCAAAGGCAAGATATTGGGATTATTGAAAAAAGCTAATGAAGAAATAGAAGAAATATTATTGAATTAATGGCAAAGAAAGGTGGTATAAATAATTTACACGGCATTGCACAGTTTGCATTGTTTGTTACTTCATATCTTCCACTTTTCGTCTTGATAGTATTTCGTCAGATTTCTGAAAATTCAGGATTTTTAAGTTATGGGGGCTTTGCATTAGCCTCAATTCAGTTATTTGCATATAAGTTTGGGCTATCAATTATTCTGATTATTGTTTCCATTGTTGGCCTTTTCGGTTATTGGCAAACTCTTGGTAATATTGAAGAAGTAGCAAAAAATGGCTATCCAATAACAGTAAAAGATGTAAAAAATAAAAATAGCGAAGCCATTGGATATATTGCAACTTATATTATACCGTTTTTATTTCAGAGTTTTAGCGGTTGGTATGAATGTTTTTCTGTTCTTTTTCTATTGGTTATCATCTATCGTATATACATCAATTCATCTTTATTATTGATAAATCCGGTTTTAAGTATTAGATTTTCAATTTATGAAATTGTGTATTTAGAAGGGTCAAAAGAAAAGAATGGACTTGTCATTTCAAGAGATAAATATCTGCAAGATGAGTCAGATATTAAGATCTATGAAATTGGGCATAAATTGTATTTCGCAATAGATAATAATTCAGGACAATGATATTAGATGAAATATTAGAAAAAATTAATGAAATAAAGGTAGACAATACCTATCTCTACTTCATTACGAGAGTTTTAAAGTCAGATGTCAAGAAGTCAAGCAAGGTAATGGGTAAATTCAATTTTAAGGTTTACCAGATTGATGTTAATGATGAAATCCGTGACCATCTTTTTAGACTTACGCAAGACCAGTTAAGCTTCTTAATTGCTAAGAAGACCGAAATTCATGAGTATGATGTAATTACGGATGATACTGAGCAATTATTTACATATCAAATGACAAATAAAGTTATGTCATTTGCTGACGTTGTAAATATTCAACTAAAAGCTAAGCCGCCTAAGATAAATAGTTTAGAAGAAATAATTGTCACTGAAGAATTGTGGGCCTATTGTGTTGGTCTTTATATAAAGGGTGCAGATTGGATTTATACATTCAGAAAAATATTATCAGGAAAAGTTGCTATTGATGAAGCAGATGGGAATAAACGAAATAAACTTCAAAAAATCATAAGGACAAGATTTAATGCAAAAAGTCAAAAACTTGAATTGATTGAAGGTGAAACTGTAAATCTTGACAAACAAATAGACTGTATTTTCTACAACAATATATTTTACATAGCAAAAAAATTGCAGTTTGAGCAGATTGTTGGTTTGGAAGAAGAGTATAAATCTCAAGCTTACACAGTTATTGCTGAACTTGAAGATACTAAAATGATTGAAGGACTTGAAGTTTTGGTAAAACAAGTAGAAGATAATCCATCTTTACATAAAAAGCTTGTAAGACTCTCGAAAATAGGTAATTACCGAGAAATTAATGTGATAGTAATAAGCCAGATGCAAAAAGTATGTAAAGAGCATGGAGATAAATTGAAATTAAAAGATAGCAAGCTGTTTATAGAAGATGAAAAAGATATTGACTTAGCTTTAAAGATGTTAGGTGACTATTATAAGCGTGGCGAAGTATCGGGAAAAGCATATGGGACATTTGCAGGTAAACAATTACCAACTGAAAACTAATCAAAGTGAAGAATCTCTCCGCCAGGAACGGGGAGGCTGCTGGCGCTATCCCGATAAGTTCGCTTTCCGCTCTTCGCAGCGCTCGTTCGTGGTTTTTTAATAATGCTTGCATAGTACGGCAATTGTTGGGATATGCGGAATTCAAAATGATAATGATCTAAACCCATTTTCTCAATCGTAATCCTTTGGGGTATTATTCGTATCAGTATATTAACCCTGCACATATTATGAGGATAGTTGTAATGTATTAAGATAGAGTGTTTTTTTTTGATAAAACAAATGGTAATTACAGTGTTATGATATACATATCATATAAATACTTTTATTCGCATTTATTTTAAAAATGAAAAGAAAACTACTTCAAGCATATGGCCCTTTGTTAGAGAACGTCTCTGAGCTTCAGGATCTTTTATGGATATCTGAACAGGCATTCATTCGCATGTCGGAAGCCATTGGTCAAGATCCAAAAGACTGGACGACAGCCACTTCTCGAATCATTCAGTCACAGATGTATCACGCCATCAATACGAGTTTTTCTATTCGGATTCTCGTGACAAATGGTCAAGCACTCGAAGCTTATGCTCTTCTGCGAATGAGGCTAGAGCAGGTGATTGTCTCTTCGTTATTGATTCACACACCTACTGAAGACGGTTTTGATAGATTTGCCAACGACGTTGGCAGGGTTGATTATCGTGCAATCCAAAGCCTTGATAAGGCCCCGGTACTTCGGAACTTGATTGAAGAAATTCTTGGCCACAGGTTTAATCAAGCCATAGAATCTGCTATTGCATCAGAACTTGCTGATGATCCGAAATTTGATATTTCTACAGGGAAGATTAAACGGAAATGGACAGATCTCAGCACTTACGACATGGCTGTCAGGCGAGATAAAATGGTGAAGGCAAAGGATGATATATCATCAACCAGACTCACATGGTTCTATGTGTCGCTTTACAGGTCCTCAAGCATATTGCTACACGCTGATACAGGAGCTATTTCATCGAACTATTTATCCATGTCGGATAAAAAAGAATATGTTCCTCAGATTTTGTACTTATTTCTGGTTCTAATCATCAATGCACAGCTTGACATTCTTCAATGCTATGAAGTGTCCAGCTTTTTTGATAAACCGGGCAAATCAAAGATTGCAGAATTGAAGAGCGTTCTTGAACAAATTTTAGATTCTCCGTTAAATCAATAAATAGGCAGCCTAAAACGTCGTTCAGCCTGACGTTGCCTGCACTTCGGTGCGGACGACGAACCGGTGTGGTGAAGCGGGTATAGTCCGTTATAACTTAGAAGAGCTTATGCGCCACGACCACACTAACTGGCTTATCCATTTCGTTCGAGATCGAGTGCCCGAGCAGGACTTTCCTGGTGAAACAGAAGAAGAGATGGATGTCTATGCTGGCGGCGAACTGGACTATAACGCTGACGCTTTTTCAGTCCTAAAGACAATCATTCGTCTGGGTGGGCTCTTTCCTGGATACTCGTATAGGTCAGGTAGAACTACCATATATGGCGGAAAACCAGCTGTCTGTGCAACTGAGATGCCATTGTACTCGTTCGCCACCTATGTGAGAGACAGAGCAAACACAGGAAAGATATCGGCATATGGAGTGGCATTTCTCAAACGTGAATTCTATGCTGCAGGAGGAAGGCCTGTCATATATGGTTTGTCTGTTGATGACGTTTCATATGTGAAGAACGAGGCAAGTTGTCGCATCCTTGATCTCTCGGTACTACCTTTACCCGAGCAATATCGCTACGTGGCATACAATCCTTCAGGTTCCAAATGGCTCGATTGGAGTCATGAGCGAGAGTGGCGTTGGACGGTGCAAAATGAAGACCTCGACTACTTGTGGTGTCGAGACAGCAGTGGATGTTATGGCTCAGTCCCAGCCCTTCCCCTATTCCGTGGCGATCTGGAAGGCGGCTTCTTCTCAATGTTATGCATAATCGTTTGGAATTCTTCGGAAGCCTACGAAATACAGGAGTTACTGACCGGTATTTATCTCTCTGGTTCAAATAATTATGACACCCCGTTTGACAAGAAATTGATTGCTCGATCATCAATCATTGTGCTCGAAGATGTTGTTGGCTCTGTTGAGCAGGGATTAGACCTGAATGCTCAAACGATTGAAGGTCTTCAAAAAGCTAGCCTAGTTAAACCAATCATTCTCAGTCCGCCTCCTACAGATGCGTGCATCCGGGTTGCTGGAGCACTGTCAGCAGCTAAGTCAGCCGGAAAACTAGCAGCTGCTGATTACCTTACAAGGCGGTCTCTTGATGGGGGTTCGTGTGGGTTTGCGCATGCTGTTACATATAATGTATTAGATCCGCTGGTTCAATACATGCTTGCAAATGGGATAGCTTCGGGTCCGTTCGATGGACGGGTTTACATCAATGTTGATGAAGGCTGGCAATCTTCTCAGTCAATTGATTACAACGAACACGTGTTCAATGCCGTTGCAGATGCCTTGTCTATTGCACTGGGAATCAAGGTTTTGATGCACAGCGCTCTGGATTAGCCGCGAAAGTACAGTAAGGCAATGGTATTTACTTTGAATACTTACAGGGAATGAAGAGAGGTGAACCCTATGATATGAGGGTTAAGTCTGTTGGGGTCTCGACCTTGGAATTGTCATAAATATGTCATGTCGGGGCGAAAAGTAACTGAAATGAATGTTGTCCCTAATATCATGGCGTGATGTCCCGTCTGGCTCGACGAAACCGATTCCGATAGCGCTTTATTCGGTGAAGAGTCATTCCGCCAGGAGAGGACGGGGAGCTTGCGTTATCCCGACAAGTTCGCTTTCCGTTGTTCGCAGCGCTCGTTCATGGTTTCCAAAGCGGTCAACGATTTCTGGGGATTCCGGCTGGTGTTGCCGGTGCAGGCGGGAGAATGAAGCGAGGAAATATGAGGAGGGCAGCAATAGAATTACAGTTTTTTCTTGCCGTGCTTTGTCGGTAATCGTATATTTATTTTTTGTAAAATCAGTTAGTTACGCATGATGCGGTAGGGTGAGATTCAATCGGTGCCCATTAAAAACCTCGAAGAGCCTTGGGTTTGTAATCAACGCTACAAGGAGAGGGGCCTATAAATAAGACGCTACTTTGTTGGGGCATAAGAGCAGTAAGACGACAGAAATCTATACACACGTATGCGAGCAGAGTTTACTGAAAATCTCCAGCCCATTTGACAGTTTGTAAAAATATTGTACACCTCAAAGGTGTATAAAGCATGCCAGAATAGCTGGCTATATGCCCCTTTTGGTGGGTTATGGTGCATATATAAAGGAGTTGTGGGCAAGGCTAAAAACGACAGAACAAACATTCAATAATGACAGAAATAGAACCAAAATTTGGCTTTCCACTTTTCACAAGACAGTCAAACAATATATACTTAGGTAACCATAAAAAACTGGTTATTTCTGAAATATGGGCATTTTGGGACTATGTCATAAAGAAGACAAACTATGAAAAGGAGTTTATGAATTCTTTGCTTGAACAGTCAAAAAATTTTTATGCCGCTGCTGAAAATAGTCCGATAAAATCAAAACCACTACTCTATTACTATTCATTCCTTAACCTTTCAAAAGTCGTAATAAATCTTGAAAAGAGATATGGAAGAGCAAGTTATATGCACGGATTAAAAGAAACACACAACAATAGATTTATTCACTCAACAGTGACTATTTCAAAGAAAAAAACACATTTAAAAAATGTTAGCTGTGAACTGAACGAAGTGATTGACGGTATTAATACCCCTTTAGATGTAACATACAACATTAAAGACTATTTAATTCATTGCATTGGCATTCATAGGGCATACAGTGAAATCTACACAATCAATGAAATATTTTTTAGACTTGAAGACTACAAGATATTTAAATCAGCTAAAACATTTATCTTCAAAGCTAAAGTTATAGCAGAAGCAAGTGAAATACCCTCTTTACAAGCTCTCGGTTATAATATAATTTTGGAAGACGATGTATACTACCTGCAAGAAAGTATTACTACTACGTCATACAATGTAACCCGAAATTCCTATTATCAACTTTCACTTCATATAAGAACTTTGGGCATTTGGTATTTTATAGGGAATGACGGTTACACTCTGTATATATCGAAACATCCTAGCCACAGATTTTCACCTGAAATAATCATTTATAATACAATGTTTTTTCTTGGTTCAATTACTCGTTATCATCCATATATGTTCGATAAAATATTTTCTGACAAAGAACAATGGTTAATGAGTGAGTTTTTAACTACTCAACCAAAACAATTTCTCTATCTAATCACAGCTAAAATACTTGGACAAAATGTTTTAAAAGCATATTCGAGTTTTTAACAAATTAATCATGAGTAAATCAGCACATTTTAAAGTTGACCCGAAACTAGCCGAACTGCTCGGTGAGACATATCGCTCTATCGAAGAAGCGACTAAAGAACTTATTGACAACTCGTATGATGCTGACTCTGAAAATGTAGATATTTTATTACCTGACGACTTAACTGTCAATCCGATAATTACTATCAAAGACAATGGTTCAGGTATGAAAGAAAAAGAAGTTAGAAACGAGTATCTGAATATTGCAAATAGTCGAACTTCAAGAAAAGGAAGTATATCCTATCTTAATAAACGAAAAGTTAAAGGACGAAAAGGAATCGGCAAGTTTGCAGGTCTTATGGTTGCAACTCAAATGAAGGTTGAAACATTTGCGGCAGGGGAAAAAACAATTATCATTATCAATAAATACGAATTAGAAAAAGCAGGGTACGATTTAGAAAAGGTTCCTTTGTCAATTTCAGTTGAAGACTGTGAAGAAAAATTACACGGGACAACAATCACACTTGAAGGTCTAAATCAAAATCTAAATTACCCAAATCCCGACAGATTAAAAGAATTATTAATTAGAGATTACGGTCGTGAAACCGACTTTAGCATAACAATTAATGGTGAAAACATTGGAGTTCTAGACTTACAAGGAAAATCATACTCTGAAAGAATAGAATTACCAGATGGCAAAATGGCTACCTTAAATTATACAATTACAGAAAAACCTGTAAAACAAGCCGGTATTGTAGTAAGAGTAAATAATAAAATCATTGGAAGGCCACAAAATTTCTTAGTTGAAGATGAAATCATTCCGAAAAAACTACAAAATAGAGTTTACGGTGAATTGATTTGTGACGACTTAGAAGAAGACTTAACAGCCGACTTTGGAGCTGTAATTGACAATAGCAAGTTATATCAGAAAGTTACAGCCAAGACAACTGAAAAGTTGAAAAGATCAGTTGATGAAGTCTTTGTTACTGATATGAAAATGGCAAGAGCCAGGTATCAGCGTAAAATCAATAAAGAACTCGAAAAACTACCTGAATACAAAAAACCATTTGCTAAAAAGGCTTTATACAAAGTTCTTGAAAAATTCTATAGTGAAACGGAAGACAGAATAAACACAGTTATTTCTGTGACAGTTTCTGCTATGGAAAAAGACCACTATTGGGATATAATTCAAAATATCCAAGACACGCGAGACGGAGACATAGAAATATTTGCTGATGCTCTTTCTGAATTTGGACTTTTAGAAATGAGCATTGTAACAAGTCAGGCATTAAACCGACTTAGATTTTTAGATGAACTGAATATTTTGGTTGATAATCCAAAAACACTTGAAAAGACAATTCACAAAGCTTTTGAAAACAATACTTGGTTGCTTGGTGACGACTATTCTGTGATTTTTTCAGATACAGGAATGAAAAAAGCCATTGAAAAGGTATTGAACAAAAAATATAAAGGCGCTAACCCTGAAAAAAGACCAGATTTATTGTTCGGTCGTAATTTAAGCCGACAACTATGTTTAATTGAGTTTAAAAGACCTAGTTTCACTCTAACAAGGGACACAGAGAAACAAGCAATTGAGTATCGTGATGACTTAAACACTTGCTATCATAATCAAAAGATAGAAATCATTTTACTAGGTGGACGAGTTAAGGAGAATATTAGTTCTCATAACGAAAGAGAAGATGTTCAATTCAGAACTTATATTGATATTATTGGAGTAGCAAGACAAAAACTGATATGGCTGATAGACGAACTGAAACGACAATAGCAAGAAGCCCAGCCCACAACAGGCGTTTGGCTCAATGGCGGGTGACGTTGTTAATTGTGAACATTCTAACTCGCATCAACTTTTGTGGTATACTGACAGTTTTGTGCTCCGAAATCCGCCACTGCGCCAAGAGCCAAAACGTTATGCGTCACCCTGCAAGACCGACCAGCAGTATTAACAACAACAGAAAAAGCAACAATGAATAACGGAGAAAATAAAGGTTCAATTTGGAGAGTTTGGGACCTACACGTGCATTCTCCTGCAACCTATGGTGGAGAATACCAAACTTTTATTGACAATGCAAAAGTTAGCAAAGCTTCAGTAATTGGGGTAAATGATTATTGTTCGGTTAAGGGTTACGAAGAAATCGTGAATCTCGGAGGAATACCTGACAAGGTAATATTTCCAGTTGTAGAGCTTCGTATGCATAATCTATTGACAACTAAAAAAAATCCAAACGGAATAAGAATTAATTTTCATATTATTTTCGACAATTCCCCAGAAGTCCTTCCTAAAATTTCTAATTGGGTTTCTTCGTTAAAATGTCTTGATGAAAAAGCAAATCCAATTCAATTAGGAATAGCAACGGATTTATCAAAAATTTCATTTGACTTTGAACACGTTGTAGAAAGTCTAAAGGAATTTAAACTTTACGACACTCATTCTTTAATTTGGTTACCATATGATGAATATGGAGGAATTGATGAAATTAACCCTGTTACAGATGGAGTATTTAAACTTTCATTAATTAATAAATCCCACATCATTGGGTCATCTACTAAAAAACAAATTGATTTTTTCAATTGGACAGACCCAAAGTATTCAATTGACGATTATAAGAGTTGGTTTTCAAAACCAAAGCCTTGTATCAAGGGTTCTGATGCACATAAAATTGATTATCCATTTGGGCTTTTACAAAACCATCTATCGCAACCTATTGACAAGCATTGTTGGATTTGTGCAGACCCAACATTTAAAGGCTTGAAACAAATAGTTGTTGAGCCTGAAAGAGTATTTATAGGCGATGAGCCTGATTTAACAAAAAGAGTAAGAGCCAACAAAACTAAATTCATTAAATCAATTGCAATAAAGAAAGTTGATGGCGTTTTTATTGATGATGTTTGGTTTGATAATTTCAATATTCAGTTGAATAGTGCATTAGTTGCCATAATTGGCAATAAAGGTAGCGGAAAAAGTGCAATAACAGATGTAATTAGTTTATGTGGCAATACACATCAAGAAAAAGAAAATTTTTCATTCCTTACACCGAATAAATTTAGAAAACTAAAACCCTATAATCTTTCTGAAAAATTTGAAGCTACTCTTACTTGGGAAGACGGTACAACTGAAATAAAACGGTTGAATGAAAATCCTGACAAAAGATTACCCGAAAGAGTTAAATATATTCCACAAAATTTTCTCGAACGCCTTTGTGCAAATGTTGAAAGTGATGACTTTGAAAAAGAGTTAAAACAAATAATATTTTCTCACACACCACCAGACAAACGCCTTGAAAAATCAACACTTGACGAACTGATAAATTACAAATCTAGTTTGGTAAATGACGAGATAACAATAATTCAAAGTGAAATTTCAAAAACAAATTCTCAAATAATTGAACTTGAAAACAAGGCGACTCTTGATTATAAAAGAACTGTCGAAAACAAACTTCAATTAAAGAAAAATGAGTTATTGACACACAATGGGATAATTCCAGTTAAACCAATCGGTGAACAAGAAGACCAATCAAGCACTGAATTAGTTGTTGAACTTACAGCAATTAGAGATAGTATAAACATTATTGAGGATGAAATAGTTGTTCATAAAAAAGACAGAGGAATATTAGCAATAAAACAAGAGGAGCTAAATAGAACCTTACAGTATTATAAAAACCTTGACGAACAACTAAAGAAAATTCAAGACCCTGCAAACGAATATTCACAAATACTCACTAAATACAATCTTAATCCAAGTGATGTATTTAGTTATTCAATAGATACATCCACTATTTCCAATGAAATTGAAACTGTTGTAGCATCAATTGCAGCACTTGATTTAATTTTAAACCCACAAAATCAATTAGGTAAAGCATTTAGCTTGATAACTTTAAATGCCCAACTGCAAAAGGGTCAAGAGGAATTAGACAAACCAGCAAAAGAACAACAGAAATATCTCGATGCTTTAAAAAATTGGGAGCTTCAAAAACAAACTATAGTGGGTAGTATCGAAAGCGAAGGTTCATTAAAATTTTTAGAGAGCCAATTGGTCTATCTAAATACTCAATTAATTCCTGCTTTGACAATAAAATACAATGAACGAAAGGAATTAGCTGAACAATTATACTCTAAGAAAATTGACCTTATAAACATAAGAAAAGAACTATTTCTACCTGTCTCACAATTTATTGAAGATTTTAAAGAACTCAAAGCAAGATATGACGTAAAAATTGATGTTGCACTTGAATTACGTTCTTTCTCGGACAACTTTTTCAATAAAATTAGCCAAGGTAAAGCAGGAACATTTTGTGGCAAAGAAGATGGATATAAGCGTTTGTTGGACATTATAGAAAAAGCACACTTTGACACACAAGAGGGCTTCATCGCATTTACAGACGATTTAATTGACAATCTTCAACACGATAAAAGAACTACGGTCAACTCAATTGTTGACATCAATAGCCAACTAAGAAAAGGAACAGAAGTAAATGAGTTATACGATTACATCTATAACTATGACTATTTACAACCTGTCTACAATTTGAAACTCGGGGTTAAAACACTTCAAGAACTTTCTCCAGGGGAGAGAGGAGCTTTACTTCTAATTTTTTATCTAATCCTTGACAAGGATGACATTCCATTAATTATTGACCAGCCAGAAGAAAATCTTGATAATGAAAGCGTCTATCATATATTAGTTCATTTTATAAAAAAAGTTAAAGAACAAAGACAAATTATAATTGTGACCCATAATCCCAATCTTGCAATTGTATGTGATGCAGACCAAATTATTCATATGCAAATTGAAAAAGAAAATAAGAATACAGTGAAATTCTACTCGGGTGCAATTGAGGACAAAATTACGAATGAGACAGTAGTGAATATTCTTGAGGGAACATTGCCAGCATTTAACAACCGAGATTTAAAATATACCAGATAAATATCAGACTAATGAGTGCCAAGGGGACATCCTGTAGGTGTGACGTAGGTAAGCATGATAAGAGATGAGGGAAGGCCCCTCGCAATCGGCTTGCAGGAGCAGGTTGCAAACCACCGTATGCGGCTGTGGTCAAAAGCCATGGTCGTGAGCGATACGGAAAAGGCATCTTCAAGATGTCAGGTGAGAGCTAAGGAAGACGAACACAAGTGAACCGCCGTAAACGTGTCGAAAGTCCTAAATGACATCAAAACCGGGCAGTATACAGGGGTCCGGGATGAATCTGGAGGCAACCTGCTTACTGTCCAGATGGTGTCCGGCATAAAGGCGGCGTGATCCTGGCTTGGGCTCTTGTAGTGAACTACGAGAACCTTCGCTGGCAATGGTAAGGGAAAAGGCACAAGCGTAAAACCCGAGGCCGAAAGTACCGAGGAGCCAGCAAGGGGCGGAGCAATCCGTATGAGCAGTGAAGGTTCTGTAATAGAACTGGAGCAAAGGGATTGCATCATTCAGTCATGCAGTGGTATCAACTGCGAATGCAGGAGGAGTATGACGGTATGACAAAGCCGTATGAAATATCCAGAAAACTTGTCTGGAAAGCGTATCAGCAGGTGAAAGCCAACCGTGGCGCTGCAGGTATCGACAATGAAACGATTCAGGCATTCGAGAAAGACCTGAAAGACAATCTGTACAAGCTATGGAACCGGATGAGCTCCGGCAGTTACTTTCCGTCGCAGGTAAAGGGAGTTGCGATTCCCAAGAAAACGGGAGGCAAAAGAATGCTGGGAATCCCGACGGTAGCCGACCGGATTGCCCAAACGGTTGTTAGTATGACACTCGAACCATTTCTCGAACCGTTATTCCATCAGGACTCGTACGGGTATCGACCGGGCAGAAGCGCCCACGATGCCATAGCCGTGGTGAGAGAACGGTGCTGGAAATATGACTGGGTTGTGGAGTTCGACATCAGCAGATGCTTCGATACGATCGACCATGAATTGCTGAACCGAGCCCTTGAGAAACATTGTCAGATTCCGTGGGTGCTCTTGTACGTAAAGCGCTGGTTGACAGTGCCGAGGGGAATAGGGGACGCAGTGCAATAGCGTAGAAAATTGTATTTTGCAGTGAGGAATAAACGATTTGTGCAGGCAGCTTTTGAAAAGCAAAAGACAAGAGAGCCATATGCCAAGAGGAGCGAGACTTGACACACCGGGAACGCTGCATCATGTAATGGTGCGGGGAATTGAACAGGGTAGTATCGTTCGCGACGATAGCGACAGAGTGGAATTTCTTCGCCGTATGGGTTTGCTGGCGAAAACATCGGGGACAAGCATCTACGCATTTGCTCTGATGACGAACCATGCACATATCCTGCTCAAAAGCGGATCCATCGGATTGTCTCTCTACATGCGCAGGCTGTTGTCGGGATATGCGCAATATTTCAACAGACGCCATAAACGCGTAGGCCATCTCTTTCAGAACCGGTACAAATCGGTTATCTGCGAAGAAGAGGCATACTTCGACAAGCTGGTGGCTTACATCCATCTCAATCCGTTGCGGGCTGGACTTGTTGCCTCATTGCGAGAGCTGGCATTGTATCCCTGGAGCGGTCATGCTGCAATCATGAAAAAGGTATGCTGCGACTGGGTGGAGAGGGAATATGTGCTGCACTGTTTCGGAAGCAGGGAAGGAGCGGCAAGAGAAGCATATCTGGCGTTTCTTGAAGAAGAAATGGGTATCGATCGTGAAAAGGAATTTTCCGGAGGCGGATTGCTTCGCTCGCATGGCGGGTGGGAGCAGGTACAATCCATGCGTAAAAAAGGTACCAAAGTGCTCAGCGACGAGCGGATTCTCGGTAGTGATGCGTTTGTTCGGGACGTGTTGAAAGAAGCGGAAGAGCGCATGGCGCTGCCGTTATCGGCAGACGAACGTTCGATGTTGATTAACGAGGATATTGAACAGGAATGCCGTAAAGCGGGTATAACGGAGGCATTTCTGCGATCCAGAAGCAGGAGCGGGATGTTGGCGTCGATAAGAAAAGTGCTTGCGCTGAAGTTTGTCTATGATTATGGTTTATCGATGGCCGAAACCGGAAGGCGGTTGGGAGTGACGACGAATGCTGTGGGTTATATGGTGAGAAACAGGTGAATCGTTGCTCGCACGAGCCTGAAGCGAAAATCCGTGATAGCTGATTGCTTCTATTGCACTACGTCCCCGAAACACGTCCCCTGAGCATGCATAAGCAGGAGATTGAGATAAATATTTTGAAATATATCTGTATTTCGCAATTTTAACAGTTAGCGCTGGCTTGCAAAAAGTGTTAATACATGCACCCGATGATGCCAAAATCAAAAAACCGGTAACGCTTCATTGGTTGCGGCACTCCTATGCAACACATTTACTGGAAGCAGGAGCTGATCTTCGATACATACAAGAGCTATTAGGGCATAAGAACAGTAAGACGACGGAGATCTATACTCATGTATCCGAACAGATTATATTGAAAATTTCTAGTCCATTTAATGTTTTTAAAAAATATTGTACACCTCAAAGGTGTATAAAGCATGTTAGAATAGCTGGCTATATGCACCTTTGGGTGGGGTATGGTGCATATATAATGAAGTTATACCCAACTATAAAAAAGAACTGCATCTAAAATATATACGATATGATTGATTGGATAATAGAAAATAAGGAATGGATATTTAGTGGAATCGGTGTTTTCGTAATTACGTTGATTCTAAACTTTATATTTCGTAATAGAAATGCGAAACAAATTCAAAAAGGAGGGAAAAACTCTAAAAACTATCAATCAAGTGGTAACATGACAATTAATGAAAAATGATTAAAGACCATAATCAAAAGCAAGAAGGTGCTGAAAAATCTACTAATTTACAGGCTCAATCCATTACTGTAAATCAGGGGCTAAGTTATAGAGACGCTAAGGAAATTGCAGAAGATGTATTTAAAAGAAATTTTCTTGAATTATCAAAAGTTGCTCTCGAAAAAGCTGAAAATAGGTCTAATGAACTCATTAATGACTTTCTTGCTAGAATCGAAAAAGAAAAACCCAACGCTATTAATTCTGTTGAATCTCCGTCAATGCAGTATGCATTATTTTCTGCACAAAAGGAATACGCTAAAACTGGAGATAAAGAGTTGAGTGATATTCTTGTTGATTTATTGGTTGAAAGAGCAGATAAAGAAGAACGTTCTTTAATTCAAATAGTCCTAGATGAGTCGATAGAAGTTTCTTCTAAGTTGACTCACCCTCAATTTGATGTTCTTTCATTGGCATTTCTCTTAAAATACACCATGAATCATAGTCTTGGTAATCTAGAGAAATTTAAGAATTACATTTTAACATATTTGGTTCCTTTTTGTAATAACTTGACTCAAGAAAATTCTTGTTATCAGCACCTTGAATATTCAAAGTGTGCTTCAATATTAGTCGGACCACAAATTGAAGAAGTGTTTAGAGATAATTATAAGGGACTTTTTCAAAAGGGACATACAAAAGAACAATTATTCCAGAATTTGGGAGAGTATTCTAATGTTCCAGATTTATTTATTCCATGCTTAAGAAATCAAAATCTTTTCCAGATTAAAGCCTATAATGACAAGCAACTTGACGATTTATTAGAAACAAAAGACATTCCATTAGGTGATAAGTCAAAAATTAAAGTATTATTTTCTTCAAACATATTATCAAATAATGAAATCCAAGACTATATTAAAAGTATACATCCTAAAATGGAACTACTCGTTAAAGTGTGGAATGAAACTATGTGTCAAGTAAATCTGACAAGTGTTGGAGTTGCTTTAGCAAGAGCTAATATAAAAAGGAAGACAAATATAGATTTAGATTTAAAGATTTGGATAAAATAGCAGGGCATAACAAACAATATAGCCAATAAGGGTTTTCGTGGTATGCAAAGGGTTGTAGCCCGCTTCAACTTTTTGTGTACCTTGATAGGAAATCTCCCGCAATCCCTTACTGGCCATATTGTCAAACGTTAGCTGCAAGTGTAAACACCGACCAAACAAACGACCGTAATAAATGACAAGAGTAGATAAAGACACTTTTCTAAGAAGCTACAAAGTGCTATCAAACCAATCTTTTGATTTGTTTCTAGGTGCAGGTGCGTCTATTTCTTCGGGCATTCATTCTGGAAGCGATTTGGTTTGGCTTTTCAAACGAGAGTTACTTAGTGTTAGCGGAAAAATAAATGGTAAAAAATTTCAAGACTTAAAAGTTGAATCCAATAAAAAAATAATCCAAAGCTACTTTGCAGAAGAAGATACAAAGGCTTCAAATCCTTATTCTTACTATTTTGAAAAGTGCTATCCTGACCCTTTGGTAAGACAAGAGTTCTTAACCAATATGGTTCGAGATAAAAAACCTTCTATTGGTTTTATGTGCCTTTCTGCATTGGTAGGACAGAAAAAATTGAATACCGTTTGGACAACCAATTTTGATGACTTAATTGAGAGAGCCATCAATAAATTGGATATAAGTTGTCAAGTAGTTTCACCCGAAAATGCAAAATCGGTTCAAAATTACAGAAACGATATTCCTACAGTTGTAAAACTTCACGGAGATTTCAGATATGATGCATTGCAAAACACAGACGAAGAATTGCAGAAATTAGAAGATAATCTACATCACTATCTTTTAGATGCTTCTGCACAAAGAGGTTTGTTGGTTGTTGGTTATTCGGGAAGTGACGAATCAGTATTACAAACACTTGAAAAAGCATTGGAAAAACCAAACGCATTTCCGAAAGGATTAATTTGGTGCATTCCAAAAGATATTAATCCAAGTGAACGATTGTCAAAACTTATAGAGAAAGCCAATACTCATAATCAGCGTTCAGGCTTTATGGTTATTGATAGCTTTGATTATTTTCTACACGAACTTTATAGCGTTTGCGAATTAAAAAATGAACAAATTGATTCCATCGCCAAAGAAGGGGACTTGGGGACGTTCCTGAAATCATGAACTTGCAATGATCAGAATGCAGCGTTAACTTTCTCCGATACAAACCAACGAGTAGAGGCATGCCGAGAGGTCCAAGACTCGATTCGCCTGGCACGTTGCATCATGTGATTATCCGGGGGATCGAAAAAAGAGAGATCGTTGCCGACGATAAAGATCGGGGAATATTCGTATCCAGAATGGGGTCGGTTGCCTTGAAAACAGGAACGAATATCTATGCCTGGGCGCTGATGACCAATCATGCGCATATCCTTCTCAAAAGCGGTCAACCGTGACTTTCCTCATCCATGTGGAAGTTCCTTACCAGTTTCTTATTCGGAGACGGCTCCGCTGCTCGGGGTATCGGTAACGGCAGTGTGTTAGATTATCAAAACAGCTGCCGTTGCTGGCGGCGCGTAACGTAATGATTTCAGGAGAGTCGTTTAGTCCGTCCCTTTTTGTTATTTATTTCTTTGCAACTAAAATGCTTAATCCAGATCCAGGTGATAGCCATTGTGTTGTATTTATTTCAATTTTTTTGTTATCCGGGCTTAGTTTGCATAGATAATTTTTATCATTATCAAAAATCATATGTTCTTTGACAATTATATCATCTTCACAATTTAGGATTAAATTCAAGCCTTCTGATGGTAATATTGTTTTATAACCAAAGATTTGCCAATGATCTTGACCCGTTTCAATAGTCTTAGAGTATAAGGTTATATAATCGCTAGTTATATCTGAAGGAAGGTTGTAGGTGTATAACTTCCATTTTGCTCCTGATTCTTCTATCTTATCATGTTCTTGAAACTCTTTTGGTTCTATAGTAATGATATTGCCATTTTGAGTTGCATATTCCATTGATAATATACTGGAGTCACTTTCTTGAAAACCAAAATTTATGGGTTTAAAACCATTTTTTCCTTTATATATTCTATATGAAAAAGACTCATGTAAAGTTAAAATGTCGGCATTATACTTTGCTGATATATTGATAGTTAAGTGTGTTTTGAAGTTGTATTCAAATAATATAAGGTTTTTTTCGATAGTTTCGTCAAAATAATTTTTAATATTGCTAAAAATTTGATAATGCTCGTCATTTGGGGCCAATATTCTTTGAAGTGCACTTTTCTTGTCAACAAGAGATAATTTATCCAAAAACTCTTTACTTATCATTACTTTTTCAATCTGCTCTTTTATGTATTCGATGAATGATTTTGATTCGATAGAGAAGGAAAATAAAGATGCAACAATTAATGTTGGCCCCATAATAGAGAAAAAATTATAGAAAATATTGAAAAATCCATACCAAAAGCTATCAATAACGTATTTCTCGATCCCGTATTTATAAATAATTGAAATAAGTATAAATGATATTCCGAAAATAAAATATTTTATAAAAAATTTTGTAAACATCTCATACCAGTTATTTGACATAATTCTCCTTATTTAGTAAATGAAATGGGTTACAGAAAAGTGTTATTATTAATTTTAAGTAAAAAAAACGTCGTTTGCAAACTTGAGCTGCTTTATTGAAGACATTCGGGGGAATGTGGGACACTCCTGAAATCGTGAACTTGCAATGACCAGAATGTAGCGTTAACTTTCTACGATTCTAACCAATTATTAGAGGCATGCCGAGAGGTCCAAGACTTGATTCGCCGGGCACGTTGCATCATGTGATTATCCGGGAGATCGAAAAAAGAGAGATCGTTGCTGCCGCAATAAGTTAGCTGAAATCAGGGGTGAGTTAGCGATGACGCTGTTATTCGAGATGGTTTTATAGTATGCCCTGACGGCTCCGCTAATTGGGGTGTCAACATCGTCAGTGTACCAGATTATTAAAACATGCCGTTGCCAGCGACTCGTAACTTAATGATTTTAGGAGCGTCCCACTTGTCTTCCTAGAGTGGTGTTCCGTCTTGCACAAGGAGACGGATTCCGGAAACACTGCCGCCGGTGAAGAGTCTCTCCGCCAGGAACGTTGCGGCTGCTGGCGTTATCCCGACAAGTTCGCCTTCCGCTGTTCGCAGCGTTCGTTCGTGGTTTCCAATAAGCAGGAATAGGGGACGCAGTGCAATAGCGTAGAAGAATGTGTTTTGCAGTTCAGTGAGAAAACAAACGATGTGTGCTGGCAGCTTTTGAAATGCAAAAACAAGAGAGCCATATTCCACGAGGAGCGAGACTTGACACACCGGGAACGCTGTATCATGTAATATTCTTTGTATTCTTTGGGACGTAAGTAAATATTCTTTGGGACGTAAGTAAATGAGGTAAGCAGGAATAGGGGGCGCAGTGCAATAGCGTAGAAGATTGCGTTTAGCCGTGCAGTAAGAAACCAAACGATGAGTGCTGGCAGCTTTTAGAATTCTTCGGGACGTAAGTAAATGAGGTAAGCAGGAATAGGGGGCGCAGTTCAATAGCGTAGAAGATTGTATTTTGCAGTTCAGTGAGAAAAAAAAGATGTGTGCTGGCAGTACTAGTGCTCTTAGGGACGTTGTTCCGTTGCTAAAAAATCTCTTTTTGGTGAAGAGAAAAATCATGGGGGGAATCCCTATGTGTGAAATCATGAACTTGCAATGACCAGAATGCAGGATAGAATGAGCGGAAGTTCCAGGACGTTGTTCCGTTCCCACAAATTCTACTGTTGATCTTCTGGGTCAATATGCGAAGCTGGGGTTTCGCGTTCCCAGGTGGATTTCCGGTTTTGTTCTTTTTGCAGAAGTTTTTCGTAGGGGGATTCCGGAGCGATATCCGCTTCGTTGGGCCATGCGATGGATGGGTGGAGAGGGGCGAACACAGGGCCTTTTTGCTGTGGGGGGGCTTTGAGGCGCTCATAATCCTCATAACGACAATCGAACATTTTTCTATATTCCATAATTACAACTATTTAGCTGTGTTTGCCACCCGGAGCTTCTGATTTGTGCGGGAATGAAGGGAGAGTGTTATATTGCGCTGTGAATGGGGAATTCAAATCTTGCGGAGTGAATATGAGTCCTACCGTGTTTTGTGAACAAGGGTTTCGATTTTTCTTCTTTTAGCGTGAAGAGAGCAGAATGCATGTACATATTCTATCGGGTGATGGCGAGGCGAAGTATTGGCTTGAACCCTGAATTCCCGGAGAATTATAACGATGCGGGGTCAAGGACGGGAGTATCGTGCCTCGGGGAGGTTGATCCGTAGCAGAAAATACTCTGATGAAGAGGGGGAGTTGCCAACGAATTACACGAATTTGCACGAAAGGAAATTGGCAGTTGGTTTTCTCTGGCTTCGCCGATAAAAACAACAGCCGGGGTTTCGATTAAGAGACAAATTGGTATGTCCTGCTATAGAAACGCCATGGGTACCTCCTTTTGTTATCGTTACTAATGAGACTATGTTTAAGGCAAAAAAAGAGGGTTATTTGCACATAACCCTCTTTTTTTCATTGATTTGTGGCGACCATGGTTACATTTTCTCCGGGAATTCAGGTTGAACCTGAAATTGAACTTGCTAAAAATTCCGGTTATTAAAGAATTCAGTTAAAACAGATCGAATCAATAGTGGAGGCACACAGCGATGAACTCTGTCAAGCATGGCGAAAGCATTTCAGAAGTTGAGGTATCGAACATTTCACAACACGGCATCTGGCTTCTCTATAACGGCAAAGAGTTGTTTCTTTCATATAACGATTTTCCGTGGTTCAGGAATCAAACGGTAAAATCAATTCTTAACGTTAAGGAGCAATCAGCTGGTCATTTCTGGTGGCCTGATCTGGATGTAGATTTGACGGTGGAGATTATAGAACATCCAGAACGCTTTCCGCTTGTTTCAAATGAGCAAGTGACATCTTGATCTGGTTGGTTCCGCCTGACAGCGTTACACGCGCCAGGTTGCAGGGCAAAAACGGCAAGAGCAGTACCCTGTTTCCTGCTGATATAATTCTCCAGGGCATCCTGAAATAGCTGCTCTATGTATATATTCCGTCAACACACCCGCGCATCTTACAGGGAGAGGGTGTGACGTTCCCGACCTCTGTTTCGATGCAGGCATTTCATTGCAAAATCCCTTGTCCTGATGATTTTCAAAGATATTACCTGGCTGGACAGTGCCAGTATTGAAGCGATCGAACAGCAGTTGCCTGAAACTGTTTCCCGGCGCCCCCTGACTCGCGGTCTGCGCCGAAGCGCCCTTATGGTTTCGGCCCATCGGGTCAACCATCTGAACAAACTGGATCAACTGGCAGCAGATATGGCTGTCATCAATCTGGAAGATGGCGTTGCACCGCAAGAGAAGCCCCGCGCTCGTGCTCTGGCCGCGCTGTTTACCGCCCATGCCCGAGAGGCGAAAACGGAACTGATTGTACGGGTCAATCCCTTGGGTGAAGGGGGTGAAGAAGATATCCGGCTGATCAATCGGGCAGTGCCGGACGCAATCCGTATCCCCAAGGTCAGAACCGCTCAGGAAGTCGAACAGGCTTGTCGCCTGGTAGATCCTGCGATTCGAATCCATCTCTCTGTCGAGACCGGTGAAGCACTGAAGAAACTTGCCGAGTTGAGGGTTGAGGAACGGGTGGATACGGTCTATCTGGGTATTCTGGATTTATGTGCCGATCTCGGATTGCCCCAGTCGGTGATCACTCCTGGGAACCCAATGGCCAGCTATCTGCTTTCACGCTTTCTGGTGGATGCCCTCACAGCCGGATTTCATCCGGTATCGTTTGTCTATCAGGAGTACAAGGATCTGGAGACCTTCGAAAAATGGTGCCTTCAGGAACGGAGCATGGGCTTTTCATCCAAAGGCTGTATCTCTCCGGGGCAGGTGGAGCTGGCCAACCGGGTTTTCGCCCCCAAGCCAGAGGAGCGCGCGCGAGCAATAACCATTGTGCGCTGTTTTGAAGAGGAGGCAAAAAAGGGCAACACCGGCTTTGTGCATGAGCAGTACGGGTTTATCGACGAGCCTGTTTACAGAGGAGCATTGGCTGTCCTGGCTGCAACCGATCATGAGAAAGTCTCAGGAATGTAATGCGATGCGATGCTGAATATATGCCGAGGGGATGCTCACGACTACGTAAACTAAACGGAACTCCAGGACGTTCTTCCGTATATCGAAATAATTCTATAAAGTATTATTTTATAATATAATAGTCTGTAGCCTGTCTTCGGTATTCAGGAGGCCGTTTTGCCGGAAACGTAGCGGTGGATGAGGCCGATCATGCGTTCGCTTTCCGTGAGGATCGCGGCCTGTTGCGTTTTGGCTCGTATTCCCGGTCGATTCGTTCCTTGAGGAACATTTTCAAAAGGGACTGATAGGGCACGTCTCTTTCGTTGGCAAGCACCTTGATGCGGTTGAGCATCTGCTCGGGAAGCCGGAGCGAAATGGTTTTCATGGTCGGTTTCAAAAGGGATAGGGGGCGCAGTGCAATAGCGTAGAAGATTGTGTTTAGCCGTGCAGTAAGAAACCAAACGATGTGTGCTGGCTGCTTTTGAAAAGCAAAAGACAAGAGAGCCATATGCCACGAGGAGCGAGACTTGACACACCGGGAACGGTTTCTTATGTAATGCGGCATAAACAAAGAGCTCAGTGGTGGGCGGATTCTCGATGGTGATGCGTTTGTAAGTGATGTGTTGAAAGACGCGGAAGATCGCATGGCGTTGCCGTTATCGGCAGACGAACAATCGATCGTATTTTTTTTATTTGGGAATAAAAAAATGATACCATAATATAGTATCATGCAAAAGAGACACAAAAAGATTCTTGACCAGATTTTTCAAAATCCGGTTCGTTCCGATGTTCAATGGGCTGACATCGAGAATCTGTTGTATGCTCTTGGAGCCGAATTGTCTGAAGGGAAGGGCTCACGGGTTCGCATTACCCTCAATGGAGTTCGTGCTGTTTTTCACAGACCCCATCCTCAAAAAGAAACAGACAAGGGGGCCTTACAATCCATGAGACGTTTTTTACAAGAAGCGGGAGTCCGATAAATATGTTGACCTATAAAGGATATACCGGTCATGTTGAATATGATGACGAATCCGGAATTTTTCACGGTGAAGTACTGGATACAAGAGATGTCATCACGTTCCAGGGTACAACCGTTGATGGGATAGAGACGGCATTCAGGGAGTCGGTTGATGACTATCTCGAGTTCTGTCAGGAAAGGGGAGAGGAGCCTGATAAGCCCTTTTCCGGAAAACTGGTGCTGAGAATGAGCCCGGAACTGCACCATAAAGTCTTTATCAAGGCTACAAAATCAGGTAAAAGCCTGAATCGATGGATTTCCGATACTCTTGAATCGGCATGACCTTTCAAGCCGTTATAGCATATTTTATTCAGTGGTCATCAATAGACGGCTGCCACCCCCTCTGTCCGTCTCCGCAGGATCGGCATCCCTGCTTCATCGCATGCAGCAGAACTGAGAACTCTGAACTGAAAAAACTTGCCGTGCTTTGGCTGTAATTGTATATTTCCTTTTTGCAAAACGAGTTATTCTACCCAAAGGCTCTCATAACCCTTGCCGCTTTCGAATGGATACAAAAACTCTCTTCGGGCGGGATGTCGAGGAAAAGAAACACTTTCTTTCACCTGAAAAAAGTTTTTTCAGACTGCGCAACAGACATTGACAAACATGGAAAAAGCTGTGAATGCAGAGTTTATCCGGGAGGTTGGCCGTGACTGACCTGGAACCGCTCATTCCGAAACATGGCGGTTATCGCAGGCTGAAAAGCTTTCAGGTGTCGCAGCTCGTCTATGACGTAACGGTGCGTTTCTGCAACCAGTATGTCGAAAAACGCAGCCGCACGCATGACCAGATGGTTCAGGCCGCCCGGAGCGGCGTTCAGAATATTGCGGAAGGTTCTGCTGCTTCCGCGACGTCGAAGAAAACCGAACTCAAGCTCACACAGGTTGCCCGGGCAAGCCTCGAAGAGTTGAGGCTTGACTTCGAGGATTTTCTGCGGCATCGCGGACTTGAAATGCTTGACGCGCAGCATCCGGCGCTCAGGCGTTTCAAGGCGCTGCAGCCGAAGTCCCTGCATGAGGTGCAGGCGTGGGTTGCCGGGGAGAGAAAACAGGCCACGGAAGCACAGGGACTTTCACGGACTCATACGGACAGGCAGGACGCCGGGCGTTCGTCCGTTCCTGTCCGTGAATGTCAGGATTCGTCCATCCCGAGTTCAGCCTGTCTGGCCGCAAATGGGGCGCTTTCGCTCCTGAACCTGGCATGTTACCTGCTTGACCGGCAAGTGGCAAGGCTTGCTGCGGATTTTGAAAACGAGGGCGGTTTTACCGAGAGGTTGTACCGGGTGAGAACCGCCAGAAGAAACGGGCAACGATGACGGAAACAGATGATTGTTCAATCAGCTCGGCTGATGCGCTGTTATGTGCTTATTGATCTCAAGCGCGACAAGTTGACTCATCAGTATCTTGGGCAGATGCAGATATATATTGTCAATGCGGAATGGGTGACGCAGTGCCCGCCGCACGGATCAAGGTTGATGGTAATCCGCTTTTGCTACTCGTTCACATCAGTCATCCCGATTTGTTGCAAACATTACAGGGAGGAGAATAGTTGAAAGATGCCGAAGGCGGCCAATGCAAGGCCCGATATACCGAGCAGAAACCGGTTTGCCCTGGGGCCGAGTTTGCCTGAGCCGGATAAAAGCATTATGAATCCTGCAAGCGTCACCATGATCGTCACGTAAAATCCCGCCAGCAATCCAATGCCGTACAGCGGCGTTATCTTCCATCCCGCCAGCAGCAGCGGCCCTGTCACGAGGCTCCAGAAGAGGTACGGTCCGGGATTAAGCAGGTTCACCAGAACGGCCCGAAACAGATTCCGCCGGTCACCGGATGGAGGGCTCTGCTGCACAGGCTGAAAATCCCGCCATGCACGGAACGTGCCCGCTGCCAGATACAGTGCGAAGAGACCTCCGGCAAAACGCAAAACCTGCAGCCACCAGACCGGCAGTCGGCTCAAGGCAAGCAGGACGATGACGATCACCGGACCGTCACTCAGCAGGGGCGCAAAGATCATGGGAAGGGTTTTCCGCCACCCCTGACGAAGCGTCTGCGCTATGAGATACGCCTGAAACTGCCCCGGCTGCATGGCTGCGGCGAAACCGTATCCAATTCCCCAGATCAGATAAGTGAGCATGCGCCTTGAATTTAGTTGACAGGGCCGAAGAAACGCTGTTACAATATAACGTTTCTTCGGGCCGTTGTTTGGCGTCCTGAAAGTCGTGCTTTCATGAGAGTATTCTTGTTCACAACGGAGGGGAGAGGTTCATGAAATCATGAACTTGTAATGCACGCAATGCAGAGTTATCTTTCTGCGATGAGTTATCTTTCTGCGATTCAAACAAGGCTGTAGAGGTTTGCCGAGAGGTCCGCAACTCGATTCGCCAGGCACGTTGTATCATGTGATTATACGGGGGACTCGAAAAAAGAGAGATTGTTGCAGACGATAAGAACGCGATATATTCGTATCCGGAATGGGGGCGGATGCCTGTTTCCTTAAACCGGCAAGTTACGGGCACCATCCTTGTCTTGTCAGGTATAAAAAGAAAAATAATGGAAGATCATATCAATGAATTCAAATCGATTTGGCTTGCTCCCTCGATGATTCTGGGACTATCCATAACGAAATTATTATCTGATGCGGTAACCATTTTCCGTTCCAGACATACATCGAAAATCGACTACATTCCGGTCATATGGGCTATATCTATATTTTTATGGCAGATTCAATATCTATGGGGTGTTATCGAGCTTTCTGAAATGCAGTACAGATGGCAGTTGATTGACTATATTTTATTAATTGTATTGTCATCATTATTATATGTTTCTTCAGCACTTATCCTTCCTGACTCAGAGCCGGAAAGTGGCGTTTATTATGAAACGACATTTATGAGCGATGGCAAATGGGCATTGGCATCTTTGTCATGCTGGGCTGTTGTTGCATATCTTTTTGATTTAAAGATATTTTATAATTCGCCTCTTAATCAGTATAGTATATTGATGATTGTCAATGCCATGACTTCAATTCTGGCTTTGATTACAGGGAATAGATTTTATAAGGGAGTGTTCGCGATTATATATTTATTGTTAACAGTATTTACAGCCTGGACAATATCTCCAAAATCATACTGAAAAACCGGCAATTCATAGCAGCCGATACGCAGGGCAAACGGCCCGAGCAGGTGACGCAGTGCAATAGCGCAGAAGATTGTGTTTTGCGATGAGAAACCAAACGATGTGTGCTGACGCTTTCCCGATATGATGGCGTTGGGCTGAAGATTGTGGGCGGTAGCCGGTAGTCAGTAGTCGGTAGCTGGAGATGAGGAGTATCGTTTCGCGGGGCGAACGGGAGTATGCTCGCTGTCGCATTGCGGAGTATAGCTCGCTTTGCTTCGCTGGAGTATCGCTTCGCGGTAGAAGAGGGGGAGGATTGTGGGCGGTGGGCTGGAAGATGGTAGTAGGTAGCAGGTAGTCGGTAGCTTAAGAGGTGCAATCGGGATTTCCGAGGGCGTTTTGCCGAAAATGTATCGGTGGTGGATGCGGTCAATCCTGACCGGAGTTAAATTCGTTGACGGTTATTGAATTATTTTTTTACATTCGTTTGAACTGTTCTTTTTTTACTGATGAAGCTGGATACCCCATAAAAAGGGTTTAATAGGGAATCACGTTAAAATCGTGAGCTGACGCGCAACTGTAAAGCCGATCGAGTGTTGTGCAGCGTTATACCACTGTTCCGAACGATACGGAATGGGAAGGTGCTGCAGAACCGGCAAGCCAGGAGACCTGTCCCGCTTCTTTTCTTGTAACATGCTTTCGCGGACTAAAGCATTTATGAGCGATTACGGCTTCAGGCTCTTCTTCCTGCAGGCTTTTATCCCTCTTAGTATTCTTTTCCCCGCGTAAGCGTACAAAACGGTTGGTCAACACACCACAGACGTATGCTTACACACACACCTGGTTATCCTCGTATCGGCGCCTCAAGGGGCATGAAAAAAGCCTGCGAAAGCTATTGGGCGGGCAAACTCGACGAAGCCGCTCTTCGCGCAGCTGCTCTCGATGAAAAACAGGCCCGCTGGCGGGTGCAGCAGGAGGCCGGAATGGATCTGGTCGCCTGTAACGACTTTTCGCTGTATGATCATGTTCAGGACATGAGCGTCATGCTTGGCGCGGTTCCTGGGCGATACGAGCCGCTTCGGCAGCATTTTTCCGATCTCGATCTCTATTTCGCCATGTGCCGCGGTTATCAGCGCCCCGGTTTCGATGTGACGGCAATGGAGATGACCAAATGGTTCGATACCAATTATCACTATCTCGTTCCGGAGTTTACCGCGGGCCAGCACTTCTGTTATGCTTCCCGAAAAGCTGTTGCGGAGTTTCTTGAGGCCAGGGCGTTCGGCGTGGCATCTCCGAAGGCGGTGCTGATCGGACCGGTCAGCTATCTGTTGCTCGGGCGCGAGAAAGGGAAGGGGTTTCACCGTCTCGATCTCATTGACCGCCTGCTGCCGGTTTATCTTGCCGTTCTCGAGGATTTGCGACATAACGGCTGTTTCTGGTTACAGTTTGACGAACCCTTTCTGGTTACCGATCTCGATGAGAGAACCCGGGAGATCTATGGGGATGTTTACCGGTATCTGAAGCAGCATTTTCCTGATATGCATTTTCTTCTTGCCACCTATTTCGGAGGTCTCGGCGACAATCTTCAAACGGCGTTATCGTTGCCGGTCGATACGCTGCATGTGGATGCCGTCAACGGGTATAACGAGCTTCCTCTGCTGTTCAGTGAACTTCCGGCGGGCATGAATCTTTCGCTCGGTCTCGTTGACGGAAGGAATATCTGGTCGAACAGGGTTGAAGAGTCGCTCGGAATACTCGGCCTTGCGGTTAAGTCGGTCGGAAAAGAACGCCTCATGGTTTCCTCTTCATGCTCTCTCCTGCATGTTCCCTATGACCTCGATCTTGAACCCGATGGCGGATCTCTGCCTGATTTCGTGAAGCCGTGGCTTGCTTTTGCCCGCCAGAAGCTTGACGAGATCAGGCTGCTTGCCGATCTCATGGAGGACGAGGTTTCGGATACGGCGTTTCATGCGCTTTCCGATCATCTGAACAGGTCTGAAACAAGGCGTCATTCGCCAGCGCTGCGTAATGAGGAGGTGCGCAGAAGAGCGGACGCGTTCTCCCGTCAGAACGTCGGAAGGCGGGAGCCGTTCCATGTACGAAATCTGATCCAGAGCGAGTTGCTGCGTCTGCCGGCTCTTCCTGCAACGATGATCGGATCACTGCCGCAGACCGACGCTCTCCGCTTGCTGAGAAAACGGTATCGGAGCGGAGCGGTTACCCGCGATGCATACGAATCCGGCGTCAGCAGCATGATTGCCGATGCGATTCATTGGCAGGAGTCGGTTGGTCTGGATGTGCTTGTTCATGGTGAATTTGAACGGACCGATATGGTGGAGTATTTCGCCGAGCACCTTGAAGGAATTGCATTTACGGCTAACGGTTGGGTGCAGAGTTACGGGACAAGGGCGGTGAAACCTCCGGTCATTTACGGGGATGTCAGCAGGAAGGATCCCGTCACTCTCGGGTGGACGGTGTATGCCCAGAGCCTGACGAACAAGCCGGTCAAGGGGATGCTTACCGGACCGGTCACGATCCTGAAATGGTCTTTCGTCAGGAATGACCAGCCGTTGCGCGAGACCGCCATGCAGGTTGCGCTCGCCTTGCGGGACGAGGTGCTCGACCTCGAGTTGGCCGGAATCGGCATTATCCAGATCGACGAACCCGGAATCCGCGAAGGACTGCCCTTGAAAAAAGCGCGACGCGCGGACTATCTGGAGTGGGCGGTACGAGCGTTCGCCCTCTGTTCGGGAGGTGTTGCGCCTGCAACCCAGATTCATACGCATATGTGTTATGCCGATTATGGCGACATTCTCGATGCCCTTGTCCGCATGGATGCCGATGTGCTGACCATCGAGACGGCGCGTTCCGATATGAGGGCCCTTGCCGACTTCGCTGCCTGCGACTATCCGAACCAGCTTGGGCCTGGTATCTACGATATCCACTCTCCAAGGGTTCCTTCGGTAAAGGAGATGCATGATTTACTGATTCGCGCGATGCAGTACCTCCGGCCTGAGCAGATATGGGTAAACCCTGACTGCGGGTTGAAGACAAGAAAATGGGAAGAGGTTCGCCCGGCAATCGGGCATATGGTAAAAGCGGCAAAAAAGCTTCGACGTCATCTGCCGTCGTACGAATGCATTCGTACCGGACGCTGAATTGCAGCGATTTCTGAGAGGAACAATGAAAAAACATTCAGCAATGGATCCACATACCATGGTTTGTCGGGAGGTTATCAAGCGGGACGGGCGAAAAGTCCCGTTCGATGCCGAAAAGATAGTCTATGCCGTGTTCAGGGCGTTACGGGCAGTCGGGCGGGCCGATCGCGCCAAAGCTGCCGTGATTGCCGATGACGCAATCAGGCAGCTGCACAACCCGTGTGCCGGCACGGTTCCTTCGGTGGAGGATATTCAGGATATGGCCGAAAAGTCTCTTTTTCTGCATCGGGAGTTCGATGCGGCCAAGGCCTATATCATCTACCGGCACCAGCATCAGTATATGCGGGAAGCGAAAGAGATGTTCAGCAATATTGACGTTGTCGACAGCTATCTCGATATCGAGGACTGGAGGGTGCGGGAGAGCGCCAACTCCTCATGGTCGCTGCAGGGGCTCAACCAGCATATATCGACTCTCGTCAGTGCGCAATACTGGCTCAACCGGATTTATCCGCCTGAAATCAGCGATGCGCATACTTCAGGGCTCATGCACATCCACGATCTGGGGTTCCTGAGCGTCTATTGCGTCGGCTGGGATCTCGAGGACCTTCTGATTAGCGGGTTTATGGGCGTTGAAGGGCATGCGGCAAGCAAGCCCGCAAGGCATTTGCGGTCGGCTCTCGGCCAGATCGTCAATTTTTTCTATACCATGCAGGGGGAGGCCGCCGGCGCGCAGGCATTTTCGAACTTCGATACCCTGCTTGCTCCCTTCATCAGATACGACCGGCTCGATTACGACGGGGTCAGGCAGTGTCTGCAGGAGTTCTTTTTCAATATGAACGTGCCGACCAGGGTCGGGTTTCAGACCCCCTTTACCAATCTGACCCTCGATCTCAGGGTGCCTGAAATGCTGAAAGACAGGGCCGTCATCATCGGCGGCAAGCCGATGGATTGCACGTACGGGGATTTTCAGCAGGAGATGGATACCTTCAATCGCGCCTATGCCGATGTCATGCTCGAAGGCGACTCGAACGGCGCTGTTTTTTCGTTTCCCATACCGACCTACAACATCACGAAGGATTTCGACTGGGACAACCCGCTCTATGACGGGATATGGAAAATGACGGCGCGTTACGGGATTCCATACTTCTCGAATTTCGTGAACTCGTCGATGAGTCCTGACGATGTCCGCAGCATGTGCTGCCGCCTGAGGCTCGACAAGCGCGAACTGCAGAAAAAGGGAGGGGGGCTGTTCGGGTCGAACCCTTTGACCGGATCCGTCGGCGTCGTGACCATGAACCTGCCGAGAATCGGCTACGAGTCGAAATGTGAGGCCGAGTTGTTCGAGCGGCTTTCGCATACGATGGAACTGGCCAAAAGCAGTCTTGAAATCAAGCGGAAATTGGTCGAGCGTCTTACCGGGGAGGGGCTCTACCCGTACTCCCGTTTTTATCTGCGCAATCTCCGCGAGAAAAACGGACGCTACTGGGACAACCATTTCTCGACAATCGGCATTACCGGCATGAACGAGTGCTGCCTGAACTTTCTGGGCTGCACGATAGCTGAGCCGGAGGGACGCCGGTTCGCCCTTCAGGTGATGGATTTCATGCGGCAAAAGCTGGCGGCTTTCCAGGAGGAGACCGGCAATATCTACAATCTCGAAGCCACGCCGGCCGAAAGTACGGCTTATCGTCTTGCGCGCATCGATAAATCCCGTTATCCGGATATCGTTACGGCCAACGAGTCTGCCGTGAAGAGCGGCGCAGAGCCTTATTACACCAATTCGACGCAGCTGCCGGTCGGTTACACCGACGATCTGTTCGAAGCGCTCAGGCTTCAGGATGAGCTGCAGTCGCGTTATACGGGAGGAACTGTATTCCATGCCTTTATCGGCGAACGCGAGCTTCCGTTCGAGGGCGTCAAACGGTTCGTCAGGACGGTGACCGATAATTTTACGTTGCCCTATATCACCCTGTCGCCGACGTTCAGCATCTGTCCGACCCACGGATATCTGTTCGGCGAGCATGAATGGTGTCCGGAATGTGCGGCAACGGGAAAGGAACGGCGCTGCACCGTCTATACGCGAATTGTCGGTTATCTCAGGCCTGTCAGTCAGTGGAATCCGGGCAAGCAGAGCGAGTTTGCCGACAGAAAGCTGTTTGCCGTGGAGATGGTTGAGGAACAACCTCTGTGTGAAGCGGAGGGGCATTGATGCCGTCGTATCCGTTCAACGGGGAGGAAGTGCGACGGGAACTTCCTGTTGGAGGCTATATCCCGCAGAGTTTTATCGATTATCCGGGGTGCATCGCGGCGGTGATTTTTACGGCCGGATGCAATTTCAGGTGCCCTTACTGCCACAATCCCGAACTGGTCGAGCCGGAGAGAAGCGGCGTGAACCGTCGGATCCCCTTTCATGAAGTGGTGCGGCTTGTCGGGCGTAACCGCACCTTACTCGACGGCGTTGTGGTCACCGGAGGCGAGCCGGCCATGCATGCATCCCTTCCGGAATCGCTCCGCACGTTCAGGAAGCTCGGCCTGCTCGTCAAGCTCGATACCAACGGCTCCTGTCCGGATATGCTCGATCTGCTCCTGCAGGAGCGGCTCGTTGACTGCGTCGCTCTCGACATCAAGGCGCCGTTGCGGCCCCGCCGCTATGAGGAAGTTGCCGGGATTCCCTGTTCCGGGGCGATGATGAAGCGTATAGAGCGCTCCTGCTCGCTGCTCCTGAATTCCGGAATCGACGTGGTTTTCCGGAGTACTCTTCTGAAAGGGATTCATGCTTCGGAAGATGTGGAGGAGATGGCGGCCGTTGCGGAGGGCCGTCTTGTCCTGCAGCGGTTCAGGCCGGAGAGAACGCTCGGGCCGCTTGCGGCGGGAGCGTTCAGCGACAGGGAGCTTCATGCTCTGGCTTCCCGCTTCTGTTGTTCCGGCTGACCGCCTGTTCTTTTTGTGTTTTTATTTCGTAAACCTGAAAACGTATCACGTATGCTAAAAAAAATTATTCCGGCACTGTCGCTGCTTTTATGTGCAAGCCCGCTGTATGCTGCCCATCCACTCGTTTCCGACGATACCGGAACGCAGGGTCAGGGCAACTGGCAGCTGGAACTGAACAGCGAGTTTTTTTCCGACAGGGAGCGTGAGGGGGGCATTACACAGAAAGAGAGCGGGGGCGAGGTATCGGCTGCGCTTTCCTTCGGGTTGTCCGACCGTATCGATCTTGTCGTCGGCTGTCCGCTTGCATGGTACGAGGTGAAGGAGGACGGCGTTGTCGCTGCCGATGAGAGCGGGATCGGCGATCTGTCGGTTGAACTGAAATGGCGCTTTTTCGACGACGACCGGAGCGGATTCAGTTTTGCGCTGAAGCCGGGTCTCTCTCTGCCCACCGGGGATGAGCACAAAGGGCTCGGCAGCGGCGAGATCTCCGGGGGCGTTTTGCTGATAGCGACCAAAGAGTCGGGCCCGCTGACGCTGCATGCCAATGTCGGCTACACCCGTAACGGTTACGCGCTGCAGGAAGACGAGGAGGGATTGCGCAGGGATATCTGGAGCGCATCATTTGCCGGAGAGTACGAGCTGAGCGAAAAACTGCGCGCTGTGGCCGATATCGGCATGGCGACCAACGAGGAGAAGGGAAGCGCCGAGCATCCGGCTTTTCTGCTCGGCGGCCTGATCTACAGCGCTTCCGAAAATCTCGATCTCGATTGCGGTTTCAAAGCCGGCCTGAACGACGCGGAAACCGACAGCACGTTTCTGGTTGGTATGGCAACCCGTTTTTAAACAAGGAGAAACAACATGAAAACAATCCTTCGGCCTTTCGCGCTCTTGTCGCGTTCCATTTTTCTGGCCCTTTTCGCCCTTTTTCTCTGGAGTCCTGATGCCCATGCCATGCATATCATGGAAGGGTTTCTTCCTCCTTCCTGGAGCCTTTTCTGGTGGGTGCTGACCCTGCCGTTTCTTGTGCTGGGATTCCGCTCGCTCCGGAAAATCGTCGATGCCAATCCCCGCATGAAGCTGCTGCTCGCCATGGCGGGGGCCTTCGCGTTCGTACTCTCATCCCTGAAGATTCCCTCGGTAACCGGAAGCTGTTCCCACCCGACCGGCGTGGGGCTGGGCGCGGTATTGTTCGGGCCTTCGGTCATGAGCGTACTCGGCGTTATCGTGCTGCTCTTCCAGGCATTGCTGCTGGCGCATGGAGGTCTTACCACGCTCGGGGCCAACGCCTTTTCCATGGCTATAGCCGGCCCCTTTGTCTCTTACGGGATTTACCGGCTCATGGTAATGTCGAAGGCGCCGGCGTGGCTTGCGGTATTTCTTGCTGCGGCTATCGGGGATCTGATGACCTATGTGGTCACCTCGCTGCAGCTCGCTCTTGCCTTTCCCTCCGTTACCGGCGGTATCGCGGCATCGCTGGGAAAGTTCATGACCATTTTCGCACTGACCCAGGTGCCGCTGGCCATCAGCGAGGGAATCCTGACGGTCATGGTGTTCAGCGCGATCAGGGAGTACGCTTCGGAGCTGTTTCCGGCTAGGGGAACGCTTGCAAAGGAGGGTGTGTGATGAATGAATCCAAAACAAAACAGAACGGTACGATGAAACATATCGTATTGATCGCCATTGTCGTTGCGCTTGCAGCAGTGCCGCTGATGAGCCTGAAGCATGCCGAGTTCGGCGGGGCCGACGGTCAGGCCGAAGAGGCCATAACGGAGCTGCATCCGGAGTACAAGCCCTGGTTCGCGCCCTTCTGGGAGCCCCCGGGCGGGGAGGTCGAAAGTCTGCTTTTTGCACTTCAGGCCGCTCTCGGCGCGGGGGTGCTGGGTTATGGTCTGGGCTTCCTTCGCGGCAGGCACGACGGCAGCGAACCGGCATGATCACGCTTGACCGGTATACGGCGGCCTCACCGCTCAGAAGGGTGGACCCGCTCGTGAAGCTCTTTTTTGCGCTCCCGCCGCTGCTGCTCTGCCTCGGGGCTGACCGCATTGCGCTATCGCTGCTCGTGCTGCTTTCGATGGGGGCGGCGACGGTTTTCGCAGGAAGGGTCTCCGCGCGTATCTTCATCGGTCTGCTTGCGCTTCCCCTGGCGTTTCTTGTTGCGGGAGCGGCAGGGGTGGCTGTCGATTTCAGTCCCGATCCGGACCGGTTTGCCGTCGCCATGCCGGTTGGCGGCGTTTACGCCGGTCTGACGGCGTCGGGACTCGACAGGGCCCTTCGGCTGTTTTTCCGGGCCATGGGGTCGGTTTCCTGCATGTATTTCATCGCGCTTACCACCCCTCCGGAAACCCTTTTTCATGCGGCGCGGCGGCTGCGCGTTCCGGAACTCCTTATCGAGATGGCCGGCCTCGTCTACCGGTTTCTCTTCATTCTGCTCGACAGCGCCGGCCGGATCCGTCTGGCGCAGGAGTCCCGTCTGGGCTATGTCGATCTGCGGGCATCGTTCCGTTCGCTTGCGGCGCTTTCCTCGGCGCTTTTTCTCATGGCCGCAAGGCGCGCCGACGAGTGCTATACGGCGCTTGAATGCCGGGGTTATGCGGGGACGCTCAGGGTGCTTCACGAGCCTTGTGAGCGGCCCCGTTCCTTTCTCCTGCTGCTTGCCGGAGTTCACGGCCTGCTTGCCGCCGCCCTTTTGCTCATCTGGCGGTATCCGGAGATGTTTCCATGGTGACGGCTCAGACAATTCTTGAAGCCCGGGAGCTGCACTACACCTATCCGGACGGTTCGCAGGCATTGAACGGCGTCGATTTCAGGGCGGAACGGGGGAAGCTCACCGCGCTGCTCGGCAGCAACGGCGCGGGCAAATCCTCGCTGCTTCTTGCCTGCAACGGGATCGTCCGGCCGCAATCCGGAACGGTGCTTTTCAGGGGGGTTCCTGTGTCCTACAGCCGGAAAGGACTTGCCATGCTGCGCCGTCAGGTGGGAATGGTGTTCCAGAATCCCGATGTCCAGCTTTTTTCGAGCAGCGTTTTTCAGGACATCTCCTTCGGACTCTGTAACGAGGGGCTGCCGGAAGATGAAATCCGGAAGCGCGTTGCCGTGGCCATGCGGAATACCGGGATCGAGGCCCTCGAGGGCAAGCCGGTGCACCGGCTGAGCTTCGGTCAGAAAAAAAGGGTCGCCATGGCAGGGGTGCTCGCCATGGAACCCGCTCTCCTGCTTCTTGACGAGCCGACCGCGGGTCTCGATCCGAAAGGCGCGGCGGAAATCATGCAGCTCGTCAAAGCCATGCAGCGGCAATCGGGCATGTCGGTGATTATCGCCACGCACGACATCGAAATGGTGCCGCTTTTCTGTGATCACGTCTGTGTCATGGAAGCCGGCAGGGTTCTTTTCGAAGGCTCGCCGGAGGAGGTGTTCACCCGGAGGGATAAGGTGCGTCAGGCCGGACTTCGTCTGCCGAGGATCGGTCATCTGATGGAAATCCTGAAGGAAAAGGACGGTTTCCGGTTCAGCGAGGAGGCATTTTCCATTGGATCGGCAAGGAGGGCGATCAAAGAGTGGGGCCGGGAGCGATGACTCTTGCCGCTGTTTTTTTTATCCGGTATTTTTCTTATGTTCAGAACTGTTCTTTCGTCGTAGCTGGTGCCGGTTTAAAAGCCGGAGAATAGGGAAGTACGTGAAAGTCGTACACTGTACCCGCAACTGTACAACGGTATACTGCTGAAGTCGTTCATGGCCACATGCATGAGGGCAGCAGTCGTTTCAGGTCACTGCATCGTTTTCCGCCCAGGAAAACTGCGGGAAGGCCGGAACGGAGACAAGCCGTGATAGTCAGGAGACCTGCCAGTTATTTTTGCATTACAAGATCGGACTACGGGTTATAGTCGGGGCAAAGCTGTACTTCATTTGCATTGCTGACCGTTTTGATCTTTTTGCGGATACGATTCATGGATTTGCCTGAACCGGCGCAGGGCGTTTTCGTTCCCGACGCGGCGTTCATGGTTCCGGAAACGAATCCAGGAAAAACAGGTCGGCACTGCTCGAACCGTTATGCGCTGCCTTTTTAACCCCTGTCAGTTTATGTTTTTTTCAAACTGAAAACAGGACAATCAACGATGAACAAAAAAGTATGCCTGCTTGTGCTGGCGGGGCTGCTCTGCGGCAAAGGGCTTCTTGCCGAAGAGACGACGAAAAGTTTTACCGGCAGTGAACTGGTCGTTACCTCGAGCCGTGTCGAGGAGGAAAAGAAGAAGGTCACGAGCAGTATTACCGTTATTGGCCGTGAAGAGATCGAGCATTCATCGGCCAGAGACCTTGGGGAACTTCTCGCACAAAAAAGTCTCGGGTACATACACATTTACCCTGGTTCCCTTACTTCCGTCGGGATAAGAGGTTTCAGGACTGAATCGCATGGCAACGATCTGAAAGGGAAGGTTCTGCTGCTTCTCAACGGCAGGCGTGCCGGAACCGGCAATCTTGCCGAAATCATGACGGACAACGTCGAGAGAATCGAAATTATCAGGGGTCCGGCTGCCGTTCAGTACGGCTCGGCCGCAATCGGTGGTGTTGTGAACGTGATTACGCGTAAAGGAGAGGGCAGGCCTTCTTTTTATGTGGAGCACTCCCAGGGATCGTCCGATTTTCATGAAACTTCCGGCGGTTTCTCCGGTTCTTATGGAAAGCTCGATTTCTCTGGCAGTTACAGCGTGGCGGACGGCGGAGATTACAGGACTGCCGAAGGGACTGTCTACCACAATACCGGTTATGACGATAAAGTCAGGGGAAATCTCAATGTCGGGTATGAATTTCTTCCGGGCCACCGGCTGAATGTCATTTACAGCTCTTTTGACGTCGATCGTCAGGGGTCTCCCTATTATCTGCTTGAAAACGATCTGACAAGTTACAATAAACTCACAAACGAGTCAGTTGACGTTATCTACAACGGAAAGCTCACCGATGGAAAATTCAGATGGATGGCTCGTTATTTCAATGGTGAGGATCATTATCGTTACCCGTCGACCGGTTTTGACCAGAAGGTAGATCAGCAGGGGGCCCAGGGCCAGTTGACCTATGCAGACAGAGGCATTTCCGTGACTGGCGGTTTTGACTGGCTGGATTACCGGCAGTATTCTTCATCATCGCCGAAAGATTCGGAGTATAAGAATCCGGCGGGATTTCTTCTCGTCAAGGCAGCTCTTCTCGATGAGGCGCTCATTCTTTCTGCCGGTTTGCGGTATGATGATTATGATGTATCAATCTACAATAATGAGGGTGAGTCAAGAAGTACTGACAGGCTGACAAAAAGCTTCGGTATTTCCTACAATATTGATGATTCCGTCAAACTTCGCGCCAATTTTGCCGAGGGATTCAGGATGCCGACCGCCGATGAGTTTGCCGCCGATTATATTGCTGACTGGGGATCATACGGACAGTATGCCTATACAGGAAATCCCGATCTTGAACCGGAATCAAGCAGAACATACGAAGCAGGAGTCGATATTTCCCATGGTGCATTGAAAGCCGCGTTAACCTGTTTTACGACCGATTTCAAAGACAAGATCATAACGATTTATGATTATTCGGCATATCCGGTTACAACCGTAACGTACGATAATGTCGGCGATGCAAAAGTTTCCGGTTTTGAGGGCGAATTGTCGTACAGCTTTTCTGTTTCGCCGGGAGGATATAACATTTTTGTCGATCCGTTTCTCGGCGGTACCTATCTTACCGAGTACAAGGATAAAGAAAAGGATGAAAAGCTTCAGTATATCCCGGAGTGGAATCTTGCAACGGGGGTACGATTCAGGGATCGTCACGGTTTGAGCGGCTCTTTTTCGCTGTCGTTATTCGGCCCGACCGAAGTGACGGACTTTCGCACGTATGCTGATGTTACAAAAGGCTCTTTTGTTGTGGCCGATATGACTCTTGCGAAGCGGATTGTATTTGACAGGGACAATGACAGGGCAGTAACCGTCAAGGGCGCCGTCAATAATCTGTTCGACAGGAATTTCGAGTATGTTACGGGTTATCCTATGCCAGGCCGTTCGTTTATCGTCGGTGTCAGGGTTGATATCTGACAACGCCGTTCTGTTAACGGGGTATTGACTCGGGTTTCCTTTTTTTCGGTTCATCGCGCGCCTTTCTGAAGGCGCGTGACTTTTTATGATTTCTGTTGTTTTGTACTCTATCCATTTTTACTGAAAACATGGCAAACGGCAAGGCAAGGGCGATAGCGGTGTTCGGCACGGCTTCGGACGTGGGCAAGAGCGTGGTGGCAACCGCGATCTGCCGTATTTTCCGTGATGCCGGCATCGATGTGGCGCCTTACAAGGCGCAGAACATGTCGAACAACTCCGGCGTCACGCCTGACGGGTTCGAGATAGGCCGGGCGCAGATCGCCCAGGCAGAAGCTGCTCGCGTCGTGCCGACGGCCGATATGAACCCCGTACTCCTGAAGCCGAACTCCGATACAGGCGCGCAGGTGGTGCTGCAGGGAAAGGTGTGCAGTACCGAGAGCGCAAAAGGATATTTCAGGGATACTTCGCTCTGGGCTGCAGCGGCTCGCGAAAGTCTTGAGCGGCTCATGCAGCGGTATGAGCTTGTGGTTATCGAGGGAGCCGGTTCCTGCGCGGAGATGAATCTGTACGACCGGGATTTCGTGAACTTCAGAACCGCGAGGGAGTCCGGCGCGTCGGTGCTGCTTGTGGCCGATATAGACCGGGGGGGAGTGTTTGCCCAGGTTGTCGGGACGCTGGCAGTGATTCCTCCGGAAGATCGCGCACTGGTGAAGGGTGTTATCGTAAACCGGTTTCGCGGCGACATCGACCTGTTCCGCGACGGGGTGAGGATGCTCGAGGAGATGGCAGGCGTGCCCGTGCTCGGAGTCATTCCGTATTTCAGGGGATTTTCCATCGATGCCGAAGATGCCGTGCCGCTCGCCTCCAGGGTCGATCCCCAGGCCGAGCCGGTTTCCGGCAGAACCGGCGTTGCCGCGATTTACTTTCCTCATATATCGAACTTCACCGATCTTTCGCCGCTGGAGCAGGATCCGGGCGTCGAACTGCATTACCTGCACTATCCCCGTTCGCTCGCGAACTACAGGATGCTGGTTCTGCCGGGTTCGAAAAACGTTCGGGGAGATCTCGAGTGGCTCCGCACGCTCGGCTGGGAGGAGCGCATCAGGGAGTTCAGGGCGCGGGGAGGCGTCGTCGTTGGCGTGTGCGGAGGCTACCAGATGCTCGGTCGTTCCATTGCAGATCCGCTGGGGGTAGAGGGGGAGCCTGGCTCGAGTCCGGGGCTCGGCCTGCTCAACGCCGATACGGTGCTCGAACAGGAGAAATGCCTCTGCAACGCTTCGGGCGTGCTTGAAGATGCGGGGGTGAAGAGCCACGGTTATGAAATCCATATGGGACGTACATTGCTTTCCGGCGCCTGCCGGCCATTCATGCGGGTGCTCACGCGCAATGGCGAGGCTGCCGGCGACGGAGACGGGGCTCGGAGCGAGGACGGAAAGGTGATCGGCACCTATTTTCACGGTATTTTCGATGAACCCCAGGTGAGGCAGTGGTTTCTTGCGCTTGCCGATCCCGAGTACCGCCCGTCAAGGCATGAGTGCAGCATGGAGGAGAGTTACGACCTTCTGGCCGCGCATTTTACGGAGCATCTCGATCTTGAAAAACTTTTCGGCCTGATCGACAAACCGCTTTCTGAAGGATGAACAGTCTTTATTATCATGAACATGGCGGAGATGCCGAACGGCGTTTCGGAACGAAATCCTCCGGGTTGCTCGATTTCAGCGTCAACATCAGCCCGCTTTTTCCGCTTCAGGATCCTTTGGCGATCGACAGGGACGATCTGCAGGCTTATCCTTCAATAGACGGAAAGGGAGTGTGCGGATTCTACGCCAGAAAGTTCGGGCTGGATGAAGCGTCTGTGATCGCCCTTAACGGGGCTGTAGAGGGAATCTACCTCCTGCCGAGGGCGTTGGGCATACGCCGGATGCTGCTGCTTGCGCCATCGTTTTACGAGTACGGGCGGGCCGCCCGTATTGCCGGCGCCGAAACCGGATTTGTCGAACTTGTCGCCGGGGAGGGGTTCGCTCTTCCTGCAATCGACGAATTGGCCGCCAGGCTGCAGTCATACGATGCGTTTTTTGTCGCCAATCCCAACAACCCGACCGGTACTCTGTTTCCTCCCGAAGTGACCATGGCGCTTGCAAGCCGGTTTCCCGACAAGTGGTTTTTCGTTGACGAAGCCTTTATACAGTTTCAGCCGGATTTTCCGGAAGTGTCGCTGATGCGCCGTATTCCGGCTTTCCGCAATATCGTTGTCGTGCATTCGCTGACGAAATTCTATGCGCTTCCGGGACTGCGACTCGGTGCGCTCATAGCTCATCCGGATACGACCAGAAGACTCTACGATTTCAAGGAGCCCTGGACGGTCAATGCAGTTGCCGAAAGGGTTGCGGGCGAACTGGCCGGGTGCTTCGCTTATGAAGCGGCTCTCCGTTCGATGATCGATTGCGAAAGAGGACGGCTCGCTGAGGCTCTGACGGAAATCGAAGGGGTGCGCATTGCCGGGGGAGCGGCGAACTTTTTTCTCGCCCAATGGCGCCGTTCGAGTTCGCTGGATGAATTGATTGCACATTTTCTGTCGCAGGGCATAAAGGTGCGGGACTGCAGGAATTTCAGGGGTCTCGAGGCCGACTATTTCCGTTTTGCCGTCCGCACGCCGCAGGAGAATGACCGTTTTCTCGATGCGCTTCGTGCCGTTCAGGTAGTGGAGAGGGTTTCCTGAACGGCATGGTGAAACCGGAGTACCTGCTTCTGGCCGCGTTTCTTTGCGACCTGCTTTTCGGCGATCCCCGCTGGATGCCGCATCCGGTCAAGGGAATCGGGTGGCTCGCGCATGGCGCCGAGAAGGCGCTGAGGGCTTCAGGCCTGCCGCTGAGGATCGCAGGGGTGCTCTGCGTGCTGGTCGTTGTGGGCGGTACGGCCGGTTCCGCGTGGCTCGTCATAACGGCTGCCAGCCTGCAGCACCCCTTTTTAGGCGCTGCTGCGGGTATGTATCTGCTCTACACCTCCATTGCCGTAAAAGATCTCGGCGATCATGCAGGCGCGGTTCGTACGGCCCTCGATTCGGGGGATATCGGACTTGCCCGTCAGAAGGTTTCCTGGATGGTCGGGCGGGATACGGACGGGCTCTCGGAGGATGATATCGCGCTTGCCGCCACGGAGAGCGTTGCGGAGAATACCGTTGACGGGGTGACGGCTCCTCTTTTTTACGCGCTGCTTTTCGGGCCGGTCGGCGCGATTGTATACAAGGCGGTCAATACGCTCGATTCATCGTTCGGATATCTGAACGACCGCTACCGGGAATTCGGCTGGGCGTCGGCAAAACTCGACGATGTTGCCAACTGGCTTCCTTCGAGAATTACCGTGCTCGCTATAGCATTGGCATCCGCAGTGAAGAGATTCGGGTTTTTTAATATCTTTAAGGCCGTCAGATGCGGAGCCCGGCTGCATGCAAGCCCGAATGCAGGGTATCCTGAATCGGCCTTTGCGGGCGCGCTCGGCGTAACCTTCGGCGGCGAGCGGAGCTATGGCGGCATTGTGCACGAGGCGCCGCTGCTTGGAGTTGTCCGCAAAGCCTGTTCGGCGGATTCGCTGCGCAGGAGTATCGAGCTGATGCGGTTGACGGCAGTTGTTTTTCTTGCGGCAGGCCTCATGTTGAGGGTGCTTGCAGAGCGATTATGGTAATCGAAAGGAACCAGCCTTCCTTTATGGGGGTTCATTAACGTCTAAAGAATGACAGATATGCAGCAACGAAGGATTCTTCTCTTCACCGGTAACGGAAAGGGTAAAAGCACGGCGGCATTCGGGATGCTGGCAAGGGCTCTTGGCCACGGCATGCGTGCCGCGGTAATCCAGTTCGTGAAGTCGGACGATGCGGTAGGGGAACAGCTTTTTTTCAGCGCTCTTGAAGGCGTGAACTGGACGCAGTTCGGAAAAGGGTTTCTGCCGAGAGATCGGAACAGTCCTGCAATGGAAGCGCACCGTGCGGCTGCCCGCGAAGGGCTTGAGGCCGCTTTGGCGGCGCTTGCTTCTCCGGAGTACGAAGTTGTGCTGCTCGATGAGGTCTGCTTTGCTCTCGGTAACGGGCTGATTCCCCTCGAGCCTCTGCTGGCCGCACTCCGGAGCGCGGAGGACGGCAAGATCGTGGTGATGACCGGCAGAAATGCTCCGGAAGCACTCATTGCCGCCGCCGACACGGTCACTGAGATGACCCTTGTCAAGCACGGCTACGAGCAGGGTATCGCGGCACAGAAGGGCGTGGAGAACTGAACGGCTCATGGAAACGACCCGAATTTGTGCCGATAACCGTTTTACCCGGAGATCTCCGGAGAGGGGGCGCCTGAAGCTCTTTCTGTTTCTGCTTGCGGTTCCGCTGCTCTGTGCGCTCTCCCTTCTGCTCGGCCCGTCGGGTATAGGCATTCCTGATATGTCGCAGCCTGCGGGTTCTTCCATTATGGCATTGCGGTTCGGCAGAATGCTGATGGGACTCGTTGTCGGAGCCGCGCTATCGGCATCGGGCATGGTTTTTCAGGCGCTTCTGCGCAATCCGCTTGCTGAACCCTATGTGCTCGGCGTCAGCGGAGGCGCGGGACTTGGAGCGACGGTGAGCATTCTTGCCGGTTCGTCGCTGGCTCTGCCCCTGAACCTCCCCGTTACGGCATTCGTTTCTGCGGTGATCACCCTGATGGTGGTGTATGGTATCGCCAGTCAGGGGGCTGGCGGTTCTCCTTCGGTGTACAGTCTGATCCTGAGCGGCGTGATTGTCAGTTCGATCTGTTCGAGCATGATTATGTTTCTCGTTTCCACGGCAAGCGTCGAGGGGCTCCATAACGTGATCTGGTGGATGCTCGGGAACCTGCAGCCGGTTTCGGGGCAGCAGCAGGTTTTTTCTTCGGCCCTCGTACTTCTGGGCATTACAGGCATATGGCTGCTCTCGACCCGCCTCAATGCGCTCACTCTCGGGAGGGAAATGGCCCACTATCAGGGAATCAATGCGGGAGCGGTGATTGTTGTCGGGCTTTTGTGGGCAACGCTTCTTGCCGCGACGGCGGTCTCCATGGCCGGCATGATCGGTTTTGTCGGGCTGATTGTGCCGCACGTCATGAGGGCGATGTTCGGGCCCGATCATCGCCGTCTCGTGCCGCTCGCCTCGCTTGGCGGCGGTACCTTTCTCGTGATCTGCGATGCGCTGGCGCGCACGGTGCTCGCACCGGTCGAAATACCGGTCGGCGTGGTTACTGCGGTTGCCGGCGGTCCTTTTTTTCTTGTCATTCTGCAGCGCAGGATGAAACAGGCGTGGAATTAATGAAGATTGTGGGCTGTTGACAGTGGGCGGTGGGTAGTGGGTAGTGGGTAGTGGGTAGTGGGTAGTGGGTAGTGGGTAGTGGGTAGTAGGTCGTGGGTAGTGGGCAGGAGGCCCTGAAGAGGGGAGATTCTGTCCGTGCGTGTCCCTGTCGGTCTGTGATAGTCCGGTTTTCCGATTTACATTGCACAGTTTTTTCTTTCAGGTCACTTTGGCCCTTTTTTTCTTATGATCGAGCATAGAGCATCACATAGTCCGGCGCTGTCGTTTGCAGATGTTTCCTCGGGTTACCGGGGGCGGGAGGTTCTGCACGGAGTGAGTTTCACCGTTGCCGAAGGTGAGTTCGTGTCTCTTATCGGTCCTAACGGATGCGGGAAGAGCACGCTCCTGAAAACCGCAGCCGCACTTATCAGGCCGGTTTCCGGTTCGGTTTCGCTTTTCGGACGACCGGCAGAGCGCCTCAAGGCAGCAGAACGGGCTTCGCTTGTAGGGGTTGTGCCGCAGAAGATCGAGTCTCCCATGGCATTCCGTGTAGGCGAACTGGTCATGAACGGCAGAATCAGCTCCATCGGGCTGTTCGGGAGACCCGGTGCCGCTGATGAAGATATTGTCGAGCGGGCGATGATCTATACCGATGTACTCTCCCTGCGTGACCGTTACTTTATGGAGTTGAGCGGCGGCGAACAGCAGCGGGTCGCCCTTGCCATGGTGCTTGCCCAGGAGCCGCGCATCATCATGCTCGACGAGTCGATAGCCCATCTTGATATCAACCACCGTCAGGAGGTGCTGCAGATTCTGTTGAACATCAACCGTGAGCAGCGCATTACGGTGATGCTGGTCAGCCACGACCTTACGCTTTCCGCGCAGCTTTCCGACCGCCTTCTGCTTCTTGATAACGGAACGCTTGCCGCTGACGGAACACCGCAGGAGGTGCTGCGTCCGGAACTGCTCAGCCGGATATACAATTGCGAGCTGCAGGTCAGGACAGATCCATGGAGCGGAGAGCTGCAGGTGAGCGGCGATCTTGTCACAGGCCGGCGCCGTAAAGCGCTCGATCGGCGGATTCATGTGGTGGCAGGCGGCGGAAGCGGCATAGAGCTTTACAGGAGGCTGCTGATCGAGGGGTATGAAGTGACTACCGGGGTGCTCAACAAGCTCGATTCCGATGCTGAAGCCGCAAGGGCGCTCCATCTCGACGCCGTGCTCGAACAGCCGTTTTCAGCGATAGGAAGCGCCTGTTACCGGGAGGCATCGGTCATGGCTGGAGCTGCCGATATGGTAGTGGTTACGGACGTTCCGTTCGGTTCGGGCAATCTGGTCAATCTCTTCCTTGCTTCGGAAGCCCTCTCGGCCGGAAAACCGGTTTTTCTTGCAGAAGGCATCGGATCGCGCGATTACACCGAGGGAAACGCCGCTGGAAGGAAGACCGACGAGCTCCTTGCAGATGGAGCGGTAACATGGAGTTCCATCCATGAGCTGCTCGTTCACCTCCAGAAATCATTTCAATCCCGATAGTACGGTTATGAAAAAACGCTTTCCCTTTCGTTTTGGGACGACCTCCTATATCATTCCCGCCGACATTGTTCCCAATGTCGAGTATCTGAAGGACAAGGTTGACGATATCGAACTGGTGCTGTTCGAGTCCGACGAGTTCAGCAATCTTCCGTCTCGAGAGGATATGCAGCGCCTTGCCGCTCTTGCCGGAGAGCATGATCTGACTTATTCGGTGCATATGCCGCTTGACGTCTATCTCGGCCATCCCGACAGAATCGAGCGTGAGCGTTCGGTGGGTAAATGCCGGAGAATCGCCGAATTGACAGAAATTCTGCCTAAATCGGCATATGTGCTGCATTTCGAGGCTGGGGAGCGCGTCGATATAAACGAATTTTCCGGCGAAGAGATGCTGCGTTTCACTGAAGGAGTGCATGACTCGTCAGCGATGCTTCTCGAGCAGTTGTCTGTGCCGGCTTCATCGATATGCGTCGAAAATCTCAACTATCCGTACGATCTGATCTGGCCTGTTGTGGAGGAACATGGATTTTCCGTTACGCTCGATGTGGGACACCTCGAATTTTACGGGTTTCCGACTGCCAGGTACCTCGAACGGTATCTTTCCCGCGCGAAAGTGCTGCATATGCACGGCACGCGAGAGGGGAAGGACCATAATTCGCTTTCGTACATGAACCCCGCAGCTCTCGATATGGTTATGCAGGCTCTTGAATTGGATTCCGGGAACGAGAGGGTGTTTACGCTGGAGATTTTTTCGGAAGAGGATTTCAATACATCCTGCATGACCATGAATCGATTTCTCGCCTGAATGGTTCTGAGCACAGCATGTGTTGTTCGGGCAAGGGTCATTGCGGAAGAGGAGCCGTTATTCCGGAAACGGTAAGGTCCACATTGAAAAGATAGTCGTTTTTAATCGTGAGAGATTTTGATGAGACATTGTTGATGGGTATGCCGTTTATCGAAACGATAGAAATGTCGTATCTGCCGTTTTTCAGCTCATCCGCCCGGTAAAGACCGAACTCATTCGACATGATGCGTTTGTTCTCTGCGTTGTCCTTGCCTGATATTTCGATCATCGCGTTGGCAACGGCGTGTCCGGAACCGTCCGTTATTTTGCCGGAGATGCCGTAATGAGCGATTACCGGGATTGAAATATAAGATACCGCTCCGCTTTTTACCTCGACGTTGCGGGCTGCCTGATCGACTGACAGTTCCACCGGCAGGTTTTCCGGGTCTACCGAGACCGTATAGACGCCCGGCAGAAGATTGCCGACGAAGAACGAGCCGCCGATCTGTTGTTGCTGCATGGTTTTTCCATTAAGAAGAATGCTGACGTTGTTGATATCCGATTTAGAGAGATCGGTGTCGTCTTCGATAGCCAGCGATCCCGAAATGCCGCCCCTTGTTGTGCTTACTGCCGTCCGGTTGATCGACCGGAACCGTTTTCCGGACCATCCAAGGTCCCAGGTGAGTGCGCAGGCGATATAACGGGCCGGTTCCGAAACGGTGTCGATAAACGAGAGTTCGTCGATACTTAGCGCCTGGGCGTTGTTCATATTGTAGCTGTAACGAAGTGCGATTCGAAGTCCTGCGTTGATATATTTGCTCAGCGAACCGGAATATCCGAACTCTCCGTCGGAATATGAAAAACCTGCTTCAACCATGTCGGAACTGATATTTCCCGGAATCCAGTTGAAATAACAGGTGGCGACGTTATCGCGCGTTTTTCGTGCGTACGTATTGATCGCACTGATGTTGAATCTGTCGCTTAAGCGGTGCGCGTAGTCGGCAGTGACGACGTCGTTTTCATAAATGAGTCTCAGGTTGCTTGAGGAGGAAAACCTGAAAATCGATTCGTAGCGATATGTTTCATCCTGATTGGGCGTTGCAGAAATCTGAACGCCGGGAAAGAGACTCCACGATATGCCGGGAAGAAGGTACTCTTTTTCCAAAGAGCCGTTTACCCTGTCGGAAAGACCATAAAGAGAGATGCTCATTGTCCTGAACGGACGAATGGAGAGCGATAGCGCATGGTGTTCATTGCTGGAAGCACCATCATTTCCGAAGTATCGTTCATGCAGGTTGCTCCAGAGAGAGGTTTGCCAGTGCTTGCCGTTTCCTTCAAGGCGGAACTCTCCTCCATATCTGTTATTGGATTGTGCGCCATAGAGAGCTGCGGCCCAGTTGCCTCCGATCGAGAGTATCGTGCCGCCATAGAAATCGGTTGTGCCTGAAACGATATTGTTCGTGACTCCCGCTTCAACGCTGAGTCGTTTGCTTATGCCGTACTGGACATGACCGAAGTAGGCACTCTTCTCTTTCAGCTGATTCTCGCTGTCGAGTACATTGCCGCTTTTTCCGGATCCGCCGCGGATAATGATTTCGCCTTTCGGCAGCGCTCTGCCGGAGAGTTTCTGGGTGAAATCGAGAACGCTGAGAGGAGGTTCTGCCAGAGAGCTCTCATAAAGGTACACTTCGGTTTTTCTCAGATCGCTCGTTATTCTCACATTTCTGAATATGAATTTTCCTTCGAGGCTGATCCGTTGTCGCGCAGCGACACCATTGTCGAGTCGCAGTTCGGCAATCCCTGCGGGAGGGCCGTCACCCTCGATAGTGCGCAACTGGGTGCGGTCGAGGGCGAGGAAGGTTTCGGAATCGCTGTACCGGTCGAAATCGAGATAGCGGACGATATTCCTGTTGGTCCAGCCGAACTGGGCCCCCGTGAAACTCTGGTTTCCGATGATGGAATAGAGATCGGTTGTTCCGGTTCCAGCCCTGAAGGCAAGATGTCTGTTGTAACTGGTCCAGTGGTATTGCGAGGGCTCCATGGTCTTTTCCGGGTCGCCTTCCATCGTTATGTCCCAGGTTCCTCCCAGAATACGTCCCCCGCTTTCCACGATCAGGTTTTTGTTCGGTTCAACCGTGAAATCATACAACAGTTCGCTTTCAAGACGGATAAATGAAAGAGAGGAGTTCGGAGCGGTAACGTCCGCTTTTTTTATCTCGGCAGTCGGGGATTTCTGCGGGGCGCCAGGTCGCCAGGGAATGGTCAGCATTATCGCATAGAGCGACTGGTTGAATGCAGGAAAGACCCTGAATGAGTTTTTCAGAGAGCTGAACGAGATACAGGTGACGGTACCGAACTGTTCAAGCTCATTGCTGTCGAAGGTCAGACTACCGATGGAGGTTGCGTAACGTATCTTTCCCTCGCCGGTCTTTTCCTGTTTGAGCCCGGATTCTGCAAGGAAGAAATCCCAGGGTATCCAGTATTCTCCTTTCCGGAGGAGGGCGGTTATCGTACCCCTGTCGTTGCCGTTCACGTAGATGCCGCTGATGAGTGATTCTGTGCTGTTTTCCGAAACGATAACCGTTCCTGCCGGGGGTTGTTTCGGAATCGATTGCTCAGGACTGAATCCCTGCTCGGCTGCCGAAGTCGAACGGGATGGGAAGCAGGCAAGAGAGAACAGCCAGAAAAAGGCTGCAAGCCTGTATCTGATGAGATGACATGATGCCATGGGGGGACATGACCTGTTTATAGAGATCAGGGCAGGATTTTTTCAATCCTTTTGTCGTTTACCTCACCGGATACCGCAATCGTATATGAACCGGGTTTCCCTGGAAGGGAGAGCGGCGTTTCTATGATTCTGCTTTCTCCTGCAAGTACCGGCAGGTTGTTGAGGGAGCCGGAGGCTACCGGCTGGATCTTGCCGTCTGTTTTGCCGAAACCGGGGAACGTTCCTTTTTCCCAGACCGAATACTCCCCTTTCAGACGGGAGTGAACGTTTCCGTTGTTACTGATCTGCGCTTTGATCGATCCTGACGCGGCATCGAAACCGATGCTCTGGAGCGTTGCCGATCGTCTGACGGGATCTGTATATCCGTAAATGCCGACGCCGATGCGGAATGTCACCTGTACGGCGGGATTATCGGTCTTTTGTTCGGGTTTTTCGGTAAAGTAGACGATGGCCCTGTGTTCGCCGGGTTCGGGTTTTGCGCTGGGCCTTATTGAAAATCGCACGACCTGTTCCTGGCCAGGGTTGATGGTAAACGACAGCGGGTTGATGATCATCCAGCTGTCAAGCGATTGAGGGGTTCCCGGTATGATCTGCAGGTTGTTCTGCTTGTCGAGCGTCCAGTTATAGACATCGGTGGTGATAGTGACCGGTTTCTGCTTCAGGTTTTTTAAACGTATCGACTGGTTGACGGGATTCGATCCGACAGAGAGTTCGAACATTGACGGAAAGATGGCGATCTGACCGGGAGGATCAGCTGCCGATAAAGGTGTCGATGCAAGCATGCCGAAAAGCAATGCGAGGGTAACGAGGATGTTTTTCATTAGAATGACGCTATAGAAATGAGGGTGTTAATAGTGCCTTCAAAGGTACCCGATCTTGAAATATCGGCAATATCGAGTATCAGTTCGATGTTTCCGGAGCAGATCCACTGATTGTTCTTTTCTTTCCACGACAGAGCTATCGGCTCGATCTTTACGTTTATGATGTCCGATGGGTCGGATGTGTTTGAAAGCACGCCTCTCTGGCCGTTGGCGCCTGTCACGGAGTACTCTGCTTTAATATAGGGTTTATCTTCATTTTTATTCTTCAGGATTTTCCATTCCCACAACTCTTCTATACGACGCCTGATTGTCGTTGCGGTATAGCTGTCGCCGAGTGGAATTTCGTAGTCGTTGAGCGGTGATCCATCGGAACCAAGCCGCAGATCGATTGCCCCTTCGTCGATGGCAAGAGAACCGTCAACAGAGTTTTCCAGCTCCCTTGGGGATATCTTTTGCAGCGTTATATCTTTTTTCTGGAAAAAAACAGGAGGATCGCCCAGTGCAGTCATGTTGGCCGGCAGCAAAGAGATAAGCAGGAGCGGGGCTACGGAAAGCCACCGATACAGAAAAGCAGGACTCCGTTGCCGGAGTCCTGTCTTTATGTCTGTGTTCGATTTCATTCCATCAGATTGTCGATGCGGTTATCGTGTACATACCGCCGGAGTGCATTCCGGATTTGGTTGTCCCGTTGAAATTGAGTGTCATCGAGACTCCGCCTTTGGTAGCATTGTTTTTTGAAATACCCTTAAGAGGCACCGTTATGGATGTATCTCCGCCAGTGCCTGGAGTGGTCACTTTAAGGTCTTCCATCACAACCAGGGATCCTGAGTTTTCCATCGTATCATCCGTATTGGTGATTGTGATATCGGCAGTTCCCGAGTTTGAGAAGCCTCTGACAGCCCAAAGGTTTTTCATTTTTACATTAACCTTGTTTCCGTCGTTTACTTCGGTTGCGTCTTCCGTCAGCTGAATGTCGCCGTCATATGAGCCGGTACTCCAGGCAACGTTATCCCAGGCCTTTGCGCCTTCATCGACGGACTGCGTCGGAGCTGCGAAATTGAGGGTCAGGTCGGAATAATAGTGCAAGATAATGAAATCCGGAATATTCACGTTAACATTGGTATCGCCGCTTGTGCTTGCGCCTGGGGCTGCCACTGATGCCTGAGCTGACTGTGATCCGCCGAACAGCATTGCTGCTGCGATCATCATCCCGGTTAATGCTTTTTTCGTAGTCATGATTGTTCTCCTGTTGGGGTTCGTAAGTACTCTTTTTTGATAAGAATTGTTTGTTGTTTGAACTTCATGACTATAACATGCAATTGTCGTGCCAATGGCTTTTTTTGTCCTGTTTTATTTGATTAGTGTATTTTTGGCGAAAAATCTCTGTTTGTCGAGTTATCGGTGTACTGTCTGCCGTATCTGTTCTGTATCATTATATAACAGAGTGTCAGGACAGTTGTTCTTTCTGGGACGGGGATAATGGGTAATGGGGAATGGGTAATGGGGAATGGGGAATGGGGAATGGGGAATGGGGAATGGGGAATGGGGGCGGTGGGTTGAAGATTGTGGGCGGTGGGCGGTGGGCTGGAAGATGGTAGCCGGTAGTCGGTAGCTGGAGAGGTGGGTGGTAGGTAGCCGGTAGTCGGTAGCTGGAGAGGTGGGTGGCAGGTATTCAGTAGCCGGTAGCCGGGGAAGAGGAGTATCGTTCGCTTTGCGAACGGGAGTATGCTCGCTGTCGCATTGCGGAGTATCGGATGCGAAGCATCCGGGAGTATCGTTTCGCGGGGGAAGAGGGTGAAGATTGTGGGGAATTCTTTTTAGAGTTACGATTTTTTGCTTTTTTCGGGGCAAGAAAAGTGTTGCCGAGCGGGTTAGATGGTTGATGCGGTGATGAGACTGGCGGTGGGAGGCATGTTTTTTATTGATAGTGCGAGGCTGACGGATGCGGCATTGCTTTTTGCCTTATATTCGAGTGCCGACGTTGTTGTTGCCATGGTGACAGTATTGCCGGTCGCGGGGTTCGTGCAGGTTGCAGAGAGCTTTACGCAGGCATTTCCGCCTGGTGAAAATCCGTTGACCTGCCAGCGGAACCCAACGGGGTCTTCGTTGTCGCCGGTCGGGGAGCTTCCGCTTTCGCATGCGCTCATTACAGGCGTTGCCGATCGGGAGGTTTCATCCGATAGAGCCTGATCGGAGTAGTTGAGGATGATAACCTCCGGAATGAAAACGGATACGGCAACAGTGCCCTCAGCATTGCTGGCTGCCTCCAGCTGCAAGGGGAGAGAGAGTTGACTGCAGCTGTAAAGAGTGCATGCTGTCAGGACTCGGATCAGCCTGCATGTATATGGGCGTTCTTTTTTCACTTCCGCTGTATCCTGGCTGAAGTTGACGGGAGCAGTCCGGGATGATCAGATATATTGTGGATTTCTACCTTTAAATATACGATTTATTCATCGTATTTGTCTTTTGATACCGCTATCTTCCTTTCGATTGTGCCTATTGGCGCATTTTTGTTATGTTCGCTTTTTCATTTTTCCGAACTTGATCATATGGCTAAGGTAATCTACGTCACCGGCGGTGCGCGGAGCGGTAAAAGCTCCTATGCTCTCCAGCTTGCGGGCTGCTATGCAGGGAGGGTATTTCTTGCGACGGCGGAGCCGTTCGACGGGGAGATGCGCAACCGTATCGACAGGCACAGGGAAGAGCGGGGGAATGCGTTTTATACCATCGAAGAGCCGCTCTATGTGGAACGTGCGCTGACTTCGCTGCCTTCGGGTACGGAAGTGGTTCTTCTCGACTGCCTGACTGTCTGGGCCGGCAATCTCATGCACCATGCAGAAACTGACGATGCTATAGCATCGAGAGTGGATGCCCTTCTGGAAGCGCTGCGTCATCCGCCCTGCGATATGATTCTCGTATCTAACGAAGTCGGAATGGGGATCGTCCCGGAGAATGTCATGGCGCGTCGGTTTCGTGATATTGCCGGTACGATAAATCAGAGGGTTGCCGCGGCGGCAACCGAAGCCTGGTTGCTGTGCAGCGGCATTCCGGTGAGGTTGAAATGACGGAAGAGAGTGGGCGGTAAGCTGTTGGCTGTGGGCAGCGGGAGAGCTTATTCATACGTCATTGCTCATCGTTGTTTTCGATATTCAATTTCAGGTTCATTTGGTTTGCAGGGTCTTTTTTTTTCGGATCCTGTGCGGGAGAGAAATTTCCGGAATTTTATATGCTAACAAAGAACATTCATCAATGACATTGCTTGAGCAGTTTGAAAGTCTTCTGGCCGGGATCAGGCCGGTTGACCGGTCACTGGCATCGGTAATTCAGGCTCATCTTGACGATCTCACCAAGCCGCAGGGCAGCCTTGGTCGTCTTGAGGAGATCGCTATGAGTTATGCCCTTGCGACCGGCTCTCCGGTTCCGGTACTCGATAAAAAGAAAATATGCTGTTTTGCCGCCGATCATGGAGTGGCTGCAGAAGGAGTATCGGCTTTTCCGGCTGAAGTGACCCCGCAGATGGTTTACAACATGGTGCAGGGTGGAGCTGCCATCAATGTGCTTTCCAAACATGCCGGAGCCGATCTCGATGTTGTAGATGTCGGGGTAAATCATGATTTTCCGGATATGCCGGGACTTGTCCGGAAAAAAGTAGGCTATGGGAGTTCCAATATAGCGGTTGGGTCGGCGATGACCGAAACGGAAACGCTTCTGGCTATTCTTTGCGGAGCCGGGCTTGCCGCTGATGCGCATAAGTCCGGATACCATCTGCTTGGAACCGGTGAGATGGGTATTGCCAATACGACTCCGGCAACGGCTCTCTTTTCGGTATTGCTCGGCGTTTCTCCCGAAACCATTACCGGAAAGGGAACCGGTATTGACGATGTACGCCTGGAGCACAAAAAAACGATTATCCGGAAAGCGATCGAGGTCAATGCATCGCGATGCTCAACGCCCTTCGGGACGCTTGCCGCATTAGGAGGATATGAAATTGCCGCTATCTCGGGTTTTGTGCTTGGAGCCGCTTCATGCAGGATTCCGGTTGTTGTCGATGGATTTATCTCCTCGTCGGGTGCGGTTGCCGCATTGAAAATGTGTCCGGCAGTGATCGATTATCTTTTTTTCAGCCACCTTTCGAATGAACAGGGACATAGAGCCGTTATGCGGGAGCTTGGCGCACGGCCTATACTCGATCTCGATCTCCGTCTGGGCGAAGGAACCGGAGCCGCGCTTGCCATGCAGGTTATCGACGGTGCCGTGAAACTGTATAATGAAATGGCGACGTTCAGCTCGGCAAAGATAAGCGAACAAGAGACATCCAATTGAAACGTCAGGAAATGAGTGAGCATAAGCTTAACAGTATCGATCCCGATCAAACGGCAAAATCGTTTATCGACATCGATGGTCTGCAGGTACATTGTCGGACTCAGGGCATCGGTAAACCCGTGCTGTTCTTTCTGCATGGAAGTTTTCTCTCCATCAGGAGCTGGCGATTTGTTTTTGAGCGGTTAAGCGAACGGTATACCGTGATTGCCATCGACCGTCCGGCTTTTGGCAGTACGGATCGTCCGGTTCCGGTTGTAGGAAAATGCAATCCTTACTCTCCCGAAGGTCAGGCTGATCTTGTTGTTGCCATTCTTGAAAAACTCGGTCACCGCCAGACCGTACTTGTCGGCAACTCGACAGGCGGTACTATCGCCTTGCTGACGGCATTAAGGTATCCCGACAAGATAAGCGGGCTTGTTCTGGCCGATCCAATGGTTTACAGCGGCTATGCAACCAGCGAATTTCCTGCATGGCTCTATCCGGTTTTCAAGGCGGCGGCATCTGCAGGAGGAGAGCTCGCAAAGCTGATGATCGGCCTGGCTTTCAACAAACTTCACCGCACCTTCTGGTACGATCGCTCGATGCCTGAAAAAGAGCTGCTTCTCGCGTACCGCCGGGATATGATGCAGGGGCGCTGGGGCCGGGCATTCTGGGAGCTGCTGCTTTCAAGTCATAATCTCGATCTGGAAGCGCAGCTCGGACGAATCAATGTTCCTGCGCTCGTCATAACCGGCGATCACGACCGGATGGTCAAGCCCGAAGAGACCGTCAGGCTTTCTCGCGATCTTTCCAATGCACTGCTGAAGATCATTCCGGATTGCGGCCATCTGCCCCAGGAGGAAAAGTCCGATATTTTTATCGCGGCGGTCAGTGAGTTTCTTGATAAAAATATCGGAGCATGATCATGCAGGCAATCAGGGGACTGGTGACGGCATTTCGAACGCTTACCATTCTGCCGCTTCCCGGAAGGGATACAGATCGTTTTTGTACGGCTCTATACTGGTTTCCTGCGGCAGGTTTGTTTCTCGGTTCGGTTCAGACTTATTGTGCGTTTGCCGTTGCAATGTCCGGATGGTATGAATTTTCAGGACTTGCCATGATTGTTTCGGGCGTTCTGCTTACTCGAGGCCTTCATGCCGACGGTCTTGCCGATCTGGCCGATGGTTTCTGGGGCGGAAAAACAAAAGAAGCCGCATTACGGATCATGAAAGATCCAAGTGTGGGTTCGTTCGGCGCACTTGCGCTGATACTCATTACGCTGCTGAAATGGGTTGCCGTTATTAAACTTGTGGAGCTTCAGTACTATACTCCCCTGGTATCGGGAGTTCTGCTTGCGCGATGGAGTCAGGTTCTGCTTGCATCGACAATGCCTTATGCTCGAAGCGAAGGGGGAACGGCGCAGACGTTCGTTACCGGAGCAGGCGTCCCGCATCTTCTTGTAACCACCATAGCATCGATTTCGATGCTATGGGTGATCCTGTACGCTAACCCGGAACTTGTTGTCGTTGCGCTTTCTGCTGCGTTCGCCTCTGCAGTTTGTATCGGTTACCTGTCCTATCGAAAAATCGGCGGCGTAACAGGAGACGTTCTTGGCGCAGCCAGCGAGCTCTGTGAGGCTTCGGTATGGATCAGTTGTGTATTGTTCAGTTTATAAACTACATTACGGTAACTTATCCGCAGGAGTATGCCGGTTCACCGGGTTTTTCGACAAGGGTTTTTATTTCAAATCGATATTTATCCAGTTCAAATGAAAATCCGGGATTTTCATGAAAAACGACACTGTTTTTTCCGAACCGGACCTTCATGGGTACGCTTACCTTTCGTTCGTCTCCGCAGACATTATTTTTAATGCCCGGCCTGAAAATCTCTCCGCTGTCATTCGGCAAAGATACCTGTACGGCATGATCTACGGTAGAGAGCGCTTCAATACTGCCGTCAAGGGCCAACTGCACTGAATTGATGTCGCCATGGATGCCGTTTGGTTCATTGTCGTACGCGAGAACCCGGCCTATCGGAGTGTGCAGTTCGATTTTTTTCAATGGTTCAAATGAACGGATCTGCCCGGATTCATAAAATGAGATTCCTTTTCTGACAGAGATTATGCCGACAGGAGTCGAAACTGAAACTGCCTGGCCCGGCCATAGCGTGATGCTTTTGAGGGCTCCGCTTTCATAAAACTGAATACTGATAATTTTGGCGGTGAGTCTGCCTGCCGGCGAGTCAAATTCAGATGATTCTGCAAGAGCGAACTCATTCTGCCATGTCCAGAAGCCGCTCAGTTTTCCATCGAGAGGAAAAACCCGTTTTATGTTACCGTTTTTGTGGAAGGTAACCAGTTCTGCCGGAAACGGTCCGATCGGGGTTGTAATGAGTGTTTGAGTCTGCAGTGCAACGGATTTCAATGATCCATCCTTGAAAAAATATAACGGTTTTACCGTTCTTCTGCCCATGTCTTCGGCTTCGTACTGCGGAACGATCTCTCCATATGGAGTTTTCAGAATATTGGGAACGGAAACAAGGCATCCGTCCATTTTGCCGTTTGAAAACAGGCTGCGGAATTCCACACCGCTCAACGTTCCATACCGGGTTACAACACTGTTCATGGACGATAGATCAAAATTGATTAAAATAAAACATCATTACTTAGTAATGATTGCAATTATCGTGCCGTGTTGTTTTTATATCTGTTAAGATATTATTATATAATAAAATAGACTGATTTTCCTTTGTTGATTTCCTGTGATAAAAGATACGTTTATGTAGGAATCTGTGCCTTTTCTACTGTTTTGTCTGCATCCTGATTCAGTAGTCAGTAGTCAGTATTCAGTAGCCGGGAGATGGGGGGGATTGTGGGCCGTGAGCTGTGGGCGGGAAGATTGTGGGCTGTGGGCAGTTGGCGGTGGGCGGGAAGATTGTGGGCCGTGAGCTGTGGGCGGTGGGCGGGAAGATTGTGGGCTGTGGGCAGTTGGCGGTGAGCGGGATGTCAGTAGTCGGTAGTCAGTAGCCGGTAGCCGGGAGATGGGGAGAATCGTTCGTGGGCGAACGGGAGTATGCTCGCTGTCGCTTTGCGGAGTATAGCTTGCTTCGCTTCGCTGGAGTATCGCTTTGCGGGAGGGGGCCGGAAGTCGGTAGTAGCAAGTAGCCGGTGGCCGTGAGAAGATGCTGGCTGAAGATTGTGGGCCGTGAGAGGTGGGCGGGAAGATTGTGGGCTGTGGGCAGTTGGCGGTGAGCGGGAAGATTGTGGGCTGTGGGCAGTTGGCGGTGAGCGGGAAGATTGTGGGCTGTGGGCAGTTGGCGGTGGGCGGGAAGATTGTGGGCTGTGGGCAGTTGGCGGTGGGCGGGATGTCAGTAGTCAGTAGTCAGTAGCCGGTAGCCGGGAGATGGGGAGTATCGTTCGTGGGCGAACGGGAGTATGCTCGCTGTCGCATCGCGGAGTATAGCTTGCTTCGCTTCGCTGGAGTATCGCTTTGCGGTAGAAGACGGGAGGGGGTGAGGGCTGAGTGCTGAGTACTGAGTGGAGATCGGAAGAACGTGCTGTGTGTTACGGGTCAGGCTGAAGAGGCAGGATGGCTTGTCAGCTGATCAGCAGGAAAAGATTTTGGCTGTTTTGTTGTCTCGCCATGCAGCTATCCAGCCCGGAGTTGAAAAAAGAAAATAATCCGATGCTGCGCGGCGCGCGATACTCCTTTTTCTGCCCACGAATTTTCACTGATTTACACGAATTCGCGCCTGTTTGTTAATGGGAAGGAATTTCAGGATTGTCGCGGGCAATATAGCCGCATATCTGTATTGGAAATGTTTCCCCGGGAACAAGTCTTGTCTGACAGAGGCAGAGAGCTTGAGCACGTAATGAGGTTTCCTGCTTGAAGGATGACAGGCTGTCTGCGATAGAGGGTTGCAGGTTGTGACCAGAGTTGATACAGCAGGATAGAGCAGACAGATTATCCCGGCGTTACTTTTCCTTCTGTAACGCTTTTTCTGTAATGATCTGTTCGACGTTTGAAGATATGGAAAGGCTTCGCATCAGATCGAGAAGGTTCTGATCGATATTCAGATTGAGTTCCACTGGACGTCCAGCCTGAAAATCGGGGTTGTTTCCTTTGAGCTGAACCCTGATCGTCGATTTTCCGTCTGCTGCCATAGAGAGTGAAGAGGTCAGCTGAACATACAGAAAATTCGACAGGGCTTCATAGGTAGTTCGGAGTCCCTGATTAGCGGCAGCACGTTCTTCGGGGGTAGTGGCATAAATGATCTGGCCCGATGATTCTGCATTCATTGCTCCGTCTTTGATTTCAATCGTTTGACCCGACATTTTTACCGGGATGGAACCTTTCACCGTACCGGTCGCATAGATTTTTTTCGTGCCCTGCAGGTCAAGCAGTTTCTGCAGCGGAATGTCGTTCATCAGCAGAATGGTTTCGGTTTCTTTTTTTGCCATATCGTAATCAACATTATCGATCCTGATAGTTCCGTCAAAAAATCCTGCACTGAAATCTGAAAGCGTTACCCTGTCAGGATTGTTTTTATGCTGCCACATCGCCAGTTTTCCTTTCGGCGACGTAAGCAGGAACTCTCCGCCCCCTGTTTTTCGTTTCAGCTCTTTCAGCATGAAATCCACCACGGTTTTTCCGTCGTATTGACGGGTAATCAGAATATCCGGACTTTTGAAACTGTAGTCAGCGTCCTGATCCGGTGCTCCGAAAATGCGCTCGGTTGTGCTTCTTTTCGGCATTGGAGGCGCAACGGTGGTAATGGTTCCCCCTCCGTTTGAACGGAGCCTGGCCTTGTTGATCATAAATCGGTTTTTTCCAAGAACCAGGGGGAGCGTTCCGCTTACCGCGCCGCTGAGCGACCCTTTAAAGTCGCCATGCAGTCTAACCCGGTCGAGCGCATCGATATTGTTCAGTTGAATGGTCAGCGGGATCTCTTTATTACTGCTGCCGAAGACAACAGGGGTTGCCAGAAGGGTGCCTCCAAGCGCTTCTGCCGAGAGCTTTCCGAGGGCGTAGTGCTTCGTTTTGCCGCCGACGGCATCGAGTTTCAGGGATGTTTTTATGTTGCGGAGCAATGCGCGGCTTCCGGTATTCGAGGAGAGATCGAAAGAGAGCCACTGGCGGTTCTCTTTTTCGTAAAAGATAATTCTTGTGCCCTTTGATCCGGAAATCGTACCGCTGTTAACCGTCAGGATGTTTTTGCGGTATTCGAGAGGCAGCGTGCCGTTGAAGGTTCCGGCGGCAAGCGGTTTGTTCTGGTTGCCGTTGCCCTTCAGTCCCGGAAGGTCGCGAAGCGCAATGTTGCTGAACGTAACGGTTGAGGCCAGATCGATCTCTCCGAAAGTGAGGCCTTTTTTCCCGAAAGCAAGGGGAACGCTTCCTGTAAGAGCCCCTTTGAACGAGCCCTTGACTTCGCCGTGATAGTTCAGGCGGTCGAGGACATGGATATCGTCCAAAGTCAGGGTCAGCATGACTTCGTTTTTCACAGGATCGAAAAGAAAGGGCGAAGCCTGCAGTTTTCCCTCAAAGAGGTCGACCGAGAGATCACGAACGGCCAGGCCGGCGAGGTTTTGATTCCGGCTGTTGAGCGTGATCGTTGCATTGAGGTTTTTCAGCAGTTCGGCTGAAGCCGGTTTTGCGCCGATATCGAGGGAAAACCCGCGAGTGTTTTCGTTTGCCGGATAGAGAACGGCGGATCCGGCTTCGCCGATGACAACAGCGTTACGGACGAGAACGGTGGAATCCCTGAACTCGATGGGAATGGAACCCCTCACTTTTCCTATGCCTCTGAGCAGTTGTTTTTCGGACGGTTTGAACCAGGGAAGTTCGTTCAGTGGAATTTCAGCGAGTTTGAGCGTAAAGCTGGTCTCCTGCTTCCTGATATCGTACTCGATCCGTTCTGCCGATCCGTTCCATTCAAAAAGATTGATGGAGCAGTTGCTGAGAATAAGGGCGCACGGTTTTAGCGGATCCCGCTTCGAACCGAACAGCGCCCTGAAATTGCCTGCCGGAGAAGGGTTTCCGTCACTGTAGAGTTTTGATACGAACAGGGTATCCGGCGGTTGATGCCATTTGCCATCACGGGAGAGAGATACACGGTAATCGATGCCCGCAAGTCGGAGTTTTTCCCTGATGACTGACGCTTTACTGATCGAATAGGATACACGTTCGGGCTGGATGACCATTGGGGCTTTCTGACGGCGCACTATGGTTAGTTTCATATCGATGCGGGGATGCTCGTCCTCAAACACGAAACTCTCGGGATCGGGCAGAATACGGAGAGAATCGGCATCCAGAGCGATATCGGTCTGAAGGCTACCGGAGAAGAGAAGGCGGTCAAGATCGCCGATATTCCAGGAAATACGTCCGTTGACGACGGATATTCTGTAGGTTGCAGGTTTGCTGCTGCACTGGTCAGGCGGGGAGGTGAATGATGCCGTCAGTTTCCTGAAGCCGACCCCGCCTAACCCGGGTATGCCGATACCCGACAACTGAACGTGAACGGGTTTCCCTTTCAGTGCGCGGTCAACGAGCAGCTGGGCATACCACGGAAATGCCAGCCATGCCGCTGCAGGCACAAGCATAGCTGCAAACAGCAGCGCTACGACGATTCGTTTCGTCCATTTCACGTTCAGGCCTGGTTGACTTTTCAGCCTATCCTGCTTTTTTCTTCCATTGACCCTTTACCTGTACCCATGTTCCGGCAGGAAGGCGGGTATAAATTTTCTCGAACATCATGGTACCGACAACATCGAGCGAGAGGTTGTTCTGGGCGGCAATTTTAGCATATTCGGCGCGACGCTGATTGTTGATGGCAGCAATGAGACCCTGGGCGTCGTTGCCGGCTCCTGGCGGAACGGCAAGCAGCCCGTTGTCCACCTCCCCGGCAAGCCCCTGGGAGCGTGCGGTTTCAAGATCGATCGCAAATGCCGGCGCGGCAAAACCGGCAAACAGCATCAATGCGAGCAGGGCTTTCAAAGCCGTTGATTTTATCATGGTTCCAGTCATGTTTTTTCCCTCCTGTTTAGAATAACCCTTTTTTCGTATCGAGCAGCGAGTCGAGTTCACGGTCGACCTTTACCCTGATTTCGTGATCGATTTTGATGTTCATGTTGATGACGATAGGCTTGTCCGGTGCTTCGACCTTCACCGTCGGGCTGCAGCCTGCGGCGGCTAATGCGGCAACGGTGAAAACCGGGAGCAGCGTGGCCCTGAGTGCGGTTCGTTTGTTCATTGATGGTTCTTGTTTAAGGATGAGCCTTGCTTAGAAATATTTCATGGTTACTGTCACTTCAGTCTGTTTCTGATCGAGGGAAAACAGGGCTTCGCTGAAGCTCGGTGGTCCGGTTTTGATTTTCGGATTGTTGGATACCCCGAATCCTTCCCTGGGGATTCCGATAAAGGTTTTATCCATTTTGCCGTTGCTGTTTTCATCGTGCAGAACGCTTACGGCATAGGTTCCGTAAGGGATGTTTTCGAATCTCACCTCATGTTCCGTGCCGCTAATTTTTTTTACACGTCTGGCAAGCGCGCGGTCGGGTTTGTCGGGAAAGCCCTGTTTTGAGGAGTAAAGCAATACGCCAAGCATACCTTCCGGTTTTTTCAGTTCCCTGATGTTTACCGTAATACATCCCGACTGAGCGGTCGGGAATGCCGCAGGCGTCGTTTCGGCATAAGCCGCAGGTAAAATCGTCAGACAGAAGAGAGAGGAAATGCCGGCAAGGAGCTTTTTCATGGTTCAGGGATTGCTGTTTCATAATGTATGCGTCACATCGCAATATCGATATTGCAACCTCTTGATGCAAGTTCCCGCAGGATTTCATCCTGCGGATTTGCTCCACGGTCTCATTGCATTGCAGAGGGGATTTTTTCATCTTGTCGTGTACAACGGTCTCAGTAACCCATCACTCCCTTTATTATGCACTGGTTCTATCTCATTACGGCAATAATCTCCGAAGTAGTTGCCACCACGGCACTCAAGGCGACCGACAGCTTTACGCGATTATGGCCGTCGCTGCTCGTGATTGCCGGTTATTCTTCCTCGTTTTATTTCCTTTCTCTCACCTTGCGATATTTCCCTGTCGGGATCGTGTATGCTATCTGGTCGGGGGTTGGTGTTGCGCTCGTCACGCTTGCCGGCTGGTTTTTTTATCATCAGCGACTCGATGCCGGAGCCATAGCCGGGATAGTCCTGATCGTGATCGGCGTGCTTGTACTTAACCTGTTTTCAAAGACGGTGCTACACTGAATACCTTGGCAGAGTATTTTTTTTGTTTTGAGTTATTAACGTATAATATAATATGGAGCGTAATGGACACGGCTGATTTGGCGCCAACATGCCGCATCCCGATAAACTCAACAAACCAGGCTTTGGCGGTTCCGGCGGGAGTTGGGATAACAACAACTTCGACGGTTCCGGAGGTTCTGGCGGCCATAAGCCATAGACCTATTTGATCCGCAAGCTCGCAGAGCTGCATAACTAACGTTTTCTACTGTTTCATAGTGAGGAGAGTATCTCAGGATAACTCTTCTCGCTATGATTGTTTCAATTCTTGAGCGGGTTTGCTTTTATGCGAAAGGTAAAACAGTGGCGTCCCGATCCATGATACCACTTGATATCGTTTCCTGTATCCGACGTTCGCGAAAATTCTGCGCAGAGCCTGTACGAATCGTTGCCGGCAGGTTCATAGAAATAGGGACGGCCCGTTTCAGGATCGGTAACCGGCAGTTGCGGCTGCTGTTCATGTCGAAGCAGAACGAGGTTTTCCGGCAGCTTTCCCCGTTGTGAATGGTAGAGATCGATTGCCTGTTCTATATGGGCAAGGTCGTCAACCCGTTTTCTGTCAAGCATAAGTTTTCGCTGTTCGGATGGCGGTCCGGCAAGAAACAGTCCATATCCAATCGCTGCCGTAACCAGCAAGGGAACTGTCAGAGCTATCAATCGGCGATACCGTGCGTAATTCATGACTGACGTTCCTCCTGTCGCAATCCACCGAGATAATAGACGAAGAGTGTTCCTGCAATCGTCCCCGCCACAAGCGATTTCAGGATGAATCGAAGGGTCAGTTCTCCTCCCAGAAAACGATACAGAAGCGAAATGAGGTCGCCGATGATGATGCCCGCTGCGATGAACAGGGTGATATAGGTAAGCCATCGCCGGATTCCCGACGCCCTGCCTGACGGAGTGCTGAGCAGTTCCCGGCTGATTTTCATCGTCAGGAAAAGAAAAACCGGGAATGCAACGATCAAAGAAGAGACGGAGCTTCTTATTCTTTCGTTGTTCCAGATTCCTGAGATTTCGTTGTAAGCTGGATCGGGAAGAGCTTTCTCGATAAATGCGAAGAGCAGATTACCTAAATTGAATGCAGAGATATAGAGAGTTGCGAAAAGCAGAAGATAGAAAAACGCTTCACGGGCTGAAAGATACGGCTTCGGTCTTGGAACCGGAATCGGGAAATCCAGTTCTGCATAGTCCGCCAGTGCCCGCTCTATCTGGTCGTTCTGCCAACCGGCCTGTATCAGGGCATTTCTGATTGCGGTTCGCGATATACCCGAGGTAAGGGCCTTGCCTACAAATGCGTAAAGTTCGCTGTTTGTTTTTTCCATGAATGAAGGGGGCTTCTGCCCGAATTTGGTATTGCTGCTCTGAAATCGAGGAGCTGTTTTTTTCAGGTATCTTCCCGGATATGTTTTTATTTAAATATTTTTTCAAAACTAAACGTTTTCGGCGGTGATAAAATTTATCGTTTCCCTGTTATGTTTCTCACTGTTCATTTTATCGGGAGGTTGCACGGGAATTCGGCATGCTCAGCAGGCCGGGCAGTCGATCCATGATTCCGGAACAGGTATCAGCGGGCTCGCTCCTGCGGGAACGAATCTCTATCTTGCCGTTCACGATGCGCTTGGGTTCGAAGATGGCCCGCGTTTATCGCTTGTCAGAACCTATCCCGACAGACCTCCGGCCTTTACGGTTCTGACTGTTGATGATTGGCTTGATTCCGGAGGGAGAAGCAGCGATCTTGAATCGGTTTGTGTGCTGCCATCCCGGCCAGATGAGTTTATTGCGGCCGAATCGGGTTACTGGAAGGGATCCCAGGGCAGGTTGTTTCATTTCAGGATCGATTATAATGCCGGAAAAGCCGTTGTTCTCGGTGTTTCCCGTCTTCCATTTCTGGTCGATAACGATCCTGATCATGTTGGCGATCAGTTTGAAGGGTTGATTTGTCTTGAGAACAGCCCCGATCAGGTTATTCTTCTTCTCGGAGAACGTGGCGGCTCAGTGAGTTATCCATCAGGAGTTATCCGCTGGGGCGTATTGGATCTGCGCAGCCACAGTCTGAGCTTTTCGGAACAGGGGCTGCATGGCATTGTCGTTCATGCTCCGGGATCGTGGAAAAACCGGGACAGCAAACGCGATATTTCAGATATGTATCTGCATCCGGACGGATCGCTCTGGGCTTCGGCATGTGAAGACCCTGGAGATGCCGGTCCCTTTCGCTCGCTCGTGTACAGGCTCGGATCTGTGCGGAAGGATTCTGAACAGCCGGTTTTACTTGCAAAAAAACCGGAGATATTGCTGGATGTATCCGGTTTCAAAATCGAAGCGCTTTCGTCTCCGTCAGTTTCTGCTCCTCTGAGCACTATGAGTATCGGTACCGATGATGAAATTTATGGAGGCGTCTGGAGATCCGTTCATTGACGATGGTTTCAGGAGAAATTTCGAGATTCCGTCAAGGGAGAGTCGTCCAAGCATGCCGCAGGCAGGTCGTTGGCGGCTTTTTCGGTATCCTGTTCTTGCTCTTGATGAATTATTCTTTTACACTAAGAGGTACCACGCCGGCATTTGTCTGCATCTCGTCATGAAGCATGCTGTTTCCGTGAATTCCTGAATCGTTATTAATTTAATTATTTATTTCTGGCAGCTATGACAACAGATAAGGTTGATTTTCAGTGCGACGTACTTGAACAGAGTCATGATATGCCGGTGCTTGTCGATTTCTGGGCAGCGTGGTGTGCGCCCTGCAGGATGCTTGCTCCGGTTCTTGAGAGCCTTGCCGAAAAGTACGCAGCTTCATGGAAACTGGTTAAAATCAATACGGAAGAGTTTCCTGATATTGCTTCACGGTATGAAGTGAAAAGCATTCCCAATGTCAAGCTGTTTGTTAACGGAGAGGTTATCGATGAGTTTTCGGGAGCTTTGCCGGAATACCAGATTGAGCAGTGGCTGAAAAATGCCATTCCGAGCCCTTATGCAAAGGAAGTCGCTCTGGCCGAAGATTTTTTCAGGCAGGGGAAGAACGGTATGGCCATATCGCTTGCGGAAGGGGTGCTGCAGAAAGAGCCGGAAAACAGGAAAGCCATCGCATTGTTTCTCAAATTGCGCCTTTTTTCGAATCCGGAAGATTCGTTGCGTTTAAGCCGTCGGCTTGAAGGCGAGGCCGGGTATGCAGATATTACCGAAGCGGCACAGATGATATGTCGTCTGCTTATGCTTCCGAAACAGGATCTCCCGGAACACCCGGTTCGTGATCTGTATGTGGATGCTATATCAAAACTTGCCGAAGAAGATTTCGATGCGGCATTGGCAGGATTTATTGAGGTGATTCGCGAACACCGGTATTATGACGACGACAGTTCGCGCAAAGCCTGTATTGCGATTTTCAAATATCTTGGCGAAGAGCATGAGATAACCCTGAGGTATCGAAAGCTTTTTGAGCGCTCGCTCTATTAGGGGGGATGATATTTTGTTTTCCTGGCTTGAGCCGAACTCCTCTTTGCCAGGTAACAGGAACGCCTGAAAACCCGTAAAAAGACCGATGGGGGAAAAGCATAAAATTGTCATCGGCGTCGATCTTGACGGTGTATGTGCAGATTTTTATGGACGCATGCGCGAGATTGCTGCCGAATGGTTTGAAAAGTCGGTTGAAGAACTGCCGCTTGACGTATCCTACGGTCTTAGTGAGTGGGGCGTGCTCGACAAAAGTCAATATGAAAGTCTTCACCGGTTTGCCGTAACACAGAGAGCGCTTTTCAGCAGTATGGATATGATTGCCGGCGCAAGGAAGTACCTTCGCAAACTCTCGGATGAAGGCTATCGGATCCGGATAATTACCCACCGGCTGTACATTCATTATTTTCATGCCTCCGCGGTACAGCAGACCGTCGAATGGCTCGACAGCCACGGTATTCCCTACTGGGATCTCTGTTTTATGAAGGAGAAGGAGCAGGTTGGTGCCGATATCTATATAGAGGACACTCCCGATAATATACTGCAACTTCGGGAGCGCGGTCTGCATACAATCTGTTTCGCCAACAGCACCAATACGCATATCGCTGCACCAAGGGCATTGTCGTGGGAGGAGACTTACTTTATGGTAGGAGATCATACTGCCCGATACCTCAAGCGTTGAGACGCGCATGAGGTATCGGGATATCGGACAATGCCCTCTCCATCACCGTTATAAGGCAACAGGGGCATTTCATTCAATTGTCAGCGGTCACGCCTCCATTCATGGTCATTGCGGTCCCTGCGGTCATTGCGATCCCACCGGTCATTGTGGTCGCTGCGGTCATTTCGGTCCCACCGATCATTGCGGTCCCTGTGGTCATTACGATCCCAGCGGTCCCTGTGGTCATTACGATCCCAGCGGTCCCGGTCACGGTGATCCCTGAACCGGTTAGGGTGGATTTTTCTGTAATGAACATCCCTGTATCTCCTTATGTCATTCCAGTCATGCCTTCTGATTTTATAAGGGATTCTGTGATGATTGACGATCACCCATCTGCCATGGCGATAATGGCTTGACCGATACCATCTCCCGCTGTGATACAGGTAGTAGTAGCCGCCATAGCTGATAATATCGTATGGACCTCCATACGATATGGAGTAACCAAGATTGGGTACGTAAAAGAAATCAGGATTGTATCCGACGACAAAACCCGGCGCACCTATGTTGATGTTTACGTCAATCTCGGCACGAACCTGGCCGGAAGGCTGGAAGATCAGTAATCCTGCTGCCAGTGTTGCAAGTAAAACGTGTTTCTTCATAGTCTTTTTCTTTTTGAAACGTTGTTAACTGAAGCAAAAAGCATATGCCTGACGATGGTACGAAACAAAAACAGAGGTGACGGATATGATTGCCGTCGTTTTAATACGATATGAAAACCCTTGAACAAACATATTATAACCTTAAGTTCCCTGTAATCACATTTTCTCTCAGTCTGTCACATAGAAACAGGCAAATTTCAGATAACCGGTTTCAGGCATCGAGAGCAGTACCGGATGATCGGGTGGCTGGGCGTTTTTGTAGATCATTCGCAGCTGTTTTCCCGCAGCAAGCGCGGCCTGGTGAATTGCGGCAAGAAAATCCTCTTCAGATACATGGTGCGAGCATGAGGCTGTGGCCAGAAATCCGCCGGATTTAATCAGCTGCAACCCAAGCTTGTTGAGTCTTTTATAGGCCTTAAGCGCTGTCGGCAGGTTTTTACGGCTTTTGGTGAAGCTTGGCGGATCGAGCACCACAACATCGAAAAGCTCTTTTGCTTCCACCATTTTCCCCAGCATATCAAACGCATCCGAGGAAATAAGGCTGAAGTTCTCAAATCCGTTCAATACGGCATTTTTTTCTGCCCGTTTCAGGGTTTCTTCCGAAATATCTACCATAATGGCCGATCGGGCTCCTCCGCGCAGGGCATTGAGCGCAAATCCTCCGTCGTTGGTAAATACGTCGAGTACTTCAGCTCCTTCGGAAAAAGATCTGATGATCCTCCGATTTTCACGCTGATCGAGAAAAAATCCGGTTTTTTGTCCTTCATAAAGGTCCACTTCATAGCTGATACCTGCATCATGAATGGTCTGCATGGTCGCGGAGCGTTCGCCCTTGATAATTTCCTTATAGAGCGGTAGTCCTTCAAGTTCACGCAGTACCGACTCGTTACGCAGAATGATCGCGTCAGGCTGCAGCAATTCGTCGATTACTTCGCTGACAAGAGGAAGATGCCGGTCCATTCCGGCTGAAAACGCCTGAAGCACAACCGCCCGGTTGAAGCGGTCGATAACGAGTCCGGGAAGGCCGTCCGATTCGCCATGCACAAGACGCCAGGCGTTGGTGTCGTCCAACCTGTAGATCTTTTCGCGAAGCGCGAGCGCTTCAACTATTTTCTTTTTGAAAAACTCTCTGTCAGGTACTTCGCCGCTGCGGGAAAGGAGGCGGAAAGAGATGAGCGAGTGCGGATTATAGAATCCTGTACCGATAAGCCGGTCGTCATGGGTGAAGAGACGTACGGTTTCGCCTGCGGCAATATCGCCGGGAACGGCCTGCAGTTCATTGCTGAACACCCACAGGTGTCCTTTGAGCAGTCGCCGTTGTTCTTTGGGTTTGAGATGGATGGTTTGCATGGGCGAAAGCTTAAGGTTTTGATGACGCTGCTTGTTACATTAAAATCAAAAATTTACGGTATTTCACAATCTGCGAACGCTCTGATTTCACCATACGTTCCGTTGTTGCGGATATACCGGAGGGTAATGTGGTATAAAACACCTGATTCTCAAAACCGTAAATCCTGTTTACAGCAGGGTGCGTTTTCCGGATAGGGTGGTATTCAATAAATGAATTATCATGATGAACAGAATTGTAACGCTTTTTTCGGTCGTATTTATGTTCTCTCTGCTGTACGGATGTGCTGATTTTGAGACGGTTGTTCGTGACGAAGTACCTGACAAGCCGGCAGTCCTTACCCGTGAACTTGTCGATCTGTACCGCGAGGTTGCCGAAGCATCGCCACTGGTCCGATCTCTTGACGGTTATGCCGATGTAACGATAAAAACGCCCCGGAAAAAAGAGAGGGTTTACTGTAACATTCAACTGAAGCGCTTCAGGGAGTCAAGAATGATTGTTTCGGCTGGTCTGCTTGGATGGCCGGTTGCCGATCTGTATTTCGGAAAGGATTCGCTGTACGTTCACGATATGCTCAGTAACCGGCTTCTGGCTGGCAGGAACAGCGAGGAAAATCTTGAAAAAATTTTTGGCGTTCCTTCCGGTTATCGGCTTCTATCTGAAACACTGCTCGGTCTGGTTAATCTTGATGAGGAGGTTGAAGATCTCAGCAGTCTGAAAAAAGGAGAGGGCCGGGTGCTCTACGTTTTTGAAAAAAACCGGGTCAGAAAAGAGATGCTGATCGACTCTGAAAATCGGACATTGACCTCTCTTGTTATCCGGAATGGACCAGGAGAGCTTACGACAACCCTTTATTTCAGAAATTTTCAGCCCTACAGGCTTGAAAACAAGATGACCCTGATACCTCGGCAGATCGAAATGGTGCTTTCGCGCACTGGCGATCTTCAGGAGAATGCCTATAGCCTCCTGATCGATTATGATAAGCGGATCATCAATCCTGAAGCGCTCTCCATTAAATTTGTAAAACCCGGAAATGCACGCGTGATAAGTTTTGACGATATCAGCGTTCTTCCATGGATGTGAGGGGGGAGTAGATAGTAGGCAGTAGGCGGTGGGTAGTGGGTAGTAGGTAGTGGGTAGTGGGTAGTGGGTAGTGGGTAGTGGGTAGTGGAGAGTGGAGAGTGGAGAGTGGAGAGTGGGTAGTGGAGAGTGGGTAGTGGAGAGTGGGTAGTGTGGGGAACTGATAAAAAGCGAAAGGCCTGTCGTTGCGGGCCTTTCGCTTGAAATATTGTAGCTGATTATTTTGCGGACTGGTAGTTCTCTTCGGCGAACGTCCAGTTCAGCAGGTTTTCGATGGTTGCGGCAACATAGTCCGGTCTCCTGTTCTGGTAATCGAGGTAGTAGGCGTGTTCCCACACATCTACACAGAGTAAAGGCGTCTGCCCGGAGGTAAGAGGGGTTTGCGCATTCCCTGTTTTAACCACTTTCAGCGTTCCGTTATCGAGCACCAGCCAGGCCCATCCGCTGCCGAACTGGGTTGCGGCGGCGGCTTTAAGCTCCTCGACAAACTTGTCGAAGCTGCCGAAATCTCCGTCGATTTTTGCTGCCAGTTCGCCTGAGGGTTTTCCTCCCCCGTTCGCAGAGAGGCAGTTCCAGTAGAAGGAGTGGTTCCAGGCCTGAGCGCCGTTATTGAATACGCCGATCTTCTGCGCATCGCCGGCTGTTGCGCAGATAACTTCCTCGATGCTCATGGAGTCGAGCGGGGTTCCGGCTACAAGGTTATTGTAGTTGTTCACATATGCCGCATGGTGTTTGCCGTAATGAAATCCGATGGTTTTCGCTGAGATATGCGGTTCGAGCGCATTATCCGCGTAAGGGAGCGCTGGTTGCTGATATGCCATAAAAAAGAGCGTTTAAAGGTTGTATGTGTTTTGAGAAAGATATGAAGGAGTGAATAAAAATGGTTAAACTTAATATAGGGGGTTTTAGTTTCTTGCTGACCGAAAAAACAGAAAAGCAAATTTTCGAGTGCTGATGGATGTTCACGGAATATTGCGGAGCATGAGATTCCGCTCTTTTATTACGGTTACAGTTGTATTGCTTGCGGGTGTTCTTTCTGTCGGTTGCGGGGTTGGTGAAAAAATCGTTCCCGATATGATCGATCAGCGTTTCGCATCATTCTACAGCGATTATCTCATAAGTTCAGGAGTGACTTCTGAAGATGAGCCGGTTGTGCTGTTGCGGCCCGATTCTGATGCGTTTGTCCGTATGCTGGGTCGCCATTCGCTTACTCCGTATGAGTTCAACTGCAGGATGATACGGTATCGGCAGCAACCGGAACGATGGAAAGAGGTGCTTCTCCTTGTCAGGAAGAACCTGCAGAAGGAAAAACCATGATGCCAGTCAGGAACTCTCTTTTTCTCGTAGGCGTAACCGGCGGCATAGGCAGCGGGAAATCAACCGTCTGCAGATTTCTGGCTGAAATGGGATGTGCGCTTTTTGAAGCCGATCGGGTCGCAAAAGAACTTCAGTGTTCCGATCCGGAAATCATTGCCGGCATTCGCACTCTTTTTGGCGGCGATGTCTATTCTGTCGGTGCCGGAGGAGTGTTGCTGCTCGATCGGCGTCGCATTGCCTGCGAAGTGTTTTCTGATTCCGAAAAGCTTCTTGCTTTGAATCGCCTTGTTCATCCCAAAGTCTATGAGGCTTTTCATGTTGCGGCAGACAGGGCGGCGCGGCAGGGAAATGCCGTGCTTGTAAAAGAAGCGGCAATTCTTTTCGAGACAGGTAAAACCGCTGAACTTGATCTGGTGGTTGTGGTCGCTGCAGGCAGGGAGCTTCGGGTGCAGAGGGCCATAGACAAGGGGATGGGTTCAAGAGAGGAGATTCTTGGAAGGATAGCTGCACAATGGCCGCAGGAGAAACTGATAGAAAATGCCGGATATGTCATTTATAATGAAGGGACGCTCGATGAGTTGCATAAGGAGACTGAAAAACTTTACGCATTCATTCTGCAGCGGGCTTCATCATGCCGAAATAACGTTTGAGAGCTCCGGCAGGGATACGCCGTAACGGTAGGATGTATCCGTATGGGAATCGGGGAACTCCTCATAACGGTGTGCTATTCCGTACTTTTTCGCTTTGGCGGAAAATATCCGGTGACCATACTGCAGATTGTATTCATCGAAACTTCCGCAGTCGAGGTAGAGCAGGCTGAGAGAGCGCAGAGCGTCTCTGTACTTTTTATGTTCGATCATGCTGAGCGGATCGAAAGTCAGCCACTCTTTCCAGACCGGTTCGATAATTTCACAGGTATAGGTATCGAACGGCAGGCGCATGTTTTCTGGAGCGGGTTTGTTCCTGTCGGGAGAATATGCTGCCGACATGGCAATGATATCGAGCAGCGGGAATTCATTTCCCGGTTTTTTCAGTGCCGATTCATAGGTTTCAAGGAATGCGGAGACGCTTCCCCTGTACCGTTCAAGAATGCGAGCGGCGGCGGGGAAGTTGGGTCTGTAGCAGAGTTCGAAGTACATGTCGCCACTGTGGCATGCGGCAGCGGAAAAACAGTCGGGATGTTTCATGGCAAGACGGAGGGCTCCGAACCCGCCTGATGATTTTCCCGCTATGGCACGGCCTTCTCTCCGGGGCAGCGTCGCAAACGAATGGTCGATGAACGGAATCAGTTCTTCGACAAGATAGCTCTCATAACGTCCTGTAGCATCGGAATCGACATATTGAGATCCGCCATACCGCGTCATACAGTCCGGCATGACAATAAGACACTCCTGCATAGCGCCCTCGGTTATGAGCTTTTCGACCATTTCCGGGACAGTCGGCCTCCCGAAACTGTAGTTCATGAAACTTCTTCCCGTAGATGCGAAACCCGAAAGCAGATAGATCACCGGAAATCTCCGCTCGCCGTCGTAGGAAGGGGGGAGATAGACCTGCACGTACCGTTCATGCGGATCATCCAGAGGGTTTCCTGCAAGTGTTATGCCGGGCGCCATTATCGTTGCGATCGATGGCTTTGCGGTGAAGCGCGGATTCATTTGTATTGCAGTGCGTTATTTTTCCGGTTTACGTAGGTAGATATCCAGATACTGATTTCATAAAGCAATATCATGGGTACGCCGATCACAAGCTGGGTCACGAGATCTGTCGAAGGGGTGACGATAGCCGCGACAATCATGAGCGTTACAATGGCATGTTTACGGTAGAAACGCATGAATGCCGGAGTGAGCAGTCCTATTTTAGAAAGGATGTAAGAGATGAAAGGGAGTTCGAACACGAGGCCTGTGGTCAGGAGGGTACCCATTACAAAACTGATGTAGTCCTGGACGGCGATATTGTTCTTGATCAGCGAACTTCCGAATCCTGCAAAAAAAGTCAGGGATACAGGCAGAAAGACAAAGTACCCGAATGCGATTCCGGCAAAAAAACAGAGTGAGATGAAAAGGATTATGAACCGTGAGGCACTTCGCTCCTTTTCATGCAGACCGGGTTCGACGAATTTCCAGATCTGATAGGCTATAATGGGGAACGAAAGCACAAATCCCGAAAAAAACACAACCTGCAGATAGAGCGATACCTGACCGTAGGGAACGAGGTTCTGTAACGTTATTGCTTCGCTGCTTCTTTTGAGAGGCCCGATCAGCACTTCGTTGACCAGTGTGTCGGCATAGATTCCCGCAAGAGCCGTTATCACAAGAAATGCTATACCGGCCTTGATCAGTCGGGCGCGGATCTCATCAAGATGCTCGATAAAATTCATCTCATCGGGTTTTTCCTCTGGTTCCGATGACTCGTCCGGCTCCGTACCGGTTGTTTCAGGAGGTATGTTTTCCTGCGGGTTTTCTTCCGAAGCGTTTGCTTTTTCAAGAGATTCCGTGTCGCTTTCATTCCGGATGGGCAGAGTATCCGGCATTGATTGTTTTGTCGATTCGATTTCCTGACTCATGGTTCAACTGATAGGTTATCCCCTGTCGATGCGCTGCAAACCCAAAACATAGCAACAAAGATGCAACCAGCCAAGAAATTGTTCAGTTGTTCATACCACAAATCCATGTAAACAACAGAATTGAAGAGTACCTCCGGTTATTGAACAAAAGTTTTTAGAGCTTCTATGATTGGTTATTTTGCCTCTTACGGTTATACTTAATACGGTTGAAATCATTATCGTTCAAGAATCAGGAACGAAACGGTATATTTGCAGTGTTTATAATGTGTGAACGAGTCTTCATCTATCAAGAAATTTATTTGTACTGAGTGAATATCAAGGATGTTACTGCATCGGTAGCCGACGAGATCGAACTTTTTCAGCAGAAATACAAAACCGTTCTGCATTCGAGCAATACGCTTGTCGACAAGGTTACCCGGTATGTGCTTCGCCAGCAGGGCAAACAGATTCGTCCGGCGCTTGTGTTGCTTTCAGCAAAAATATGCGGAGGAGTAACCGAGGTCACCTACCGTGCAGCCATTATGGTCGAGTTGCTTCATTCTGCTACACTGATTCATGACGATGTCGTTGACGGCGCAGAAATGCGCCGGGGTCTGGCATCCATCAATGCATTGTGGAAAAACAAGATATCGGTGCTGATCGGCGACTATCTGCTCTCGAAAGGTTTGCTCTACTCACTCGATCACAAAGATTACGCATCGTTGCACACCGTCTCGGATGCAGTGCGGAGAATGAGTGAGGGAGAGATTCTGCAGATACAGAAAACTCGAAGCCTCGATATTTCCGAAGAGGATTATATAAGCGTCATTTCGGACAAGACCGCATCGCTGATCGCCTCGTCATGCGCCATGGGCGCTGCCAGCGCAACAGACAACGACGCCTGGATTGCAGGGATGAAGCGGTATGGCGAATATCTCGGACTTGCTTTTCAGATACGCGACGATCTGCTCGATTACACAGGAGACTCGAAAAAAACCGGCAAGCAGATGGGTATCGATATCAAGGATAAAAAAATAACTCTTCCTCTCATTTATGCCCTTCGTCAGGCCCCGGCTTCCGAGCAGAAAATGATCCGTTCCATTCTCAAAAGCTCGAAGAAAAGAGCCGTAAAAAGCGATGAAGTTATCGATTTTGTCACCAGAAAAGGCGGTCTGGAATACGCAGCTGAAATTGCCGAAGGATTTGCCGCTCAAGCGGTTGCTTCAATTACCCCGTTTCCGGAGGGCGGAGCAAAGACGTCGCTGTTGCATCTTGTCGATTTCGTCATGAAACGGCAGCATTAATATTGATTCCCTTTGTAACCCGAAACTAACCTTATACTTTTTACCGTACGATGAAGAAAGCCGGATTGATGGTTCTTGCCGTTTTTGCTTTGCTTGTTGTTTTCGACAGGATTCTCATGCCTCTCTATATTGCGCAGGGACAGCAGAAAACCGTTCCCGAGGTTAGCGGCATGGCTTATGAAGATGCAGAAAGAGCGCTCAGGAATGCAGGGCTCGATGCCAGGAAAAGTTATCATGTGAAATATCTCAGCAGGATAGATTCCAATATCGTAATATCGCAGACTCCGATAGCCGGATCTCTGGTAAAACCGGGCAGAACGGTTTATCTCGTAGTAAACCGTCAGGAAAAACCAAGTTTTCAGATGCCGGATCTTTACGGCCGTCCGGAGTTCGATGTTCGCCAGACTCTTGCCCGTCTTGATCTGAGTATCGATAATGTGCAGATAAGTACCGTTACCACACCGGAGGAAGATGGCAGGGTTATCAGTCAATCCATTCCGGCCCAAACGATGGTAAAATCGGGAGCGTCTGTTTCGATTATTGTCGGGAAACTCGAGATAGAAGCAGAAGGGCTTCGCAAAATCGCTGTACCCGATGTGCTCGGCATGTCGCTTTCGGAAGCTCGAGAAACCATGTCAGGCAATGGTCTCTCGACCGGCAGGATCACGTATGAATATTCAGCGATACTGGTACCGAACACGGTTATCAGCCAGAAGCCAGGTGCCAATGCGTTTGTTTCTCCCGGTATGCCGGTGGATTTCACGGTTGTAACGGCTGCGGAGTAGGTTGTGGGGGAGCCGCTTACCGGTAATTTGCCTTCTTGTACTCCTCCCGAAGATCCTTGATGCCGGTCGTTCTGTCGTTTCCGTCACTGATAAAGCCGAAATATTCGAGGATAATACGAATGACCAGCCAGATGCCGGCAAAAAATATTCTGACCGAACCGGTCAGGTTACTGATAATGTTTTTCATGATAATCCGGATACTGAAACAGGCCACTCGTTTGAATGGCCTGTGCTTGAGATATAAGGTTCTGTTTTTTTGTTCAGTCGGTAAGAGAGTCTTCCGCTTCGAGCCAGTCCTCGATATCCGAACCGTGAGGACGCCCTTTCTGTTCCCATTTAAAATATGCAGCAATTCTAATCTCCTCTTCGCTCATAACGGTTATAGTCGGAGCATTTTCCGGTAGGCCGGGTTCAGGAGTTTTTTTCTTTCTGACAGGAGCTTTTTTTGAGTCAGTTTCAGATTTGGCTGGTTTTACTGCTTTATCCTCGTTAATTTTTGCTGCTTTTCCGGTGGTCTTCCTGACTGTTGTTTTATCTGGGGTTTCTTTTTCAGCCGTTTTTTTTGCCATAATGACGTTTCCTGATGACAATTGATTAAATAATGAAAAGTTATCTGTAAAAGAGACATTTCAAAAAGATACGAAATTATTCAAATAAGGATGGCGAACAGCTTTTCTTTTTCACTCCAGTAACAGAACCATTTTCAAGGCTTTCAGTAATGAACCAATCTCGCAAGGTACAGGGAAGAGTACATCGCAAAGCAAAGGTTCTTCTCTATCTTCTGCTGAGGAAAACCCGCTTTTTCAAGGGAAGTCCCAGGGAGTTTTTCAGAATGACCCTCGACTCCTTTCTTGCCCAACTGAATCTGAATCAGGACTTTCCTTTTCTTCTGGTTGCCGTATTCGTCGGTCTGGTTACCGGGTATGTCGCCGTGGTGTTTCATGAAGCGATTCTGATCATCAGTGAGCTTCTCTTTGCCGGCCGATCCATGACGGCCAATCCCGATTTCACCAGTCTTAACGATATGGTGTTTCTTCCTCTGATTCCCGCTGCAGGAGGATTGTTCGTCGGGTTGTACAATGCCTTTGTAGTCAAGGAAAGGCCGGGACATGGCCTGGCATCGGTAATCAAGGCCGTCGCACAGAAAAACGGCAACCTTGCCCGTCATCTCTGGGTTCATAAAACCATCACCTCGGTTATCAGTATTGCTACCGGAGGCGGCGGAGGAAGGGAGGCGCCGATTGCACAGGTTGGAGCCGCGCTCGGCTCTTCGCTTGCCCAGAAGCTGAAGTTTACTGCCGGGCGGACACGTTCGCTTCTGGGATGTGGTGCCGCTGCCGGACTTGCTTCGGTATTCAATGCTCCTCTCGGAGGGGTAATGTTTGCCGTCGAGGTTATTCTGGGCGACTTCAGCGTGCATACGTTCAGTCCTATTGTCGTTGCCGCCGTTGTCGGTACCGTGCTTTCCAGAAGTTATCTCGGTTCTTCGCCGACCTTTCAGGTAACAGAATACAGCCTGATTTCCAATTCGGAACTCATTCTCTATTTTGTGCTCGGTGTGCTTGCCGGACTTTCTGCAGTTCTTTTTATCAAGGTATTTTATGCCATCGAGGAGTGGTTTCGTCGAATCGAAAAGCGCTTCAATATACCCGTTTGGGCTATGCCCGCCATCGGGGGTTTGTTTTGCGGTCTGGTCTGTATGTGGATTCCTGCACTTTACGGATTCAGTTACGAGGTCATCGAGCGGGCATTGAACGGCTCCGTTTCCTGGCCGACAATGGCCGTAGTTTATCTGCTCAAGCCGGTTGTTGCCGCTTTTACGGTCGGTTCCGGAGGTTCCGGAGGAATGTTTGCGCCAGCCATGAAGATGGGGGCCATGCTCGGCGGAATGTACGGAGAAACGGTCAACGCTCTTTTTCCCGGCATGACGGCTGCGTCGGGTGCTTATGCGCTTGTAGGAATGGGAGCTCTTACGGCGGGTATCATGCGGGCTCCTCTGACTGTTATTCTCATTCTGTTTGAAATTACCGGACAGTACGAAATCGTGCTTCCCATTATGTTTGCTGCGGTAACCTCTTCACTGGTCGCACGCCTTACCTACCGGCATACCATGGAGAGCTATGTGCTTGAAAAGGAGGGCGTCAAGGTTGGTTTCGGCATTGCGCTGTCGATAGCAGGGAATATCAGCGTACGGGATGTCATGCGGAAAAATTTTATCCGGTTCAGTGACGTCACCAGAGTCGAACGGATTCTCGACGTCTTTTATAATACTCCGGAATCCAATTTTTTTGTCATCACCGAAGATGGACGATTTGTCGGGATGATCAGACTCGAGGAGATGAGCATTCTGCTCGGTGACGATCCGGTTACCGGATTGATCGCCGACGACGTCGTCAAAAAGGATGTTCCTCTTCTTTCCGATACCGCCAGGCTCGACGAGGCGCTCAAGCTGTTCGAACTATCCGATTACACGGTTCTGCCGGTCGTTGATCTCAACAGCGGTCGTCTTGTCGGTATCGTAAAGCAGGATGATGCGTTTTCCTACTATCGCAAACAGATGAACATCTACGGAGCGGATCGCACGGAATCCTCTGCCGGATAGCGATTACCTTTTACGCGCGTTGAGGACGATCACGATCAGGATGGTCAGAGCCTGGATGATCATGAAAATATCCTTCGGTACATATGCCCCGACGGCCAGTCCGCCATATTCAAGCAGCCCGAAAAACAGCGCGGACGGTACAATCCAGAGCGGATGTGCTCCTGCAAGCAGCGCAACGGCAATGCCGCTGAAACCGAAACCGCCGGTCAATCCCGATTCGTAGTAATGTTTGTATCCCGAAACAAGATTGAGTGCAGCAACTCCTGCGAGGGCACCGCCTATGCTCATGATGGCTATGATATGGCGTCCGCTCCTGATTCCGGCATAATCGGCCGCTTCGGGCTGTAGCCCGACTGCCCTCAGTTCATAGCCCGCTCTCGAGCGAAAGAGATAGAACGCAGCGAAAAGTACGGAGGCAAGCGCAAGGAGTATGGTGATGTTGACCGGAGATCCGGAAAAAATACCGAAGAGATCGTCAAGGCCGGGCAGCATCGAAGAGTTTCCTATTTCGGGAGTGTGTTCGGTTGATGGTACGGCGAACCGGCAGGTCAGCAGATAACCGGTTGCTGCCTGTGCGATAAAGTTCAGCATGATTGTCGAGATCACCTCGTTTACCCCGAACTTCACCTTCAGGATGCCTGAAGCGCCGCCCCATATTCCTCCGGCTGCCATAGCGGCAATAGCTGTAATCGGAACGGCCGCCTCGGCAGGAAAAGAAACTGGCAGAAGCGTGCCGGTAATGGCAGCGGCCAGCGCGCCCAGCTGGAGTTGTCCCTCTCCGCCGATATTGAAAAGTTTTGCCCTGAAAGGGAGGGCAACGGCAAGACCGGTGAAGATGAGTGTAGTCGTTTTGAAGAGCACCTGCCCGCTGCCGTAACCCGACAGGAGAGTCGCCCTGAAGAGCTTTTCATAGATCATGAACGGGTCGCGTCCGGTCAAGGAGATAATAACCACGCTGCATAATCCTGCAGCGGTAACGGCAAGGACAGGGATAAAAAAGCGGAAGGATCTGAATGTCATTCTCTGGGTATTGGTTTCAGGTGATATTGAGCCCGATTTCCTGTTCAAATGAATGTTCTTTCTCCCGTCCCTCAGAAAGTTCCGTTTCTGTAAAGATTCGGCGGATAGAGCCCTTGTAGATACAGCCTATTCTGGTTGAGAGGGCTATCAGCTCATCGAGTTCCGAAGAGATAAGCAGAATTGCCGCACCCTTGTCTCTGGCCCCGATGATGCTGCGGTGAATCATTTCGATGGCGCCGATATCGACACCCCGTGTCGGCTGGGCAAGTATCAGCAGTTTAAGGCCGGGCCGCTCGAGTTCTCTGGCAACCACAACTTTCTGCTGATTACCTCCCGAAAGGTAAGCGAGCGGCTGGTTATCAAGATCCCGGCATCGTACATCGTAGGTTTCTCTCAGTTTTCGGGCAAAGTCGTTTACCGTTTTCCTGTTAAATCCCGATCGATTGTGGAACAGAGTTTCCCGATGACGGCCGAACAGCATATTTGCCGTAACGCTGTAAGCGGTTATAACGGCATGCTTCAGGCGATCTTCGGGGACGAGCGAGACGCCGAGTGCCGAAATGGCCGCAGGGGTTTTCCCGGTTATGTCGGTTCCTTCGAGAAGGATTTTCCCTGAAATCGCCCCGCTTTTCCGGTTCAGTCCCCAAAGCAGTGAAAGCAGTTCGCTCTGGCCGTTTCCCTCGACGCCCGCAATGCCGAAAATCTCTCCGGCGCGGATTGAAAAGTTCAGCTTCTGCAGTTTATAACGTCCGTCATCCGTCCTGTAATCGAGGTTTTCCACCGACAGCATGGTTTTTCCCGGTGAAGGCGCTGGATTTTCAACCCTGAGCAGTACGCTCCGTCCAACCATCATAACGGCAAGTTCCTCTTTGGTGGTCTTTCTGCAGGGCAGAGTTCCCGTTACCTCTCCCTGCCTCATGACGCTGACTGTGTCGGCAACGGCAAGAACTTCGTCAAGCTTGTGGGTAATGATAAGAATGGTTTTTCCCGCTCTGCAGAGAGATCGCAGAACCGTAAAAAGGGTATCGGTCTCCTGCGGGGTGAGTACGGCTGTCGGTTCGTCAAGAATGAGAATGCCTGCGTTTCTGTAGAGTACCTTGATTATTTCCACTCGCTGCTCCTCTCCGACTGAAAGCGCAGAGACCAGAGCGTCCGGATCGACAGCAAAATCATACTTCCGCGAGAGCTGTCGGATGATATCTCCGCTTTTTTTCAGTGCGAGCTGCGAAAAAAGTCTCTTTTTTTCAAGTCCGAGTATGACGTTTTCCGTTACGGTGAGAGTGGGCACAAGCATAAAATGCTGATGTACCATACCGATTCCCGCAGCTATTGCATCTCCTGGAGAAGCAAACGCGACGGCTTTTCCGTTAATCTCGATAGTGCCGCCGTCAGGTCGGTACATGCCGTAGATGAGTTTGGCAAGCGTGCTTTTTCCTGCGCCGTTCTCGCCAACGATGGCATGAATGGTGCCTTGCATGATCGAGAGCGATACATTTCTGTTCGCTTCGGCAGAACCGAATTTTTTTGTAATTCCGGTTAACCGTACAGCTGGTTCCATACTCTGTTATACCCAGCTTATTACGGTCTTTATAGCTTCCTTGCTGTCAAGAGCGATACGATATGCGAATTCAAACTGGCTGACCGGAAAAACGTTTGTGAAAAACTTTTCGGTGTCGAGTTCTCCGGTATCGAGTATCGCTGAGGCTTCCTGTATATGCCGGAAGGTTGTGATATTGGAACAGATAATCGCGGGTTCCTTGTGCTGAATCAACCGGTAATCGTAGGCCATCACCTCATAATTGCCCATGAGGATCACCTTTGCCTGATGCTTCATCAGGCGTATCGCCTTCTCGATCATGAGAATGCGGCCGGTGGTTTCGATTACAAGGTCGTATCGGTTGTTGAATTCAGCGGTAAAGTCGCCTATTTCCAGCGCAATATTCTCTGCCCGGGAGAGCTGTCCTCTGATGCCGAAAGTTTCGACCGCATCGACATGCAAACACCCTTTCTTGTAAAGGTATTCGGAAATCATCAGTCCAACCGAACCAAGTCCGAGTATGAGCACCCTCATCGACGGATCGATAGGGACTTTGTCGAGCGCACTGATAACGTAGGCCAGAAGTCCTGTCAGAAGATCCCGGTGAATGGGGGGACGGCCCAGAGGCAGTACATTTTCTGAAGAGGTCGGTATAAGTTCCGCATGGCATCCGTAGTAGCTCTCTACGCCGCTCCACCTGTCTCCCTTGAAGACATAGACGAAATCGCCCGTTTCCACATCTCGGGCATCAGGGCCCGCTTCCACGACCTGGCCGATGGATTCGCTTCCGGGAATTATCGGATATTCGAGCACCTTGTGCGATACCGGTTTATTGGTCAGGAGCAGCCTGTCAAGGCCGGGAGTGATGGTGCTTGCAATGGTTTTTATCAGCACATCGCCGGGATTGCCGATATGGTATGGGGTGTTCTGCAGTCTCAGTTTACTGGCTTTTGGCAGAACGATGGCTTTTGCTTCGCCCTTCATGGAGTCGAGTGGTTACTTCTGGGAAATCAGGAATTCAGAGTGACAAAAGGGAGCTGAGCGACCAGGAAATTAAGCTGATAATCAGGGATCCGGCAACCGCCCACCAGAACCCGTCAACGGAAAATCCGTCTACGAGAGCTGCTGAAAGTTGCAGCATCAGCGCATTGATGACCAGCAGAAAGAGGCCCAGCGTGACAATGATGAACGGAATTGAAAGAAATACCATAACCGGCCTCAACACGGCATTGACAAAGCCGAGCACCAGGGCCACCACGACGGCTGCGCCGAAATTTCTTACGTTTATTCCGCTGAGAAGGTGTGCCGTAGCATAAACGGCCAGTGCGTTGATGAGCCAAAGAATTGCAATCCTGATCATAGTCTTTCCCGTTTAAGATTTTCATGTACGATAATTTAAGAAAGAAGCCGTCGAAAACGAAAACCGGCAGGTACGGTCAGGCTATGCCGAGATGGGAGAGCGCCTCCTGCAGGGTTTTGCTTCCTGCAATGGTGATCGGGAGTTTTTTCAGCGAGGGTTTCAGTTCGCGGGTGTTGGCTTCAGGCAGCACGATGCGCCTGAACCCGAGATGCGCTGCTTCCCGGATGCGGCGTTCGCTGTCGCTGATTGCTCTTAGTTCGCCGGAAAGGCCTATTTCGCCGCAGCAGACCGTCGAAGAATCTACCGGCAGGTTGGCAAGTCCGGAGGCGACTGCAGCGGCTACGGCAAGGTCGGCAGCAGGTTCAACGAGTTTGAGTCCTCCCGTGATTTTAACGAATACATCCTGTCCCCATGTCTGCATGCCGAGCCGTTTTTCCAGTACGGCAAGGATGATCGACATGCGTTTCAGATCGAAGCCGGTACTGATACGTTGCGGCATGGCGTAACCTGTTTTCGATACGAGCGCCTGTACCTCCACCAGCAGCGCCCTCGATCCTTCTATCCCGGCAAGGATGGAGTTGCCTGGAATGCCGCTTATCCGCCCTGAAATAAAAAACTCCGACGGGTTGCCCACCTCTTCCAGCCCATTCTCCTCCATCCGGAACACTCCGATTTCGTTGGTAGAGCCGAACCGGTTTTTGACCGAACGGATAATGCGGTATCGCTGGTACCCTTCGCCTTCGAACTGCAGCACCGTATCGACCATATGTTCGAGCGCCTTCGGTCCGGCAAGCGCGCCCTCTTTGGTGATATGGCCGATAATCATGAGTATCACATTTAGCTGTTTGGCCTTTCTTATCAGCATGGCCGCACACTCCCTGATCTGGGTGATGGTGCCTGCGGAACTTTGGTACTCCTCGGAATAAACGGTCTGGATGGAATCGACGATCACCAGACCCGGTTTCTCCTGCTCGATTGCGGCAATAATGCGCTCAAGGTTCACTTCGGGAAGCAGCAGGAGGTTTTCCGCCGTGATGGAGAGCCTCCTTGCCCGCTCACGGATCTGGTTGGGCGACTCTTCACCGGAAATGTAAAGCACCTTCGCCGGGGCCATCCGGGGCGCGAGCTGCAGCATCAGGGTGGATTTGCCGATGCCCGGCTCGCCTCCGACAAGCACCGCCGAGGCCTGCATGATTCCGCCGCCAAGTACCCTGTCGAGCTCGCCTATACCGGTCATATGCCTTCGGAACTCCGCGGGTTCGACATCGAGCAGTTTCTGCATCCGGAGAGGGGCGGTTCCTGACGTGCGTTGTTTGCCGCTTTTTTCTTCAGGTTCGACATGCGTTTCCTGCAGGGTTCCCCAACTCTGGCATTCGAAGCACTTGCCCTGGTATTTCAGCGAAACCGCACCGCAGTTGGTACAGATATATCGGACAGCGCTTTTTGCCATTGGTAAGTGCTACTGCAGGTTGTTGGCTCGCTCGAACGACTGCAGGGTATTTTTCAGCAGCATGGCTATGGTCATTGGTCCGACGCCTCCAGGCACGGGAGTCATGGCCGAAGCGAGAGCCGACACGCCGTCGTAATCGACATCGCCCACGAGACGGCTGCCGCTTTTTGTCGAGGGGTCGTCGATCCGGTTGATTCCCACGTCGATCACGACAGCGCCGGGTTTTACCATATCTGCGGTAATGAATCCGGCTTTGCCGATGGCGGCAATGAGGATGTCGGCCTGACGGGTGTAGGACGGAATATCCTTTGTAGCCGAATGGCAGATGGTTACGGTGCAGTTTGTCGCGTCGAGTTTCTGCAGCATCAGGTTGGCCATCGGTTTTCCTACGATATTGCTGCGGCCGACCACAACGCAGTGCCTGCCTTTCGTTTCGATGTTGTAGCGCCCGAGCAGTTCGAGTATGCCGTAAGGGGTGCAGCTTACGAAACACTTGTCGAGATGGCCCATTACCAGTCTGCCCAGATTTTCCGGGTGGAATCCATCCACATCCTTTGCCGGGTCGATGGCAAGCGTAACGGCGAACTCGTCGATCTGTTTCGGCAGCGGTTGCTGTACGAGAATGCCGTGCACGTCGGGATCGTCGTTCAGTTCCCGGATTTTCGAGAGCAGCGCCTCTTCGGAGGTCGAGGCTTCCATTTCGATCACGCTCGAATGCATGCCGGTCTCTTTGCAGGACTTTGCCTTGTTGCGCACATAGACCTGCGATGCCGGGTCTTCTCCGACAATGATAACGGTCAGCCCCGGAACTTTTCCGGTTGCCGCTCTGTGCTCGTCCACTCGGACTTTCAGTTCGCTTTTCAGGTCGATGGAGACCTTTTTTCCGTCAATAATCAGCATGATGCTCTGGCCTGGTAAGATAGGTTTGAAAAAAAAGGTTTTAGTGCGCAAAGAATATAAGATATGCTTTCTTGGGCTTTTGCTGAAACCTGTTTTTCCGTTGCCGGAAGTTTGCAGAACAGGTCTGATCTATGTATTTATAGGGCCTTTACAATTCATTAATGCATGGCAATCAATGCTTAAACGCGCATGAAAGCTCTCGTGCTCAAAGAGCTGCGTATCCTCGAGTTGTGTGAACGGAACTGTCCCGAGCCGGGCGAAGGCGAGTCGCTCGTGCGCGTCGCATGCTGCTCGGTATGCCGAACTGATGCAAAAATGTGGCAGAGCGGACATCGCGACCTCTTTTTGCCTCGCGTACTCGGTCATGAAATTTCGGGCTATCTGGATAGCGAGAGGGTTGCGGTATGGCCGGGTCGCTCATGCGGAAGCTGCGCCTTCTGCCTCTCTGGCAGGGAGAACCTCTGTGCCTCCATGCGGATTCTCGGATTTCATCATGACGGCGGATTTGCCGAGTACGTGGCAGTGCCCCGTACGAATCTCCTTTCCGTTCCGGGAACGCTGCCGATGGAGCTTGCCGCACTTGCCGAACCGCTCGGCTGTGCGCTGCACGGGCTCGACCGTGCCGGGGTTCGGTCCGGTGAACGGGTGCTGATCTACGGCGCGGGTTCGCTCGGTCTATTTCTTGCTCTCGGTGCCGCAGAGCGGGGCGCTCATCCGGTCGTTATCGAGCCCGATGGAGGAAAGCTTCGGAAGAGCAGTACTTTCAGAGATCGCTTTGGCGTCGGCAGCGCTGAAAACCCTTCGGCCGTATCCGGCTTATTCGATGCGGCATTCAATGCCGCATCGGTACCCTCAACGCTCGATGGGCTCCGTAAACTTCGGTCTGGCGGACGATACTGTCTTTTCAGCGGGCTTCAGGAGCTTCCCGAATCCGCCGCGCCGCTCTTGGCCGGGCTGCACTACCGGGAACTGCAGCTTGTGGGCTCCTATGGATGCACCCGTGCATCGATGGCTTCCGCCCTTGTCATGCTTGAGCGTTTCTGCGACGATCTTGCTTTTATGGTCGAGCGTAAGCTCAGGCTCGAACAGCTTGAGGCTATCATGCCGGATGTGATGGGAGGAAAGCATTATAAAATGGTTGTTCAATTCTGATTGTAAACTTATGTCACACGAAACAGAACTTCGCCGATTCGGGAAACTGATCTCCTCGATCGCTTCAGGCTATGTCATGAGTCGGGAGGAGTCGTGCGAAACATACCGGCAGGTTATTCTCAATCTCCAGCCCGAACTTCAGCAGGGGGCATTTCTTCTGGCACATTTCATGAGGAATCCCACAGTCGAAGAACTCTCGGGGGCGTGGGATGCGCTTGACCGGTACGATACGGCGAAAATCGCCGTTGAGGGTGACGGTCCGGTTTGCGATATCGTCGGTACCGGTTCGGATCCCATGAAAACCCTTAATTGCTCGACTCCTGCCTCGCTGATCGCAGCGGCCTGCGGACTCAGGATGGCGAAAAAAGGCGCCCGCCTGGTGTCCGGCGTTTCAGGAGCCTCCGATGTTTTCGAATGTCTCGGCATCGACCTCGACCTGCCTCTCGATCATGCCGCTCAGGCCCTGCGGGAGGCAGGAATCTGCTATCTTCCGGGAGAGGCTTTTCTGAAATCCGGTTGGTCCCGCCTGATCAGGAGCATGCGTTTCACCACAGCTTTCAACATACTCGGCCCGCTTACCAGGCCTTGTCCGGAAAACAACTGCGCGGTTATAGGTGCCTACGCTCCGGAGATCTGCGACCGTATGATTGCCATACAGAAAGAGATCGGCATGGAGGCGGTTGTCGCCCCTTACGGCATGGTCGATGGCATGGGACCCGAAAACGGCATTGACGAATATTCGCTTTCAGGTACAACCAGAGTGGTCGAGCTGCGCAGGGGCACTGTTTCTGTTCATCAGGTTACGCCGGAAGATTTCGGCATGAAAAGGGTGCCTTTCAACTCTATTGCAAGCAGGGCGAGTGCCGGAGAGAATGCCGCCCTGGTGCTCGATGTGCTGCGGGGAAAGAGCGAGGGGGCGGCTGCCGATTTTTTCTGCATGAACGCCGCCGCCGCTCTCTACATAGCCGATATGGCTCCCGACTACAGGAAAGCAGCCGATATGGCCCGTGAAGCGCTTGCATCGGGAGCGGCATTCCGGAAACTCGAAGATTTAAGAGCTTTTCAGGGAAAAGAAGAATTTTGTTCTGTCTGAGAGCGGCAACAGTGTGCTGCGGGTTTTATAACTCACGTAAAGTTTCTTAGATTTGTTTCCCCTGATATTCAAACGTTTGAGCGCTGGCGGTTTCGTTCCTTTTTTTAACTTTTGTTAAGGTATGTCGCTTGTTTCCATTGGAAATGTGCTTGTCGACCGTGTGGTACTGCAAGCCGAGTTCTCCTGTGATCTCCAGCAGTGCAGAGGAGCCTGCTGTGTGGAGGGAGAGCTTGGCGCGCCGCTTTCCCCGGATGAAGCCCGGCAGCTTGAAACGGCGCCGGATGAGCTGATAAGGATGCTGCCCGACAGGAATATCCGATATCTTCACCGATACGGCGCCGTAGAGGTTTATCAGGGCACGCAATACACGAGAACCATCGAAGGTCGGGAGTGCGTCTTTGCCGTCATTCAAGACGGGGTTACGCTCTGCGCAGTTGAACTCGCCAGCCGGGAAGGCATTCTTCTTTTTGATAAACCGCTTTCATGCAGACTTTTTCCGATAAGAGTCCGCAGAAAATTCGGTCTCGATCATCTGGTTTACGAGCAGCACCATATGTGCCGTTCGGCAAGAAAACTCGGAGGGGAACGTCGGACAAGACTTGTTGATTATATCTACCGTGCACTTGAAGCCGCTTACGGCGTCGAGTGGGCGAAAAGCCTGAAAGCATTCGTTGATTCATCCCCTGAAACCTGATGGCAGAGATAAAGCTTCAACAGAAACAGAAAGCGATTCTGTCTGCACAGCAGATACTCAGCAGTCAGCTTCTCCAGCTTCCGCTTCTCAATCTCGAACAGAGGATATATGACGAGTTGCAGGAAAATCCCATGCTTGAGCTTACCGCCGAAAGCAAGGATACCGCCGGGGATATCTCTTCAGACGACGACGGCTCTTCGGGTGACGATATGTTCGGCACGCTGGAACGATTCAATAAAAGTTCGATAAAGGAGCCTCTTCAGGCTAACACGCCCAGGGACGATGCCGAAGGGCGGCTGACCTTTACCCATGAAAGCGCGCCGCAGGAACGCTTTTTTCAGGCGGTGCAGCATGACAGTTTCGACGAGCAGCTTCTCCGGCAGCTTGCGCTGCAGGAGGGCATCGGTGAACGGGAGGTCATGATCGCTATAGAGATTCTCGGTAATCTCGATCATGACGGCTATCTTGCCGAGGAGAACGATGTTATTCTTGCCGGACTGCACGGTAACGGTCTGGATGCCGATGAACATGAGATAGAAAAAATCCTGCGTAAAATTCACTATCTCGATCCTCCCGGTATTGCCGTACGGGATCTGAGAGAACGCCTCCTTGTACAGCTGAAACTGAGGGAAGCGTCCAGCGAAGTGGATATATACCTTACTGCCGTCCGTATTCTTGAACAGTTTTACGAAGATTTTCTGCATAGGCGATATGACCGGATTCTGAAAAAACTTGATCTTCCCAAAGATCAGGTCGAAGAGGCTCTTGGGATCATTACCTCGCTTGATCCGCATCCTGTCGAGGTATTTCACGATGAAGGGGGGCATTACATTACCCCTGATTTTATCGTGACCTACGAAAACGGAGAGCTTACCGCCATGCTTAACGACCGGAGTTCGCTTTCGGTCAAGGTTTCGGAACAGTATCAGGGGGTACTGAAAAACCGCAAGACTCCAAAGGATGAAAAGCAGTTTATCCGCTATAACCTCACGAGAGCCAACGATTTTGCCGCAGCCATCGCCATCAGGCGACAGACTCTTCTGAAGGTGATAGAGTCGCTTATGAAAGCTCAATACGCTTTTTTCGTTTCGGGTCCGGCACATCTCGTTCCTCTTGGAATGAAAGCCATCGCCGGCGATACGGGTCTTGATATTTCCACCATCAGCCGGGCGGTGAACGGCAAATATGTGCAGACACGCTTCGGAGTGTTCGAACTTAAATATTTCTTCAGCAGTTCGCTTGCTACCGACGACGGCGATGATATGTCGAGTAAAATCATCCGGCAGTATATCGGTGAAATGGTGAAAGCGGAGAATTCCGACAAGCCGCTCAGCGACGACCTGATAACCGGCATGCTCAAGGATAAGGGAATCAACATAGCCCGCAGAACGGTTGCAAAATACCGTGAACAAATGCAAATTCCAGTTGCAAGGCTAAGGAAAAAAATATTTTAACAGGTGTTTTCAATTATGGGTCAGGAATTAAAGCCGTTGATACGTTCAACGACGGTACTGGGTGTTATCAGGGACGGCAAGGCGGCTCTCGGCAGCGACGGCCAGATGACGCTCGGCAACACCGTGCTCAAGCACTCCACACGTAAAATAAGGAGCCTTTACCACGGCCGCATCATAACCGGCTTTGCCGGTGCCACGGCAGATGCCGTCACGCTGCTCGACCGGTTCGAGGAAAAGCTCGACGCATACGGCGGCAAGCTTGAACGGGCGGCCGTCGAGCTTGCCCGCGACTGGAGAACCGACAAGTATCTCAGGCGGCTTGAAGCGATGCTTGCCGTGGTCAGTCAGGACAAGGCGCTCATCATTTCAGGTACGGGAGACGTTATCGAACCAGAAGACAGTATCGTCGCTATCGGGAGCGGCAGCATGTACGCCCTTGCTGCGGCCCGATCGCTTCTCAAGCACACTCCGCTTTCAGCGCGTGAGATCGTATCTGAAAGTTTGAAGATTGCCGCCGATATCTGTATCTATACAAACGATCATATTGTTATTGAAGAACTCTGAACAGCAGCTCTGCCGTCGAATGAATTCTTTACTGTTTCTCTGAAATTTCAATTATCTGCAATGACCATTACCAGCGACACTGAAGCTGCTGCCAAGACAGAAGGAAAAAGTGCTATTGCTGCACATAATCTTACACCGAACCAGATTGTCGAACTTCTCGATAAATATATCATCGGGCAGAAAGACGCCAAGAAATCCGTCGCCATCGCCCTGCGCAACCGGTTGCGCCGTCAGCATGTAGGCGATGATCTTCGCGAGGAGATCATGCCGAACAACATCATCATGATCGGGCCTACCGGCGTGGGTAAAACCGAAATTGCACGGAGACTCGCCAAGCTTGCCAAAGCTCCGTTCGTGAAAGTTGAGGCCTCAAAATTCACCGAAGTCGGCTATGTGGGCCGCGATGTCGAATCAATGATCCGCGACCTGGTAGATCAGTCGGTCGCCATGGTTCGCAGCGAGAAATCCGAAGAGGTAAAAGAAAAAGCCGCTTTTCTTGTCGAGGAGCGTCTTCTCGATATTCTCCTTCCTCCGGCTCCGCCGTCCCGTTCGCATGAGGAGCAGGACGAAGAACAGGACGAAAACCGTAATCCCATGGCTCCTGCGGACGAGAACGATATTTCCCAGGAGGTTAACCGCCGCAGCCGGGAAAAGATGCTTGAACGGCTTCGCAAGGGCAAGCTTGAGGAACGTCAGATCGAAATGGATACGGCAAGCGAGAACCCCGGAGGGATGATGCAGATTTTCGGCCCGCTTGGCCAGATGGAGGAGATCGGCAGCATCATGCAGGATCTCATGAGCGGTCTGCCGCGCAAGCGCAAGAAACGCCGGGTAACGATAGCCGAAGCCCGCAGGATACTCGAACAGGAGGAGGTACAGAAGCTTATCGATATGGACGCAGTTGTCAAGGATGCCATCAACAAGGTCGAGCAGTCCGGTATCGTATTCATCGACGAGATCGACAAGATAGCAGCTCCATCGACCGGTTCTGGTGGCGGCAAAGGCCCTGACGTCAGTCGTGAAGGGGTACAGCGCGATCTTCTGCCCATCGTCGAAGGCTCCAATGTCGCAACCAAATACGGCATCGTCAAAACCGACCATGTGCTTTTCATCGCATCGGGCGCTTTTCACGTCTCCAAGCCCTCCGACCTCATTCCCGAGCTGCAGGGCCGTTTTCCAATCAGGGTTGAGCTCAAAAGCCTTACCGAGGAGGATTTCTACAAGATTCTCACCCAGCCCAAGAACGCGCTTATCAAGCAGTACAAGGCGCTGATCAGTACGGAAGGAGTCGATCTCGATTTTACCGACGGTGCGATTCTTGAGATCGCAAGAATCGCGGCCAAGGTCAACGAAAGCGTTGAAAATATAGGCGCACGCCGGTTGCACACTATCATGACCAACCTGCTCGAAGAGCTGATGTTTAACATTCCCGAAAGCGTGACGGACGAAAAGGTGGTGATTGACGAAGCCATGGTGCAGGATAAGCTTTCCGCGGTGTCATCGGATCGTGATCTGAGCCAGTATATTCTCTAAAAAAGGGACACATGGGTACTCATTCGATTCTTGTACTGAACGGACCGAACCTTTCAAGGCTCGGCAAGCGCGAACCGGAAATCTACGGCAAAATCACGCTCGACGATATCAATCGAGGGCTTGTCGAAAGTTTTTCTGAAGTGGCTTTCGAGTTTTATCAGTCGGAAGGCGAGGGCGCTTTGATCGAAAAGCTTTTTCAGGCGGAGGACAACGGCAGCTGCAGCGGAGTTGTCCTCAATGCCGGGGCGCTCACGCACTACTCCATAGCCCTTCGTGACGCTATCAGCGCCATAGAGCTGCCGGTCGTGGAAGTGCACCTCTCCAACATCTACGCACGCGAGGAGTTCCGTCGCACTTCGGTTATCTCGGAAGTCTGCAAGGGAGTCATCAGCGGTTTCGGCGCAAACAGCTACCATCTCGGAGTCAGGGCGATTCTTGAAAGCAGGAGTTAGTCAGGAGGAAGAAAGGCAATTTTCTTTCTTTTTTCCGATTTCGTTCAAGTCCTCAACAGCGAAAACCGTATTCCCTGTGAAAACGAAGCTGATTTTCGCTGGCGCCATTGTGCTTGCAGACATCACTTCAAGCCATGCACTCGCAGCAAATTCATGATACATCAGAGGCAATCTCCGTATCTTCCGGCTCAGCGATATCTGTCCGAAAGACCTCGCAATACAGATCCGGCATGGTAGTATATAATACCGAATCAGATCAGAACGTTACTGCTGCTTTCGGCACGCATTTCGACAGTTTCAGGGTGGAGGCGGGAATTAGGTTATCAGAGAAACGATGCGGATGAGATCTCCATGCATCGAATGGAGCCCTTCCGTCATTCAGAACGTCTCACTCCTCTCCTCCCCAAACTTGGCACGTAACACAATCTTCTCAAGCTCACGACCCACCGATCAGGGACATCTCCCTGCCGATTGCGTCAATCTTGTTACTTTATGCCTGAAGAATAGGATTTTCTTTTTTTTGCTTAAATTGGGGTTGAAATTCTGTCGTTGACTCCTTTCTATACCCCTGTAATACTTTGTTGCCTTGCCCGGAAACAGACGACATGACTGTCGGCAGTGTTTTTTCGTGTTCTGCTTCAACCTTACGGTGTTGTATCACTCTATGGTTCAAGGGAAGTGAAAATGAGGCTTTCGGATTACATAAAGAAATGCATTCGGGAAGGAACCCAGATTTCACGCTTTAACGTGACCTGGGGGGTGTTGCTTGCCGCGCCGGGACATATTTTCTTTTATCTGCTTCTCAAGTATGGTTTTAATATGCCGTACGAAAATTTTCCATTGCGTTTTTCTGCCTCTCTTATTGCATTGTTCTCCTTTGTTCTGGTCAGGATGGAATCACCCCTTGCAAGGAAGTATTTTCCGTTTTATTGGCATTTTTCGCTCATCTACATTCTTCCGTTCCTGTTCACCCTGTTTCTGCTGAAGAACGATTTCCATGAACTCTGGCTCTACTGGGAGATTTTCATGGTTTTTATTCTGATTGCTTTTGTGCCCAACTGGCTGATGCTGCTTTTTGATCTGTTTGTTGGGGTGATTGCCGGAATTGCATGGTACGTTCTGACTACTCCGGAGATCAGCCTGAATCCTGACTTTGATATTCCCGCCTATCTGACCGTTCTGATCTTTTCTGTTATTGCGGGTTATCTTTTCAGTTACAGCAACAGAAGGGGACAGGCGGCCATGGAAAAAAATTCTGCATTTCAGGCTCTGGCCGGCAGCATAGCACATGAAATGCGCAATCCGCTGAACCAGGTCAGTCTCAACCTCGAGATCATAGAAAGAAAGCTCCCGGTATTCAAGCATCAGAACTCACCATCAACCGATATACAGGCATTGGATAGTCTCTATCAACATGTCGCATGGTGCCGGATAGCGATAAAACGCGGCACACAGATCATCGCCATGATTCTCGACGAGGTCAGGGAGAAGCCTATCGATAAGAGCAGCTTTTCTTATGCCCCTGCGGCACTGATTACTCAAAAGGCCATTGATGAATACGGATTTGAGTCCATTGCCGAGAAGGAAAAAATCATTCTGGATAACAACAGTGATTTCATGTTCAGAATCAGCGAAACCATGTATGTTTTCGTGATTTTCAACCTGATAAAAAATGCGCTCTATTATCTCGAATCCCGTCCCGATGCAAGGATCTATATCGGTTTCCAGACAGGAGAACGCTACAACAGCGTGAAGATCAGGGATACCGGTCCGGGAATTTCTCCTGAAAATCTTTCCAGATTGTTTGATCCCTACTTTACGGCAAGTAAAAAGGGCGGAACCGGTCTTGGTCTCTCCTATTGTAAACGCGTTATGCATGCTTTCGACGGTGATATTGTCTGTCATTCCGTTGAAGGAAGGTATACCGAGTTTATTCTGACGTTTCCTGTCGTTACCTGCGATGAGCTCAAGGCAAGTCACGATAAACTTATCCAGGACAACAGTCAACTGTTCAACAAGAAGAGCATTCTTGTCGTCGATGATAATGAAAAGGACAGAAAAATCGTGAAAGACGTGCTTGTGAATCTTGATGTTGCAGTGGATGAAGCCGCCAATGGCCAGGAAGCGCTCGAAAAAATCAGGATTGCAGGCTACGACCTTGTCATCATGAACCTCGCAATGCCGTTACTCGACGGGTATGAAGCTACCGAGATGATCCGAAGCGGTCATGTCGGACAAGAGGCTGCCGGTATTCCGATTATCGGATATACGGAACAACCCTATGCTGTCGTTCGAGGCAAAACAAACAAGGTAGGAATGCAGGAATTGATCACAAAACCATTAATGGAAAGCGATCTGGTGATGAAGATTTCGGCTGTTTTTCGTGAATATCATGGTATTTCGTTGCAAAAGATTGGAGGAAAGTCCGTGCTGATTGCCGATGATTCTGCCGTCAACCGGATAGGACTTATCATGGTTCTTGAAAAATACGGCATTAAGGCCGAGGGGGCAATCAATGGCAAAGATGCGTTAGAGAAACTCGAAAAAGGGAGATTCGATCTCGTGCTGATGGATATTGGCATGCCGCAGGTCAACGGTATTGAAGCGACAATGCTGATTCGCAAATCGTCGATAGCGAAGGTTGCTGAAGTTCCGGTGATCGGTTTCAGTGGAGAATCAGATGAACAGTTGATCCGGGATGCTTTGGCCGCCGGGATGATCGATTACATGGTAAAACCGGTAGATATACGCCTGTTGCTCGAAAAAATAAGTCAAACGCTGTGACCGTCTGATTCTGAAGGGTACACTGCAAGACTCCTGCTCCTTTTCGCCTGTACTGTTTCATCACCCGTCTACCGGCCAATAACCGACAGCAGATATCCCACGTAAACCAGCGCATTGACAAGAGTGAGCGGAATGCCTGTCATGGCGAACTCCACGAATGAAACGCTTTCGGCACCGCGATTTTCAGCCTGCTGCACGATGATCACATTGCTTGCCGCGCCAGGGATCATCATGTTACCTGCAATGGTACTTGCCGCAGCAAGTGCGGCAAGTGATGGAACGGAAACGTCAGGTTCCGCCAGAAGTGGCAGGTAGAGCGCTACGAGCGGTACGTTCGAAACAAGCTGGCTCAATGCGATGCTTACCGTCATGATTGCCGGAATGGAGGTGATATCGGCTCCGCTCTCTTGCAGAATCTCCTGAAAAAAACCGCTCAGCCAGACGCTTCGCATCAGCACGAACATCGAGGCGAAAAACACCAGCGTCTGCCAGTCGATGCCCTTCACTATTTCGAATCTGCGCGAACTCAGCACCGCGACCGGCAGCATGCCCGCCACTGCTATCCAGGTCAGCGGAAAATCCAGGCCGGAGCCGAGTGTGGCGAGCAGAATTTTCAGGGCGACCATACAAGAGGCCGAACGCATGCCGAAACGTGCGATGCGGGCAAGTCGCAGATCCACCACATCTTCCTGCACATACTCAAGAGCCCTTTCGCCGAAATGTTCACGGAAGCGCCACTTCAGCCAGAGATAGGTGATCAGGAGGTTCACGAGCGTAGGCGGCAGCAGGTACCATCCGAACGAGTAAAAGGGACTGTTCATGTTGCCGCTCATGGCGATCAGCAGGTTCTGTGGATTGCCGATAGGGCTCATCACGCTACCCGTCGTAACTGAAAAAGCAAGCGCCAGCAGCAGGGGCTTCGTATGCATGGAGTGCTGCCGCGCGAGCAGCAGCATGAGCGGGGTGCCGATAATAGCGATGGTATCGTTCATCAGAAGGGCAGAGAGCAGTCCGGCCCCGAACACGATGAGCAGGAGCAGGGAGTCGGCGCTTCCCGCCCTCCTGAAAAGTGCGTATGTCGTATGGGCAAGCCAGCCGCTCACCTCAAGCGCTCGGCCCAGCACGAACATACCGAACAGGAAAAGCATGATGTCCGGTTCGATCGCATGCAACGCCTCCGCCGGTTCTATCCCACCGGTAATCAGCACGGTACAAGCTCCACCAAGCATCACCTGCCATATCTGAAGCCGTATGCCGCCGATCTGCCGTACCGCAATGCCTGCAAATACCGCAAGCAGCACCACTACCGGAAATGTCATTTTCAAACTTTTCGTATTGCATCCGCCTGCCATACTCCGCCAGCAATGATAACGATATTTCCCCTTCAAGTTCCATCTCTATCTTTTATTTTTCCCGCGATAAGTACTTTACAGAACAAAGTATCAATAAATAAAGGGAAAAAATCTGCACAACCGTAAGAGGTACCAGGAACAGGAAAAGGTATGCAGGTTAAGTGGAATCTGATGACGGGTATGGTATAGTGTTCGATACTCGGGATATCATTGTGCATTTTCCTCTTCGTCAGGCTCGATAGCCACAGCCGACTGAAAAAAATCCGGGTTTCAGGCGATTATTTTCTTCTTTTGTGGGTTTATACTCTAAAGGGCTTTACTGGAAGTATACCGTTTTGGGAGTAACCTGTAAACGTACGAGTATCATGCGCGATCTGTCGATAGTGTTCGAGGGAGCGGCAGGGCAGGGCGTTCAGACCATCACGAAGTTGCTGCTGCCGGTGCTGAAAAACTGCGGTTATCATGTTTTTTCCTGCACAGAGTTCATGTCGCGCATCCGCGGCGGAAGCAACACTACCGAAATCAGGGTGACGGAAAAGCCCCGGCAGGCCTATGTCTTCCGTATCGATATGCTTTTCGCGCTGTCTCCGATGGCGCATGAACACCTCGACAGGCGTATCGACGACGATACGCTGGTTTTTGCCGAAAGCGAACGGTGCGCTCTTCCGGCGAAAGGCAATTGCATCGAAACCCCGGTGAAAGCCCTTGCACTCGAAGCCGGAAGTCCGGTATTCTCGAACACGGTGGTTGCCGGTATGGTGCTCGGCCTGCTCGGCGTTCCGCTTGAAGAACTCGATGCGCTTCTGCGTGACCGGTTTCATGAAAAAGGCGAAGAGATCGTCCTGAAAAACATTACGGCGGCAAGACTCGGATACGATTGGGGAAGGAACTGCCCGGCAGCCGGAAACATCGATCTTCCGCACTGCGACTCAGATGGCTCCCCGGCAAAACTGCTCATGGACGGCACTGCGGCGCTCGGTATCGGCGCTATTGCCGCAGGCTGCAATTTCATCAGCTCGTATCCCATGTCGCCCTCTACGGGGCTTCTGACCTTTCTGGCCGAAAAGGCGGATGCTTTCGGCGTTGTAGTCGATCAGGCGGAAGATGAAATAGCTGCCATCAATGCAGGTCTTGGAGCTTCCTTTGCCGGAGCGCGTGCCGTGGTTACCACTTCCGGCGGCGGGTTCGATCTCATGCAGGAGGGGGTGAGCCTTGCCGGTATGCTTGAATTGCCGATAGTGATCCATATCGGCCAGCGGCCCGGTCCGGCCACGGGGCTGCCGACACGGACGGAGCAGGGTGATTTCAATCTTGTGTTGCATGCCGGACATGGCGAGTTCGCTCGCGTGGTTTTCGCTCCGGGAACGCTGGAAGAACTGGTTCACCTCGCTCAGCGCGCTTTCGCGGTTGCGCATCGTTTTCATATTCCGGTTTTTCTTCTGACCGACCAGTTTTTGCTCGATGCTGAAACCAGTATGGAGGCAGGCGCCATACAACGCTTTCCCCTCGAAGAGGCTATCGTCGAAACTGCTGAGGAGTACCTGCCTTACCGGTTTACTGAAGACGGACTCAGTCCGAGGGGCGTTCCCGGATACGGAAAAGGCCTTGTCCGCGCCGATTCCGACGAGCACAGCGAAGCCGGTTTTATTACCGAGGATTTCGAGGTGCGAAGGAGGATGATTGAAAAAAGGCTTGCACGGATTGGGCCGCTCAGGGAGCAGGCGCTTATGCCGACCGTTACAGGCCTGATCGACAATGCCCGGACGCTCGTCGTCGGGTGGGGCTCCAACCGAGGGGTGATAGAGGAGGCGCTCGACCTGTTGGGCGACCCTCATGTGGCCGGACTGCACTTTTCGCAACTCTTTCCGCTCAACCCGGCTGTCGCATCGCTTTTGGGAGAGCGTAAGCTTATAGTTCTGGAAAACAATCCGACCGGCCAGTTTGCCGGTTATCTCGCCATCGAGACCGGAAAAAACATTGCCGGTCGTATTCTGAAAGCCACCGGAGAGCCTTTTTCGGTGGAAGAGGTCGTTGAAGCGTTACGGAAGGAGGTCGGTCATGAGTGACAAGCAAACCCGGTTCGACATGCCTCCGCATACCGATGTGGCCTGGTGCCCCGGATGCGGCAACCATATGCTGCTCACGGCGGTCAAAGAGGCCCTTGACGATCTCGGCATCGATCCCCGGCAGCTCGTTATGGTCTCCGGCATCGGGCAGGCGGCCAAGGCGCCGCAGTACATCAACGCCAATATGTTCAACGGTCTGCATGGCAGGGCGCTTCCGGCTGCGCTCGGCATAAGGCTTTCGAACCGCAACCTCGTGGTCGTGGTGGAATCGGGAGACGGCGACATGTACGGCGAAGGCGGCAACCACTTTCTGCACGCCATTCGCCGGAACTTCGACGTCACGATGATCATCCACAACAACATGATTTACGGCCTCACCAAAGGGCAGGCTTCACCTACCTCGCCCATCGGGATGCGCACTCCCGTTCAGGTGAAGGGGGTGATACCGGAGCCGTTCAATCCGCTTGCCGTGGCCATCGCTCTCGATGCCCCTTTCGTGGCGAGGACCTTCACAGGTGATATTGCGCAGACCCGTTCTGTCATCGCTGAAGCCATACGGTTCAAGGGATGCTCCATCGTTGACGTGTTCCAGCCTTGCGTTATCTTCAACAAGCAGAACACCTACAAGTGGTTCAGGGAACATACCTGCAGCCTGCCCGAAGATCACAATCCCGCAGACCGCATAGCAGCATTCGCCCTCGCCATACAGCACGAACCGTTGCCGCTCGGCATTTTCTACCGTAACGGCAAGCGGGCGCTTTACGAGGACCAGTCCGGCATTACGGAAACTCCGCTTTACAGGCAACCTCCTCCTGGAGACGGTGAATTCGAAAAGCTGATCGATGCCTACCGGTAAGGCGGATTAAACATCAGGAATCAATCATTGCCAATTATCAAGGAGAACCATGAACGAACTGAAAAAAATGGCTTGCGTGCCTTGCGAAAGAGGCGGAAGCCCGCTTGCCGCAGATGAAATCGACAGGTTACGGCAGGAGCTTCCTGATTGGGAGGTTGTTACGGAAGCGGGAGAGCTGCGGCTGCGGCGAATGTTCACCTTTTCCGATTTCAGGCAGGCACTCGCCTTTACCAACCACGTGGGAGAACTTGCCGAAGCCGAAGGACACCACCCGAAGCTTGTGACGGAGTGGGGCGGGGTGACCGTGGAATGGTGGACCCACTCCGTAGGCGGTCTGCACCGCAACGACTTCATCATGGCTGCACGCACAAGCGCCCTGCACGAAGGATGACAGATGGAGGTCGGGCACCACTCAATACCCGGCACTCAGAACTCAATGCCGTATGGCGCTCGTAATCGCTGCCGTGACCGTGAGGATCGATGTGCGGGATTGCGCTGAACAAACACTGCAGGGAACGGACTTTCACGGACAGGAAAAGAGATCCACTGACTGTGTAGTGGCCCCCGATTTTCAGACAAGTGTTTAAGGTGGTAACTTGCCCAAAAAAGGGACAAGTTATGAGCGAAAAGCAACGCAAAAGTTTTACGGCACAATTCAAGGCCAAAGTGGCGCTTGAGGC
>Ga0209800_10000234_pt1 | contig 103780 bp, 82 predicted proteins | sample Higcelweek8metaG_FD_187174 | JGI IMG/M metagenome (GOLD analysis project Ga0209800, IMG submission 187174) | Freshwater pond sediment microbial communities from the University of Edinburgh, under environmental carbon perturbations - High... | ecosystem: Environmental > Aquatic > Freshwater >... | reverse complement strand
ATCACTCGGAGCGATATTGAAGTGATTAAGCGAAATGATTCCGGGAAGACATTTTCGGAAAGATTTAAGGGAGTTTCTCCAGAATAACATGAGTACCCACGAGAATAAAAGCGTTTTTGAAGAAGTGAACCCTTTTCCTGAAAAAGTGTCGGTTTCCTCGTCGATTGATGGAGGTAGTCCGGATTTTATTGAAGAAGACAGCGGTTCGATTCTGGGAGAACTTGAGGAAATAGCTCTCGGAGAGACTTTTGGCGGCACGTCCATTTCTATTGATGACGACTCACTTCCGGAAGAATCATCTTATGCGGGGAGTAAATCGCTTAAAAAGGATAATCCCCGACCGTTTGATGTTGAGTCTCTTGCCAGAGAAATTGACTCCATGAACACAAAAGCATCTCCAGCACAATCCGGCTCTGGTGATGATAGTGAATTTCTCACGGTTCTTGATGATGAAGATCGGCGTTTAATCGATGAAGTGACGAGTAAAACCGACGAAATTGAACTTGAGATGTTTGAACCGGTAGGGAGTCTTGAAGAAGAGGATGATCGTGCCCAGCTCGTTGTCGCTGCGAATATAAAGTACAAGCCGGTATCGCTCTGGAAAGAGGATTCCGATTTTAAAGTTATAGAGGTTGAGGGGTATCAGGGAATAGATTCTGATGATTTTCTGTCCTATTTGCGGACAAAAGATCGGTCGTCTGACGCAGACGCGGCGGTTCCGTCTGGATTGACTGTGATAGGGAAGTCTGTGAGGGATAACGACATCGGGATACAATCTCCTCCTGATGAAGATAGTGTTCTGGAACATGCTTTTGAAGATCAACCTTTTGAAATATCTGATAATGATTTGCACGACTCGTCGATTCTGGAAGATCTTGTTTTCTCCCCATCTGAACTCAATGACGGTAGTACGGATGATGCTGATGATGAAATTATCAGTCTTCCTGAAGATGCTCTCTTGTCTCTTTCCGAGGAGGCCGAAGAGGATAGTTCAGATAATGATATTTTCCCTGTAAACATGTCTGATATAGTTGAAGATGCTGAACCGGAAAACGTTCCCGAAGACTTTATTCTCACTCCGATTGATCTTTCTGAAGCTGAAAAAATAGCCCGCGAAGATATTCTTGTATTGAATGAAGATGATCTTATTGAGGAATTGGATTCATCTGAATCATCATATAACAAGTATAAAAAAGAATCTAATGGCAAAGCTGTAACGACTGAAAGAAAAATTCAGTATGTTCATCCGCCTGTTTCAACTATGGATAATCACCATCGGGCAAGCATAGAGGAGAATATTCTAGCGCCGGAATCTCTGGTGATAGAGGAAGATTCATCAGAAATTGAGCGTCGCTACGGTAAAAACACCCTGAAAGGTGAGAGCGAGAGCTTGCTTGACATTACAGATGAAGTTGTTATTCTTGAAGATGAGAGTGATGTCGATAGGCTCTCAATGTCGATACCCGAAGAGAAACGGGAGGACATGAAGAAGCTCCTTCATTATCTCGACGGATTATTTGAAAAACTGCCCGATGATGTGGTTAAAAATTTTGCAAATTCAGAATACTTTGATTTGTATGTGAAGATTATGAATGACCTTGGAGATAAATAGTGGGGCTTCTTGACAGAGCGGGTGAGTTGAAAACAGACGCGGATGAAACCGACGAAGAAATTCTGCCGGATGTTGATATTGCGGTTCTGTCTCCTGAAGACCTTGTCGAAGAAAATTCTCCCTTAGAATCTGATTCAGGTGATATTGAAAGCGGAAACAACCTAAATGATTTATCTGAAGATAATATCTTTTCTGAGCTGCCGGGCATTGAAGATTTTGATCATGATGATTCCGGTCATTCTGATGATTTGAAGGACATGTCCGAAGTGCCGGGTATTGGGGATGAGCCGTTTCCTGATATGGGAGTTATCCCTGTCGATACGGATACGATGGATTCCGGAGATATTAAGAATAACCTTACTGCCGGCACAAATGAATTCCATGTACCGGAGGCCGAAACCGGCGAAACCGCGTCGGCTGTCGAAATTGATATGGAAGATAAGTTACCCGAGATCGATGATCTTCCGAATGAACAGAGTGTTCCGGAAGACATGGTTGTTCCAATGGAATCTATGGACAACGATATCGATCTTGCTCTTGATCTTGAAGAAGAGACTAAATCACACTCAATAATAGACCGGCATGAACTTGATGATGTTTTTGATCTTGATACGGTTGATGATAGTACTGTTCACGCTGATGACGTTCGCCCCGGAAAAACAAGTGTCCTGAAAACCGATGATGCGATTAATGAAAACAAGTTTTCGACGGATGAGAAACCGACTCCCGGGATAAAAGAAGTATTATCGGACATGTCGCTTCCTCATGATGAGGGGGAGCTGTCATCCGTATTATGGGATTCATCAGCGGAGTTGATACGCGCAAAAAGCCAGCAGGATCTTTTCAATACGCTTCTTCTTCTCGTAATGGGACAGACCGGAGCTAATGCGGTGACGGCACTTACCCCGGTTAAGGGAGAGGACAACAAATGGGGGATTTATGATACTCGGGGCGCCCGTCTTCGGAGTAAAATGATCACATTCAGGGGATCTGATCCCATAATGAATTCAGCTCTGACTGGGAAACGTTTTGTTGATATTGAGGAATTCGCGGGTATGCCTGAATGCCGGGATGAATATCCGCTATTTAATTCAATATCAGGGAGATACATTCTTCCGATGATTGTGAATGAACAAGCGATTGCGGTTCTTGCAATCGGTGATAAAATATCAGGCGAGGAGTATCTTCCCCAGGAAAAGGCGTTTCTTCTCAAAATCGTTGAAACGGCAGGGAATCTTCTTTCGTACATTATAACGATTGAATCCCTGAATGAGGAAAATCAAAGCTTTATCGCGAGAAATAAGGAATACTCGGATATTGAAAAGCTTGAACATGATTTCAGGAAATCATTTGTTGCGGAATCAGCGGCGATTGCAATTGCTGATAAAATGAATTTTTACGGTGCGGAAAGTTTCGCTTTTTTCTCCCGCTCTGAACGCGGAGATAAATTTCTTGTGCGGTTTACAGAGAAAGAGGATCTTTGTTCTTTCAGAGAAAGCGATTTCTCCGTGCCTGTTGACAGCGAATTCTGTTCACATCTTGTGCAGCATGATGAGTGGGAAGAATTTGAACATCCCGCGTCTTCACGTGTACTGCGCTCCGTATTTTCTGATTCACAGATTCTCAGGATGAATATCTGTGTCGTATATCCTTTCGTTCTGAGAGGATATTGCGCGGGTTTTCTTGTTATCATGCGTGCGAAAAGGGAGCGGCTTGATGACTGCCGCGTCCATGCGATGCGGTTGGCCAGAACTGTTTTTTCGATCGTGCAGCAGAGAGAAAGTATTCTCATAGAAGAAGGATCGTTCATTGATACTGTTGTGCGTGTAAACGAGCGAATGGAAAGAACCGTCAGGGAAGCTGAAGCACTGAAAATACCTGTTTCATTCGTTCTTTTTTCTGTTAAAAATATAAAGAGATATATTGCCCTGTTCGGCGGCGAAGACGCGGAACAATTAATGGAGTCTTTCCGATCTGTACTTGAATCACGGATATCGGGCAGTGAATACTCACTGAGAATGGAGCGTGGCCGTATTATGGCGATTTTACCGGGAAAGAGCCGTAAATACGCGATGCCGTTTGCGACTGCGGTTAGGAATGAACTCGTTTCCCTGTTCAGTGAGAGAGAAGCCCAGATATTACTTTCGTTTCTGATTGCGGAGTATCCGGCGGATGGAAAAGGTCTCTGCGAAATTTTGGAATATCTGGACTGATAAGCAATCATAATTAATCCAACCGGTCGCGTTTGGTGAAGTATTGATAACGATTAATCATAGTATCTGTGAATTGCAATGAGCCTTCATTTTATCATCTATTCCTATTGACAATTAACGCTGTTTCGAGCTTTTTGGTCTCAACTTACTTGAAACGGTGTATTCATGCAACAAATACGTAATATTGCTATTATAGCCCATGTCGATCATGGTAAAACTTCTCTGGTCGATGTAATGCTCAAACATTCCGGAACCTTCCGCTCGAACGAACGGGTTGAGGAGAGAATGATGGATTCCAACGATCTTGAAAAAGAGCGCGGGATCACGATATTCTCTAAAAATGCCTCAATTTATTATAAAGATCACAAGATCAATATCGTCGATACTCCCGGACATGCGGATTTCGGCGGAGAAGTGCAGCGAATTCTCGATATGGTGGATTCGGTTCTGCTTGTCGTTGACGCGTTTGAAGGGCCGATGCCTCAGACGAAATATGTACTTAAAAAATCTCTGGAAGCGGGTCATTGCCCGATTGTTGTTATCAATAAAATCGACAGACCAAACAGCCGCCCCGAGCAGGTAGTTGATTTGGTATTCGACCTTTTTGTTGAACTTAACGCGTCGGATAAACAGCTTGAGTTCCCCGTTATTTTCGCTTCCGCCAAAAACGGAGACGCACATTACACACTCTATGATGATCATAAGGATATGATTCCACTTTTTGAAACAATCATAAAGCATGTACGCCCTCCCGGGGGAGATAGTGAAGCGGATCTTCAGTTCCTCGTGTCAGCGATCCATTATGATAATTATATCGGGAAAATCGGAACAGGAAAGATTCATCACGGAAAAGTTAAACCCGGTGATGATGTAACGCTTCTCAAACAGAATGGAACATCCGTCAAGGGAAAGATCACCAAACTATTTGAATACAAAGGTCTTAAACGGAATGAGATTCCGGACGCTTCCGCGGGAGACATCGTCGCTATCGCTGGTTTCGAAAAGGTTGATCTCGGTGATACTATTGCGGGAGGAGACAATCCGATAGCGCTTCCGTCGATAAAAATTGATGAACCGACAATATCCATTACGTTCCTTGTAAACGATTCTCCGTTTATGGGAAAGGATGGGAAATATGTGACATCACGCCATATATGGGAACGTCTTGAAAAAGAGATCGAAACGAATGTGAGTCTCGTAATCGAAAAAGCTGAAACAAAAGACTCGTTTACGGTAAAAGGGCGTGGGGAACTTCAGCTTTCTATCCTTATTGAAAATATGCGCCGTGAGGGTTTCGAATTTCAGGTATCGCGCCCGAAGGTTATTTTCAAGGAAATTGACGGCAAGCGTCATGAGCCGATGGAAAACGCGATTGTCGATGTCGCGGATGAGTTTACCGGCGCGGTGATTGAAAAAATGGGAATTCGCAAAGGTGAACTTACCAATATGGTTCAGGGCACTGATGGATATACCCGTCTTGAATTCAAAATCCCGTCACGCGGACTTATCGGATTCAGAAGTGAATTCCTTACGGATACTCGCGGAACTGGTATTCTTAATCACCTGTTTGCGGGATATGAACCTTTCAAGGGACCGATCCCGTCACGAAGCCGCGGTGTTCTTGTCGCAATGGAAGGCGGTAATTCTGTAGGATTCGCTCTCGATAATCTTCAGGAACGCGGAACGCTGTTTATTGGAACTGCGGTACCTGTGTATGAAGGTATGATTATAGGTGAGAACAGCCGGGAAAACGATATGATTGTGAATCCCTGCAAGACTAAAAAATTGACGAACATGCGCGCCGCCGGTTCAGAGGATGCGATACGAATCACTCCTCCGAGACTCTTCTCTCTCGAACAGGCCATTGAATATATCGATGATGATGAACTTCTTGAAGTGACCCCGGTTAATATACGAATGCGCAAAAAGGTACTTAAAGGTATCGAGAGAAAGAAATCCGCACGAGAGGATTGATCTTCAACGCAGAAGGATGACCGGATTCACCGGGCGCGCGTCTTTTCGTATTTCGAAATGAAGATGCGGACCTGTCGTGAGTCCGGTGTTTCCGGACAGCGCAATAACGTCATTTGCGGTCACGTTCATCCCCGGACGCACCTTGATTCGCGATAGATGACCATAATAGCTTCTGTATCCGCAGGGATGCTCTATGATTACAAGCTGTCCATAGTTTCCCTTATATCCTGTAAATATGACTTTACCCGCACGAGCCGCATAAATCGGAGTTTTGGTAGGGCATCCGAGATCAACTCCCGCGTGAAATGTTTTCTGCCCGGTAAACGGGTCTCTTCTTATGCCGAATCCTGAAGTGCGGCGCAGCCGTTCAAGCGGTGCGGCAAAACCCGTTCCGAGAAAAAGACTTCTTTCCAGAGATGTGACTTCGCCGCAGGGAATGAAAATGAATTTTTTCGATAGAGATGAAATCCTGTTCGCCGTGAAAATATAGTCACGGTGAATATTATACAGCGCTTCAATTTTTTCAATAGAATCGTTTTTTTCGCAAATATGGATCACTCCTCTCATGGAAGGGAGATATAATACCGTTCCGGGTTTTACATCTCTCGGCGATGACAGGTTGTTGATGCTCATGACAGTATCTATATTAAGGGTGGTGCGTGATATGATTTTCCAGAATGAGTCAGTATTTTTAACTTTATACTTATAGAAACGGAGTTCAGGAAGATCTGACGCGCTCCGGTGACCTCTGATAACTGATACGCTCTGACGTACTGATGCGGTTAGCGGAGAGATTTCGTCCCTGTTTTGAATTGAGGATATCTCGGCAATGCCGTCCTCTGACTGTGCATGGATAACAGTTCCGCCCATGAACAAAGCCATGGTGAACGCGAACAAAGACAACCGCACTGTTTTATGGGACATAATCATACTTGTACTATCGGAGCTGTTTTTATGAAACTAAAGCACGTTTTTCTCCGTTAAAAAAACAAATGCGCGCTATTATTTTGAGTACTTCACGAACAAAATAATTAATTAATACGGCTTCATTTTTTCTTCGTCAGTACTGCTCTTTTACGGGTTTTATCTTTCTTTACAGTTCCGGGAGCCGCAGAGCCGACAAGTCCCTTATGGAACAGGAGCAGAAGACCGAATCCTGACCAGACAAGCGCACGTAGTCTTCTCAGAAATCCGATGGTGATACCGAGAGACGGGTCGTAACCGAGAAATTTGAGTATAAGGGAATATGATCCTTCGCTCGCCCCGATACCCATTGGAATGATAAATGACGCGGATGTTATGAAAAGGCCGAACAGGTAGACGAAAATAGAATCAATGACAGTTGTACTTCCTCCCGCGAAAAGCATGATGATATACACTTCCGCGGTTCCGGCGACCATGACCGGAACGATATGCATGAAAAGGGATATATAGAAATGGTTCTTATTTTCACGGTTTTTGAATATTATCCGGATTTCATGATCCAGTTCCTCGATTTTCTTTTCGCGTTCCGGTGTTACGAACCTTTTCTGGATGAATCCGGGTATTTTAGAAATGATGAATGCGAGAAAACCGCTTTTCTGTTTTTTCATAATATAGAAAAGTCCGAAAAGCATGAGTGCGAAAAAGAAGAAAAGGATGAGCAGAGACCATGCAGGGAGATTCAGTTTGAAAAACCCTACACACACGCCAATGAGGATGAGGAAGGTGTTGCCGACCATGTGAATAGTTCTATCCATTACGACTGACGCAAGTCCTGCCCTCAGAGGGACGACATCCTGAAGATAAATTGCTTTGAGTGCATCCCCCGCCATGCCTGCGGCGGTACTGATTGTTGTCGTTGAGTCTCCAGCTATACGTGCGAGAAGAACATCTTTGAATTTACGAAGCGGGATCGAAGGTGTAATCAGAACCATCCATCCATAGGTAAGACAAAGCTGATTTCCCAGATAAATCAGTACGCAGAGCCAGAATTTCCAGCCGAAAGTGATTATTTGTTCAACTGGCTTCTTGATACCGAATATAACGAATAGAAGAACAAATAGTCCAATACCGACAAGAAGAAAGACTATGCGGGCTTTTTTCATCGATGCCTCTATTTTGAGTGATAAGCTCGTTTTTTTTGCCTGATTTACTGCACGGTGAATTCAGATCATCAACTGGAATGATTGTCCCCGGATCGCATCGTGACGACAATTGTTTTTTATGTATTTTTAGTAAAAGGACAATATTCATGATCTAAAAGCGAAAAAGTCAAACTTTTGCGTAAAACCCGGGAAATGTCAAATTTTAAGATTTATCTAAGGAATTGTAATTTCGCTTGTTTCCGGTTATGGTCGTATTCATATATGATCAGTCATGAAAATAACTTGAACTAAAGAGCCGTTCATTCGACTATTGGATTCTGAGGTGTATGATGATCCCATCATTGGCAATTATCCGTTCTGTGAAGTCAGATGTAACCCATAATAAAGTGTGCGGATTATATCCGCTTGAGCGCAATATTCGGTTGCTCTGGCACGCGGGAATAAAGGAACTCCGTCTTGATCTGAATGATGCGGATATGAAGATCTATGACAAGATTCGTCATCGGATAAGAAAACTTAGGGACATGAAAGTGGTTCTTCTCAAGAATCACGCCGGAAATATCTCAAAAAAGCATATCGTTATTTCATCTGCGCTTTTTTTCCAGTATCATCATATTGTGAAGTTCGATGAGTTCTTCCGCGAAAAAGGGAAAGTGGTACAACCGGTCAGGGATAAGGGCATATTCATTCTTGAAAATTCTGAAGATATCAGGTATGCGGAAAAAATCGCCATGGAGCATATCCGGGTAAGCGCGGGCGGCGTGATTGCGAGAAATATCAATAAACGGATTTCTCTTCCAATCAGCATGCGTCTGGCTCGTCTTGGGATTCACCCGAATTATATTACCTTGTTTAATTTTCTATTTATGCTTACAGGTGCTTTGATGCTCTGGAAGAATGAGTACCTCTGGCTACTCGCCGCAGGTACGATATTTCAGCTTGCGTCCATTTTTGACGGTTGTGACGGCGAAGTTGCGAAACTGACATGTACGTTTTCCAAGTCAGGAGCCGTGTTTGATACAGTAAATGATTATACGTGTCTGATTGTATATCTTGCCGGTGCGTCATATTTGTATTATCATAAAGCAGGGACTTTTCTTACCGGAGTGACCATCGCGATCGTGTTCGGAGGTCTTTTTGTCATTATGGGGGCGGTGATATTGTATCTTGTGAAATACAGCTTGTCGAAATCATTTGCGGCCTTTGCGCGTGAGTTTCTCGGCAAATTACCGAAATCCGATCCGATTGTTTTTCTCACCGTGAAGCTCCAGTATTTTATACGCAAAGAGTTTTACTCGTGGGTAGCTTTTCTTATGGCGATACCGGGTCTTCTGTATCTGATGATACCATACACCGCTATTACGGTGATTGTCGCGGCATTCCTGTGTATTGCTCTCGAGATCAAGTATTTCCCGAAACTCTCCCGTGAGAAAAGCCGAGTGGAGATGACGTATATTTCTCAGCGGAGTTGACCACATGAAACACGGTCTTATATATTTCGGAAGTGAAATACTTGCGAAGAAGTCTCAGGATGTTGAAGAGTTCACTCCCGAGATTCCGTCTCTCGTGACGGAGATGTTCGGTGTTCTTGAAAAGTCAAAAGGCATCGGTCTTGCCGCTCCCCAGATCGGGATATCAAAGAAAATCATTGTTGTTGATGTTTCACATTACAAGGATGGTCCGAGAATCGGTCTTGTGAATCCGGTTATTGTGTGGGATTCCAAGGACGAACAGGTGTATGAGGAAGGATGTCTTTCCATACCAGGAATTTATTCTGATGTCATTCGTCCCGGGACAATAACCGTGCAAGGTTATTCAACAGACGGAAAACAGCTTGAATTCACGGCTGACGGGATTTTCGCGCGCGTACTTCAACATGAAATTGATCATCTAAACGGAATACTGTTTATAGACAGAATAGATGATGCGGTACGGAAAGAGTTCGCGAAAGAACTGAAACTGATAAAAAAAATGAACAAAAAACAATGACACAGGGTAGGTGAATGAAAATAGGTTTCTTCGGTACACCTGATATCGGCGCATATTGTCTGGAGTCTCTTTCGCAAAAACATGCTGTTCTGTTTGCGGTTACGCAGGAGGACAAACCCCACGGCCGTTCTCTTCGTATTTCGAAAAGTGCGGTATCATCAGCCGCTGAAAAACTCGGTATTCAGGTGCTTACTCCGCCGACACTTAAGGATGAAAGTTTTCCTGAAACGTTAAATGCCTTCGGTGCTGATATTTTTGTCGTAGTCGCGTACGGGAAAATAATTCCGGAAGTATTATTCTCCATTCCCCGATTCGGTTCTATCAATCTTCATCCCTCTCTTTTACCTCGATACCGTGGTGCTGCTCCTGTTGAATCGGCTATTCTTGCGGGGGAGACAATAAGCGGAATAACCGTCCAGCGAATCACTATGAGACTTGATGCGGGTGATATTCTTGCGCAGGAAACAATGCAGATAGGAGAGGATGCGACGGCTGAGGATATGTATGGAATTGTACTGCCTCATGGTGCACGTATGCTTCTCGATGTAATAGATAAACTGGAAACCGGTAATTGTGTTCCCCGGGTGCAGGATGAATCTCTCGCGACGTATTGCGGTAAGATATCAAAAGAAAGCGCGAGAATTAATTGGAAAAGCCCTTCAGCGGCAATTCACAATCAGATTCGTGCGTATAATCCCAAGCCGGTATCATGGACTGTTTTCCGTGGGGCATCACTTCGTATTCATAAAAGCGCGCTTTTCCATGACGGCGGAGTGACTCTTTCGCCCGGAGAAATAATGATTTATCAGAAGAGACGTATTCTTGCGGGAACTGAAGATCAGCCGATCGAAATAATTTCTCTTCAGCCGGAGAATAAGAAAAATATGGATAGTTCCGCATTTATAAACGGGTACCGACCCGTTACCGGGGACACGTTTTCATAATGACCGGTTTTTCTCTCGGTATATTGTGTTTGACAGATTAAAATTGGCGGATATAACAAAGTAATGGGTAGTAAGGACGAAAGACGGGGAGGACGGCGGGATTCTATCCGCACGTTCTGGGAAATGCCTCCTTCAGATGTTGAACAGGAGAAACGTCGTGCCCGTGAACTGCGTCACTCCGGATGGTGGAGGCAGAAGATTTCGCGCGGCGAGTGCTATTACTGTGGTGTAAAAGTCCGTCCCGATGAGCTTACAATGGATCATATCATTCCTCTCTCCCGCGGGGGGAGGTCTGAGAAGATAAATATAGTCCCTGCGTGCAAAGAGTGTAATAACCGGAAAAGGTTCCTTCTTCCTTCGGAGTGGGATGATTACCTCCAGCGGATAAAGGGAAGTACTCATCAGTCGAATGGTCGTGATGATGCGTGCGCAGAAACGGAATAGGTGTCTATGGCTGCCAAATCGTGTGCTTATAAAAAAGGCGATGTTATTTCAATGCAGGGAGAGCCTTCCTGCTGTTTTTATTACCTCCAGAAAGGGGCTCTTGAAGTTCTCACCGCCCCGCAGGAATACGCTGGTCTTGATAAGCGATTGATACTTGAGCATAGCGTGCGCGTCGCATATATAAATGAAAATGCGTTTGTCGGAGCGTTTACAGGAAGAACGGTGCGCGCCTCTGAAGATTCTGAAGTTCAGTGTTTCCCGATGGACGGCGGATTCGGGCGTTTCGCGCAGGAAGATCCCGCCAGAGCCGTCATGCTTCTTATGCATATCTTCAGACGTGTCGAACTCGCGTTTGTTGATTTGACAAAGTTCAACAAGCTTTACCAGAATGTCTGTGTGATCAGCGACAACGTCGCGCTCGCCGCAAAAGAAATATCCGCAGGTGAACTTCCTGAACGTATTGATCAACGTGCTGAAAACCTGTATGATGCCGCCAAAAAGGGAAGCTTCGCGTTTCCGAAAATATTTGACCATCAGTTTATACTCGCCGATCGGAGCGCTGTGCTGAAGAAGAAGTATGCGGTTCCGGGGGAACCGATCGAGAATATTTTCGATCGTGATCTCTATGCGTTTATGAAGCGGTTTACGAAAATTGATAAGAATGTTTTCGCGCATCTAGTGAAAGCGGACCCTGAGATCGGAGGCTTCATATTCACCAGAATTGATTCCTATCTCGAGAAGATATATGACCGGATTGCATCGATATATGAAAGTATTGATGAAGAGGCTGAGATTCTTTTCGGAGCGGAGGATAGCTGGACGAAGTTTCTTGCCGAATACGGAGCGCTTCGTGACTGGGAGCGCAGTAATCGGCTGTCTCCGGATTTCTCAAAGAACCTGTATATGATATTTATGAAACTGTGCACTATGTACAGCGGTTTCGCGGGAAAAGATGTTTCATCAAGATATCCGGGGCTTGTCAAATTCAAGGAATTCCTGACGAGGGGACAGATGTCGACTCCGCCGATAGCATCTGCCAGGAATGGTTCGGCTGCAGCTATGAGACCATCCTCAGACGGCGGTGTCTCGAATGCGAATATTGAACGGCTATATGCCAATTCAATGCAGCAGATATTTGAATTCGCGGTCGCGTCGAATGATCTCTGCACTTCGTTTACAAGAGCAATCAATGATTTCAAAAGGATATCGAATCCGTTTTCTCCTGATGATGATGCGCGGAAAATAAGAAGACAGATAACGAAGCTTTACTGGCAGCTTTATTCTCAAGTGTATCTTAGAAGTCTCAGCGAGCGGCAGGTTCCGGCTCCCGTAAAACTAATGATACTTTTCGGATTCGTTGATGAAAAGCTGATCGATCCGGAGCAGATGCCGTATCTTCATTCACTTTCATCGGTGAATATGACCGCGCAGATGCCTGTTATGCACAGTACCGAGTTTCTTCAGAAAATAAATGCGGGTGAAGAACCTCCTTCTCTCAATGAACTAGGTCTCACTTATGAGAAACATATACGTGAAGAAATGGAGAAAGCCGGTAAAACCGGTGCTACGATTGATGAAAATGACCCTCTGAAAAAAGTTGATTATGAAATCCAGAACATGCTCCAGAGTGTGGTCGGCATTTGTGCGGGATCACGGTCAAACGCATTCCCGATACTTACATCACATCTTGTCAAAGGTAATCCGGAATCATTTTATGTTTCAAAACGGAAGATTGAAGAAGTTGTCAATGAACTGTTGGCAATCGATTATTCCGCGTTTTACCGCGAAACGGTGACACGGCTCAATGAACCGGTTCTGTTTGAGGAAGAAGTTCTTCCGTATTTCGTGATCCTCCCTTCGTTCGGGACAAAGACGATGATGTGGCAGGAGATCGTAGGTAATAATAAGCGTAGCCGTGCCAGAATTGTTATACCCGCGTTTTTTATGGGAGATCTGAGGCGCAGTCTCGCACACTCAATCGCGTCTTTCAGATGGGAAATATGCCGTTCATTGCAGGGCGCTATGTGGGCTGATCCTGTTGAAGGCGGTCTTACCGGTGCGTATTACGATTATGTGCAGTTTTTCAAGAAGAACTCCAAACTTTCTCCTGAAGCGAAAGAGAAGATTCATGAACGGATAAAGGGTGTCCGCAATAATATGAAAGAACTTTTTGCGGAAGATTATATCATGTGGGTTACATACGAGCGTGAAGGGACAATGAAGCTTAATAGTGTCGCTCGAGATATTTTCTACCGGTTTGTTCCGTTTAAACGGGAGATTCGTGAGCGTCTTGAAACCATGCCTGCGTTTATTGAACTTGCGAATAAGTTCAAGAATGTGCGTGCGAGAAAAGTCCGGGAATATGAAAACAAGTTCAAAAAGTATCGGGATGACGCGGGGAATCTGCCGCCTGCATTGCATCAATTTATGACGTATCTTCGTCTTTGACGTATTCAGTGTTGTTATGCCGGATCAGTATGATCCGGGACATTGACATCGTGTTCTGATTAACCTTCCGGGAAAGCTCCTTTGATATTGCGCATGAGTCGTTTGCGCAAGTTATATGTCGGAGATCATTCAAATATTTGCTTGCCAGAATAGTATACCGTCTATACGGTATCTGTGTCATCCCGATTTCAGATGTTAGCAGAATTTATCTGTTTTCTGAAGATTGACGGATGTGTACGGTGTGGAATATTCCGCCATGCTCACAATGCAGGTATAACCGAATGACTACTTCGCATGTATGGTGTCAGATAGTGTTTCATCCGCGCATTAATATCAATTCTGCGCATATCAGGTCGAGTTTATGAAGAAGAAAAAAGTCACCGGTATTATACAGACATACAGCAGAAAAGCGCGGGATTCGATCATGTTCGTCGGAGATGAATTTTTCCGTGAGGCAGGACTTGAAAAATATCTTGATGATGTATTTGCATGTGTCGATGAACTGATAAAAAATGCGGTTAAGGCTAATTACAAATTCGTACTTATTCTGGAAAAACTTGCGGATCAAATACGGGATGAAAATCCCGGGATTGGAGAAGATGAGATATACAGCCGGATGAACACGATCATACGCGATAAGGCGAGGTATGACAAAGTTGCTGAAGAAATAACCGCGAATGACGAGATAGCTCATACTGTTCGCGGTCTTCTGAATGAGGAGTCTGTTCTTATCAGGATAAAGAATAAAACATACCAGGATAAACGGGATCTTAATCAGGAAGAAATCGGGAAGGTAGAGAGCCTTGTAGGTCTGCAGAAAGTAAGAACTGAAATTGAAAAAAGGAAAATCCATGTCCGGGTTGTCATGGAAATGGATGATGCATATATATACATAGAAGTCACTAATAATGCGCCGATTATGGAAAAAGACCTTAATCGTATATATGAAAAACGCGATGAGTATCGTGTGTTCAGGGATGAAGGGCGTGAGCATGAATTTTACCTGAACAATCTCGACACGTCTGACTCGGGATTCGGGCTCGGATACGCGACTATCGACAGTTTCCTGAGCAATATGAAGCTGGATCCGTATCGCGCAATACAGATCATCGCGGCGTCAAACACCACGGTTATTTTATCTCTTCCTATTGCCGCTTTGCAGGCCGGATAGTGTGTCTGCGTATTATGGTGTGAGCGGATTTAGGCGTATAATCGCACCTTCCTTTTTTGGATTGACAAAGATCTTTACCGGAAAAAATGATGATTCGCCGTATTGCGTACTGCGCTATATGTAGTAATTAACTGAAAAACAGTAATATCGTTGCCGTATATTAATCAATACTGACGCGCAAAGGTAATGTTTCATAAATGCCGGGACGTATGTGAACTGAACGGCGAGTATACAAGAGGGGAAAACTCATGTTTGAAAACCGTTCATACTGCGGCGAGTTGAAGAAAACCGATGTTGGTTCTGATGTAGTGATTTGCGGATGGACAGATTGCCGTCGGGATCTCGGCGGTGTTATTTTTATAGAAGTGAGGGACGTGTCGGGTCTGATCCAGGTTGTCGCTGATAACTCAACAAGCCCTGAGTCTCTTGCGGTCGCTGAGAAAGTGCGAAATGAATTCTGTCTGCGCGTAACCGGGAAAGTCCGTCTGCGAAGTGAGGAGAATGTTAATCCGAATATCCCGACCGGATCAATAGAAGTCGCGGTGACTGATATCCAGATTCTTTCAGAGTCCGCGGTTCCGCCGTTTCCGCTTGAAGCCGGAGTTTCAATAAATGAAGAAGTGCGGCTTAAATACAGGTTTCTCGATCTTCGCCGCGCGGAGATGCAGGAAGCGATAATCAAGCGTCATGAAGTGATGCAGGTTACGCGCGGCTACCTTGTGAAAAACCGTTTCATTGAAGTCGAAATTCCGTTTCTGAATAAATCAACTCCTGAAGGGGCGCGTGATTTTCTCGTTCCTTCACGAATCAATCACGGCGAATTCTATGCGCTTCCTCAGTCACCTCAGACTTTCAAACAGATTCTGATGGTTTCAGGATTTGACAGGTATTTCAATATCATCAAGTGTTTCCGTGATGAGGATCTTCGTAATGACAGACAGCCGGAATTCACTCAGATAGATATGGAGTTTTCATTCGTTGATCAGGACATGGTGATAAAAACGATTGAAGGGCTTCTTGTTGATATCGTGAAAACCGTCAAAGGGATTGATGTTCAGACACCGTTTCCGCGTATCAGTTATGATGATGCGATGAACCGATACGGGAAAGACGCACCGGATACACGGTTTGATCTTGAGCTTGCGGACGTTTCTGATATTTTCGCTGATTCGACATTCAATGTGTTTCAGTCAACCCTGGAAAAGAAAGGAATCATTAAGGCGCTTCCCGTACGTGATGAAGGAAAGATTTCCCGCAAGATGATCGATGATTATACCACGTGGGTGAAAACTTTCCGCGCCGGCGGACTTCCCAATTTCCGTTATCGTAACGGTGTATTCGAAGGCGGTATGGCGAAATTCCTTTCAGAAGCGGAAAAGGAAGCGCTTGTAAAACGTCTTAAACTTGAAGGCGAGACAACAGTATTCTTCGCGTGCGACCGTTCGCAGGTTGTATATGATACTCTCGGAAATCTTCGTATACGTATCGCGAAAGAACTCGGCCTTATCGATGAGAATAAGCTGAATTTCGTATGGGTTGTTGATTTCCCTCTTCTCGAGTATAACTACGATGATAATCGTTTCTATGCCAAACATCATATGTTTACGGCTCCGGCTGCGGAATCAATCCCGCTTCTTGATTCAATCACACCTGAGAATGTGGATTCAATCAAAGCTCAGGCGTATGACATCGTTCTCAATGGAAGTGAAATAGGTGGAGGATCGATCCGTATCAACCGTATGGATCTTCAGAAAAAAATATTCTCTCTTCTGAACATGACGGAAGAAGAGGCCAAGGTTAAGTTCTCGTTCCTCCTTGAAGCGTTCAGATTCGGAGCTCCGCCGCACGGAGGTCTTGCTCTCGGTCTTGACCGTGTCATGATGCTTCTCCTCAAGCGTGATTCGATACGTGATGTGATTGCGTTCCCGAAAACACAGAAGGGGCAGTGTATGATGTCAGGCGCACCGTCAGAGGTTGCCAAGGAACAGCTTAAAGAGCTTTCAATTAAAGTTGTTGAGCAGTAGATGATCCAAACCGTCTGTGACATTGGTGAGTCTGGGATTTGCAAAAAAATCTGCGGAGTACAAGACGGGAATCTGCGTACTATAGAATCAATCGTCGGTATTGAGATAACTCCTCGCGGGAATACTCTCATACTCAAAGGGAAGGAGGCGGATGTGAAGTCCGCCTTCGATCTTGTGAATGCTCTCTCTGATTATCTTCATGATAAGAAAGACGATTTTGAGTTCGATGATATGGATATACGCTATCTCGCTGAAATGGTTCATCATAAGATGAATGTAAAAGCGGATGATGTCGCGAAACTTAAAATCAATTTTCCCGAATCGGGGAAATCTATAATACCCAAGTCGTATAACCAGGCGTTATATCTATCCGAGATTGCCCGTTATCCGATCGTTTTCGGCACAGGCCCGGCTGGAACAGGTAAAACGTATTTGGCGGTAGCGGCGGCGCTCCGGAGCTATCTTGACGGGAATGTAAGCAGAATTGTGCTTACCAGGCCGGCTGTGGAAGCCGGTGAGAACCTGGGATTTCTTCCCGGCAGTCTTGTTGAGAAAATAAATCCGTACCTGCGTCCATTATACGATGCCCTTTTTGAACTGCTGACATTTGAGAAAGTATCCAAGATGATTGAAACCAATGTAATCGAGATCGCTCCTCTTGCGTATATGAGAGGAAGGACTCTTAATAATGCATTTGTCATTCTGGATGAGGCTCAGAATACATCTGTGTCACAGATGAAGATGATATTGACGCGGCTCGGCGTTAATTCGCGCATTGTCATATCGGGAGACCCCACTCAAATAGATATTGACAAACCCGCTCAATCCGGGCTTCTTCACGCAATGAAGATATTAAGGGATATTCCCGAGATCCGTTTTGTACAATTCTCGCGTTCTGACATCTGCCGTCATCCGGTTGTACAGAAAATCGTAGATGCCTATGAAAAGGGACATCTGCTGTAATTATCATGAAAAAAATACCATCGTTATTCATTCAGCGTTTTGTTCTTTCTTTCCGCAACAGAGGGATGCGGACCTTCTTTGTGCTGTCATTTCTATTAATTGTTCTGTCAACCGTGCTTCTTTCTATAAATCTTATCGGATTCAATTACCTGTATAAAGTCGGCGATATCGCGCGGGAAAGTATTCGTGTTCCATGGGAAATCGTGTATCCGATTGACCTCGAGACAGAGCAGGAAAGAAGATTCGCCGCGGAAACAACTCCGCCTGTATATGAAAAAGATCCGTATGTACTGGCTGAAAAAACTCGATTTGTAAATAATCTCTTCAATAACGTTGAAACTGTTCTGACAAGCCGAACACAGGTTTCGAGGGAAGAACAGCTGAAGATATTGGAAGAAATGCTTCCGATAAACCACAACCTGGATAAAAAAATTCTATATTCGATTCTTACGTACTCAAGCATTGAGGAGCTGAGGAGAATAATTCTCTCTATAATAAATAATATTTATGATAAGGGAGTGATTGATGATCTTTTATTCACCGAACAGGCGGACGTTGATAAAAATATTCTAGTGGTCACCCAGGCTGATGAGAAGTCATATACTGAAGAAAAACGTCACTATCGCGATCTGTATGAGCTGTCGAAATTCAAGGCGACACTTCACATTTTTTGCGCCAAGTACACGGCTGATCTTCCTAAAAACCAGCAATGGGCTGTGTTCGTCGTAGTGAAAGGCCTTCTGCGGGCGAATGTCCGTTATGATAATGATGAAACCAGAAAGAGAATGGAGAATGCGTCCCTCAATGTCAAACCCGTGATGGGAATTCTCAAGAAGGGACAGGTTGTTGCGCGCGAAGGGGATTCCATAACAAATGAAGTGCTGCAAAAGATAAATGCCATAAACAAATACACTCGAATGATTCATGTCAATTATATAATTGGTGTATTCCTTATTCAGATGCTTGTGTATGTGCTTTTCATGTTTTTCATGTCCGGTAATTATCATAAAATAATCCCTGACGCGAAAGCTCCGTATGCGATAGGCATTCTTCTCCTGTTTTTTATGCTGTATACATATTTTGTGAACAACTCATTCAAAGATCAGGAATCATTTGCGGTAGTCACGATTCTTCTGCCTATCCCGTTTATTACAATGATGGTATCGATACTTTATAATGTTCCTCTCGCGGTGATTGTTTCGTCATGTATCGCTTTTTTCACTTTTACTATAGTTGGCGGGGATTATACTGCGCTTGGTATTACCGTCAGCTCGATATTGATGTCTATTTTCGGAACCAGGCATCTTGAGCGTCGAACAGATTTTCTCAAGAGCGGTCTTGTAATAGGAATAGTGAACGCGATCGTGATTCTGGGTCTTAGCCTTATGGAAGAACAGTCCTTTTCCAATATTGGCAGGATGGTGTACCTGGCTCTTGTCTCCGGTGTTCTTAACGCGATGGCGGTTATAGGTATTTTTCCCGTGTTTGAACATTTCTTCGGAATTACGACCATATTCAAATTGTATGAACTCTCCGATCTGAATGCGCCGATTTTCAAGAAGATGCTGATTCGTGCTCCCGGGACGTATAATCACTCGATAATGGTCGCGAACATGGCTGAAGCGGCGTGCAGGGATATCGGAGCTGATTTTCTTCTCGCACGTGTCGGGGGGTATTACCACGACATAGGGAAAATTGATAATGCGCATATATTCATCGAGAACAAGAAAAATCCGAACGAGCCTGTAGATCTTCCGCCAAAGGATTACAGTAAAATTATCATTTCGCATGTTGAAAAGGGAATTGAAATCGCCAAGAAGACAAATCTTCCCAAGAATATAATCGACTTCATTCGGGAACATCACGGTGATTCAATGATGACGTATTTTTATCATCAGGCACTTGAGAAAGCACAGGCGTCAGGGGATCTTGATTCTGTTCATCGGTCATATTTTCAATATCCGGGACCCAAGCCGCATTCCAAGGAAACCGCGATAGTGATGCTGGCGGACGCGGTTGAGGCGGCGTCCAGATCAGTGCAGGAGCCGTCGTATGCGAAGCTCGAAAGTCTTGTTAAAAAAATAATATCCACGCGGCTTAATGAAGGTGATCTTGAACACTCCGATCTGACCATGCAGGATCTAACCGCGGTACAGAAATCATTTCTGCAGATTCTCAACGGTATATTTCACACGCGTCTTGAATATCCGCAGAATGACGAAATAAGAAAACTTGAGGAAAAGGTTAAGGGATATGTCCCGGGCTGATATTTTCATAGAAGGGGAGATTTCTCTTCCTTACAAAAAAGTTACCGCGGCTAAGATAAGAAAACTGATACTGTCAGGTCTGAAAGCCCTTGAAATCGATGACGTGTCGGTATCATTTATTCTGTGCGATAATGAATCGATTCATCAAGTGAACAATAGTTATCGGAAAAAAGATTACCCCACTGATGTGATATCATTTGCATACCGTGATGAACCATTCCCGACTATAGATAAAGGGCTTGAACATCTCGGAGATGTGTATCTCTCAATTGAAAAAGCGGAAGAGCAGGCCGAAGAATTCAAAGTTAGTTTTGAAGATGAAATAACGCGTTTGGTTGTTCATGCGCTGTGTCATCTTGCCGGTTATGATCATGAGCGTTCGAAAAAAGACGAAAGAATCATGCATAAAAAAGAAGATGAAATAATCGCAATAATGAAAAAGAAATAAAAAAAGCCGTTTAAAAAACGGCTTTTTTTATTTAACACTTAGATATGTGTCAGTATGTCTCTGTTTTCTCGACAAAATCCTTCTTGAGGGATTCGATTTTAAGTTTAAGTCCATTTTTTGCGGATTCAAGCGTATCTTTTGTTGCCGCGGTCTTGGACGAGAAGTAGAACTTGATCTTTGGTTCAGTTCCTGAAGGACGCATCGTGATTTTACTTTCGTCTCCGAGATAAAACTGGATTACATCGGAGGAAGGAAGCCCTTCAATCTTTGAAACGTTACCGGTTGCGCAATCACGGCGTGTGAGATTTTTGATATCATCAACCCGTGTGACTTTGAAGCCGGCAAATGACTCAGGCGAATTTTCGCGGAATCCTGTCATTATCCGTTTAATCTGTTCCATGCCGTCAATTCCCTTTAGCGTAAGGGATTTGAGGTCTTCCATGTAAAGACCGTAACGGATATATATTTCATCAAGAAAATCACGCAGTGTTTTTCCTTGTGTTGCGAGCCAGTCGGTCATTTCACAAAAGAAATAACATGCGCCGATTGCGTCTTTGTCGCGAACGAATGTAACGGGAAGATATCCGTAGCTTTCTTCTCCGCCGAAAATGAATGTACCTGATTTGTTGTCATCGTACTCCTTCATTTTAAGGCCGATCCATTTGAATCCGGTCAGCACATCATCAATCCCGCAGCCGAAACTACGGGCGACATCCGCCTGAAGTTCCGTGGTAACGATTGTTTTTACAATCTTGCCATTTTTGGGAAGCTTGCCGTCAGCTTTCATCCGTGAAAGCAGATAGTACTCGAGCATGGTACCGATCTGGTTTCCATTGATGAGAAGATATCCGCCGTTGCCGTCTTTGATTCCGACTCCCATGCGGTCAGCGTCCGGATCAGTCGCAAGGAGAATGTCCGCATCAACTTTCTTCGCAAGAGTTACCGCGAGTTCAAGAGCCTCTTTTTCTTCCGGGTTGGGATATTTGACAGTAGGAAAATTGCCGTCAGGTATAGACTGTGATTCAACAGGGAAGATCTCGGAAAAACCGAAGTGCTCAAGGACGCGCGGCATAATCTTGTACCCGGTACCATGAAGAGGAGTGTATACTATTTTCACCTTTGATGGAGTTTTTGGACGGAGCGCAACCCCTTCAAGAAGAGCAATGTATTTGGCGCGGATGTCCTCTCCGATAGTCACGATCAGTCCGGTTTTCACACCTTCGTCAAAGGAGATGCGCTTGATCATGTTTATTGAACTGATCTTGCTTACTTCCGCGATGATAAGCTTGTCATCCGGAGGAACAACCTGGCAGCCGTCATCCCAGTAACATTTGTATCCGTTATATTCGGGAGGATTATGGCTTGCGGTGATCATGACTCCTGATACCGCACCGAGTTCACGTATTGCATATGAGCACAGCGGCGTTGGGGTGATGTCATCAAAAATGTATGCTTTGATTCCATTCGCCGCAAGAATCATTGCGGTATCTTTCGAGAAAGTATCAGACATGCGGCGTGAATCATATGAAATGACTACGCCCTTGTCGGCTTTGCCTTTCTGAATGATATAGTTTGCGAGACCCTGTGTGGCCATTCCAACAGTATGAATATTCATGCGGTTTGTTCCCGCTCCGAGAACTCCCCGGAGTCCCCCTGTCCCGAATTCAAGCGTGGTGAAGAAGCGATCAATGAGTTCTTTCTCGTTTCCTTCAAGGGATTTAATTTCATTGATGGTCGCAGTGTCAAAGGGAGGATTGGACCATTCTGATATTCGTGAACGAATTTTGTCATCCATGATGATGCCTCGTGAAGTATAGCTGTTTTGCGGTTCGGAAATTGTTCACGCACGGGAAATAAATCGCAAACTGCGGGCTTTTTTCCTTTACGCGTATTCTGAAAATAGTAATACAATGACCGATGTCCTGTCAATAATCATTACTGTGTGTGGAAGGGCAAGAAATTTTCTGGAGGGTTTCCGTGCCGCGTGACGAGCTATGTGAAAGAGTCGGACATGCCATTTTAAATGATTCGCTTGTTCCGAGGAGCGGGCGGATTCTGCTCGCCCTGTCGGCGGGAAAAGATTCCATGGCTCTTCTTCATATAATGAAAGAGCTTTCAACAGTGATGGATCTGACTCTGGGGATTTTTCATCTGAATCACGGTACGCGGGAAAAAGAATCGGACGATGACGAACTCTTCATCAGGAATATAAGTGTTGAGAACGGATGTACCCTGCATGTAAGAAAAGAGTTTTATTCACCAGATGAAAAATCCTTTGAGGAGAAGGCAAGGAACCGCAGGTATGACCTGCTTAATGAGATTGCTTCATCTGAAGGATATGACAGGATAATGACCGCACATACAAAGAGCGATCAGGCTGAAACCGTGCTGATGCGGTTATTCACCGGAACTCATATTGCGGGATTACGCGCTATACCGAGAGTGCGCGGAATTATTGTAAGACCTTTGCTCGATTGTACGTCCCAAGAGATCGTCGCATATCTGAAAAGAAATGGTATTTTGTGGAGAGAAGACCGCTCGAACAGTGATGTGAAGTATACGAGAAATTTTATCCGTCATGAAATTATTCCATTTATAGCGTCCCGATTCCCGCGGTCAGGGGAAACTATTCCTGATATCGCACGTGCCGCAACGGAATGCACCGATCTTATTGAAGAGATTGCTGCAATAATTGGAATCAAATTTCGTCATAATGATAATGAATCGGAGATTGACTTCGGCGGAACAATGGTAGAGAGGAATTTATTTAATTGGGGAGCCGCCAGATTATTTACTTCCATGAGCATTTTTGTCTCACGTGAGAGACTCGATGAAGCGTGGAGGCGTTATAATACGAGGGCATATTGTGCGGTACTGTATAGTGATGTGTCCTCAGTGCTTGAGAAGGACATGCGCGGCGGATCGTTTGTCCTCCGATTCCGGAAAAAGATTAAAAAAAATGTATTGTCCGCAGTTGAAGAAAAAATCGTGGTAACAAAATCGGGTATGCCGAATCAGATTGTTGAAGCCGGTGATTTTCGATTCTATGTATACGAAACAGATTATAAGGAGTACAGTGTTCGGAAATGTGAACGGGGAATACTATTTTTGAGTGTTGATGACAGTGAAGATTTGAGATTCAGATCTTTTATCAATGGTGATAGAATGCTGGTCAATGGTTCCGAAAAAAAAATAAAATATCTAATGAATGAAAACAGATGTTTCGGGGACGAAAAATTATCGATACCGGTAATTATAACGGGTGATAAAATAGCTGTTGTTCCCTTCTCGTTTATCAACAGAGGATATGACCGGATAGCTGATGACAGGCTTGTTCACGTATCGTCAAAAAAAATACTTGCTATATGCAATACCACCATTGAGAATGAAAGATGACATTTGTGGTCGAAGTGTAAAATAAGGATAACACTGATGGATAAAACTTTTAAACAGATTGCGCTTGTTGCGATGATCCTCGTACTCGGTTATGCAATTTACAGTATTGATCTCACCAAAGGGCAGAAAGCTGATGTTCTTCAATACAGCGATTTCCTCAAAAAGGTGAACGACAGTAAGATTAAATCGGTTACCATATATAACAACAAGAAGATTGAAGGGATGTATGAGAAGGGCGATAAGAAAATCGCTTTCGAAACTGTGATCCCCTATCAGGATCCGGAGATCATTTCAAAGCTTGTAGCTAAAGACGTTGAAGTGAAAGGAGAAAATCCGGATGAGAATATGCTTCTCAAGGGATTTCTTCAATTCCTTCCATGGCTGATTTTCTTTGCGTTCATCTGGTTCATTATGATGAGACAGGTGCAGTCAACAGGCAGCAAGGCAATGTCTTTCGGTAAATCCCGGGCAAAGCTCCATGCGGAAATGAAAAACAAGATTACCTTTGTCGATGTTGCGGGTGTTGATGAGGCAAAGGAAGAACTTTCAGAAATAATAGATTTTCTCAAGGATCCCAAGAAATTCACCGCAATCGGCGCTAAAATTCCGAAGGGTGTTCTTCTTATGGGGCCTCCGGGAACAGGAAAGACACTGCTTGCCCGTGCGATTGCGGGAGAGGCGGGTGTTCCGTTTTTCTCAATTTCAGGATCTGATTTTGTGGAAATGTTTGTCGGCGTCGGCGCATCCCGCGTGCGTGACCTTTTTGAACAGGGGAAGAAGAACGCGCCTTGCCTTGTATTTATAGATGAAATTGACGCTGTGGGAAGGCTCCGCGGTGCGGGTCTTGGAGGCGGTCATGATGAGCGTGAACAGACTCTCAATCAGCTGCTTGTTGAGATGGATGGTTTTGAATCCAACGAAGGAGTCATTATCATAGCTGCGACAAACAGGCCTGATGTGCTTGACCCGGCGCTCCTCCGTCCCGGCCGTTTCGACAGACAGGTCGTCGTCGATACTCCGGATATCAAGGGCAGGGAAAAGATTCTCGCGGTTCACAGCAGAAAGATTCCTCTTGTAAAAGATGTTAATCTCAAGACTATCGCGCGCGGTACTCCCGGGTTTACAGGAGCGGATCTAGCCAACCTTGTAAATGAGGCTGCGCTTCTCGCTGCCAGGCGGAATAAGAAGCGTGTGACAATGGGAGAGATGGAAGAAGCGAAAGACAAGGTTATGATGGGTCCTGAGCGTCGTTCGATGATAATCAGTGACAGTGAAAAGAAAATAGTCGCGTATCATGAAGCAGGGCATGCGATGCTTGGACTTGTTCTCGCCAAGGATGATACCGTACATAAAGTAACTATTATTCCGAGAGGAAGAGCTCTCGGTCTGACTATGAATCTTCCGAAAGAGGAGAAACGTCTGCATTCTCGTCAGTATTGGCTTGATCGGATTATCATACTTTTCGGCGGACATGTGGCTGAACGGATAATATTCAAAGAAACTACAACGGGATCATCAAACGATATTGAAAGAGCGACAGCGATCGCGCGCAGTATGGTCTGCGAATGGGGAATGAGCGACAAGCTCGGTCCGCTCGCAGTCGGCCGCAAGAATGAGCAGATTTTTCTCGGCCGTGAAATTTCTCAGCACCGGGATTTCAGTGAGGCTACCGCACAATTGATTGATTCAGAAATAACAGGTATTGTGGCTGATTGTATGAAGCGCGCTGAGGAAATTCTTGTTTCGAATAGTGCGACGTTTGAGAAAATATCACAGTATCTTATTGAACGTGAAACTCTCAACGCTGAAGAGATAGAGATGATTATGAAAGGTGAGGTTCTGCCTCCTGTTTTAAATGGAGATGCGATCGTATCAGCGGAAAACACCAGTAATGATGAAGGGGAATCCTCTTCTCAGGGGTAACCGATGGTTGATGATCTTGAATCACTGTTGAGCAGTGTTGACGGTAACGCTACTTTTGATTCGGCCGCGGAACAGACTATTCGCGATAAGGAACGTCTTGCCCGAAAGGGTGACAGGACAGTCATAGATTTGACGGATCAGTCTTCCGAATCGGAGTTCAGAAAACGTATCCGGTATCTTGCCTCAGATGGTTCACTGAACCCGTTCAGAAAAGGATATATTCAGGCATTATCTGCGCATAACGATTTTTCAACGACGTTCCGTACCTATACATTGGAAAAGGATTTGCCGGAGGAAATTGTCGCGTCTATCCGTAAATACCGGTATTCGTGGGAAAAATGTACCGGTAATATCGATAAAAACTGCACTGAATTCATAACAACGAGTAATCCGGAGATGCTCATGAAAGAAGCGAAACACGATTTCAATATCGTGTTTCCTGATAAGGAAATCTCTACTTCCCGGCTGAATTTTATCGTTATTAAGAATGCGTTTCTCCGCATACGTGAGTACAACAGCAGATTCCGCAAAGACTGGGATGACTTGGTTAAAGGGATTGGTGTTCTGAATATGATTCAGGACGGAAAGGCTCTTTATACCATATGCAACACGCTCATTCTGGATGCGCTTAAGCTCTGTGAGGATACCGATAACTTCGTACAGTTTCTCGCTGCTATTCTCGCGATTCCCAAATCAGATATCGATGTGCTCAGTCGTGAGCTTTCCAATAAAGCGTTCTTTTTTGAATCATACGATTATGATTATGAAAAAGAACTTCAATGTGACACAAAAAAAAGTTGTAATGATGACTTCCTCGATCTTGGTTCTGCCGGAAAATCTGATGGTGAAACCGCTGCGACTGATGAAATAAAGAGTACTCCGAAAGAGAACAGTAATGATCAGGCGGCAGTGTATCAAAGGGTATCGGATTCAGTAATCCCCGCATCAATTGCGATTCCTTTTACAATTAAAGGTACAAGTACCTGGAATACCAGAGAGCCATATATAATAAGGGTAGAGCAGGAAAAGCTGGTAAAAGATTACTCTGACCTGGAGAACTCCATATATTTCAACTCTGAAATTCCGGATAATCTGAAAGTAGGGGGACAAGTCAAGCGTGCGATGATTCATTTCTTGCGTGATTCGTCTCACCATATCATGAAAGAGTATGAAGAATTTATCTATAGAATAATCCCGATTAAAGTAACTGAAGCGATTGAGTTCTTCGGAATTAATCAGGATAATATATGGTTATTCGCGTATCACCTTGCTCCGCTCACGATGCAGAAAATTCTCGTTGATCATTTTATCGGCACTGGTCAGGGGTTGTGTTATAAACTTCATCAGGATAATCGGGTATCCCGATATGTTCCTTCCGAGTTTGTCAAAGAAAAGGTTTTGATGTGGTATGAACAGAATGTCAACGTTCTCGATTTGCCGTTTGACAGGGTAAGCGAGTATAATGAAATAAGACGTCTTGTCACTGAAAAATATAACTTGGAAAGAGAAAAAAATAGTTCGAAAGTCGAAAAAGCGATCGAGCATTATCGGATGAAGACTGGTAAATTTATTGATAAAGACATGTTTCTGAAAAAGAAGTCATCTGAATTATTCGGATCAATGCAGATAATTGTATATACCAGATTTATCGATAAGACTGTTTTTAAATAAGGGCGGTTTGAAAACAATGTTTTTAAGACCGTCCTTGTGAGCAAACACTAATGAAATAATTACTTTTTTGCTTTTGGATAAGGAAAAAAGCAGTTATTCAATGTGCCCATAAGTTATAGATATACAGAAGTATCTTTCAATTTGATTGATTGCGCCTTGTTTTGAACTCTGAATTTTCTTCAATAACATGGGTATAGAGAAGTGCTTTGAAAAAAAATGTTTCGGACAATTCCTTATGATATAAGAGACAGTACTTTTGTCAGCCGCGTTCCGGTGACATAGCGCGTGTCAGCATGCCTGATTTTTATTTCATTGATTTCATGTTCTAAGTCTGAAATTTTCTCTATAATACATTCAGCATCTTTTTTTGCTGATTCAAGAAGTGAAAAATCTCGTACGATATCCGCGAATTCAAATATAGACGATTCCCCATGCTGACGTGTCCCGAGGAAGTCACCTGCGCCGCGGATTGAGAGATCCTTTTCCGCAATTGCAAAACCATCATCATTATTTTCTAATACCGACAGACGATCTTTCGTTTCTGACGAAATGTTTTTCGGATGGAAAAGAATACAGAATGACTGATGCATTCCCCTTCCAACCCGGCCGCGGAGCTGGTGGAGTTGTGACAATCCAAACCGCTCAGGATGATGAATGATCATCACTGTTGCGTTTGCGACGTCGATCCCCACTTCAATAACTGTCGTAGAAACAAGGATGTCGATTTCTCCTGTTTTAAACCTGTTCATCACATCATCTTTTTCACCGGAATTCATTTTTCCGTGAAGAAGGGCGACTTTTCGGTGTGGAAACACTGTTATAGAGAATTTCTCATACATTTGAACCGCGGACGCAAGGCCGCTTTTATCTGATTCATTGATAAGAGGAAGAATGTAGTAACATTGACGTCCCTCTGATATATATTTTTCCATAGAAGTATAAAGACCCTTTTCCCTGTCTTCGGAAAGAATCAGAGTTTTTACGGGCAGTCGTCCTTTCGGCTTTTCTCGGATAAGTGAGATATCAAGATCACCGTATAATGTGAGTGTGAGTGATCGAGGAATAGGTGTTGCCGTCATAACGAGAAGGTCTGGCGAGTTTCCCTTCTGGTGCAGCAGCGCCCGTTGATTAACACCGAAACGATGTTGTTCATCGATTACAATGAGACGCAGATTTTTAAACTGTACCCGGTCTTCAATAAGGGCGTGAGTTCCGATGAGGATGTCGATGTTTCCCGCTGCGGTATCTTCCGCAATGCGCTTTTTTTCTTTAGCGGGAGTTGACCCTGTAAGGAGCGCAATACGGACTCCTGTCGGAATAAACTGTGTAAATGTTTTGTGATGCTGAACCGCGAGTATTTCGGTAGGGGCCATGACGGCGGATTGCAATTTCCACGCCGATGTGTGCAAACATCCTGCGAGAGCGACTACAGTTTTTCCTGAGCCTACGTCACCCTGTAAGAGCCTGTTCATAGGGAATGGATTTGCGAGATCATCCGAGATTTCTTTGATTGCATTTTGCTGATCAGAAGTTAACTCAAACGGAAGAGCGCTGATGAATTGATTGTAATATGTTTTATCGAGCGGAGTTTTGTCCCTTGTGATTTTTGATCGGAGAAGTCCGCGGGAGAGTGCGAGATAATACTGGAGAAAAAAAAGTTCATTATAAGCGAGACGTATGCGGGCATGAGACAGAGCCTCAAAGCTTTGCGGAAAATGAATTTCCCGGAGAGATTCCGCAAGAGAAAGGAATCCATGTTGTGAAATCAATTCTTTCGGGAGAGGGTCCTCTACGTTAACAAAAACTTCTTCCAACGCCGAATGAATGAGTTTTCTGAAAACACGTGAAGAAAATCCGGCTTTTTTCAGTTTTTCTCCTGAGGGGTACATTGGAATAATTCTGCCGGTGTGGACTGATTCCGAGGGACTTTCGTCAAAAAAATCATAATCCGGATGAACTATCTGTTTGAGTCCGCGGAAGTTGTCGATTTTACCTGAAAATAAAACATTTTCTCCTGGCGAAAACAGTTTTTGATAGTATTGAATACCGCCAAAAAATACACCCGCGAGGCTGTCGGTTCCATCTGATATAATGACGCGAAGAAGACTGCGTCCTCTGCGTTCGATTATTGTTTCGATCACTTTCCCCGTGACGGTTACTTCCTGACCGGCACGGCATTCGGAAATACTGAGAAGGGTTGATCTGTCGAGGTATCTGCGGGGAGCGTAGTACATGAGATCTTCAATCGTCGAGATGCCGGCTTCTTCCCTGAGAACCGCTCCGCGTTTGGGGCCGATTCCCTTTACATGTTCAATGTCCTGATTGAGAACCAATTATTCTTCCTCAGCGGTGTACCATGCGGAGTCGGGAATCTGGACATACTTGCCATTTTCAGTGTAAAAGAAAATGTAATGCTTGTTATCGCCGCCTGTTGAAATTTTAGGAACATGCTCCCATTGCCGGATAGTTTTTCCGTTCAAATCATACAATGTAATTTTAAGATTCTGCCCTGTGACGGATTCGATTGAACGCTTTACCCTGTTCCGTTGTTCATAGGTGAAGAAAAAACGGAAATATATGAATAAAGCGAATATTGTGAGCAGGCACAGTGAAATTATTACGAGATATTTTTTCATTGATTACTCCTGTTATTAAATCCGGGATAAATGTTCAGGCAGCATCATGCGGGAAATAATCCGGGAAAGCAAGCACAAAGAGATACCTGTCTACGATGAGATAGGACGATTTCACAGATTTCTTTTTGGCAGATGAAGGTTGAACCGTATTGCGCATACACGCCCCGCGAAAATCATGATAATGACTGCCCATACTGAAACCATGTTAGGAGCATGGGATTTTGCGAGTATATAGTAAAGAAGCGCTCCCGCAATACAGAACATCGCGTATACTTCTTCTTTGAGAACAAAGGGGATTTCCGCGACAAGAAGATCACGTATGACACCGCCGGCCACACCGGTGAGTGTTCCCATAATGATGACTCCGAGAACACCGAGCTCACCGCTTATGCCTTTTTCCGCACCGATAACGGTAAACACCGCAAGACCAGCGGCGTCGAATATTTTAATGATATCAGCCAGATTGTGAATTCTTCTCCCGGCGAAATACGTTGCAAGGGATGCCGCGATGGCGAAATACATGTCTCGTTCGTTGAGAAGGGATGACGGGACGACATTCATCAGAACATCCCTGATAATTCCGCCTCCTAGTGCGGTGATGACACCGAGGACAATAACCCCCAGGATATCAAGTTGACTTTTCATTCCTTTGAGGGCGCCGGAGATTGCAAATGCGATAACGCCAGCAATATTAAGTATGGTTATAAGGTCGGTATTCATTGTATCTGTTTACTGTACAAGAAGATTCATCTCAAGAATAGGAAGCATAACGGAGATGACGATGATTCCCACCACAACACCCATAACCACGATAACCATTGGTTCAATGATGCTGGTGAGACTTGATATGGTGAGATCAAGCTCATTGTCATATACATTTCCTATTTTAAGGAGCATGTCGTCGAGCTGATCACTCGCTTCGCCTGCGGATATCATTCCGATCACCATTTTAGGGAGAAAGTCTGCTCTGGTGAGCGCTTTTGACAATGGGCTTCCTTCCCTAACTCGAGCTGACGCCTCTTCGATTTTCCGTTCGATGACACTATTGCCTACGATTTTTTTGACGATTTCAAGTGACTTTATAATATCAACATTATTGTTGAGAAGAATTCCGAGGTTCCGAGTAAATAGAAGGACAAGACGCTTGCGGTAAATACGTGAGATAACGGGAGCTTCGAGCAGCCATTCATCCAATTTCTCTTTTCCGTTTTGTGTATTCAGATATCGTTTTCCGAAAATGACAAGTGCGAGAACCGCAATTATCAGCAGGTACCAGTAAGATGAAAGAATTGAACTCGCTCCCATGACAATTCTGGTAGGGAGCGGGAGTTCTTTTCCTACTTCAAGAAACATACCGGAAAGTGACGGGATGATTTTAACCATGAGAAAAATAGTCACGCCGATTGAAAGAGCAATCATAAATGCCGGATAGAGAAGTGCGGCCTGAATTTTGCTTTTCAGCATACTCCGCTTTTCCTCAATCTCAGCAAGCCGTTCGATAACCGTATCGAGAGATCCGAGATTCTCTCCGACACGAATCATGTTGATATACATATCCGAAAAAATACCGCTGTGCCGTGCGATGGATTGTGAAAAGGAAAGACCTTCTTCAAGGTGCGTCTTTATGTCAGCGACGATATTGCGAAAATGCTGGTGATCCGTCTGTTCGAGTATATCCGATATCGCGCGTAAAAGAGGCATCCCCGCTCCGATAAGCGTCGCGAGTTGGCGTGAAAAAAGTCCTACCTGCTTTATGCTCCCCCGGCGGTAAAACGCTTCTGATATACCAGCCGCGAAACCTGAGAGAGTACCTTCTTGAGCGGTTTCCGCCGCGGTGTTTCCCGTATGCGGTTGAATCTTTGTAACGTAAAGTTTTTGAGATCGGAGCTTTTCTCTCGCACGCACGGGATTCGGCGCATCTATTAAATCAGTTACTGTTTTTCCTTTTGCGTCAATTGCCTGATATTCAAAAATCATAGGATTGACCCGCTCACACGGAGCACTTCTTCAATAGTGGTGATACCCTTGAGAGCTTTGCTGACCCCGTCTTCAAGAAGAGTGACCATTCCTTCTTTTATTGCGCGATCCTTGATTGTCTGCGCGTCGCATCGTGTGATGATAAGCCTTCGTATTTCACCTGATACCGGAAGAAGCTCATAGATCCCTGATCTGCCGAGATATCCCGTATTGAAACAATGAGTACAACCCTTGCCGTGGTAAAGTTTACCTTTGGAAAGCATTTGCTTTGTGATTCCGACTTCCCGCATTTCAGCCTGAGTAGCGGTGTACGGAGTTTTGCATTTTGGGCAAATGGTGCGTACGAGACGTTGTGCGAGAAATGCATTGACCGATGAAGCGATGAGAAAAGGTTCAACGCCCATATCTATCAATCGGGTGACCGCAGATGCGGCGTCATTTGTATGCAGAGTGGTGAAAACCCGGTGTCCGGTCAGAGCCGCCTGTACGGCAATTTCCGCGGTCTCGATATCGCGAACCTCTCCGACCATGACAATGTCGGGGTCCTGTCGGAGTATCGACCGGAGTCCTGCCGCGAACGTGAGATCGATTTTAGGTTTAACCTGCATTTGTCCGACACCGTTCAGCTGATACTCGATCGGGTCTTCAACGGTTAGAATATTCACATCTTCCGTATTGAGACGGAGGAGGGAGCTGTACAAAGTTGTCGTTTTTCCCGATCCCGTGGGTCCGGTTACAATAATGATACCATGAGGTTTATCGATTATTCTTTTAAACAAATCAAGATTCGCTTTATTGAATCCGATCGCATCCAAATCAAATTTCATATCTGTTTTATTGAGGAGACGGAGAACGACTCGTTCGCCGTAATGGGTCGGGAAAAGAGACACGCGGATATCTATATCCTTTCCACCGATTTTAAGCTGGATACGGCCGTCCTGCGGAAGACGGTTTTCTGCGATATTGAGGTTCGACATGATTTTTACGCGCGATATCACCGCGTTCTGCAGTTTCTTCGGAGGAGTCGCTTTGCGGTACATGATTCCATCAATACGGAATCGTACCGAAAGTTCCTGTTCAAACGGTTCAATATGTATATCACTCGCGCGTTCATGCACGGCTTGCGTGATAAGTCTGTTAACGAGACGGATGATAGGCGCATCGTTTGCGACTTCAAGAATATCCTCAGTCTCGGAAAATGAATCGTCGAGTGATTCAAAATCGTCCGATATCTCGTCGATAACTTCCCGGGCGTCAGACTCAGTTTGAGCAAAATGCGAATGAATGATTTTTTGTATTTCATCTTCTGACGTCAGGATAGCTTCGAACCTGAGTTCCGGAAGAATCATCTTCAAGTCATCAAACGGATGGAGATTGAGGGGGTCAGCGACACCGACGAATACCACTTTCTTTTGGACGGAGAATGGAACAAACTTATTCTTGTTCAGAAAATGGGGAGGTATGTTTTTCAATACCCCTTCCGGATCTGAAAACTCCAGCTTTTTGTGAAAAGGAATATCATAGTGTTCCGCGAGAGATGAAAGAAGATCATCTTCCGTGACTACTCCTTTTTTGAGCAGCAATTCCCCCAGACGCAGACCTGTTGTTTTCTGAAGTTGAAGAGCTTCATCGAGCTGGGTTTTGGAGATAACACCGCGCTCGATCAGGATATCGCCGAGTTTCTTTTTCTCCGTTTTCGTCATTTGTCAGTCCTTCTGGAGCATCTTCTGCTCGTCCCGTTTCTGGCGCGTGATTGCGTCGAGCTTTTCTGGCTTGGTGACAAGGTGCGGAGTGATGAATACAAGAAGGTTCTTTTTTACAAAGTTTTCGGTTCTGCGTTTAAAAATCCAGCCGAGAAGGGGTATATCTCCAAGAATCGGTACTTTTGATTCAGTAATATTCTTTGAATTTGAAATAAGACCACCTACTACAATTGTCTTTCCATTTGTAACGGTCACTTTTGTTTTAATATCACGTTTTTGGATTGTAGGAGGCAACTGTTGACCTCCAAGAAGGGAAGTTTCTCCATTTGACTGATTCACTTCTTGGTATAGGTCGAGGGTGATTTGTTCATCATTAGTAATGTGAGGTGTTATCTTGAGTTTGACTCCGACCGATTTGTAATCATAACTGTACTGAGTGGTTCCGGATGAACCAGTACTTTGTGACTGGACTGGAATTTGCTCTCCGACATTAAGCTCGGCTTCCTGATTATCGATGGTGAGTATCTGAGGTGTTGACAATACGTTGAAAGACGTATCTGTTTCTGATGCATTTAAAAGGGCAAAAGAAAGAACAGAGCGGCTACTCAGGAATCCCAACTGAAAACCTCTATTTAGCGGAAGTGCAATATCTTTATCTAGACCAGTGGAGTTTTTGAAATTAAGTTTTTCGGAATCAGAGAAAATTTGTGAATTTCCGATCATATTGGATCCGAGATTATTTCCGATCATCCAATCTATTCCGAATCCCCATGAATTAGTTGCATCAATTTCAACAATAAGCGCTTCAATGAGGACTTGCTCGCGTACAACATCGAGTTCCGATATCAGACGGCTGATCTCGACAAATTCATTTGGTGTTGCGGTGATGATAAGCGCATTTGATTCCTTGCTTGCGATTATTGAAAGCTTTGTTTTTTGTTGCTGGATATTTTGAACAGGCGCTCCGGCCGTGCGCTGTGCGGCGGCGGACTGACGGACTCCTGGTTCCTCGTTATTTATGAATGCCACTTCAGAGAAAGGCACTCTGGAGAGGACATTGGCGAGATCCTCTGCATTAGCATATTTGAGCTGAATAACGTGGATGTTTCCCTTGGATATCTTGACCGCTCCGTCTTTTTCAGGAGATTTATCAAGCGCGCGGGCAATTTTAACAAGACCTTCAATGTCTGACGATGATCCGCTGAAAATGATCGTATTGAGGGCATTGTATACAACAAGGTCTGTGGTCTGGGACTTCAGCGGCTGCAGTGTCTGTGATATCTGCATGGCGTCGGCATTTTGAAGTTCGAGAAGGAAGGTAATTGTTTTCTGGCTTTCAAGCTCGACGACCTTTTTCCCGTCAACGATAACCTCAGTATTCTTTTTCACCGCATCGCGGATAGGAATTACCTTGAGCATATTGGGTGTTTCTACAACCGCAAGACCCTTGAGCTCAAGAATGGATTTCATTACAGTAAATGCATCTGCGACAGGAATTTTTTTCGCGGAGGTAATGGTCACTTTTCCGCGGATTGTCTCGTCAAGGACTACATTTTTACCGATCATCTGAGCCATCATATTGATGAATTCAGCTATTTCGACATCCTTGAAATTCAATGTGAAGAATTCAGGTTTTTTTGACTTTCCGGAACCTTTCCTAGATGCTTCCTTTTTGATTCCGGAAGCGTTCGCGTTGGTTCCCTGAGGTTTTTCTTCCTGTGAGTAAGCAGTGAAGATAATCATTGTCAATAGCAGAATTGTCGCAATTCCCGCTGTAGTTTTTTTCGTTTTCTTGTAATCCATTCGCTGACCCTTAATCCGTGAAAGTGTAATCAAATGATACTGTTTGTCCCGCTCTGTCCAAATCGAGGGTGACATGGGTTTCCAGGTTCAATCCTGACCATATCTTGTATAGCTTCTCCGTGCTGTCAATCTGTTGACCGTTGATACGCTTGATAATATCTCCGCTGCGTGCTCCCAGTGTTGAGAGGAAATTCTGCGGGGACACCATGAAAAGTTTATACCCTTCGATTTTGCCGTTAACGATATAAGGGCCTGCGCGGAGTCCCTGGAGCATTGTATCCATATTATTTTTGATACGCTGCTGCATTTCTGATCGGCTGAGTGTTTTGCTCATTTTCCCCCCGGTTGGTTGACCGGGAGTTGAATTGCCGGATGGAACTCCTCCGCCTGTATTAGCCGGGGCGAACATGTCAATTTTGATGACCCTGTCTCCGCTTTTCAGGTAGATATTCGCATTATCAATGCGAACGAGTTTATATCCGTATACATCACTTTGAAGTTTGAATATCTTGGTTTCATTTTCAGACCGTTTCCGTATCAAGGCTCTCGCGATGCTCGCAGGACCTGTGATTGTTCCGAAAAGAATGATATCTCCGGTATCCTGAACCACGGAGGATCCCCCGGACGCCGGATTGACACTCTGGAGTTTGAAAAAACCGGAATTGATTATTGCCCCGGTATCAATCGATAGTTTCGGCGCTGATTCCGTGTGCTGAGAAAAAGCCGGAGCACGGACTTGATCCTGATCCGGTGAAAAAAATTGCCGGATAATACTATTGACTGAAAAAGCCAGTACCAGGGCGAAAAACGCGACCGAAGATGTTGTAATTATGTGATATTTAAGACTGTGCATTATCAGGTCACTTATCAATTATTCTTTTTATCATATTTCAACGGGAGTGGCGGGGGTTGTCAATGAGAATATCCTGAAGAATTATGATCCTTCGCCGTTTATGCGGCGAAAAGATCGATTGATTTTACCATAGAAAGCGGGATTCTCTTCTCTTTGTTCGTTCCATCGAACATGACAATCTCATCTTTGATCAGAGATCTGTTTTTGAAGAGCTCAACCGTCTTTCCGTCAGATAGATATACAACGATATCAAGTCCCTTGATTCCGAGATATCTTTCGAGCGTTTTGCGGAATTGATCTTTAGTGTCTTTTATTTTCTTCATGAATCCTCCATGGTGATTCTGTTAATAGTATCCGGTCCGTATTCCTTTATGTCTCATACTGATCATCGGTGTTCTGTCTCATTACTTTAGAATAAATTGTATAACAGATGTCGAATACGGGTATTGTGATTAAAAAGAAGGTGTGGAGGATTGATTGGGCTTTACAATATAAAAGAAGAGGCGGAAAACCGTCTCTTCTTCGAGTTCAAGGAGTTTGATACTCCAGTGTTCTCAGTTGCCGTTCATTACATGCGTGCTTCACGCGGACGAGCGACATTAACCTGGATATTCCTTCCCATAACTTCGGTGTTGTTAAGTTGCGCGATTGCGTTATTAGCCTCACCATCGTTCGGCATTTCTACAAAGCCGAATCCTTTTGAACGTCCTGTTTCACGATCGGTAACAATTTTAACCGAAGAGACTTGGCCGTGAGCTTCGAAAAGCCTGCGCAGCTCTTCCTCCTTGATTTTGTACGGAAGGTTCCCCGCGTAGATTTGAACTGCCATTGTACACCTCAACTTTTAAATATATATCGCAGGCGTGAGCCATGCAGATATAGCATTATTTTTTGTTACTGCAAAAGGCGGGCAAATGGAACGGGGACCGTTGAACAGTTTCCGACATCACCTAAACCTGCCACAAGCGCAGCGTTGTGCTGATATTGCACGAAACTTAATAATTACAAGTCGTAAAAAAAGTCAAGTACAATCGAGTAAATTATAACGAAAAATGCGTTAAGTGAACACTTTAAAACTATAATCGAAACTAACGTGATATTGTATGGAGTTGTTTTTTAAACAATTAGGTTTAGCGGATTATATTGACTATGATATTTTATAAATATGTATTGATTAACGGACGGTATTATCTGATTTGCTTGGAATAAGGGTTCGATACGGGATTGCGTGATCGAGTCTAATTTTTGACATCATTGATTATACGTATATATTGTGATGTGCGCAATGAATGTTATTAGCTATATTTATAGCTGATAATCTTGTGACCTATGATTTATAGTACGATTTTCTATTTAGAGGGATATTATGAAATACATCTTCGGACCTATACAGTCGCGTCGGCTTGGCTCTTCACTTGGTATCGATCTTCTCCCTTATAAAACCTGTTCATTTGATTGTGTATACTGCGAGTGCGGATGTACGACAAATCTGACAAATATACGAAGTGAGTTTTATCCGACAGAAGATGTAATCAATGAGTTGGCAGATTGTCTTATGCAAAAGCCGCGCATTGATTATATTACATTTTCAGGTTCAGGGGAGCCCACTCTTCATACCGGTATCGGCAGAATAATCGATTATATCAAAGACAATCATCCTGAATATCGGGTGGCTGTTCTTACCAATGGAACACTTCTCGGAGATATTCATGTTCAAAAAGAGATTTCACGTGCGGATGTCGTTATTCCATCTATCGATGGGGCTACGTCTCAATCATTTGAAAAAATATGCCGTCCTGATCCGTCTGTGCATGTAGAACAGACAATAGACGGAATAGCTGCTTTTCGCAGAATGTATAAAGGAATAATGATTGTGGAAATATTCATTATTCCCGGTGTGAATGATTCGGATGCAGAAATCAACGCATTGAAATCAGCGTGTGAACGTATTTCGCCTGATTCAATTCAGTTGAACTATCTTGCAAGGCCGGGTTGTGTTGATTGGATTGATATACCTTCGGAACAAAAGTTGATTGAGATTAAAAACAGGTTATCCCCGCTTCATGTTCAGCTGATTGAAAGAAGGGAATTATCCGGCGAGTCTGAATCTACTATGAATGATGATCCTGAAGAAGCGGTAATGATGGTTGTAGGAAGAAGATCCGTCACAATAGAAGATATTGCATTGACTGTCGGGACAGACCGGAATAGGGCTGTTTCATTTGTTGAAGATCTTATAAAAAGAGGTCTGATCCAAAAGACGTTAGTGGGGGGTGAGGTGTACTATTCTCTCGTGAAAAAACGGATTTGATTTTCAAAATCTAACAGGCTGGAATTTTAATCAGCTGTTTCTGATCATATCAAGAGGGATAACAATACTCGCGATTGTTTTCTTCTGTACGCTGTCGGACGTTATCCGGAAAGCGTCCGGATTTATTCCTGATCCTTTCAGGAGTACAACAACCATCGCCAGCCCGAGTCCCATTCCTTCCGCAAAGGGATCCGGATTTTCCAGATAACATATCGCCAGATCGTCATATCCGTATGCTTTGCGTATTTTTTCATTAATGCGATGCTCCTGTTCCTGGGTAAGTGGAAAAGGATCAATAATGCGGATTGACAGCTCTGTTTTTGAAATATTGAAATGAATGCGGATGGACAAACCGGCTTTCTCGCATTTTAAACCGTACGCGAGAAGGTCTTTTTCGTTGAGTACGGATTTAATTACCCGGACTACCTCATAAAGATCATCCGGGTTTTTTATCACTCCTTCATCGATAAGAATTTTCTTAATATTCGCCTTAATCGCATTTGTCGTAAGTTCTTTTATTGATGAAAAGACGGGATAGATCAGGTCTTCCCTTCCAATTCGGGAAAAGACATGGTCAAGGATGTCGTTGATTATACGTTCAGTGGTATCTATCAGGGAATAGGCGACGACCACAATTTCCTTGCCTGAAGAGAGTGCGGATTTGACTGCCTGGGAAATATGGCCATGTGATTGATTCATAAATTGTGCTGTTGTATCAATTATAATGGGCAAAACTAATATAAATAATAAATCTGTCACTATAAAAAATGATCAGATAATAATTATGGGCGATTGTCTAACTGGGTTTGTTGTTTTGAATGATGAGTTCAAAAAGTATCTTTATATGCGGGGGTTATCAAAAAAACAGAATTTTTAATTGGCAAATTACGGCCTGTCAGGATCATGAATCAGGTTAAAATAGATGAAAACTATTGAAGAAATGAATGGAATTGAAAAAGCCGCCGCACTTCTTGTCGCTATGGGGCAGGATGTCGCTTCAGATGTATTCAGATACCTGGATGAACCGTCAATTATACGATTGTCGACCGAGATTGCGAAAATTGACAGACTATCAGCTTGTGATAAAGAGGACCTTATCGGCGAGTTTATAGTCAGAATACGAAAGATGAAGCAAGAGGTGTCCGGAGGAGAGTCGTTCGCAAAAAAAATACTTGATGATGCGTTCGGGAGCGATCGAGCGTCGGTTATCCTTGAAAAAGTCAAACAGATCCCCCAAAAGGATGCATTCGGTTTTTTATCGGAGGCTACTCCTGAAGTATTGGTTGATATTGTCGGCGGTGAACATCCGCAGATAATCGCGGTTATGATTGCGCATATTGAAAAAAGCAAAGCAGGTGCGATGCTGAAGCTCCTTCCTAAAGAATGCGCAGCCGACGTGGCGGTAAGGCTTGCCAGGATGGGAAAAGTATCTCCTGAAGCGGTGAATCATGCCGCGATGTCTCTTAAAAAAAAGTATGAATCCATGAGTGACAAGACAAAAGCTGAAACTCCCGGAGGAATCAATGCGCTTGCGGGAATAATGAATCACCTGAATTCTGACGCGGGGAAAAGACTGATGGACAGTCTTGACAGCGATATGCCGGAATTCGCGGATGAAGTCCGTAGGAAAATCACTATCTATGAATTTGAATCAATTGTTATTCTTTCCAATAAAGAGATAAGGCTTGTGCTTGAACGGGTAAAAGAAAACAGGACTATCGCCAAGGCTCTCAAGGGCGCGGCTGATGATCTGAAATATAAAATCATCCGTAACATGAGTACAAACCGTGCGGACGATGTTATCTCCCTGATGGATCTGATGGGGCCTTTGAGGCTCTCTGAGGTCACGGAAGCGCGGACATATATTGTGACAGCAATGAGGGATCTTTCGGACAAGGGTTTGATTCTGCTTCGAAAAGAGGGTGAAGATCTTGTTGAGTGATTATATGGATCAAAATGCTTTTTAGAAAACAATACTTTCCAACTACGCATAAAGAAACGGTCAGAAAAAAATTAATCAAATTGCGATGAATATACAAAAACCCGGATCAAAACCGGGTTTTTGTATATTAACATAGGGAAGAAACTATTCGCCTTCGGCCGGATTATTCTGACCACTGTCGGCTGTTCCTGTGTTTTCACCGCCTTCAATCTTTGAAAGATCAGCTTTGGCGATTTCACTTATTGCGTTTGATTTCTGGGCGAGTGTTCTCAGAAGATTGAGGGCTTCTTCTTTATCGCCTTTTACGGTTTCAGAAAGAATCGCGCGTATTTTTTCAAGTGAAACCGCATCCGCGACAATTTCAGCTGAATCAGTTATTCCGCCTTTAACCCACTTTGAATAGACTTTTTTTGCTCCGACCTCACCTATGTCAACCTGAACCCAGTCAGCTTTCTCATCAATGACAAATCCGAGCGTTCCTGCGGGGATAACCGCATATTCACCGCTGTTGATATTGTTCCGGTTATATACTTTAACGTTCGCATCAACGAATACTACAGGTTTAACCGCAAGAAATCTGGAATCGATAAATGCGACTGTATCATCTGAAAGTTTGACTTTCGAAACATTTATGTCCTGATTTTTCGCGTTTTTAAAAGTTTCTTCGGATAGAAGCTCGACAGGTTCTCCCTTCTCGAGGGTTGAACTCCACGTCTTTAAGGTTGAATCTTTGTAAACAGAAATCTGGCGCTTCGCATATTTGGTCGCAAGAACGTCGGCTGTACCCGCTGCGGGTTTCTGATCTTTGCAGCCCGGTATCATGGATAATGTTACAGCCACCGCGATCATTGCTATCATTGTTTTTCTCATCAAAAAAATCCTCCTTGTCTTTGTAAGTCATTTTACGACGTTCACTGCCGAATTTATTATCTGAACAATAATAACCCTCTCCGAAAAATCAAATGAAAAAAGAAGAACATGAAATAAAAAAATGGAATCAGATGAATATGCGTACCGGTTTTTTTATTTGCAAAGAACAGTTCGCGATGATTAAATACAAGTGTTCTGCGGGTTCTGATATATGGGTGATAAGTAAGAACCGGAATGCTCGCCGTATCGTTGTCTGAACTTGTTCCTAAATCATTATCACGGACAGGAGGACGATTTGAAACAGATATTGGTAATCGATGATTCCCCGACAATAAGAACGAGTGTGGAATTCGCTCTGAAAAAACTCGGCTATGCGATCCGACAGGCGGAAAACGGAAAAGTCGGTCTTCAGTCAGCGCATGATATCCGCGGATCAGGCGGAGAGATCGCCATGGTGATAGTGGATGTTAACATGCCGGAAATGGATGGAATTACTTTCGTATCGGAGTTTAGGAAAGATGACAGGTTTACTCCTATTCTCGTACTTACCACGGAGTCTGAAGACGGGAAAATAAAAGAGGGTAAAACCGCCGGGGCAACAGGTTGGATGATAAAGCCGTTCAAACCGAATGACCTCCTTTCTGTCGTCGAAAAACTCATAAGGTGATATCCGATGATACGTTCATCACATCCCAAATTCAAACTTCCCCTTTATATGATTTATCCCGGTGATCACTATGTCACAAAAGACAGATGTCTTCTTTGTACAATCGCCGGCTCATGTGTTGTTGTGTGCCTTCATGAGCCGCACCTTAAAATCGGCGGACTTGGACATTTTATTATACCCGGTATGATAGGAACTGAAGGTATTACCGGAAGCGAGATTGCGGAACATGGAATCGTCAGTCTTGAATATCTGATGGCTGAAATAGTTAAGCTCGGTGGGGATAGAAAAAATCTCATCGCGAAAATATTCGGCGCGGGCTATTTGCATGATGTGCAGGCTTCAATTATCAGGAGTAATGTGAAATTTCTTCACGATTATTTCGCGTATGAACACATTCCGGTTGAAAAGGAGGATCTCGGAGGGAAGTCACGGCGGGAAATAATGTTTAATCCTGTCACCGGAGAAGTGTTCCGGAAGATAATGCGGCACAACGATAAGAATTCGGAATTCGCCCGTCTTGAAAAAGAGTACATCGATAAGATTTTCCTCGGGAAAGAAATCAAAACACATTACGTGCTGTTCGAGTGAATATGACTAATCAATTCGCAATGACACCACTTACGGATGGTGAGTTTGAATATTTCCGGTCTATTGTATACCGAGAGACCGGGATAAACCTTTCCGATATGAAGAAATCTCTGCTTCAGTCGCGGCTGATGAGAAGAATGCGGGAGCTCCGATTATATACATATAGTGATTACGCGCATTTCATGGAAGGAAGGTATCATGATGAATTGATATACTTCATAAATGCGGTAACAACCAACAAGACGGAGTTTTTCAGAGAGTCTCAGCATTTTGAAGTGCTTCTTGATAAAGTATTTCCCGAGTTTGATTCAGAAGGAAAAAAAACAATAAGAATATGGAGCGCAGGATGTTCAACAGGTGAAGAGCCTTATTCAATTGCGATGACTGTTTTTCAGCATTATAAAGCGCAGTCATCCGCGAGCGTAAAAATTCTCGCGACTGATATTGACACTCAGGTTCTCCAGACCGCCGTATCCGGTGTATACAAGGAGGATCAGATTTCTGATATGGATCCGTCTCTGATACGAAAGTATATGGTTGCTGGTAAAGAAGGTGTGTATCGTGTTAATGAGGAAGTGCGGAAAATGATCACATTCAAGCGTCTTAATCTTCTGGATGAAGATTATCCGATGAAGAAAAAATTCAACTGTATATTCTGCAGGAATGTAGTCATATATTTCGACAAGCCTACACAGAAATGTCTTTTCGAAAAATTTTATGATTACCTCGAAGACGACGGGTATTTGTTTGTGGGGCATTCGGAAAACTTGTCAGGGCTCACGGATAAGTTCAAGCTTATCGGCAGAACCGTTTACAGGAAGGCGTTATAATGCATGTACGTGGGATACACAGGTATGGCAAGAAAGTCAAACTGATATATGCGGGCGATTATTACGTAACTGACGAAAATGAAATGATAGGTACTCTGCTGGGATCGTGTGTCGCGGTTTGTCTGTATGACGCGGTCGCGAAAGTCGGAGGAATGAATCATTTCATGCTCCCCGGTAAAGTCACCCACATGGAAGAATCGATAGACCGATCCGCAAAGTATGGAATCACCGCCATAAATGAACTCATCGCGGAGATGCTGAAACGGGGAGCGGAGAAGCACCGTATTGTGGCCAAGCTGTTCGGCGGAGGAGCCGTTCTGGAATTTGAAAATAAACAGACTGCGATTCCGGATAATAATATTCGGATAGCCCGGGTGATGATGGAGATGGAGGACATTCCGATTATTGAAGAAGATACTGGGGGGAAGTTCATCAGAAAGGTTTTTCTTGATGTCGCGACGGGGAAGGTTTATCTGAAAAAGACTCTGCGTTCAAATATGTTAGCCGATGAAGAGCTATCTCTGAATCAGGAGAGGTGAATGATGCCGAAAACACGCGTGCTTGTTATTGATGACTCCGCTGTTGTGCGTAAAATGATATCTGAAGTTCTTTCCAAAGAGCCGAAAATCGAAGTTGTCGCGACAGCGCTTGATCCGTTTATCGCCGCCGAAAAAATAAAGACGCTTCATCCTGACGTGCTGACTCTCGATATTGAGATGCCGCGAATGGACGGAATAACATTTCTCTCTAAACTGATGATTGCTCACCCGATGCCTGTTATCATGGTGAGCTCATTCACGGATAGCGGCGCGGCGGCAACGATCAAGGCGATGGAAGCGGGAGCGGTCGATTTTATCCTCAAGCCGGTAAATATAGAGGACTCCGGGAAGTGGAGTTCATTCGGGAAAGATTTGGCTGAAAAGATTCTTGTGGCTGCGAAAGCCAACATACGGAAAACACCTCAGCATGTATACATCGCAAGAGAAGCGCCGGAGAAGAATGATTCCCGGAAATACAGCGGCTCACTTGTGGCGATCGGCGCATCAACGGGAGGAACGGAGGTTATAACTGAAATTTTATGCGCGCTTGATGAAAGCACGCCGGGGGTTGTAGTGACGCAGCATATGCCGCCGAAATTCACCGAGGCATTCGCATCGAGAATAAACTCCCTTGCGACGATACGCGTGAAGGAAGCCGCAAACGGGGACAGGGTATATTCAGGTTCAGCGTACATTGCGCCGGGCGGTATGCAGATGATGGTGCGCCGGGATACGCTTGGCTTCTGGATTGAAGTGAACGATGATCCACCGATTAACCGGCATAAACCCTCTGTTGACGCGTTATTCAATTCGATCAGCCGATGCGCCGGGGATGAGGCCATGGGAATAATACTTACTGGAATGGGAGGTGATGGAGCATCGGGTTTATACTCAATGAAGGAATGCGGGTCACACACCATCGCACAGGATGAAAAATCATCGATTGTTTTCGGAATGCCGAGAGAAGCCATCAAAATAGGCGCGGCATGCAGTGTGGCCAATATAGAAGGAATAATTGATCAGATCAGGGGATTCAAATAAACAACAGTCTCTCACTCAATTATTTCTGCGGAATCAAGTTCAAAAAATTCACTTATCTGCATATTGTCGAAGAATGTTTTTAAGGTACTGCTGATCTTAATAATGTTAAGCGTGATTCCTTTGAGTTTGAGTTCTTTCTTCTTCCACATGAGCAATCCCATCATTTCGGACGGGAGATATAATGTGCGGCTGAAATCGATATTAATTTCGGAAAGGCCGCGTGCCTGGAGAGTGGAAAGATGAGCGGCGAACGCTGATTTATCTTCAAGTGTCGCTTTTTGATTCTCAACGAGTATGGTGTTTTCCAGTGTTGAGACCATTATTATTGAGCAGCCGCCGCGGTGAATGAGGATGTTACAAATGTTATGGAATGTCCCGGATCCGTTACATTGGTAATTAAGACAGAATATCCTGTGGCGGTCTTTGTGATGGTGAAATCGACCGCTGCTGAACTGTTTCGTTCCATTTTAAGCGCAACCGCTGTATGGGTCAAAGTGGGCTCTCCAGTTGAAGTATTCGGAGAATATTTTGCGGTAACAATTCCTGACGCGGAACTGAACGCGACTGAAGATCCAGTTGTTGTCGGCAACGCATTGGTACTGGGTACCGTGAAGATGAGTTTGAAAATTTCTTTACCAGTCAAGTTGTAGGCAGCGCATGCGACCCCGACTGAGCTTCCGTTTGAATACACAACGGCGTAATGTTTCTCTGTCGCCCCCGCGGTATATGTCGTCGATCCGAATGTGATTTCAAAATTACTCTGCGTTACGGCGGCATATGGATTTGTTATCCCCTGATCGACGGAGTATCCTGAGTCCTCATCCGATGATCCCTTGCTGCATGCGGTGAAAATCGAAAGAACAAGAGTGAGGTTGATAACAAAAAAGTATTTCATGTATTGTCCTGATTCTAAAATATGATGCTACCATAGAGCTCGTATATTGAGGGAGTGTCAATTATAATTGCATCCTTTTTTTATTGACTATCCTTCTTGTGGGGAGTAGGATCATTCAATCATACTGGTAATTGAGAGGCGTTTGTGAAAATAATATACGTGATACTATCAGTCATGGTGTTAATGCCATGTCAGGTTTTTGCAGCAAAAGTATATATCGACGGTATCGGTAATTATGGAAGTTACGGGGATGCGAATAAAATGATCGGCTACGGCGGAGGCGTCGGATTTGAGTTAATTCCACGGATTGATTTGTATACGAGGTTTTATCACGCTGCCGATAGCAAGACACGTAATGGGGAAAAAATTGAGGAATATCAGGAAGATACATGGTTTGTATGCGCTGATTACAAACATCAACTGGGTCTGTATCCGCTTTATTGGACGACTTCGATTGGGGTCGGCCCGAGCCGTGTGCGTATAAGAAATGTGGATTGGCTTCCTGATAACGATGAAAAACAGGAGATGGGTGTCTTTTTCGGGTTGTGGACAGGTATCAAGTACAACTTCTCTCAGAGCTTCGGTCTTTTCGGACTTGTCGGGTATCAGCGTACCTCGGGATTCAAGGCGGATCTTTCCGGATCGAAAATAGGCGGTTTCCAGATGGTGATCGGGGTAACCGCAACAATAGTAGGTAATAATTCACGTATTGATCAGGGCTATTAAGCAAAATTAAATGATAATAAAAAAGGCCGGTTTTGCCGGCCTTTTTTATTATTCGTGGTTTTGATAACAACGTTTGTAATTATTTTATAAGGGAAAAGAACAGTTGTGTTTTTGAGTGTACCCGCGATTCGTTAAGCAAGCTGTCTCTAACAATTAGTGTGCCTGGCTGGTTGTTTGACTTGCATCTATCAACTGCCATAAATTGATGACCTTTTTTATTTTGAAACATTGGGAAAAAAACGGTACTAATTTAAATATATGTACAGGGATACTGACACAGCCCAAGGGAATAGGTATCAAATGACGATTACTAAAGATTACGGGAAAACAGCGATAACATACGGAAACAGAATGGTGTCATATAATGAACTGATTGTTCATGCATCGGCTGTATCTGAAAATCTTTCCCGGATGAAAATATCGCCCGGAAGTAAAATCGGTATTGTGTCTGAAAACCGACCGGAATGGATTCTGGCATTGTATGGAATTTGGCACCATGCGGCAGCCGCTCTTCCTATTGATTTTATGTCAACCGTCGAAGAAATCACATATATAATAAATGACTGCAATCCTGATGCGGTTTTTGTGAGTGAGAAAACAAAGGAGCTTGTAGAAAAGGCGGTTTCCGTTTCTGCTCACAAGCCGGTGATCATAGATCTTGAAAAGATCGACCCGAACGTTTCCGAGCTATCCGGTGTTGAGTTTCCGGAAATGAATAGTGAAGATACCGCGGCTATTATTTATACATCCGGTACAACGGGTTCTCCGAAAGGAGTGATGCTCTCATTCGGAAACCTGTACGCGATTGCCGAACCGCTTATCAAAGACAAAGATATCGCAATGTTTGCGACTGACGAGTCATTCCTCGCAATCCTTCCATTTCATCATGTGTATCCTCTTCAGGCGACATTGTTCGGGCCACTGTGCGGTGGTGCGACCGTGTGTGTGGTGTCGGAACTTACATCTGACGCGATACTCGGCGCATGCGTACAGAACAGGGTGACCAGAGTCTTTGCGGTTCCTCGGGTCTATGCGATGTTCCACAAGGGAATTATGACGAAGGTTAACAAGAGTGTGATTGCGCGGATACTCTTCGGGATCGCTCGGATAACAAACAGCCTCCGTTTTTCAAGAAAGGTATTCGGAAAAGTTCAGAGAACATTCGGCGGAAATGTCCGATCCCTGATGTCGGGAGGATCAAAACTGGACAGCGCTATCGCGAAAGACTTCAGAACGCTCGGGTTTGTAATGTTCGAAGGTTACGGTATGACAGAGACCGCTCCGTCAATGTCGGTACAGAGCGCATCGAAAAACAGGATAGGGACTGTGGGGTGGGTGTACCCCGGCGGTGAGGCCGTTATAAAGAATGGCGAGTTCTGTTACCGGGGTCCGAATGTCATGAAGGGGTATTACAACCGGCCGGAAGAAACCGCGGCGCTGTTTGACGAGGAAGGTTTTCTTCATACGGGAGACAGGGCTGAAATCGACAGCGATGGTTATATCCGCATTACTGGACGCATCAAAGAAATTATAGTTCTTCCGAACGGCAAGAATATCAATCCGGATGAAATTGAGAATGAATTACTTCAGACATTCCCGATTATAAAAGATGTGGGAGTCATAGAAAAGAACGCGTCTCTGTTTGCGGTGGTATTCCCCGATTTCCAGAAAATCAAAGACAATCAGATTATCAATATACGCGAAACCATTAAGTGGGATGTGATTGATCGGTACAATGTGAGCGCGTCGCATCACAAGAAAATAATGGATTTCGCGGTTGTCGAGACTGAACTTCCCCGAACAAGGATAGGGAAACTTCGCCGCTTCGCGCTCTCGTCGATGATCGGCGGAGCATCAGAGTCAAAGCAGACGGGGCAGGAACCTGATTTTGAAGAGTATCATCAGCTCAAAGAGACAATTGAAGCGATGCTCGGACGCCCTGTCTCTGCCTTCGATCATGCGGAACTTGATCTCAACATGGATTCTCTTGACCGCGTGGAACTGCAGGCGCGGGTTGAAGCGAACTTCGGATTTTCACTTTCAAACGAGGATATTTCAAGCTATCCTCGTATCGCGGATCTGGCGGGATACATCCGGCAGAAGAAAACCCGATCTGAAACAGAGAAAACTGACTGGGGTTCAATATTGCGTCAGAAGATTGAGTTTAAAATTCCCCGTCGGCATTATATGATGCGTGCGTTGTTGTTTTTGCTTCGCCCGATACTCAGGCTCTATTTCAGGATTAAGCCGATAGGATTGAACCGGGTGCCGCTGGGAAAACCGGTCATTTTCGCACCGAATCATCAGAGCTTTCTTGATGGTATCGCACTCCTTGCGCTGTTGAAACGCCGTACGAGAAAGAAAACGTATTTTTTCGCGAAAGACAGGAATTTCAATTCGCGATTTCGTCAATTTTTCGCGCGTAAAGCGAATATCATTCTGATAAATATCAATAAAAACCTGAAAGAGACGCTGCAGCAGATGGCGGCGATTGTCGCTGACGGAAATAATGTGGTCATATTCCCTGAAGGAGCGCGATCGCGTGACGGAAATATGATTGCGTTCAAGAAAATGTTCGCGATTATATCAAAGGAACTTTCAATACCGGTTGTTCCCGTCGCGATACAGGGGATGTATGAAGCGTTCTCGATACGAAAAAAAATACCCAGACCGGTCAAGATTACCATAGAATTTCTTGACCCGGTGATGCCTGAAGATTTGGAGTATGACGAAATTGTTGAGAAAACCCGATGCGCGATCGCGGATAAAATCAACAAGAAAGACTGAATGCGGAGTTTATGGAAGATGAAGATTGTTATAGCGAATGATCATGGTGCGGTGGATCTGAAAAATGAGATAGTCGAATATCTCAAATCGAAAAATTATGAAATAGTGAACCTTGGGGTTGACTCAGCCGATTCATGCGACTATCCGGATATGGCTCGTGTCGCGGTGAATGAGTACAGAAAGGGTGGGTATGATTTCGGTATCCTTCTTTGTGGTACAGGTATAGGCATTTCAATTTCCGCGAATAAAATGAAAGGGGTACGCTGTGCGCTTCCTCAGAACGTGTTTGCGGCGGAAATGGCGAAAGCGCATAACAATGCGAATTTCATCGCTTTCGGTGGACGTATCGAATATCAGGATCGTGTGACTGATATGATACAGAAGTTCATTGATACGAAAGTCGAGGGTGGCAGACACGCATCCAGAGTGGAGAAAATGATGAATCTGGAAAATTGCGATAACTGATGCCATGCTGATGGAAATTTCCGGAAAGAAACCGTGTTGCGGTCGGAACGTTTATATTGCGGACAGCGCCGAAGTGATAGGGGAAGTCTCTATAGGTGATGATTCGTCCGTCTGGTTTGGTGCGGTAATCAGGGGAGATATCTCTCCGATCGTAATAGGATCGCGGACCAATATTCAGGATCGGAGCGTCATTCATGTTGCAGGCGATTCTGAAACCCCGATGATTATAGGAAGCGATGTATCTATTGGACACGGTGCCATTGTACACGCATGTATAATTGAAGACTGTACACTTGTGGGGATGGGTGCTATCATCCTTGACGGGGCAAGGATCGGTAAAGATTCGATTGTGGGAGCGGGGGCTCTTGTTACAAAGGGCTCGATTTTTCCTCCCGGATCGGTTATAATGGGATCTCCCGCCAAGGTGGTACGCGCGGTTGATGATCGGGATTTGGAAATGATACGTCACGCGTGTGGTCATTATCTGGAATTACGGAGCCTGTACCCGGATTTTCGCCAATAGTTATAATTGAGGAAACCCGTATCCTTGATTATGAGTGCCAAATAAAATTGAGTTAAGGAGGTATTTATGTTCAAGTACGCAGGTTCAATTATTATTGTTGCGTTATTCGTTGTCTGTGCGGTTCCGGTGTTCGCAAACAAGACATCAGTTGAAATAAAGGCGCCGGAGAGTGTCAAAAAAGGAACGGAAGTTACCGTCGTAATAAATGTGACGCATAGCGGCAACAACCGGTTCCATTATACTGATTGGGTATGGGTGAAGGCCGACGGAAAGGAAATCGCTCGCTGGAATTATGCGGGGGGGAACCTTCCGGAAAATGAAAATTTTACGAAAGAAATTAAACTGACTGTCAATGCCGATACGACAATTGAAGCTGAAGGGAACTGTAACCGTCACGGAAGTAACGGTATCGCGAAAGTAATTATTAAAGCAGGGAAGTAATCTATAATGACTCCGAGACTGGTCAATTCACTGAATTACGCGATTGAGGGAATTTTGCATGCGGCGAGAACACAGCGGCATATACGCTACCATCTGTTTGCCGCAATGCTGCTGTTGCTCTCCTGTTTTTCACTCGGAATAAACAGGGAGGAGTTTATCATTCTTGCGATTGTCGCGATGATGGTGATTGTCTCGGAGATGTTTAATTCAATCATTGAAGAGATGGTGAATATTGTATCACCGCGTAAAAATGTACATGCACGGATTATAAAGGACATGGCAGCGGGAGCGGTTCTTCTGGCCGCTGCCGTGGCGCTGGTTGTCGCTTATTTTCTTGTCTCGCCATATATTCGATTCTATATCAAGCATGGTATATCCATAGCGAAGCATACGTCGCCGGATATCGCGTTCTGTACGGTGCTTGTGGTGCTGATTTTCGTTATTGTAATCAAAGCGTATACCGGCAAGGGGCATCCTCTTCGCGGGGGAATGCCGTCAGGACACGCCGCGATCGCGTTTTCTCTGTGGATGTCGGTGACGTATACGGCCAAGCTTTGGTATATCTCGCTTCCATTACTGATTGTGGCCACTGCTGTAGCAGCAAGCCGTGTCATTATGAAGATTCATTATGTTCATGAAGTAGTCGCGGGCGCTATACTCGGAAGCAGTATCGCTCTTCTTCTGTATAGCGTGTTTTACTGAAGAAGTAAATAGTTAAAACATATTGCGGTATTGATTCATTATCCGTATGAAGAGGCATGATTTCACAAGGGAAAACGGTGATGTCGATAACGTTTGATTCGCTGTAATCTCAAGTGGTGAGTTGTGTTTATTGACGAGTGTTCAGCGCTTGCGATAGAAAATATCTTTGTTAGCAGGATTTATAAAAAAGAGCGTACCCTTTCATCTGCGAAGGCACGCTCTTTTTGTTATACCGCTGAGATAGAATCAGTACTGACGTCCTTCCATTTTACGACGTGCTTCATCCATCTTGGCTTTGAGTTCCTTGTTGCTGGTGCCGAAGACCATTGTAGTGTCCTGCCAATCACGCGATTCCTTATGATACTGAGTACACATTCCGATCGCTTCAAACTCATTGATGTAACGCGTGACTCCGTTGTCATCTGTGACTTCTTTTATTCCTTTGGGAACGCAGAAAAAAACCGCATTTCTTAGAAGACGTTTTGTCAGCTCGTCATCATTGAGCTTCACAACTTTTGTGAAAAATGTATTGTTGTTGAAAAGAATGGAATAACTTCCATCGGCGGAAACAAGAGTGATTATTCGTTTCTGGGTATCTATCACAGGTTCAGGTATATTGCGGTACACAAACAATTCTTTTTTTTGGATATATCCCTGCACAATATAAAGGGTAAGATTCAGCTTTGTCCGGTTCTGGTAGAGCGGACGGATAATTGCGATATGATCAGACGCGATTTTCGCGGCGTCGCTTGTGAGATGAGGGATCGGTTTGGTGAAAGTGCCGAGCATTTTGCGCAGATCCTCGCCTTTCGGTAACGCGGGTTTACGGTATCCATCGAGTGGTTCGCAATGATCAAGGCGAACGCCGTTGATGACGGGATGCACATAATAGAAAAGTTTGAGCCCGATTGCGGATTTTGTGTCATATAAAGCGGGTCTTTTGGTTTTCGCGGCGAGTTCAAATGCCCCATCAATTTTATTGCCGCGATATACAAGGTACTCGGTGCAATCGGGGACGGCGTCCCATTCTACGGCAATCTCATTCACGGAAGATCCCTTTGAGACTTTGAGATTATTCACAGGAAATGATTTTCCTTCGAGCGAGAGCTGTATTCTTCCCCAGAGATCTGGAACAGGATCATATTTCTGATCGCTCTTGAATACTGAAATTTTCGTTCTGTATGCAATTGTTGATTTGTCGGCATTTACAAGGACGGCATGGATGGTGTAGATGTCATCAGACCGCGAAATGTTTCCTGAAAGAATGTATTCGGAGTTTTTTGCTGAAGCGATTTTTGATAATTCCTTGATAAAACTTTCCGATTCAATCCCCAGTGGTGCGTCAACAGGCAGTTCGGGCATTTTTTCGGACGAATCAAGTACCGCTGTCTGCGCGGGGGCTTTCGCGGTGAGAGTTGTCATTAACGCTGTTGTGTCATCAGGACTGTCGCTGTAAAAAGGAGATATTAGAATACGTGATTCAGCGGCGTATGTTGTGACCGCGAAGGCACAGATAATTGTAATGATAAGTAGTATCTTTTTTCTCATGATGCAACCTCGTCGGTGAACAGTATCTTCATAAGCCTCGGACGTCAAACAGAAAAGCATTTCGATAGATACGATCTTTTTCTTGACGGACTGCGGTGATAGAGTAAGAATCGTTCGACAGGTGGTACAATGGATAAAAACAGAAAGATTCTCATTTCAATTTTCGCGTTTATGCTTATTTCGGTTCTAATCTCAATAATTCAGATCTACTTTACGATGGATCGCACCCGCGGCGGAGGAATGCCGATGCCTGAAACAAGACCGGGTGTCGGGATTATCCGTCTGTACGGACCGATTTCGATGAGCGGTGAATCAACCATGCTCGGAGGCAGTGTTGGAGGTGCGGACGGATTTGTCGCGCAGCTTGATGACATGCTCAATGATGATCAGATAAAAGCGATCGTGGTGCGCATCGATTCTCCCGGAGGAACGGTTGCAGCAACCCAGGAAATCTTCCAAAAGCTTATGAAGATCAGAAAAAAGAACAAGGTGCTGGTCGCATCAATGGGTGATATTGCCGCGTCGGGCGGATATTACTCTGCGGCGGCATGTGATTATATAATGGCGAATTCCGGTACGATCACCGCGTCAATCGGTGTAATCGCCGCGGCTCCCAATCTCAAGGGACTCTTTGAAAAACTGGGAATCAAAATGAATGTGATCAAGAGCGGCAGATATAAAGACATTCTGTCTTCGTCGCGCGACATGACTGATGATGAAAAAAAACTTCTTCAGGATATGATTGATTCTTCGTATGAGCAGTTTCTCCGTGACGTATCACTCGGGCGGAACGTACCCATCGATGATATACGTCCCGTGGCCGACGGCCGTGTGATGACCGGAACTGCTGCGCTTGACTGCAAGCTTATTGACGAGATCGGCACATTTGAAGATGCGATTGCCAAGGCGAAAGAGCTCTCGAAACTGTCTGAAGACGCGCCTGTGTATGAAAACCAGGTGAGTCCTTTGTCGGCGCTCTTCGGTTCAATTGAAGGAAAGATTTCAAAGAATCCGCTTGAAGCGGCGATCAAGAATGCTCCGTCTTTACCAATTGAATACAGGTATCAGCCATGAGTATGGAATCATTCCGTTCACTCCGATGGGTCGATTATATATTTCTCGCGATTCTTGATCCGCGTTCGCTTGGTCGTCTTCTCAACGCGAGGGGATTTCTTTCACCGGCGCTTATCATTCCCGCGGCTGTCGCGATATCTGAGATAGTCGCGCTTTCACGTCTCGGTCAGCAAAGCGGATTCTTCATGTATAAGATATCATACGGATGGATTTTTTTATTCATTCTTGTGTCGGTGAAGATGTTCGGTCTTGCCGCGCTTGTTGATGTGTCGGCGCAGTTTTATGGTCTCAAGGGATCATTTACAAAAACATTGACACTGGTTATGCTCGCGGCGTTCCCGTGCCTATTTCTGGTTCCGATTGTGACGATCTTTTCGACAATACATTTCGCTCCAGCCTTTTTCTACGTATTGGGTTCGATTGTTTTTGCGTTGTGGAGTCTGTATATCATTATACTCGGAATATCAGAGTTCCATGAGATTCCGTTTTCGCGCGCATGTGCGGTGGTTCTTATTCCGTGTGCGGTTTTTTACGCGATAATTTTTCTTTTGGGATTTCTTATTCTCGCACTCGGATACGGCGCGATAAGCTTCTCATCGCTTTTATCTTACTAACATACCTGTCCGTGGTGCGCTGTTGTGCGCCACGGATACATAGTGAACATTCCTCAAATTATAAAGAGATAATGACGATTCAAATACATGTTGATCTAATCTGTACGTAATGATCATTCCTGCGGAGTGCGCAAGGGATGAAGCGGAAAGAGCTTTAGTTCTTGGAGTGCCAGCCCGTCCGCGCGGTTAGTATAAATGTGTGAACCATTGAATCCACGCGCGGTGCGCCCTGAAATTTATTATATGACTCTTTGTTTCTCCGCCGCTTGAAAGTAATAATCTGTGTGTTAAAAATGAAAAGATTGTATTTATAAAGGATTTCAGCTCGCAATGGGCGGAGACAAATATTTTTCGAGGTTTTGTATTGACAAGAACAGGGGGTAGTTGACCTTTCATAGAAATTTACGCTAAAAACGAGGTGGATATGCCCCGCAGAACAGATATAAAGAAGATCCTCATCATCGGCTCGGGTCCGATTGTCATCGGGCAGGCGTGTGAGTTCGATTATTCGGGCTCCCAGGCGTGCAAGGCGCTCAAGGAGGAAGGGTATGAGGTTGTTCTCATCAATTCCAATCCCGCGACCATTATGACCGACCCCGATCTCGCAGACCGTACCTATATTGAACCTATTACCCCTGAAATTGTTGAAAAGATTATCGAACGTGAAAGACCGGATGCGGTGCTTCCGACTGTGGGCGGGCAGACCGCGCTCAATACCGCGATGGCGCTTCATGACCGCGGTACATTCGAGAAGTACAAGGTTGAGCTTATCGGCGCGAATATAGACGCGATCAAGAAAGCCGAGGACCGTGATCTTTTCAAAAAAGCGATGATCAAGATCGGACTTGAAGTTCCTGAATCGGGACTCGCGTCGAATATGGAAGAGGCGTTCGCCGTTCTTGAAAAAATCAATCTTCCGTTAATCATCCGTCCCGCGTTCACCCTCGGCGGTACCGGCGGAAACATCGTGTATAACCGCGAAGATTTCGTGGATCTTGTCAATAAGGGTCTCACCGAATCTCCTATCAACCAGGTTCTCCTTGAGGAATCAGTGATCGGATGGAAAGAGTTTGAGCTCGAAGTGATGCGCGACCGTAAGGATAATGTGGTCATCGTCTGCTCGATCGAGAATCTTGACCCGATGGGAATACACACCGGCGACTCGATTACCGTGGCGCCTCAGCAGACTCTCACTGATATGGAATACCAGCGTCTCCGTGATATCTCGATCAAAATCATCCGCGAGATCGGTGTTGATACGGGCGGATCGAATATCCAGTTCGGGGTCAATCCCGAAGACGGACGAATCGTCATTATTGAAATGAATCCGCGCGTGTCCCGTTCGTCGGCGCTCGCGTCGAAAGCAACAGGTTTCCCTATCGCGAAGATCGCCGCGAAACTCGCGATCGGATATACTCTTGATGAAATACGGAATGATATCACGCGCGAAACTCCCGCGAGCTTCGAGCCTACAATTGATTACGTGGTGGTGAAGGTTCCCCGCTGGAATTTCGAAAAATTCCCCGGAGCGGATTCCCTTCTCGGCACACAGATGAAATCGGTCGGTGAGACCATGGCGATAGGCCGTACTTTCAAGGAAGCGTTCCAGAAAGCGATCAGAGGTCTTGAAACAGGACGTCACGGACTCGGTTCGGACGGCAATCTCAAGGCTGAGGGTGTCATTCACGATCTTCCGCTGTTCCAGCAGAGGGATTATCTCGAAAAGGGGCTTCTCAATACGCGCGAAGACCGTATTTACCTCGTCAAGATAGCCCTCAAGATGGGATGGTCTGTTGAGCGCGTGCATTCGCTTACCAAGATCGATCCGTGGTTCCTTTCTCAAATTGAGGAACTCGTTGACGCCGAGAAAGCGTTTGTTGAAGGCGTACGGATGAACGGCCTCACGAATGAGAACGTGATCGCGATGAAGCGTCTCGGTTATTCTGACAGGCAGCTCGGATTCCTCATTGATTCTGAGCTTCTTATGAAGCTCCATGACAGGGGGCCTGACGACAGGCTTGAGTATTCTCGTACCCTCAAGGAGCATGAAAAGCGCATAATGGATTTCCGTTACGCGAATAATATAAAACCCGGATACCGTCTTGTTGACACATGCGGCGGTGAGTTCGAGGCGTTTACGCCGTATTACTACTCTTCGTATGACGATGAGGATGAATCGCGCAAGAGTGACAAAAAGAAGGTGATGATCCTGGGCGGCGGTCCCAACCGTATCGGTCAGGGTATCGAGTTTGACTACTGCTGCTGTCACGCGTCGTTCGCGCTCCGCGAAATGGGTATTGAATCGATCATGGTGAACTCGAATCCGGAAACGGTTTCCACCGATTATGATACGTCGGACAAACTGTATTTTGAACCGCTGACTGTTGAGGATATTCTTCATATAAATGAACGTGAGAAACCTGAAGGCGCGATCGTGCAGTTCGGAGGGCAGACACCGCTTCGTATTGCCAAACGTCTTGAGGAAAACGGCGTGAAGATTCTCGGCACGTCGGTTGATTCGATCGACCGCGCTGAGGATCGTGAACGCTTTGCGGAAGTAGTTCGCAAGCTCGGCCTTAATCAGCCTAACAACGGCATTGCGTTTTCGCAGAGCGATGCGACCAAGGTTGCGCATTCGATCGGTTATCCGGTTCTTGTGCGTCCTTCGTACGTTCTCGGCGGCCGCGCCATGCAGATAGTATATGATGAGGCGGGTCTTATCGAGTATATCCGTACCGCGGTTGAGATATCTCCGGAACATCCCGTGCTTGTCGACAAGTTCCTTGAGGACGCCATTGAAGTTGATGTCGATGCGATCTGTGACGGTGATGAGGTGTATGTCGGCGCGATTATGGAGCACATTGAGGAAGCGGGAATTCACTCAGGTGACTCCGCGTGTATGATTCCTCCGAAATCGATTGTTCCCGCGATGCTGGATGAGATTACCACGCAGACGAAAGCTCTCGCGTTTGAACTCGGGGTGCGCGGACTTCTCAATATACAATTTGCGATCAAAGGCGATAAGCTTTATGTGCTTGAGGTCAATCCGCGCGCGTCGCGTACGGTTCCGTTTGTCTCCAAGGCGAAGGGAATTCCGCTGGCGAAGATTGCCGTCAAGGTGATGCTCGGTCACAAGCTTAAGGAATTCGGACTCCGTGAGAGAAAAGATATTCCTTACATGTGCGTGAAGGAAGCGGTGCTTCCGTTCAATAAATTTCCCGGCGCTGATATTGTACTCGGACCTGAAATGCGTTCTACCGGCGAGGTTATGGGTATTGCCCGTGATTTCGGAGAGGCGTTCTACAAGGCGACTCTCGCCGCGGGTGATGTGCTTCCCGAGAAGGGAAAGATATTCGTATCATTCAATGACGCGACAAAACGTCAGGTTATCGATGATATGAAGAAACTCGTTGAGTGCGGGTTTACGCTCGTTGGAACGGAAGGAACCGCTCGCTTTTTCAATGAACAGAATATCAAATGCGACAAAGTGTATAAGGTCAGCGAAGGGCGTCCGAATATTCTCGACCTGGTCAAGAACCGTGACGTGTGTATGATCCTGAATACACCGACGGGAAAGGGACCAAAGAATGATCAGAACGCGATTCGTCAGGCGGCTATTCGTTACCATCTGCCGCTTGTTACGACCGCGACAGCTATACGGGCGACGGTTGAGGTGATGGACAGAATGCGCACGAACAAGGAGATCACTGTCCGCTGCATTCAGGAGTATCACAACGAAGTGAAATAGGATGAATTGACTCATGAGCGGAATCGTTATGATGCATCCCGGACATGGATCGTTTATTGATTGAAAATTTTCCCGCGTGGGGATATCGATGCATACGCTGGAGTTGTTGAAAAACAACTCCAGCCTGTTTATAGGCGTATCCGCGGATTGTTGACGATGGAATCTTGCCGCGTTATCATCCGCAGATCAGAAAAAATGAATCAGTCATAGTATCCGTACGGTAAGGAATGATATGTGATGAGAATGAAATATCTATATGAGGATGAAGTAAGGGAGAAGGGCGCTTCCTTCGCGCGTTCTCTCTGCGATGCGGGTTTTTCCGCTTCTGTTGATACTGATTCCGCCCGTGACTACATGATCAAAATTATTGTCGCACATGGTGATATCCCGTGCGGTAAGTTGCGGATATATTACAAACCGTCGAAGAAATCCTTTACTATGGACGGAACTGAACTCACTAACAAATCCTTTATTGACTCAATCACCTCAGTATGGGAGGGAAAAGCAGTTCCCGCAAAAATTAAAAAAGAAAAATCATCATCAGCGGTTGAAGGGAAATCGGAATATGTTGCGTATGTGGACGGAAGTTTTTCACACGGTGTTATCGGCTTCGGATCGGTGATAATCAGGAATGATGAGATTGAAGAAGAAATTACCGGTATGTGTGATGATCCTGAAGCGCTTTCGCAAAGACAGGTTCCCGGTGAAATTGAAGCGGTAAAAAAAACTATCGCATGGTGTAAAAAGAAAAAGATCAAAACCATCGCCATTTATTATGATTATGCGGGATTGGAAAAATGGGCAGAGGGAGAATGGAAGACAAATAATCCGATTACGCGCGATTATGCGGCATATATGAAAAAGTGCGGAGTAAAAGTAATCTGGAATAAAGTCAAAAGCCATACCGGTAACCGTTGGAATGATCATGCGGATATGCTCGCAAAAAAAGCGGTCTTTTCTTGACCTTTTTGATCCTCTGTATATAATACCTTTGTTCACTTCTCATCAACCGGGGGAGGGTCATCCGCGATATGAAAGATATACTGCGTATAGCGGGTTTCGGCGCTTTGGGTGCATTGATCCTGCCCGCTGTGATCGCTCTTCCGTTTCTTCCTTCTGAATTAATTGAAAAACACGGCAATGTGTTTCTTTCCGCATGTATCGGCGGGAGCGTATTCGCGTTCTTTTTTGTGCTGATTTCCTTTTCGATGCGATCCATTCGTAAAAGTGAATCGGAAATTGAGGAAGACCTTTCCATGATCCGTGCCCAGGTGCAGTTTCTAGTGGGTCTTGCGGAAAGATCCGGTGATCATGTGGGAATGGTATCAATCGATTTTTCGCGGGAAGGAATTGATGATGGGCGTTTCGGTAATGTGAAATTTGAGGGATCACTGAATACATTCATGACGCGAGTCCGTAAGAAGTTGCGTAAAAGCGATCAGGTGCTGAGGCACGGACATTCCGGGATGATGATACTTCTCGCGCAGGTGCGGTCGAAAGATGATTTTTACGAAATCGTGCGGAAGATACGTTATGCGCTTTGCGAGTCACGTTCGGAAGAAGAAGTTCTGTCTCCTTCAACGGGGCTTATAAGCTCGGCGCTGTATCCTGAGGACGGGTACGGGGTGGACGATCTGATTAATGTGCTTGCGAGAGGAACAAAAACCGGCGTCGCGTGTCAAGTGCTCCGCCGGTGAAAGTGTTTTATTGGACGTACGGGTTATTTGATTCCGCAGAGTTTTTTTGCAAGATTCGCTGCGGATACGGCATCCTTGGAGTAGTGCGCGCCGATTGATTGCGCGTATTCGTCCGTGACAACCGCTCCGCCAACCATGAGTTTTGCTGAAATATTTTTCTCTTCCATCATTTTGCGTATTACTCCCATTTCTCCCATGGTTGTGGTAAGCAGGGATGACAGCGCGATAATTTCAGCGCCCTCTTTCTCCGCCCGGGCAACCACGTCTTCATTGGGTACATCCTTGCCAAGATCAATGACGTCGAAACCGTGATTTTCAAGCATCATCGCGACAATGTTCTTCCCGATGTCGTGAATATCTCCTCGGACTGTGCAGATGATTACTTTGCCGACACGGCTTGACGATTCTTTTGATAATACAGGTTTGAGTACGGCGAATCCGTTTTTCATTGCATTGGCCGATGCGATCATCTGGGGAAGAAAAAATTCTCCCTTGTTGTAGTACTCTCCCACTTTTTCCAGTCCACGGATGAGAGCCTCATTCATAATTTCATCCGCGCTTGATGTTGAGAGAGTATCCCTTGTCAGTTGCGCGATATTATCCATGTCTCCGTTGATGACCATGGAACGGATTTTATCTATCGATGATTCCGCCGCGGAAACGGATTCTTTAGCGGTTTCTGTGACTGCCGAGAAGTGCGCGATGTATGCTGCCGCATTCGGATCTTTTCCCAGTAGAAAATCTTTCGCAAGAGTTTCTACTGCGGTGTATGAATCAATTATGCGGAGTACCTTCGTATTGATGATACCGGCGGTAAGACCTTCGTTCAGAGCGAGGCGAAGGAATGTATTGTTGATATGCTTTCTCTGAGGAAGCCCGAACGATACATTTGATATTCCGAGTGATGTCTTAATTTTTCTGTCCGAGAAATGGCGGATAACGCGCAGTGTTTCCGAAGCTGATCCCGGTTCGGCGCTTTCCGCGAGCATAAGCGGATCAATGATTATCCTGTCACGGTGGATTCCCTCGGATTCGAGAAGCGCGACGAGTTTGTCTCCGATTGCGATACGTTTTTCCGCTTCGCGGTGTATTCCCGATTCGTCGAGACAGAGAACAACAATAAAGCAGCCGTACTTTTTTATAACGGGCAGAACAGTACTAAGGGACTTGTCTTTCCCGTTGATGGAATTCACAATCGCGCACCCGGGATAAAGCTTGAGAGCTTCTTCAAGGACTGCCGCGTTATCCGAATCGATCATAAGGGGAATGCGGATCGAATTGGATAGAATTTTGACGCAGTCCCGGATAGCCGTGAGCTCGTCAATGCCGGGGGTTCCCACATTGATATCCAGAACATCAGCGCCTTCGTTTACCTGTGCGCGTGATTCTTCATATAAAAAAGAAGTTTTCCCTTCTTTGAGATCAGCCGCAAATGCTTTCCGGGCCGAAGGATTCAGGCGTTCTCCGATTTTGAGGAGGTCACGCGATGCTTCGGTGTCAATTTTGGAGTAACGGCTGGTAATGAAGCAGTACCGTTTTTCGAATTTTGAGCGGGATGATTTAAGACCGTTAAGTTTCTCTTTGAGAGAACGGATATGGTCAGGAGTCGTTCCGCAGCATCCTCCGATTATTGAAAACCCGAGTCCGGCAAATGCGGCCGCATGTGCGGCGAATTCGTCCGAGCCGAGAGGGAACACCGTCTTGCCGTTGACCAGACGGGGAAGTCCCGCGTTTGACCAGATGGAAAGAGGCACTCCTATTCTATCAAGCTCGGGCATCCGTGATTCAAACAATGAGTAGAGTTGAACGGGACCCAGGGAACAATTTGCGCCGACAATGTCCGCGCCGTGAGCCGCGAGTGTCGCCAGACCCGTGACGATTTCTGTGCCTGATATGGTCGCGCCGTTTTCCTCAAAGGTCATGCTGCAAAGTACGGGAAGTTTTGAATTGGCTTTTGCGGCGCGGAGCGCGAGAAGTGTTTCCTGTATATCGGACATCGTTTCAATGACGAGAAGATCGGCTCCTCCCTCAGAAAGACCTATAACCTGTTCGCAGTATGCGTTATAAACCAGATCGCATGGAGTTTCACCCATCGGAGCGACGATATGGCCGGTCGCGGAAATATCACCCGCGACAAACACGTCATTACCCGCAGCTTTTCTCGCGACAGTCGCCGCCGCCTTGTTTATTTCTATACATCTATCGGCGAGATTATACTCGGCGAGTTTTGCTGAGTTTCCGCCAAACGAATTTGTGAGGATGAGTTCAGCTCCCGCGTCGGTATATAATCGGTGAATATCTTCGACCACCGACGGCTGTTCAATATTGAGGAGTTCAAAGGAGCCGTGGAATCCGGGAAGACGCGATTGCAGGAGAGTCCCCATTGCGCCATCGGTTACGACGGGAATTCCTGATGTAAGACGGGAAAGAATATCTTTTTTCATAGAGTACCTCTTGTTTCATTACAATGGAATATAGAGCAAAATTCATATTACATGTGACGTGCGATACTTTTCGCGTATTTTTCCGCAGTAGAAATTTCGTTACCTGAAAGTTTCTGATTCATGGATACAGTCATTATTCCCGCGAAATGTTTTCTTGAGATAATGGGGAGAAGAATCTTTTTCCCCTTGTCGCGGATAATTGATGATCCTGTTGAAAGTTCCGCGATTATCTCTTTCTTCGATTCGATTGAGGTGCCTTTCGGCTTGTTGATGATAAGGAGTTTATTGTTTTTCCATGATATACTGCGGACGGCGAGTTTGTTTGAATAATTGATGAAGGTAATGACAATGCTTTCCGCAGTGATGGATGTTGCGCATTTTTCTATTTCGGACATGATATATTCATCAGCGGAGATTTCTTTAGTTTCCGCGGTCTTTTTCTTTCCGGGTCGGGATTGTACATCCTGTGACGGTGTTTGGTTGGCGGAATATTTAAGATATATCACACCGAAGAGAAAGGCGATCACGACAATGATAAACAATGTTTCGAGGATAAGCCGAAGAGCCAAAGTGAAGGGAAGCTTCCTTGGGAAAACAACGCTTATGGATCCCCGGTCGCACTTGATGGTGAAATAGTAATATTTCGCATTCTGATAATAGCGGACGGCGTGAACAATGCTTCCGGATGCGGGAAATGCATTTGAATATATGTCCTCGGACATTTCGTTGTAGAGGGCGGTGTTACCCCGAACTGTGTTGTTTGCAATCATAAGCAGAGGCCGTTCATCTTCGCCTCTGACGGCGACAAGGGCGATATCGTTGAATTTTTTCGTGATTATAGTCAGAAATGATGAGATATCGTCTTTCGCGAGTTCCCGTGATGTGAAATACGCATTGTAGCCTCTTCTGATCTCTTTTACCTCATCTTCAAGGTATTCAGTGTATCTTTCGTCAATAGAATATGCTCTGAAGCTGACATATGAAGCTGCCGCAATGACTGCGGTGATTATTCCTGCGATACGAATAGCTGATCTGATCTGCATGTTCACTCCTGATTCTCTTCTGTCAGTATATCTGACGCATGACATAAGTACGATAACCCCGGCAATCAAAACAACTTATAAATTTTGTTCATCATAATTTTATTCATCTGTATCTGGGAATATCGGTTTTATCGACACGGTTTTGCGGAAAGGCCTCGAAGTTCATTCAGGGATGATTCTTTGCAAATAATAAAAAGAGAGTATTGAAAGACGCGGGCATTGTATGTGCGGGAACTGATTATGGATTGGGGTCTAAGGATCTTGTGCCATTCGGTTGAGAGGGGTATTTCTTCATATACTTGAGATATGCGGAGTAATTATTAAAAAAAAATTCAAAAAAGGCTAAAAAACCAAAAAAAGATCGAAAACAGTAATATGTATATGTAGTAGTGTCATATTATACAATAAACGGGTGTAATCATTGGTAAATGGCTATAATCGGGCTCAAATTGCCTACCATAGGTGGCGATAAGACGAGTAGGCCCTTTCAGGCCTATGTATCTGTTCTTTGAAATACCGACTGAGTGATTGTTGTCGGAACACATCTCCGTTCCGGTCTTGCATTTGCCCAAATGCAAGCCTGGAACTGAAGTCCCGGCGGAGAAATCCGCCGCACAACCTGGTCTAACACCGGTTCGGGTCCCATCTGCCCGGGATACCCGCCTGGCAAGGATGCCAGAAACTAAGGACACAAAGGAGTGTAACTATGATAATCAATCACAACATGAGTGCGATCAACGCGAACAGGACTCTGAAGTTTACGCAAGTTGAAGTTTCAAAGAGCATGGAAAAGCTCTCTTCAGGCGAGCGTATTAACAAAGCGGGCGACGATGCGTCCGGTCTTGCCGTATCTGAAAAGATGAGAACCCAGATTCAGGGTCTTCGTCAGGCGGAACGGAACACAGAAGACGGAATGTCATTCGTGCAGACGGCGGAAGGATATCTCGACCAGACAGCAAAAATCATTCAGCGTATGAGGGTTCTTGCTGTTCAGGCTGCGAATGGTATCTATTCCACTGAAGACCGTCAGCTCATCCAGGTGGAAGTTTCCGCCCTTGTGGATGAAGTCGACCGTACAGCGTCTCAGGCTGAATTCAACCGCTTCAAGGTGCTCACCGGCGAATTTTCGCGGGTGAATCCGAAAGCGAGCATGTGGTTTCATATCGGTGCCAATGCAAACCAGCGCAAACGGGTTTACATCGGAACGATGACTGCACAGGCTTTCAGTATGAAAGACGGTACAGGAACCATTCAGATGCGGCTTTCTACCCCCGGCGGTGCGAACGATGCCATTAGCGTGCTTGATAGTGCATTGCAGAAATTGTCGAAACAGCGTGCTGACCTCGGTGCGTATTACAACCGTCTCGATATGACGTCTCGCGGTCTTATGACTGCGTACGAAAATATCCAGGCTGCGGAATCACGTATTCGTGATGCCGACATGGCTGAAGAAATGGTTGGTTTTACACGCGGTCAGGTGCTGACACAGACAGGAACTTCGATGCTCTCTCAGGCGAATTTGCAGTCGCAGTCGGTATTGAGATTGCTGAGCTAGTCAATTACACAGCTGCCACTGTGTAACATGATGAACTCGGTGAACAGATAAAGTTTAATGGTTCTTTGAAAACGGTGAACTCATAGGTCCCTTCCCGGACCAGTTTCTGTCCAACGTATGTCTCTCCGGCGCCTCTTGATGGCGGGAGGGCATCAACGGGCGTCGGAGACGACGAACGTTGTTGTCTGGATTTTGGGCAGTCTGGGGAACAATAAGGAGAAATCCTTCGGCCCGGTTACGGGTCCGCGTAAGGCATGATGTCATGCGCGAAAAACATGCGGCATCCAAGAGAGATCAAAAATGGAACCGCATAAAAAAATCCACGGGAGGGATTTATGAGAATCAATCACAACATGAGCGCCATATTCGCAAACAGGCAGCTGCAGTCAGTTGCCGCTCGTGCGGATAAGACCATTGAGAAGCTCGCGTCGGGTCAGGCTATTAATCGCGCGGGTGATGACGCTTCCGGACTTGCCGTATCTGAGAAAATGCGCACTCAGATTAACGGACTGTTCCAGGCTGAAAAGAACGCTCAAAACGGGCTTTCTTTTATTCAGGTTGCGGAGGGGTCTTTATCACAGATTAATGACATTCTCCAGCGTATTCGTATGCTGGCGGTGCAGAGCGCCAATGGTATTTATTCGAACGATGACCGGAAACAGGTACAGGTCGAGGTTTCATCGCTTATCGACGAAATGGACAGGATCACGACCACGGCCGAGTTCAACCGGATGAAGATGCTGACGGGAGCTTTTGCTCGCAATAGCTCCAAAGGCAGTATCTTTTTCCATGTTGGACCGAATGCCAATCAACGCATCAGGGCGTTTATCGCCACGATGGGTTCTGAAGCACTGTATCTGAAGGCCGGAACCGCAGCACGATCGATTTCCACTGTTGGAAATGCGAACCAGATGATAGGACATGTCGATAAGGCCCTGGACAAGCTGAATCGGCAACGGGCAGAATTAGGTGCGTACTATAATCGGATGGAAAATACGATTAATGCGCTATCGCTATCATATGAGAATATGATGGCGGCGGATTCCCGTATACGGGATGCGGACATGGCGGCTGAAATGGTTGAATTCACCAAGAACCAGATTCTCATGCAGAGTGGTATTTCGATGTTGGCTCAGGCGAATGCAAAGCCTCAGCTTATTCTGAAATTGTTGCAATGAGAATCATGTTCAAAGGGAAAGGGTACTTGCAGTGCTACCCATTCTGCCTTCTCCGGTGTGAAAGCACCGGAGAAGGATTTTTTTTCAGACGAAAAGGAGGTCGGGAGAGTCGAAACAAGGAGGTATATCATGGATCTTTCAATTTATCTTTCTCAGACAATCCATACGTTGTCTCAGTCTTCGCACAAAAACGGTTATCAGCGGGGTGAGATCGCGATTATTGAAGAACCGCGCACGGAAGCGCATGGAGGAACGGAAGCCTCCAGTGAAGATATCGACCGCATGATGAAGATGCTGGAAAAAGCGGCTGACTCAGTCGACAGCAGGGTGTCTTTCGAATTCAATTCGAAGACGAAACGGCTTATTATGCGGGTTACCGATCCTGATACGAACGAGGTGGTACGGCAGATCCCGTCACGGGAGATGATACGGCTTCTCGAGAATATTCATGATCTGATCGGTATGTTCATTGATGATAAACGGTAGAGGACTGTAGAACACATTTCCTCCCGAAACAGGTCAAATTTCCTGTCAGGATACCTGTACGCCTCGAAGATCGGCCGCTGAAACGAGCCCAGTCTTATCGGAAAAAAAGTCCTTTTTGATTAGTTTTTCCCGAAAAAATACTTATCATATTTATAGACTCTCCGACATGTAAAGAGAGTGGATGAATTGTATTCCACCGAAGATTCCCGGCGCCGGAGTGCGCGTTTATTGATTCAGGGGATTTCCCTCTTGGGAGATTTCAAGAATAGTCGGTTTCCGGGATATCGTTACACGGCTTCATGCCGGGGAGGGGTGTATGCCAATTACAATGGGTGGTGTTGCTTCCGGAATTGAAACGGAAGATATTATCAAGAAGCTGGTGGAAGTTGAATCCCAGCCGATTATGAAAGTTCAGCGTGAAAAGGGCCAGATGCAGCAGAAAAAAAAGCTGCTCGGTGACTATGGCACAATTCTCGGTGATCTACAGAAAAAAGCGAAAGATCTCTATGGATTCCGTGCGTCATATAACGACAAGAAGGGATCAACATCTCATCCGTCAATGGTTGAAGCTGTCGCGTCGAAAAATGCCGAAAAAGGCACGTCAAAGATCAAAATCAATAATCTCGCATCTACGCATAAAATAAGCACCGACCCGGTTGACGGGAAGGAAGACCTGTCTGCGGGACAATTTGAAATTGAAGTGGGCGGAGAAAGTCATCCGGTAAAATACCGGGGCGGGCCGATTCAGAAATTGCGTGAAAAAATCGATGAAGTTGCGGGAGGAATTCTTTCCACTTCGCTGGTCAATACTGACGGATCAAAATATGTTCTTTCTATTGAATCGAAGACCGCCGGTAAAAGCGGAGAGATCAAAATACGCGGTGACAAAGATTTTCTGAAAAAAATCGGACTTATAAAAGGCGAGAAGGATGAGGATCGCGAAAAGGTGAATCTCGTGTTTGATGCGAAATATTTCGCGTCATATGACGGTGAGACCAAAACCGAAACGCAGGACGGATCTTTGACGGTATCTCCCGATGGAAAGGCGGTAGGAGTGAAAGGTGTGCTCTGGCGCGAATATACCATGCCGGTAGATACGCTTATGAAGAAAAACACCATTCTGCAGGTAGGGGTTGATTATATACCGCCCAATCCCGAAGCGAAGGAAGATGAATCTCTTCCATATAAAATGGAAATCGGCCCTGATGAAATAATCAATATCAAAGGTATTGAGCTCCATAACTACAAGATATCACGTGAACGTCCGATGGACGCGAAGAAGAAAAAAAATATCGGGGACAATATAGTCGGAGCCGGAGTCGTAGTGTATGACAACGGCGTGAGGAAAGAGAAGCTTTACCGAATACCGAAGGACGCGAAAGGGACACTGGAGTTCCCCGTTGGAGCTGATTTTGAAGGGAAGAAAATATCAAAGATTATTTTTTATTGTAATGAGGGCGAAGCCAAATTCAGCGATGGAATGATCGCGACTCCTCTTGACAAGAAAGGTCTTCTTGATCCGAAGAATGTCATAAGCGAGGCACAGGACGCCAAGTTCAAAGTTGACGGCGTTGATATTACACGCGGAAAGAATGACGGTATCATTGATGTCATCAAGGGTGTGACGCTCAATCTGAAGGGAGCCGGAGATCCGGAGGTGACGATAACAATCGATAATGATATCGACGCGGCGATCAAGAAGATCACCGCGTTTATTGACGCGTACAATAAATATCTGGAAATAACCGGTGATCTTACCCATGCGGCGAAAACCGCTAAACCCGGTGATTATGAGAAAATGAAAAGCGAAAGCGGTTTGTTTGTGGGTGATATGTCTATCATGAGGCTTACAAATCATCTGAAGTCAATTGTGGGTGGTGCGTATCCGTCCAAAGCGGACAAACCAATACGAATGCTTCCCCAGGTGGGAATAACCACCGGAAAGATAAACGCGTCATGGGAGACGATCAAGGAAGGGAAACTCCTCCTTGAGGATGAAGTTCTACGTAATGCGATAATGGTAAATCCTGAAGGGGTTAAGGATCTTTTCGGTTCGGATAATGACGGAGACAACCGTATAGACAACGGTTTTGCGTATCAGTTTGAAAACGCCCTCGATCCGTATGTACGACCAGGTAAAAATATTATCACGTCCAAAATGGATATGGAAGATGTATCAATTAAACGCGCGGACGAGTATATTGCCCGACAGGGTGATCATGTGAAAAGTTATGAGGATAAGCTGCGCAAAAAGTTCGCATCAATGGAAAAATCCGTCAGTTCGTCTAGATCACAGCAGAACTGGATGAAGCAGCAAATGGGCAGCGGACAGTAGCTGCGAATTGGTCAATGTAATATGCGAACGACACGCAAAGCAATTAATGCATGTCGTTCGGTACACCGGAGGAGTTGAAAGTCTGTATTCATTTCTTCGTCCCGACAATAAAAGGAGACTTATGTGAAAGTTTGCATCAACGGATATGGAATAGATTTTACGCTGGATAAGGAAAAAACCGCGAAAGACGTTGCGCTGTCGGTGCTTGAATGGTCGAGCAAGAGAGATATGATATTCACCGAACTTTTGGTTGATGGCGAATCGTATGGAATTGATGATTGTCCTGGAACCGATGTCGCTAACGTGAAAGAGATAGATTGCATAATTCAATCAAAAGGCGATCTCATAATTGGTTCGATGAACGAAGGTGTTTCGTATTGCGAAAAGATCATTACCTATGCTGATGCGGCTGAGTCAGCGCAAAAAGCTGATGTGAAAGAAAAGGATTATCTTGCAAAAGGAAGCGGATGGCTCGTGGAGTCTCTTCGTTCCATATTCCAGTTGTTATCAATGAATCCGGATCAGATACGGTATCTGGATCATCCGGTTTCGTTTTATCTTAATGCGCTTGAAGCGGCGAAAACCGAACTTGAGTCAGTTGAGGATGAAGCGGGTTTTGTGCGCTTTCTGACTGAAAGAAAAAGTCTTTTTGAAATTACCCGCGCGATTATAAAAATGCTTTATCTGAGTGAAAACCTCAAAGATACGATAATAAAGGGTCTTGAATCGCCGACGGATCTTGTCAAGGGTCTGACCCTTATTAAAAAAGAAATACCTGCTCAAATGGAGAACCTCACGAAAATCGCCACATCATTCCAGTCCGGCAAGGATGCGGAAGGCGCTGATCTTCTTCAGACATTTATTGACTTCATATATCGTTATACCCGGCTATGCGGACAGATTTCGCCGGTATTCGGAATCGATTTGTCGACGATACATTCTGACGGCCGTACGCATGAACAGCTTAATACCTCAATACAGTCTCATCTTCAGGAAATTGTTGTGGTAATGGAAAACAATGATATTATCTCTCTCTCCGATATTCTTGAATATCAGGTAAGGGAGGAAATGGAATTTTGCATGAAATTCGTTGATCTTCTGCTTGAAAAAATAGCCTGATTCTTTAACCAGTCCATCAGGGATATTCGCGGATCTTTCATTTCAGAATAAGAATGACATTGAATCGCCGGAACAGTCTTCCGGCGATTGTCGGCATAAGGAGATATAAATGGCAAAGGGAAAGCTGTGGGGCGGTAGATTTGATGGCACGTCGTCGGAGGTTACCGAGCGGTTGTCTTCATCAATAGATTATGACAAGAGGCTTTTCCGGCAGGATATCCGGGGTTCTATCGCTCATGCGCGGATGCTCGCTCGTCAGGAAATCATTTCCAAAGAGGATTTCACGGCGATAGAGAAGGGGCTTACTGAAATACGCGGGATGATTGAAAACGGTACATTTGAGTTTTCGGCGGCCCTTGAAGATATACATATGAATATCGAATCGAAACTTACCGAGATGATCGGTGACGCGGGGAAACGTCTTCATACCGCCCGTTCGCGCAATGATCAGGTCGCGCTCGATATCAGATTGTACCTTCGTGATGAGGGTGAGCATATCATATCCAGAATCGAAGCTTTTGTTGAACTTCTGGCGTTGATTGCGGATCAGAATATCGAAACGGTAATGCCGGGATACACTCATATGCAGATTGCTCAGCCTGTGAGACTGTCTCAGCATATGCTCGCGCATGCATGGTCGCTTATGCGCGACAGAAGACGGTTTCAATTCGCAATTGATTCCGCGTCAAGTCTGCCGCTCGGCGTCGGTGCGCTTGCGGGGGTTAATTATCAGAATGACCGTGAGTTTGTGATGAATGAGCTGTCATTCAGTTCTATCACGCCCAATTCGATGGATACGACTGCGGATCGGGATTTCGCGCTCGATTTTCTGTACTCATGCGCGGTTCTCGGTATGCATCTGTCCCGTTTCTGCGAAGAGCTCGTGCTCTGGTCAACATCGGAATTTTCATTTATAAAATTGTCAGACCGCGTTACAACCGGGTCTTCGATTATGCCGCAGAAAAGGAATCCCGACCTTGCTGAACTAATCCGCGGTAAAAGCGGTCGTTTGTACGGCGATCTTATTTCGCTTCTTACGGTTATGAAGGGTCTCCCTCTTACATATAACCGCGATTTGCAGGAAGACAAAGAACCTCTTTTTGACGCCGCTGATACCGTACTGCTGTCCCTTGACGGGATGATAGAAATGCTCAAGGATGCGAAGTTCAACAGCGAACGGATGAAAAAAGCTGTGTTCGGTAATTTCTCAACCGCGACTGATTTTGCGGACTATCTGGTGAAAAAAGGGGTGCCGTTCAGACAGTCCCATGAGATTTCCGGATCGGTTGTGAGGTATTGTGAGAAAGAAGGAAAAGACTTCTTTACTCTGCCGGTCGAAGAATTCAAAAAGTTTTCCGATGTAATCGGGGACGATGTTCTCGAGGTGATTAATCCGTTAAGCTCGACTGAAAGAAAACTCTCCGCGGGGAGCACGTCGGTACGTGAAGTGAAAAAACAGATTGAAGATATCCGAAAAATCCTTAAAAACAGTCTCGACACCCTCGGCTGAGAAGAGTGAGTAACAGATTCATTTTATGCGGAGAACGGCCTCCGCATAGATCAGATCTCTTGCGGTTGTAATTTTGATGTTAGTCTCGCTTCCCTCTACCACGCGCGGATTCAGTCCTGATCGCATAACGAGTCCCGCGTCGTCGGTTGCGGTGTCCCTGTTTCCGGCGATGGCGCTTTCGTGCGCTTCTTTAATTATACTGAAACGAAATCCCTGCGGGGTCTGAGCGCAGAATATAGTGCTACGATCAATTTGCCCGATCATATTTCCTTCTGATACGGTGAAAAGTGAATCAGTGGGAGGGATTGCGGGCAACGCGGCGCCGTATTCAAGAGAAGCACTGATTACACGCCGTATGACGTCTGATGATACAAACGGCCTCGCCGCGTCATGAATCAATATGATGTCATCCGGGGAATATACCTGAGCATTGATCCCATTCCAAGATGATTCCTGCCGTGTTTTTCCGCCGGGGAAAACACCCTTGATTTTACTGTAATTATTTTCAGCTATTATCCCATTTAGAACTGATATGTGATCCGGGTGGCAGACGAGAATAATGCTGTCAATATCCGGATGGGTATCAAAAGAGGAAATTGTCATTGCAATACACGGTTTACCTCCGATGAGAGCAAACTGTTTGGGAAAGGAAAGTCCTGTTCTGGAGCCTGTTCCGCCCGCGAGAATTATTGCATGGTTCATGGAAAGTCCTCCTGTGTCACAATGCATGACATAATGTGAAAACACCTGATTATTTAAAGGATTTTTTGCCGTACGACAGGCCGGAAATCGCATTGTTTTATTAAAAAGACCCGTTATATGTATCAATTTACGTCTTTTGACGGAAGATTTCCTGAATTCAAGGATCAACTGCAACAAATAGGAATAAAGAAATAGCCCCATAGGAAGAACTACCCAAGGATTGAGTCGACTAAAACACCAATTCAAAGGTAGCTCCTATGAGGCCATATAAACAGATAACGGAAACTGAGCGACGTGTCATTCAGAAAATGCATTATTCGGGTGTAAAACCACAAGAAATAGCTCATAGTCTACAGCGGCATCCTTCGACCATAATAAGAGAACTTAAGAGAAATAAAACTCGAGGGTATAACGCCGGAGAGGCTCAGGAAAAAAGCCAAGCCCGAAGATATCGGAAAGCACGAATTCTGTATAGTGACGGGTTTCTCAGAATGCTTATTGTGGATTTTCTAATGGAGAAGAACTCTCCTGAAGTCATCGCATTTTATCTTCGAAAGTATTTTCCTTTCTGCAGAATTTCGCATGAAGCTATTTATCAATGGTTATACGACCGAAGTCCGGCCGGCGGCTATGCTTTTTCACGTCTTCTTTTCACTAAGAAACGAATTCGTCAAAAACGTGGAAATACCTATAAAACAAGGGGGAAAGATACTTTTAAGAAAAATATCAGAGAACGGCCCAAAGAAGCAGAAGACCGGAGTGAATGCGGACATCTTGAAGGTGATCTTATTGTCGGAAAGGGAAACAGCGGCTATCTTATTACGCTGGTTGATCGAAAAATTGATTTTCTCTGGAGTCTAAAAATTCCGTCGAAAGACGAGGAAACAACGCTTCGGGGGTTTATTGAAATAAATGAGGACATTGAAAAAGGATATATTAAAACTATTACGCTTGATAATGGAACGGAATTCAATCTGTATCCGCTGTTAGAAAAAGCACTATCCTGCAAAGTTTATTTTGCTGATCCATACTCATCTTATCAACGAGGGTTAAATGAGCATCACAATGCTCGATTACGGCAATATTTTCCCAAAGATTTCTCTTTTTCCGGGTTGACTGACGACATGGTCGGGAATGCTGTTTCTGATATCAATAATCGTCCTCGAAAATCTCTTGGATGGGTTTCTCCATCGGAGCTATATCGTTCTGCTTCAGTTGCACTTAGCCATTGAATTCAGGTTTTGCCTCAATAAAAGTCTTGAATAATAGTTGTCGTTTTATAACTTCGGTATACGAACCACACATTACTGAGGTATTATGTACAAGAGAAAATTGTCATCGATTATGGTTACCGGCGGAGCCGGTTTTATCGGTTCAAATTTCGTAAGGTACTTGTTTTCCCAGAAAGATTTTAGCGGAAAAATTGTTAATGTTGATTCTCTCACTTATGCGGGAAATCTTGAGAATCTCGCTGATATTTCGTCACAATTTGATGGATCCAGATATTTTTTCGAAAAAGCTGATATTACTGATAAAGCGGTAATGCAGACTATTCTCGAAAAATATAATATAGACACGGTGGTTCACTTTGCGGCTGAATCACATGTTGACCGTTCAATCGAAAATCCAGGCGCGTTTGTCATGACCAATGTCGTGGGTACATATTCACTTCTTGAATCGGCGCGCAATTTCTGGAAGAATAAAGAGGGAGTTCATTTCCATCATATAAGTACCGATGAGGTATACGGATCTCTCGGTGACTCTGGGTTCTTCCATGAAACGACTCCCTATGATCCACGCAGTCCGTATTCATCCTCCAAAGCTTCCTCTGATCATTTCGTAAATGCATATTATCATACATTCGGATTGTCTGTGACCATTTCAAACTGTAGCAATAATTACGGTCCGTATCAGTTTCCGGAAAAACTGATTCCTCTTATGATCTCGCATATCAGGGAAGGGAAGAACCTCCCGGTATACGGGGATGGAAAGAATATCCGTGACTGGCTGTATGTTGATGATCATAATAGCGCGGTATGGCTGATTCTGAAAAACGGAAAATCGGGAGAGACCTATAATATAGGCGGAGAAAACGAGTGGGAAAATATACGGCTCGTGAACGCTCTTTGCGAGAAGATCGCTGTGCGCGACGGCAAAGAGCGGGATTTTTATAAGAAGCTCATAATGTTTGTTAATGACCGTCCGGGCCACGACAGGCGATATGCGATCAACTGTGATAAGATCAAAAACGAACTCGGTTGGAAACAGGCGTATAACTTTGATTCGGGTCTCGATGAGACTATTGAATGGTACGCGGAAAATAGTGAGTGGATCTCGCGAATCAAATCGGGAGAATACTCAAAATGGATAGAATTAAATTACGGTAAACGGGGATAATATGAAACTTGCGGTAATCGGAACAGGCTATGTAGGTCTAGTGACAGGAACATGTTTTTCGGAGATGGGAAATGATGTCTGGTGTGTTGATGTTGACGCGAAAAAAATTGATAATCTCAATAAAGGTATAATCCCGATTTTTGAACCCGGTCTTGAAGAGCTGGTGAAGCGTAACCACGACGAGGGTCGTCTGCGCTTTACCACGAACCTCGCTGAAGCGCTTGAAGATACTCTTGTCGCGTTTATCGCGGTAGGTACACCGCCGAACGAAGACGGGTCAGCGGATCTCTCTCATGTTATAACTGTGGCTCGTGAAATGGGCAAGCTGATTAACAAGTATATGATCATTGTCGATAAATCGACTGTTCCGGTAGGAACCGCTGAAAGAGTACGTGAAACGATACGGAAGGAGCTCTCAGCCCGGAGCCAGAATGAAGTTGAGTTCGATGTGGTATCCAATCCGGAGTTTCTGAAAGAGGGGAACGCGATTGAAGACTTTATGCGTCCCGAGCGTGTTATAATCGGCACCGATAATGTGCGTACCGCGGAGATTCTGAAGGAATTGTATTCTCCGTTCACGCGTCAGAGCGAACGTTTTATAATAATGGACATCATGTCTTCAGAACTGACAAAGTACGCGGCGAACGCGATGCTGGCGACCCGTATCAGCTTTATGAATGAGATATCACAGCTTTGTGAACGTACGGGTGCTGATATCGAAAATGTACGCAGAGGTATCGGATCGGATACGCGTGTAGGGAAGTCATTTCTGTATGCGGGACTCGGATATGGAGGTTCCTGCTTTCCGAAGGATGTCAAAGCGCTTATCAAGACTTCCTCGGATCTTGGCGTTGAACCGGTTCTGCTGCGGTCGGTAGAAGAAGTGAATAAACGTCAGCGCGGTATTTTCGTGGATAAAATACTTTCTCATTATAAAAACGATGTCAAGGGTCTGTGTTTTGCGGTATGGGGTCTTGCGTTCAAGCCGCAGACTGATGATATGCGCGAAGCTCCGGCCGTTGACATTATCAAAGCACTGAAAGCCAAGGGCGCTAAATTCAAAGCGTATGATCCGATTGCATGGAAGAATGCGCGTGTTCTTCTCGGTGATGACAGTATTGAATACGTTCAGGGGAATTACGAAGCATTGTCCGGATGCGATGCGCTTATTCTGATGACGGAATGGCATCATTTCCGTAACCCTGATTTCAGCAGGATAAAATCCACGCTGAAACAGCCTGTGATTTTCGACGGCCGCAATCAGTACGATAAAAAGCTGATCGCTGAAAAGGGTTTCACATATTACGGAGTAGGCCGCTGAAGTATTGGAACGCGGTACGTAAAAGGATACGGCAGAATTCGGAATCACATGAATACCATTCGAACTCATCTGGGGAAACTTAAAACGGAAAGGGCGCTTAATGGGGTCGTATCGACACTCGCGGATGTTGACGCGTTTCCTCTCGGAATGGGATATCTGAAACGCGTATCACTTGAGCTTGGAACACGGTTATACTGCGTCATCGGCGGGTGTGAAGCGATTCGGGATATGTACGATGCGCGCACGTTCGGTGTTGACGGACTGATTGCGCCTATGATCGATTCGCGATATGCTCTTGAAAAATTTACCGAAGCTGTCGCATCCGTATATGGAGAAGATGAGAGAGATACCATCTCTCTTGGAATTGTTTTTGCATCGGATTATTCAATAGAGAACGCCGCGGATATTTTATCGAGTAACTGTTCCGGGAAAATATCATCATGCATAATTGATATTGATACACATGATAATGACGAGACGCGGGATTCTCTTCCCGATTTTGAAGCTATTGGAAAATCAGTTTCAATAATAAGAAGCCGTGGCTGTGAACCCGTGATACAGACATCGTCAACCGGAAATATTCCCTTCATCGGTGAAATGAGTGTTAAAACTATACAGATCGGCGCAGTGCTTCTCGGATTGTCCGGAGACATGACGAGAGACCGCGCAGTTATGGATGCCGCGTTGTCGATCAATAATGAGTATGAGTTTTTTTGCTCCGGCGGCAATAGATCAGGAGAATCCTGATGACCGTGAATGAATTGAAAATCATAGGAATGCTGGAATCTCTTTCGCGTGATAACGCTGTTATTGGAGTAAAGGCTGAATTCGAAACGGAAGGAACCCGTATAGAAGAGTTGCGCAGACTCAAGGAGATCGCATTCCGCTCAGGTGTAAGCCTGACATTGAAAATAGGCGGCGCATCATCAGTAAGGGATCTCTGTGACGCGCGATCTGTCGGCGTGGACAAGATTGTGGCGCCGATGGTTGAAACAACCGCTGCGCTCAAACGGTATCTTTCAAATGTAGCGGCGTGTTTCCCTGAAGATGAAAGAGCAGTGATGAGGTTCCTGATTAATATGGAGACGATCACCTGCGCAAAGAACTTTTCGCGGATGATCGATGAAACTTCATCAGAAATTTTCAGAGGCATTGTGGTGGGGAGAACCGATCTTACCGGATCGATGGGACTTTCCGCTGATGATGTGAACAGTAAAGAAATTTATGATATTACACATAATGTAGCGTTACTCGCAAAATCAAAGGGTCTTGATGTAGTGGTGGGCGGGAAAGTAACCGCGAAATCCGTTGATTTCTTGAAATCACTTGTCGATGAGAATGTGCTGGACAGATTTGAGACACGAAAGGTTGTGTTCGACGCACGCCGTGCGCTTGAAGGTGATCTTGCGGAAGGTATCCGCCATGCGCTTGAATTTGAACTCGAATGGATGAAATTGAAGCGCGAGTATTATCATCGTATCGCAGATGAGGATTCTGCACGGATTGCGGATCTTGAAAAACGCATGGGTATGTGATCAGCGATGATAATCAGACTGATTATTTCTTAAAAGACTGAATAACAAAAGGAGATATAATATGAGAAAAGTGATGATAGCAGTTTTGTTTTTTGCTGTCTGCGCGACTTCATCTTTTGCGGTTGATCAAGCGGAAGGATTCTGGAAGAGTGTTGATGAACAGGGAAAAGTCACCGCGTACTGGAAATTTTGGGTGGACAGTGATGAACTCAAGGGAACCATTGTGAAGATCCCTGATGCCAAGGGAGATGAATCATGTACTGAATGCGCTGACGACACCGCGCAGTGGAAAGGAAAACCTGTTGTCGGAACGGTATGGATCTGGGGCTTCAAGAAGGACGGAGATAAGTGGGCGAAAGGCAAGATTATCGACTCCGGGAAAGGCAAGCTTTACTGGGCGTCGGTCAAAGTCATTGAAGGCGGAAGCGCCGCTGAAGTGCGCGGATCTATCGATCGATGGGGTCTCGCCGGAAGAACTCAGGTGTGGAAACGGTTGTCCGACACGGAATTATCTTCGATCAATGGGAAGAAAAAATAAACCAAAATGCGTCCTTAATGGGGCGCATTTTTTTATCGATTTGATTAATAGAGTGATAAAAGAAATTGCAATTAATAATAAGTCAATTGGTCAAGATATGCGTGTAATGTTCAGTTCTATTGTGAAATCAAGTACCGTCTAATATTATGATATGTAGGGACAAGAATATTAATGATGAATACGAGAGTAATGTAATAATGAATAAATGGGGGTTTTTACGGGAAAACGGTGAGTTGGCAAAAAAAGCCGGTAAAGATAAAGATACCGGACTGCACAGGACAGGATTAGAAGACTATCTCAAAGTTATTTTCCCCGACAATAATGACTGGATACATGATAAGGCTTTAGGTGAAGTAAATGGAAAGTGCGTTAGGAGTAGGCCGGATTATAGAAGTGAAAAGTTGAAATTAATAATTGAATTTGACGGGTTGCAGCATTATACAAAACCGGACATTATTGAAAAAGATTTTAGACTTACAGAATTATATACATGTCTGGGATATAAAGTTGTAAGAATACCGTATTTTATACAATTAACCAATAAAGCGGTAAAAACGTTATTCGGTATTGAGGTAGCAGAAGAACTATTTGATGAAACTATTCCTTCTTTGGGAATAAATGGATTAAATACACCGGCCTATCTATGCCCGGCAGGTATTAAGCGGATGGCGGAAGAATTTAAAAAGTTTCCTGAACAATATCAAGCCAATATTGAGTTTCTTAAGAAGCAAAATGATCCATATAAAAGCGGAGTTGAGTTCTTGGAAAAAGAATACCATTCTTGAATACACGGATAGATTTATATGAATAGATGGAATATTCCTGAAGAAATTGAAAAAGAAATAATTCAAAGAGATAAAAACTGTGTATATTGCGGGACGGCTATGATAGATAAAGTACATCGTGGAGAATCAAGGAAGAGTGCCGCAACGTGGGAACATATAATTAATGACGAGACTATTGTTACAATAGATAATATTGCAAGATGTTGTGCAGCATGTAATTCAAGTAAAGGAACAAAAAAACTATCGGAATGGATACATTCTGAATATTGTCAAAAAAGACAAATTAATAAAAATACAGTTGCTCCTGTAATTAGAAGGGCTTTACGCAAGGGATTATAGCTGATATTTATTTGTATCTGGATAGTTCAAACTCAATATAAGTATTATCTAACAATAGTGCGAATGAATATTGTCGGATGGAAGTGCTAAGTTGATTGATGATTAAAATATTTGTAATGACAGGTGTCAGCGGTTACGTTCTCATATCTATCAAATCAATCTAATGCACGATTACTAACCAGCCTGGAATCTTTCTGATTTAATTATTAGTAACATTTTAAACGTTCAAATAAGACTTGCGGCAAAGCACTATGTAACGATGTATTTGAAAAAGTGTGACGCGATTAAGCTGTATATGTGTTATACTTATCAGATGATCAGAGATTTTTCATGAGAGAGGTTCAGGATTTGAGAAAGTGTGTGTTTTTGACGTTGATATTTTTTACGGTATCATCGTTTGCGGCTGATACCGATCTTCCTGATAAAATATATATGAAGACACTGTCGCACGGGTTTTCGTTCGAATATCTGTATGCACTCAAAGACGGAAAAATTTGGACAAGACCCAATACCGCAAACACAGGCGTAGCGGGTGAATGGACTCTTTTTGACGGGAAAGGACTTCCACACGGAAAATATTCGAAATCTTTCGGGATAAATGATTATATTACAGGGTTCTCCACGGAAGGAACGATGATCGCCGCCCTTTCAAACAAGGGTCGGTTCTATTTCTGGCAGCCGACAATTAAAGAAAAGACTGTATGGATGGATATTACGGGCGCCCCCGTTGAAGGAGGGCTTTATCTTCCCAAAAACCGGGCATGGTGTTTCTCAATGAGCCTTATGCGTGCGCCGTGGAAGCGGCTTACTCCGATGCATGATAATGATATTGTCTCCTACTGGGAGGATATTGACGGAAACCGTACCGAGTTCGGATTCACCGCGACTATTTATGTGGTTGATCCTGACGGTCAAAGAATACGATACACCGACACAGGGCTTCCAACCTCATGGCATAAGGCATTCACGTCCCCTGAACGCGGTACATTTATCATAGAAGAGATAAGCGCCGCCGCGTCTACGGTGTGTGTAATCAACAGCACAGGTAAAATGTACACGCGGATGATAGACTACGAGATGGAGGGAGGATGTCCCGCGCTCAAGTTTGTATATGAGCGGGAAAAAAGAACGAAGGGTGATGAAGTCGCTCCGCTCATGAAAGCGGTCCGTACGCTTCCTCTTCCTGATTGGAGACAGCAACCCCCGATAGGGCAGGTTCTTGGTGATAAGACCGGTATCGCGTGTGCCACGCGGAATATAACTGTTGTGCTCACCGGTAAAGGGAATGCCGCGCGTGAACTGCGTGTGCAGGGCAGGAATTCCGGAGGGGAATACGGATACTACCGCAAGACTCTCTTCGGAGATGAATGGGAATTTATCAATACAGGTGAGCGGTTTGATGAAAAGGATGTGATCAAAAACTATTGTTCACCCGCGCCTTATGGCCGGACTTTAGATAAAACATACATCGGCAAGATAAGTAAATACGGGCAGCCCGATCTTGCGGTGGAACTCGTAGGGTTTTATTATTACAGTACTCCGTCGACTTTACGGTTCAATGTGGGCGAACGTTCGTATAATATTGTGTTTCATACCGTTGATCAGTGGAGTCCCACAGAGCAGAAAAAATTCTATCCTGAGCTTGTGGGAAATCCCGCCGGGGAGCCGAAACTGCTTCAAGGAACAATTGAGATTCCCGCAGAAATTCTCGCATCATCAGATTCTGATGTGAAGAAAATCATAGATACCTATTTCAGGGATTTCAATCTCCTGCCGTTCGCATTCAAGGTGAGCGCGGATGACGGGAAGGTTGTTATCCGGAGCAAGGTGATTCAGCGCAATCTCAAGAATAATCTCAATTACGAAGTGCGGGGCCGTATCTCGATGGATCTTATATCCGAGGACAGCGCGACAGGCGTGAAAAAAGATATGTTTTATACATCGATCGCGAATCTTCCGATCCTCGAAATTCCGGAGGACTGGCAGAGTTTCACGGCGAAGGATATTCCCAGGATTGATGAGTGTATCGATACAAATAAAAAATCTCTTCTTGAACTTGAAAACCTCCGCGCGACATTCAGGGCGGAGAATCTTAAAGCCGGCGGGGTATCTGCGGTCGGTTCAACGGCATTCTATATTTTCGACGGGATAGTCAATCTGATCGGACTTCCGTACTGGAAGGACGTATCGGACGATCCGGGAATATCGGAGAATGTCACCCAGCTCGGAGGTGTCTCGTATACGGGAGGCACCGCGATAAACGAGTATGCGATGATGAATTTGAAACTATCGAGCAGCAACCCCGAGGATTATAACCGTGCGGTGAAGATCATCAACGACAGGATAAAACTCCTGAAAAATATCAGGAAAGAATTGAAGTATAAAAAGAAGTAATCATGCGGAAAACCAATACAATGCGTGTCCGGAAAATAATGTATTCAGTTCTTATTGTTGCCGCACTGACGTCACTCAATACAAATCTTTTTGCCGATGAAAAGAGGCGTCCCCGTGTCGGCGTTGTATTGAGCGGTGGCGGAGCCAAAGGTTTCGCGCACATTGCACTTCTGCGGAAGCTTGAGGAGCTGAAGATACCGGTTGATTATATCGGCGGAACAAGTATGGGCGCGACAATCGCGGCGCTTTACGCTATGGGCTATAGTCCGGATGATCTGGAAAGTATTGTGCGTACTACCGACTGGACCGGACTCTTTATGGAAAAGGCCGAGAGGGTAGATCGTGATATGTTCACAAAAACGATTCTCCAGGAATTTCCAATAACCGCGAATATTACAGAGGAAATACTTTCCCCCAAAGGTCTCGTAACCGGTAATAAAATTTCAGCGTATCTGTCGAGGCTCACGATCGGATATCATGGATATAAGGATTTCAGTAAATTTAAAATTCCTTTCATTTGTATCGGAACCGATATGGAAACCGGTGAAGAAGCTGTTTTCCGTGAAGGAGATATTGTGAATTCACTCCGGGCATCGATGGCGATTCCCACAATATTTGAGCCGGTGAAGATTAACGGTAGGATTTACCTTGACGGAGGCATCGTCAACAATATGCCCGTTCGGGAAGTGAAGGCGATGGGGGCGGATTTCATTATCGGAGTTGATGTCGGTGCGCCTCTGTATACCGCGAAACAGATGACGAACTTTCCGAAGATAGTGAATCAGCTTATCAGTTTCAACGGGATGAAACTTGATGAACAACAGCGGAATGCCTGTGATATTCTCGTCCAGCCCGACATTTTTGAGTTTGACGCGACAAGTTTTGAATCCACCGACAAAATAATTAAAGCGGGTGAGGACGCTGTTGAGGAACAGTCCGACGGGTTGTTGGTGCTTGCGGAGAAATTCCGAGGCTTCACATATGTGTCACGTGATAAATCTGTTTTCAAAGAGGCGAAAAAGTTCAGAGTAAAGAGTATCGTATACGACGATATTTCGCCAGGTACGGAACAGATTGCACGATCGTTTTGTACCATAGAAGAGGGACAGCGGACGACAATAGATGAAATTGAAAAAATCGTAAAATATCTCTACGGCACGAATTATTTCAACATGGTGAGTTACCGTTTGGAAATTGAAGGAAAAGAAACAGTTCTTCATTTCTATTTTGATGAAAAATCAGAGAGAAGATTTTACGCGGGTTTTTCATATGATAATTATATGAAAGGAGCATTGTATCTGGGGATCGAAACCAACCGTCTTTTCCTGAATAATGCGAGAGCGTATCTGAAAGGACGGGTGGGGAAGTACGGAAAGCTGGACGGCGGATATAATTTATATACATCACTTAATCCCGGTTTCATGATTCTCGCCAACGCAAGCTCATATTCAATAGAGTTCACGGATAAATCATCAACACCGGTCAATTACGAATTTATGCATGGATCGGGATCTCTCGGCATCGGAGCATTTGTATCAAACTGGGTTCTTCTTACCGCGGGCGTGAGGAAAGATCTGTTCAGCATAAAAATGACTTCTTCATCAGGACAGAACACCGATATACAGTTCGATAATATTGCCGCGTATGCCACGTTAAAAATCGATACGATCAATGAGTATCATTTCCCGACATCGGGGGTGTTTTTTGAATCGTATTACGACTATGTGCGTCCCGATCTTTCATTCTCAAAGGACAATGAGTACCGTCATCGTTTTTATCATATGATCCAGAATTTACGCTGTGCCCTTCCATTGTTCGATCGGGTTACACTTGGATTCGGCGGATCGATCGGAGTCGCAAGCAGGGATGATGTTCCTCCGTCATACCTGTGCGCGGTCGGAGGTTCGCAGTATTATGAAAAGTGGGTCTTCCCTCTTGAAGGATATGCTCCGTTTGAGCTTGTAGGTCAGCATGGCTGGATGGAATATGCACAGCTTCAGTGCAGAATCATTGATGGTTTGTATATTACACCGAAGTGGAATACCGGAAAAACCGGAGGAGCGTTGAGGGATGTGTTCACGGTGAAAGAAAAGAAAACCGGTTACGGGGTGAAACTGGGTTATAATTTTTATCTCGGTCCAATTGAAATCGGTGTTTTTAAAAAACATAGACAGAAGAACTACGCGGTATATTTCAATCTGGGATTCGTATACTGAAATTCGCGAAAGAAGGAGTGCTTTTTCCGCAAGACATGGAGGAGATCATTTGAAGAGTGATATCGTGCAATTCAGTGATAATGAAACGCATTGTCTTCGAAATACGTTATAGAGGCAGAATCAAAGATTCGAGTATATTTCAGTAGCATCAACGTTGATTGATTTCAGCGGTGCGCACGGTTCGAAATAAACGAATCATTTGCACCCGCATCCGACCGCACGATCCCTTCCCCCCTCTTTTGCCAGATACAGCGATTTGTCCGCTTTCTCTCGTAGTTCCTCAACCTTGTCAGCGTCAACGGGAAAGGTTGAAAACCCCATACTGCATGAGAGTTGGAGTTCAGGATGTTCATCGAACCGAACCATTTTCATCGCGGCGCAGAGATTATCGCACAGGTTCTTCGCGGTTGAATGATCCGCGTCGGGAAGAATGAAAATAAATTCATCACCGCCGTAACGTACGAGAATATCCTGTTGGCGGAACACGTTCCTGAACACTTCCGCCGCGCGAACGATTACTCTGTCGCCGAACTCAAGACCGTATGTCGTGTTGAGCGAACCGAAATGATCCATGTCAAACATCACGTAACTTATCATCGTGCCGTCGTTTTTAGCGCGGGTGATGAGCGATTCAAAAGAGTCGTCCATATAACGGCGGTTGAACAGTCCTGTCGCTGGATCGGTAATGGCGCGTTTCCGCGCGGAATCGCCCCACTGTACCATCTGCGAAAGAAATGAACCGGTATTGGCGAGCCTTTCAGCCGTGATTGAGAGCATCCGCTTCATAATCCTGCTTGCGATGCCGGGATGTTCGTGGATGAGCGCGTTGAAATTATCCGTTGACAGTGAAAGGCATTCTGTATCCGCGATTGCCCTGCATGAAGCTGAGCGCGGCGCCTGTTCAACAATGGACATCTCTCCGAAAAAATTTCCCTCGCCGATTTCAGAAATTAACAGCTCTTTGCCGTTTGCGAGAATGACGAATATTGAAATTGAACCTTTTGCGATTACGTACATTTCATTACCGGGGTCTCCCTCGTTGAAGAGAAGAGAACCCGATCGAAAGCTCCGCGATTTCATGTGCATATAAAGGAATACGAGATCCGGATCATCCAGATCTGAAAATATCTCCATGGTGCGGAGAATGTCAGGTGATATTGTCATATGCGCGGGGCTCATTTCGCGTCCTCCGGAAAGAGGATGAAATTGCCGCCGCGTTCACGCCCGACGAGAGGAAGCGCATGCGCCGCTGATATGATATCAACCGCATTCTGTCCGTGCTCGGGCCAGACCGCGATACCGATACTTACGGTAACTGTCACGGCTGTTCCCCCCGTCACGGAACGGATGTCGAGTGAGTTGAATGCCTCGCGGATTTCCTCAGCCTTGCGCAGTGCGGTGGTTCTGTCCGCACCGTGTAAGATAACACCGAGTTCATTTCCCATATATTTGAGACAGATTCCCTCATTACCGGCTTTACGTGAAAGTTCCAGCGCCATCATTTTTAGCGAACCGTCACCCGCCTCATGTCCGTATGTGTCATTGATGAATTTGAAATTATCCGGCTTCATAAGCATAAGGCATACCGGTGATTTCGGATCAGACAGCATTCCCGGAAGCTCCTCCTCCAAATAAGTTTTATTGAAGAGGCCAGTGAGTTTATCACCGTAAACCTGGCGTCTGAGCTCCTGAATCCACGGAGAATTTTCTTTAATCAACGCGTTGGAGCTGCGCAGACGTTTTGCGATGACACGGAGGAAAGAAAGCAGAAGACGTGAGTTGAGAACGGGATAATCTTTAAGATGCGTTTCCACCGGAGTATCATCAGGAGGAAAACAAATGAGTGATGAATCAACCGCCGCGATCGCCGACGCGTTGCGGGGTGATCCCATAAGATACTCAAGTTCTCCGAAGGAATCTCCCGGAAGGAGTTCCGCGATAACCGATTCTGAGCCGTCTTCGCTTTTTTGAATAATGCGGATTGTTCCTGACGCTACGATAAAAAAGGCGCTGCTTTGATCATTAATTGAAAACACAGTATCTCCGGACTGAAATTGACGCAGAGATGAGTGAGCGGCGATGATTTCAATGTCTCCGTCGCTGAGTTGGCTGAATATTTCAGCGGTATGCAGTTTTTGCGTAATTGCGGAATCTATTTCCGGACTGTGTATCGATGGACTCATTTCGACATTTTACAATACTATCGTTTCCAGTGCAAGAACAGTTCTGGGCGGATATAACGCGATTTTCAGCTACCGCACAAAACTATTGACAATTAACGGCTTAATATAAAGTTTATTCATAAGGACAGAAATGCATGACACACAGTGAAATTGAATCTGCTTTATCCGATATATCGGCTTTCGCGTTTACTAAAAAATCAGCGGAAATGAAGGAATATACGACCTTTAAAACAGGGGGGACGGCGGACATTCTCGCATACCCCAGGTCTATTGAGGGAGCGTCTGCAGTGGTTCGATATGCTCATGAGCAGAATATTCCCCTTACCGTGATTGGCGGAGGATCAAACCTTATTGTGAGCGACAGCGGCATACGCGGGATTGTGATCCGTATGGCGGAGGATGATGTGCATACCGGTGCGATAGAAATCCGCGGCGAAGGTATCATCTACGCTGATGCCATAGCCCGGAAGCGTGATTTTATTGAATTTGCGGTATCACACGGGTATTCCGGAACGAAGTTCATGGCGGGAATTCCCGGATGTATCGGCGGCGGTATCCGCATGAATGCGGGAACATTCATGGGAACGTTTATCGATATTCTCGATAGGGTTTGCTACGTGGATTATTCCGGAAATGTGAAAGAAGTTGTTCTTACAAAGAGTATGGCTCATTACCGCGGTATTGATATTGATGACGCGCTTGTGATATATGGAGCGTATTTTTCTCTCCCTGAAAAGGAAGATGTTGCTGTTCTCCGTCGGGAAATCGATGAGATTGCCGCTGACCGGAAACTTAAACATCCGCAGGATCCGAGTGCTGGATCAGTATTCAAAAATCCCGATGGGCATTTCTCATGGAAGCTAGTGAACGATGCGGGACTCAAGGGAAAGAAAATCGGCGGAGCGATGGTATCCAATCTGCATACGAATTTCATCGTTAACGCGGGGGATGCCACATCGTCCGATATCCGTGATCTTATAGGATTCGTGCGAAGCACGGTGAAAGATAAATTCGGAGTTGAACTCAATACAGAGGTACGGTTTGTGGGCGAATTCTGACAAACCGGTATCCTCCTGCGAGTTCTGTGCTCTCGACATAGAAACGACAGGGATTAATCCGTATGCGGCCCGTCTCATTGAGATAGGGATGGTTCGCTTTACCGTAAGCGGAATTGTATCCGAATATCAGACTCTTGTGAATCCCGGAACGCACATCCCTGAACAGGTGGTGATGATTCACGGGATCTCCGACGATATGGTGACCGATGCGCCTGTAATGGCTGATGTCATCGATGAAATAATCGAATTTATCGGAGACCGGCCGCTTATCATTCATAACAGCCGATTCGACCTTTCATTTATGGAAATGGAATGCAAACGTTCCGGACGCGCGATTCCGCCGTGGATGTCATTTGATACGGTCATACTGTCACGGAAGACATTTCCGGGGCTTCTCAATCACAAGCTTGATACGTTATGCGGTATTTTCAATATTCCCCTGTCGCATCACCGGGCGTTGCAGGACGCGCATGGCTGTATGGAGGTGTTCCGCAAGTGCGTCAATAAGGTTGATCCGTCGCATCAGTGGAGCATGAAGAAGCTCGCTGAATACCAGTCAAAGATCGATCGCGCGGGGATAATACGTGAAATTCCTTTCAAGGAACGTCACGGAACGGTCATCAATATCGGAAAACCGGTGATAATTAAATATGTCAACGGTGACGGAATCGCGACCGAACGGAAAATTCTTCCGAAAAAGATTTTTAAAAAGGGAAAGCAAACCGTCGTATACGCATATTGTTATCTGCGTGATGAGGACAGGTATTTCAACACTGATAGGATTGAAGAAATAAGGGATATCCGTTGAACGGGTTCTGACCTCAGATTGAACGAGAGATTTTGATGCCGGTATCGTTCTATTTCTTTTCAATGCCGAAGTTGAAGACTATGCCGCTTTCCCCGGATGAGAAGAGATAGTCCTTTCCCGCATATATGGAGAATTCAAACTGATCCAGAAAAACGAGATGAACCGCGCCGCCGCCGCATGCGCCGGATTGTCTTCCGCTGAGATCGAATCCTGACCCTTTAAATATGGTAAAATCCAGAAACGGTCCCGCGTACAACCTGTCCCGATACACTGAAGTACGGAATTCCTGTTCCCATTTGACTGAACGGTGAGTGTAATACCCTCTGCCCGCGAATCCCCTGAATGAGCCCCCTGATATCGCGGTCTCCCTGTAAAAAGGAACGTCTCCGGTAAGCGACGTCGCATTGATGCTGAATGACAGGAAGCTGTCCGCCGCTGTCGCGAAATCACCGTGAAGGTCAAGTGATAGGGATTGAAAATAGGTGCTGTTGAAGTACGCTTTACCCGACATAGACGCGGAACGTTTCAGCGCCGGATGAAGGAACCCGAAAAAGCGGTCAAGTTCGATGCGCGCTGATGTTACATACCAGATATGAGTTTCATCATTCTGTTTTTTTCGCGCGATTGATTCTTTTTCTGAATAAGAGCAATTCCTCAAAAATGCTTTCTCCGCGCCGAGTCCCGGATATATTTTAAGCTCCTCCAGCGGATATACCGTCGGCTCGAGTGTTTCCCCGAGTAAGATATATTCATACGACGAAAGCCCGATATCGGGACGTGACGCGCGTGAGTAATATGCGTGAATGATTCCCTTTGGCCGAATAAGTTCTGATATTGACGGAAGGCCATACGTGAACTTTCCTTCAATGAATCCGACTGACGGCGGATTTTTCGGGTGGTAATCTGTCAGGTATGAGAAACCACCTGAAACGGCAGCCACCGCGATATCATTATCGAATAACAATGAAGGAACTGAGTATGACGCGTTTGGCTGAACACCGAGATAAAAGAAATTCAGCGAAAAGGACAATCCTGATTTTTTGATATCAGCTTCCGCGGATGAGTATTTAACAGGTGTGATCTCAAGGTTATACCGCGGACCCGATGTATGTTGAAGGGGTTTATCCGTATTGTTGAACACCTTTCCTATGAGAGGAAGTCGGAATACTTTGTCGATCTGGAATGGTGAACGGTGATAATCGGGAGCGGGAGTTATCCGCACGGAGAACTTTTTACAGCCGAGTTTGAGGCTGAGCTTTTCTAGTTCCTCATCTATCAGCTGTTTGTTGTATATTTTATACGGGAGATTGAATGACGCTTTGGCGCGTAAAAGCGAAAGATCATCGAGCTTTCTGAACACAATGTGTCCTATACTTCCTTCGTCGACAATCACCTCCGCGGTAGAGCCGGTCACCGCAGACGGAGTAACCGATACAAGGAGATATCCTTGTGAAAGATAGTAATCCGTGATTCTGCGGGATATGGTATTGAATACATCAGGTCCCGCTTGAATCTGACTCAGTTCGGAGTTGGCAATCAGTTCATCGGCCGGGATCGCTCTGCATCCGCTTATTGAGACATTGACGTAACGGGTCTCGGCAGCTGTGACCGACTGAATCATCGGGAACAAAAACAATGCAAGGGAAAAGAAATATTCCTTTTTAACCATGGTCGGAAGAGTCGGGGAGCACGTGTGTCAGATCAAGCTGTTTTTCTGAGCAGCTGTACGTTTTTGGATGAAGTGAAAAAATCAGTGATCTTCATTTTGTTGAAAAGAGCGTCTATTTCCTGCGATGTCGTGAGAATAAGACGACCGCCTTTCTTTTCGAGATCCTGTTTAACCGTGATAAGAAAGCCGAGAAATGCGGTATGAAGAGAGCTTGTACCTGACAGATCGAAGAAATAAATTTCATTCGTTTTCTGATCGCGGTATTTCTTTGTGTAAAGAGCCGTTTTTTCAAAGTCGATTGACGCCGGGAAAACCCAGATATCCTCTTCGCTGTGAATCATATCGCACTCCTGATATGCCGTATTATAGATTCTATCGGACAAGTCATCAGTTTAAATGATGACTTTTTTACATAAAAGCGTAAAAAAAGAATAATCAGGCATTTGAGTAAACGAGTGTAATTATCGGGTATATTAATCTCCGGAATGCGGAGTGCAAGACTGTTGACAAAAAAGGAAGCTGATATCAATTTCATTCACCGGCCGGTAATGCGGTTTCGCTGAACCGGTACGCTTCCGGAGATATCCCCCGGCGACAATATTCTGCGGGTACCTATGACCGTTAAAACTCGGAACATAAAAAGACTGAAGAAGGCCACGATTGAAAAAACGGGTGGGATGGCACGGCGTGCCGCTGTGTACTGTCTCAAGGATTGGGTGGGGATTCTTGTCGCGTGTGCGGTGACAGCCAAGAGCATCTACTTTTCGTGGATCATCGCGAGTCAGGGAGCCGCGATCGTCTTTCCCGATCCGCGTTTCCCTCTGTTCGGAACATCGTATGTCATGGTGTTGTTTTCGGCGGTATTGATCAGCGTCGCATGGCTGTTTCACCGTCATTATCATGTAATCGCGTTAATCGTTATAGATGTACTGTTTTCCATTCTGCTGATTGGTGATATGTGGTATTTCCGGGGATTCAACGATTTTCTGAGCTTGCACATGCTGGCGGAACTCCGCAATCTACATAACCTGTCTGACAGTGTGTTTGCCATGTTCAGGAAGGTTGACATTCTTTTTCTGGCGGACATTCCCGTTATAATCGCGGTTGCGTTTCTGATAAGGAAATGGTATCGGTCGATGAAAAGGGAACTTGTTCTATGGGCGGCGCTCTTTGTCATCCCGTTCCTCGCGCTTCTTTATCTTCATCATGTATATGATTTCAATGGTAACACGTATCGGGGACCTTATCTGTTCTATACACAGTTCAAACCCTATGATTCGATGCAGTCAATGACTCCCATCGGTTATCATATGTATGATACATTCAGTTTCATTGAGGACAATGCGCCGTTTTCCGTGTCAGATGATGACAAGGCGCGGATTGAGCAATGGATAGACGGGAAGAATGAGAAGCTTCCCCCGAATTCGTACGCCGGTCTTTTCAAAGGCAAGAATCTGATTGTCATCCAGATTGAATCGCTTGAGGAGTTCGTGATCGGGTCGCGCTGCGACGGTCAGGAGATCACTCCGAATCTCAATAAAATGCTGGAGCACAGCCTGTACTTTCCGAATTTTTATGAGCAGACAAACAACGGAAACAGTGCCGACTGTGATCTGCTTGTAAATACCTCAGTGTTGCCGGTGCGAAGGGGAGCGGCTTTCTACAGATTCCCGACGAACAGATATAATTCTCTCGCGGCGATTATGAAGCACGAGGGATACTTGAGCCGTTCGATTCATGCGGACGACGGTATCTGCTGGAATTCCTCACGAGCCCTGCCGTCGTTGGGATTTGATCATGTGATGTCGATGGGAGACTTTCCCAAAGGGAAGGTTTTCTGGATGGGGCTCACCGATGAGAGTCTATTTCAACATGTGGCGGATCTTCTCGAAAAGGAGACAAAACCCGCGTTCTATTTCACGGTGACGGTGACAAGTCATATGCCGTTCCGTTTGCCTGATGAGATGCACCGGTTTGATCTTCCCGGTTTCTCGGGCAATACACTTATGAAACGGTATTTTCAGGCGATTCATTATACTGACCGCGCAATCGGCGGATTTATTGAGAAATTGCGGAAGAAAAACCTCCTTGATGACACGGTGATTGTTGTTTATGGTGATCACCGCGGCGTACACAAGTACTACAGTGACGAAGTTCGCAGTATATCAGGTAAAAATCGGTGGCGTGAAAATGATGAGCGGATACCGCTTTTCATTTATCAGAATTCTCTGAAGGGAAAGAAAATCATGATCTGCGGAGGCCAGGTTGACGTGCTTCCCACGCTCTGCTATTCTATGGGAGTGAAATCTGCCCGCTATGAAGGGACTTCTCTGGGAAGAAATCTTCTCAATACAAAAAGGGATTTTGCGGTTCTCAATGACGGACGGATTGCCGGAAGAACCAGAGCCGGCCGTGCGGAGCGGGAGCGGATTCTGGATATGTTTGATATCTCGGAGCTCGTTATACGGGCGGATTATTTCGGAAAGAAGAGCGTCGTCAGAGGAGAATCCGCTGACGATGCCGGCGGGAAGTAATCCCTGCATGAGATGGAATGTGATATCGCGGAAAAAGTTCCGGATCGGTTAGCAAAGGAGAGGATGATGACCCCACGTACTGTTGTCGCTGATATTGACCACCTGAAAAAGCTGTTTATCATGCCTGATTCTCCTGACAAGTTCATGGAATTCGGACATGAACTGCTCGAGATGATCCATTCGTTCTTCTCAACGAAAGACGGGATTCACAGTGCGATCACACTTCCCGAGCTGGGTCAGATTTTCTCAGAGCTTTCAATCCCTTCGGAGCCGCATCTGCTCAAAGACACCATATCTGAAATCAAGGACAAGATCGTCGCTCATTCGGTCAAGGTGGGGAATCCCTATTACGTGGGTCATATGACCAGCGCGGTACCGTATTTTTCAATCCTCGTTGAGATGATTATCGCGTCGCTTAATCAAAACCAGGTGAAGATCGAAACCGCGAAAGCGTCCACCTTCGTTGAACGGGAACTGATCGGGTGGATACACAGACTCATATATGATAGAGACGAATCTTTCTATCAAGATCATGTGCAGAACCATCAGATTGCTCTCGGTAATGTGGTTCTGGACGGAACGATCGCCAATATGACCGCGATGCACGTCGCGCTTGCCAAGGCGTTCCCTCCGGATGGGCGGTTCCCCGGGGTGTCCCGCGCGGGATTGGTCGAAGCGTTCCGGCATTACGGGGTCGATCGCGGAATCATTGTCATGTCCAAGCGCGGACATTATTCATTCAACAAGATCGCGAGGATCTGCGGTCTCGGTGAGGACAATATTGTCAAAATCGATGTCGACTGGCGGAATAAGATCGATCTCTATAAACTTGCGAACGAATGGGGAAAGATCAAGGATCATAATGAGAGTTCACATGGTAAAACCAAGGTGATCTCACTTGTGGGTATCGCGGGAACCACTGAAACGGGAAATATTGATGACCTCGATTCTCTGGAAAAATGGGCTCGCGCCATGTCTACGCATTTTCATGTGGATGCCGCGTGGGGAGGGCCTGTGCTCTTTGTCGATCAGTACCGGCATCTGTTCAAGGGAATAGAGAAGGCCGACTCCGTTACTTTTGACGCGCACAAGCTTCTCTATACGCCGAACTCCATGGGGATGGTGCTTTTTCGTAATGAACAGGATCTCAATCACCTGAAGCATAACGCGCAGTATATTCTCAGACCGGATTCGTGGGATCAGGGACGCTTTACCATTGAAGGGTCGCGTCCGTTCACATCGCTCCGCGCGTGGACATCACTCAAAGTGTTCGGAGCGCACGGATTTGAACTGCTTTTCAAAAATGCCTTCGATCTCACTTCGGAACTTAAGCGGCTTATCGATACGAATCCTTCTTTTGAGGCGATGAGCGACCCCGAGCTTTTTATTTTCAACTACCGGTTCGCTCCTCTTGAAGTAAGAGAGGCGCTGGCGGTGTGCGACGATCCCAAAAAACGTGAGCGAATAAATAATATCGTGAACGAGATGAATATTGATCTGCACCGGGCGATCCGTAAGAAGGACACCAGTTTCGTATCACGGACTGTCCTTGAGTCGACGAAATACGCTCCTGAAATGATTGTAGTTCTCCGTGCGGTGACAATCAATCCCCTCACTACAAATGAGATTCTTTCCGAGATAGTGGAAGAACATGAGCGGCTCGGATTAAGTCTTTACAATGGAATCTACCGCAGTCGGTTCAGACAAATGATCCCTCTCGAATCCTGAACGGAAATCCTGCTTGCGTTATCCGTGTACGGCGCGACAATCTGGAAAAAGCGGATCGTCAGGATTGTAAACCCATGTCGTTTAAACTGTACCAGAGCAATGATCTTCCGTCGCTTGCGCGGCGTTTCCGGGATACTCTCGCGAAAGATCCTCTCCCTCCGATGGAGAAAGAAACTATTCTTGTGCAGAGTATCGGTATGGGGCGCTGGCTCTCTCTGAATATGGCCGAGACCTTCGGTACGTGGGCAAATTTCAAATATGTGTATCCCAATGTATTCCTCGACACCGCCTTCCGCGCCGCATTTGACGACTATGATCCCGCAAAACTGATTTCAAAGGATGAGATGCGCTGGATTATCCATTCTATCCTCCCGTCACTTTCATCAGACCGCATCTTCGCACCTCTTAAAGGGTATGCCGATGACACGAATGAACTGAAGCGTTTCCAGCTCGCCGGACAAATCGCCGATCTTTTTGACCAGTATCTCACCTCCCGGCCGGAGATGATCTGCTCGTGGGACGCAAAATCCGACATGCTGATCGCGGGTGAGTTCTCACGTGAACTTGCGGCTGACGAGAAATGGCAAAGCGCGTTATGGCGGATGATCTCGGCGCGTCATAAGAATTATCACCGCGCGTCATTACGGGAATGTCTCGCGCGTGACGGGTTTCCTCTGTTCGCGCGGGAGAAACTGCCGAAGCGGCTTTCGGTGTTCGGCGTATCGACGCTCTTTCCGTTTCACCTCGATATCCTCGAAGCGCTTTCTCCGCATATAGATCTGACGATGTATGTGCTTTCGCCGAGCCGTGAATATATCGCGGATATTCTGCCGGGAAAAATACGCGCACGCACCGCGCGGCGTCTCGCGTCAAAGGGAGTTACATCGGCCGATGCGCATATTGAGCGGGGGAATGTCCTTGTAGGTTCGCTCGGTTCTCTCGCCCGTGATTTTCAGAATCAGATTCTTTCACGCGACATTTCGGATCATACCGATGACGGCGGTGTTGAAGATTTCATTGATCCGGGTGACGCGACACTTCTTTCATCGATTCAGTCCGATATTCTTAATCTCCGTGACCGCGGAAACAGGATAATGGTGGATCCGGAGGATGATTCAATTCGGATTGCGTCATGCTACGGCCCCCGCCGTGAAGTGGAAGCTCTGCATGATTATCTTCTCCATCTGCTTGATGAACAATCCTCCGGGACCGGTGCGCTTTATCCCCGGGATATTCTCGTGATGGCGGTTGATATCGATCTGTACGCTCCGTATATCGAGTCGGTGTTCGGCGCCAAGAAGATTGAGGACGGCGGAAAATGTTTTATTCCGTATTCAATCGCTGACAGAAATATCCGGGCGCAGAGCGCGCTATCGAGAGGTTTTGAAAAAATATTCTCCCTCGATCATTCACGGTTCGCGGTTTCAGCGGTTCTCGATCTTCTTCTCCTGCCGCCGGTAAGGGCGAAGTTCGGATTCTCAGATGAGGATTTCGATACTATAAGGGAGTGGATCGCGGACGCGTCGATCAGATGGGGGCGAAACGCCGCTGACCGAGCAACGCGCTGCGACGAACCGTTCAGGGAGTTCTCGTGGGAATTCGGAATAGACCGTCTTCTTATGGGATATGTGGCCGGAGACTCGGGATTTGATCTTATATCGGGGATCGCTCCGTCCGGTTATATCGAAGGATCATCATACGATCTTCTGAGCAGCCTGCTTTCTGTTTACCGTAAACTTTCCGCAATAATTGATTTTGCCTCACAGAGTCATATGGTCGATGAGTGGCATGTGTTCTTCTGTTCGGTGATGGATGATTTCTTTGAGGAAAGCGATGAATACTCATGGGAGTTTGACTCCTTCAGGGGGGCGCTTGGTGATTTCACGGCCGGTGCCGTACGGGCTTCGTTTACGGGATCAATATGCCGCGCGGTCGCGCTTGATCTTCTCTTCGGCGCGCTCGATGACCATGCGGTGCAGTACGGCTTCCTGAACGGACGGGTGACTTTCTGCGCGATGCTTCCGATGCGAAGCGTTCCGTTCCGTATCATCGCGGTGCTTGGGCTTGATGACGCGGCTTTTCCGCTATCGACAAAACTGCCGACATTCGATCTTATGGGAAAACACCCCGCTTCCGGAGACCGTTCCAAGAGGAATGATGACAGATATCTGTTTCTTGAAACAATCATGTCGGCGCGCGATCATCTGTATCTGAGTTATAACGGGAAGAGTCCCTTTGACAACAGTGTGCGTCCTCCGTCGGTGATCGTGCGCGAGCTGCAGGAATATATCCGCGACAATTTTGATATACCCGGTAAATCGGGAGATGATCTCGTGAAAGCGATTACGACGGAACATCATCTCCATCCGTTCAACGAATCGTATTTCAGTCCTGATGAATCGCTGTACTCATACTCATCGGTGATGTGCAACATCGCTCTCGCCCGGCAGAAGAACAGCGAGTCCATTCCGTTTGAAAACGGTATATGTGCGGATATCCCTGATACGTTTTACTCACTATCGCCGGATGATCTGAAACGGTTTTTCAGTAAACCCGTACGGTGGTTCTGTACCGAAAGACTGGGCTTGCGCGTACCGGGAGAAATGCTTTCCGCGCAGGATGAAGAACCTCTTGAGATTGAATTCACGGACGCTCTGATGCTCGGCGATCAGCTTATTCAAAGGATCTGCGCGGGTGAATCGGTGGACGAGTGTTGTGCGTGGGCACGCGCAGCGGGGATAATTCCGCCCCTTGACTACGGCGAGAGTGAACTTTCGGAGCTTGTATCTCACGCGGAAAAAGTAGCGATGAGGATGCGCGCGTATATGACCGGCACTCAGAGTGCTCATCTGGTTGATTGCGCATTTGATATCGGAGGCGCGAAGTTTGGTGTCAGGGGTGAGGTGCGGGATGTGTACGGCCAGCGGATTGTGCGCGGACGGATGTCGAAATGGTCTACGGATGATTTGAATCTGTGGATTGATCATCTGCTTTTGTGCGCGTCTGGATTGCCCGTTGAAACCGTCGGGGTGTACGACGAAAAAGTTCTTCGTCATAATCCCGTTGATAAGAATGAGGCGTATGCCCGTCTTGCGGAACTCATGTCGGTGTACAATAAGGGATTGTCATCACCCGTGCGTCTATTTCCGAAAACATCTTTCGCGTACGCGGAGCAATATGCGGATAAAGGTGACAAAGGGGCAGGGTTGAACAAGGCGAAGAAAGTCTGGGTTCCTGATAACTTTCGCAAAGGAAAATGTGATTCGGATGATCCGTATCATTTTCTCAGTTTCGGGAATGCGCCCGGGTACGCCGATGGAGAATTCCTTGTGAGTGAAGAATTTACTGAGACCGCATCACGCGTATACGGACCGCTTCTTGCGGCGCGGGAGGAGATCAATGGGTAGGATCTTCAATCATGCGGATATCCCGCTTTCAGGGCAGTCGGTAATAGAGGCGAGTGCGGGTACAGGCAAAACATACGCGATAATGCAGATCTATCTTCGGCTGCTGGTTGAGAAGAAGATACCGATCGATAAAATTCTCGTGGTGACATTCACAGATGCCGCAACCGCCGAGCTGAGAGCGAGAATACGCGGCGCGATCGTGCAATGCGTGAGGAAGTGCAAGGGTGAAGCGGTGAGTTTCATCGATGACGATCGGTACTTCAAATCACTGTTTGATCCTGAAAGACCTGATGCGTCCGAGATTCGCGCGATAGTCGAAACATCCGCCGCGTCATTTGATGAGAGCGCGATTTTCACCATACATGGTTTCTGCAAGAGGGTTCTGCGTGATCACGCGTTTGAATACAGTACGATTTTCAATGCGGAGCTCCTTGGTGATGTGAAAGAACTTATGCGGGATGTCACGGTCGACTTTTTCCGCAAAAAATTCTATCGTGCGTCAGCCTTCACGCTCGAATGGAGGAAGAGCCGGGGCATCGGGATAAAATCATTATCAGATCTGCTCGGACAAACCGCACCTCACGCCGATTTGCGGATCGTTCCCGAAAACAACGCCGCCGTGACGCCTGATATCTGCGGTAAGCGCCTTGAGAAGCTGTTCGCGTCGTTCGGCAAAAAATGGAAAAAGGATTATTCATCACTTGCCGCGTTGATGAATGAACATATCGCAGCACTTAATGGCCGGTCATATACGGTTGGAAAGACTGAAGTGAAAGCCGCCGCGATCTCCTCGGCGCTCGGAGCTTCTGACTATTTCGCCGACCTGTCGTCTCTGGATTATTTCAATGCTGAAAAAATATCGTCATGCCAGAAAAAGAATCAGGATGTATCCCCGATACTTTCTCATCCGCTGATCGATGAAATCGGAAAGTTCTCAAAAGAGTATTACGCGATTCATAATGATCTCGGCCGCGCGGAAGCGTATCTGTACTCGGAGTATCTGGCATACGCGATGAACGCACTTGTCCGCGAAAAGACTGAGCGGAATCTGTGGTCGTTCGATGATCTTATTTCGCAGGTGAGGGACGGTTTGGTCTCCGAAAAAGGAGAAATGATCGCGTCATCACTGCGTCTGAAATATCTCGCGGCGCTTATCGATGAATTTCAGGATACTGATCCCGCTCAATGCGATATCTTTGAAAAGATATTCAATCATGATCAGAGTCTGCTGTTTTATATCGGCGATCCGAAACAGGCGATTTACAGTTTCAGAGGAGCGGATGTGTACGCGTATATACGCGCGAAAGAGGGGAAGGAGCGGTATCAGAAGGATGAGAACTGGCGTTCAAACAAACCGCTTGTGGATGGAATAAATTCACTGTTCTCCGGAAATGATCCGTTCATGCTCAAGGGCGCGGTAGAATATTACTCCGTACGCGCCGCGGCGGGGATGACACTATCAGTTGAGGGTGATGACGATGAGAGTGTGATTCTCTGGGCGATGCCTACAATTGAGGGGAAGCCGTACGCGGATGGAACTGTACTTAAAAAACTCACCGACGCGGTGACCGGAGAGATATCCCGGTTGATCAGCAAAGGCGCGGGCGGTGACGCGGTGATAAGTGCTGACGGCGAAGTAAAACACAATCTCCGTCCCGGCGATATCGCGGTTATCGTGCGGAGAAATAACGATGCGTACCGTATGAAGGAACGTCTGCGCAAGGCGGGAATACCATCAGTAATCGCGCAGGGCGGATCGGTATTCGAGTCTCCCGTGAGGTGGCAGTTCGATATTCTGCTTAACGCGATTATCTCAGGGAAGGAACACCACATGCGTGCGGCACTCGTGACGGATCTGTTCGCGTGCACATCAGGCGATATCAACGCGATGCTGTCTGACGACAGTGAGCGGGAACGCGTCCTCGAGTTGTTCAGAACTCATGCGGTGTTATGGGAATCGCGCGGCTTTATGCCGATGATCACGTCGTTGTTTGCCGCGCGTCATATCGCGGAAACGCTCGCGTCGCGTTCTGACGGTACGCGCAAGGTCGTTGATCTCCTGCATCTCGTTGAATTGTACCATCGTGCGGAAATGGAAAACGGACTCGGGCCGTCGGAGCTTCTGACATGGAGCAGGGAACGCGCGGAAGAAGCGCCGCGCTCAGATGAACATCAGTTCAGGCTTGAAACGGATGATGACGCGGTGAAGATAATCACCGTTCACCGCAGCAAGGGTCTTGAGTATCCCGTGGTTTTCTCATGCGTGGGGTGGGAACCCTACGAAAGTTCGGGTCGGCCGCGGTATTTTTATCATGATGCGGAAGGCGCGGTCTGCGATCTTCTGCACGCGTCCGACAAGGGAAGCGATGAGTACCGCCGCGCGGGAGATGAGCTCGCCGCGGAACACATGCGTCTTCTCTATGTCGCACTGACCCGCGCTTCATGCAGAGTGTATACTCTCGGCGGAGTATCAGCCGGATATCATCGTTCGTCGATGGCATATCTTCTGCATAACTCGCGGGTGTCTCCCGAAGGCGGCATTGACAGAGAGAAGTATGAAGATGCGGTCAAAGAGCTTTCATTTGAAGAAATTATGAGTGATATGAATTCATTCGCGTCACACGGTTCTGTTAAAGTTGAGATTCTTCCGGATTTCACCGATGATCAGACGGCTTATCCCGAAAGTAAAATCCTTGAAGCGCTCGCGCCGAAAATGTCGAAACGTGTGTTGCGCGATGATTGGAAGATTTCGAGTTTTTCGTACATCGTGTCGTCGAGAAACACCGAGCATGAGACCGAATATGATGAGGACGATTTCCCGCGTGCGGTAATTTCTGATGACGGGTATCCGAAAGGCGCGGCGGCCGGAAACTGTATTCATGAGATATTTGAAAATACGGATTTTGCGTCATATAACGATGAGCACAGTATCCGGACGATTGCGGACAGGTTGAAAAAATACGGTATTCATTCCGAAAGAAATGAGCTGTGGGTTCGCGGAATGGTCGCCTCCGTTCTCGCTAAGAAGATTGCACTCATGGGAACATCTCTTTCTGAAACAAAACCGCAGGAAATATTGCGTGAGATGGAATTTTATTTCCCCGCGAAAAGTATTTCAGACAGAGAATTCCGCGATTTGCTCACGAGAATCACCGCTGATCCGGAATTCAACGGCGGAAAGACACGGAGCCTTGCCGCGATTACCTTTGACCGTTTCGCGGGGTTTCTCCGGGGTTTTATTGACCTTGTTGTCGAGCATAACGGCAGATACTATATCGCGGACTGGAAAAGCAATTATCTCGGGATCGGAACGGAAAGTTATGCGCAGGAGTATCTTTGCGACGCGATGGATTCACATCTCTATACGGTGCAGGCGCTTATCTATACGCTGGCGCTCGATCGTCACCTTTCAGCACGACTTCCCGATTACGATTATGAAAAGCATTTCGGCGGGGTCATTTATGTCTTCGTACGCGGAGTGAATCCCGACGGGGGTGAGGGCTTGTGGGAATACCGTCCGTCAGAATCAGCCGTGAAGGAGCTGAGGAAAGGTCTTATCCGGGAGGATCGCGATGAAAGCAACCAACGCAGTGAATGATTTGCTGATAAGCGATGCGCTCCGTCAGTCGGATTTCTTTTCTCTCCTCGATTTTCAATTTGCGGAATTCGTGACGCGTATTGAAGGTCATGAAGATTCATTTCTGTACGGCATCACCGCGATTCTTAGCAGGAGTGTGCGCAGAAAAGATGTGTGTCTTGATCTCGAATCGCTTCCGACTGATTTCCCGGAAGCACTCGCTGAGGATGAGGGATTACGCTATCCGTCACTCGATGTGATGCTGAAAAAGCTCAGACAATATTCTGTGGTGGGTGAGCCGGGAGAAAAGAAGCCTGTTATACTCGACGGGAAACGTCTTTATATGTACAGATTTTTCCGGTATGAGGATCTGATCGCGTCGGAGGTTATGCGGCGCGCGGGTGAACTCACTGAATTTAACGGGGATGATCTTTCCGTATTGCTCGATGAGCTTTTTCCGCCGGAGGACGGCGGTGTGGACTGGCAGAGATGCGCCGCGATCAACGCCGCGTCCCGTCAGCTTTCGGTAATTACGGGAGGTCCCGGCAGCGGTAAAACGACGACGGTGGTGAGAATCCTTATGATTCTCATGAATGATCATCTGAAGCGTTCCGGGACGTTTCCGTCAATCGCGCTTGCCGCACCGACAGGGAAAGCGGCGGCTCATATGCAGCAGTCCGTTTCATCCGCGATAGCGCGTATTGAACATGACGCGGATATGTCTGTAAAAGTAAAATCACTGGCGGAGAAAGCCAAAGAGATAATCCCCGCTTCAGGGCTGACGCTGCACCGTCTTTTCTCAACCGCGACCGTTTCCGGCGACAGGCGTATTCTTCCATACGACATTATCGTCGTCGACGAGTGTTCAATGGCGGATATCGCGGTCTTTTCGCGTTTTATAGAAATGACGGGACACCGAACCCGCGTGCTTATTCTCGGTGACAAAGATCAGCTGTCGTCTGTTGAGGCCGGATCAGTACTTGGAGATATCTGCGCGCATCCGGGAGATAAGCCCGTGTACCCCGCGTTATACGCCGACAATGTATCACGGTTTTCTCCGTTTGAGATTCCCGGTGATTCGATTTCGAAAAGCGCCGGGGGACTATCCGGTGCGGTGACATATCTTACAAAATGCCGCCGGTTCGCGGAGGATAGTGGAATAGGAAAACTAGCTGGATATGTCAATGAAGGTGACGGAGAACGCGCGTATGCGTTGTTCGGTGATTCACAATTCAAAGATCTGCATTTTACGGAAATTCAGTCTGTCCCTCCGGGGATAGATGTTATGCGGTATAAACCAATGCGCAGGATGATCATTACGGCACTGAAAGGATTTTTACCAGATGAGGGATCTCCTCATTTTATGGGCGGGTTTTGCGATGTGACGTCGCCGGATGACGCGCTACGCCTTCAATCGCGGTTCCAGATTCTGTGCGCGATGCGTAACGGTCCCTTCGGATCGTTGTCCATGAACCAGTATGTGGAAGAGATTCTCCGTGCGGAAGGACGCATTACGGGGCGCGGGTCGGTGTATCACGGACTTCCCGTGATAGTCACAGAGAATGACCATGCACTGAGATTGTATAACGGAGACGCTGGTATCGTGTATGGAACCGATGTTACCCCGCGGGCATATTTTTCATCGGGTGATACGGTACGAAGCGTGCTTCCCTTGCAGATCTCCGCATGGGAAAAAGGGTATGCGCTCACCGTGCATAAATCACAGGGCTCTGAATATGACCATGTCGTGGTGTTTCTCGGACCGCATGACAGCCGTGTAGTGACACGAGAACTTATATATACCGCCGTAACGAGGGCAAAAAAAAGCGTTCATGTATTAGGCCGCAAAGACGATTTCATCGCGGCGTGTGCGCGACGCATTACGCGAGAATCAGGTCTGGGGGATCGCTTGTGGAAGAATTGAGTCTGATTTTTGTTTTAGTAGTGACTCGTGAGTAATAATGACTGGTATTTCATAGGACGGATTACAGATAAATATTGTATTTGTTTCTACGGGAAGTAAAAGAGATGTTGAAAGAAAAATAGAGCGTACAAACGATGATAAGTCCAATGTTTTGTCGGATATGATGATGGATAATAACTTATCTGGAATAACAATGTCAAGTCTTGAAAAAGGTGTTTGAGCTTCCCCCGGTTTCACGGACAGGATGTTAAGCAATATTTCTAAACCAATTTAATTCATATTTTGCAGGACTCATGCAGTCAAGGAAAGAATGTTTTCTATACCTGTTATAGAACACTGTTATGTATTCAAAAATTGAAAGTCTTGCTTCTTTCCTTGTGCGATAATTATTACGGTACACCTCTTCTATTTTCAGAGTTGAGAAAAAACTTTCAGCGCATG